>Ga0193726_1000458_pt1 | contig 42751 bp, 37 predicted proteins | sample H2c1metaG_FD_144928 | JGI IMG/M metagenome (GOLD analysis project Ga0193726, IMG submission 144928) | Soil microbial communities from a riparian zone of the East river system, Colorado, United States - H2c1 | ecosystem: Environmental > Terrestrial > Soil > Riparian zone | place: USA: East River... | reverse complement strand
ACGCGGTTTGTAAAGCGCGGAATGTCCCCCCAACCACACCAGATATCTAGCGGGCGCTGTTCAGCGCTGTCCAGGCAGCCAGAGAGTCCATGTAGTCTCTCCAATGGATTATCTTTCTGTTCTCAATTGTGACAACCGAAATTAGTCTGTTGTCATAGGGTCCGCCAGTTGAAAGAATCTTTCCGTGCACTTCATATTCTAGGATGACGATGCGGCCATTCTGGGTTCGATGTACAACAAGCGCGTCGGCCGAGTGAACCCTGATTGTCTTGCCATATCCCGAGAGGCTCGCCATCAGATCGGCTCGTCCTCGAATCGTCACTGGCCAGCCCGGAAAGTGATAGCGGGACTCGAATATTGCGTCATCGGCGAACGTATCGAAATAGTGTTCCCCATCAACCAGCCCGCTCAGGCCTCTTAGGACGATTTCGAAGAACGGATTCATCGCTTCATAAACTGCATGTCTGTCTTTTTTCATAAAGAACTCCTTGGCATCTGATAGCGTAGCGATCGCTTCCACACGCCCTCGAGCATTGCAGGAACCCAAGCGGACGCCGGGCACCGGCTCCAGCTTTCCTCCATGAACACCAAGGACTGCCCGCCACTCAGTTGGCTTGCCACCCCTATGTTTAGTACGAACAGTGAGTTTTTAGCGAAGGTATTCCCCATCACACTTCCCTCGGCGGTGGACTGGCGATAGACACTGACGGGTGCGCGTAAACATTGACTCGCGGCCGTCTCGGCAGAGAGCGCGATTCTCGAGTTTGTATCGGCATACAGCAAGCGCATGTGACGAAGGCTCTTCACGAGGTTGTGAACAGCGATTCCGATCGCGTTTACCGCCGAAAGATTGTCACCCACCATTCCTGCCAGAAGGACCTTGGCTCGTCTAACTTTTCCTGTAGCAAACCACCAAAACAGCTTCGGGAGATTTGAAGAACGAGGAGCTGCTACAAGAACCAGCGCCGCAGCCCAACTTTCTTCCGTTGCAGTAAAGTCATTCCGAAAAAGTCGTCCCAACAATTCCTGCGTGTGGATGCCGATTTCTCTATCGGAACCGAATCCTCTAACCCATTGCGCTAGGGGTTCCAAAGCAACGGGACCAGCCTTGATGTCCTCGGTCTGCTCGTTCAGCATCTGCCAGAGTTCGTCCTGCGCGCGAACTCGCGTTGCGCACTGCCGAGGCTCCATCGTCGGAAAGCGGCGCCCTTTGAACGAAAGCACACTGAGGGAACGCTTCAAGAGGATCCAATTAATGGGGCAGGTGCGCGTGTCGAAGTTGCGATCAATAACAGGATCGTTGGCGAGACTTTTGATTTCTTGCGGATCACTCACCTCAAATATGTTGACCACGCCAGGAATGCGTTTATGTCTCAACAGAGTCACCCCGATCTTTCCATTTCAGCAATCCAAACGGCAGCGTAAGCGTCGAACTTGACCATTGCAATACCGCCAACGGACACACAAGACCGTACTTGCAAACAGGTTGAGAATGCCATACGAGTCAGTTTCTGAAAAGTTTCTCAAGGCATGGCTGGAGAAATACTCGGTCGTGTCGTAGAAAATCAGTGTGCTGGAGAATCAGGAGGCACGGGGATTGGAATGTCGGTCGTCATCTTCCACCCTTCCGACGTTTTGATCCAAATCAAAACCATGACGAACGGCTTCGGCACGGGATTCTGGCCACCATATGCGACTGTGATTCGAACTGGCGCGTACGTCTCCGCTATCTCAGGCGTGATGAAGACGACTTTTTCTTCTTCGTAAATCGGATCAATCCGGAATGGCTGTTGGTACATGTCATGCAGATGTTGCATTACATCATGAATGCCCCAATACCCACGCCAGCCCACGGGCGCCTTCGCAACAAAAAGCGTGGAACGAGAATTCCAGACCAACTCCCTCACGGCGGACAGATCGTGCCTGTTCTCCACATCAATCAGCTTTTTGTAGATATTCTTTACATCTTGCTCTTTGTCTTCGACCGCGCCGCCTGACAGAGTTGTCCGTGTCAGCGCGATGACGACGAATAAAACCGCGATGCAGGATTTATAGACCTTATTCATGGCAGTTCTCCATTCACGGGAGCGATACTTTCTGCGCATCTAGGCGAAGTAGTCGTTGAGCATCGGGACGTCAGAGATAAAAGTGTCCAGCCGGCGAATTTTGCCGCCGTCGAGGTGTAGGACGGTTGTGAGATGTTCATCCAAGACTTTGCCGCCGTTGTGCCCAGTGTTATGTAGGTGGAGTGCTACATCCTGCAAACCGAACACCACGTGTTCTATTTCGATATTCACGTTAAAGGCGTGAAGAGTGTTCGCTCGTTTGAGAATTGCCTCCACCCCATGTGCTTCACCGGACATTGGGCTTACGCCCGGCAAACTCCAAACGACGTCTTCAGTCATGATGGAGCGCAACAAGTTACCGTCGCGATTGCCGAGCCCGTTAATAAAACGCTGCGCAATTACCTTTTTTTCTTGTTCTGTCATTCTGGCCTCCTCCGGAATGCTTCTTTCTCCTCGGCGGATAAGATTCGATTTCTTTAATCAGAACATTGTGTTTTCGTTCAGTGACTTTTTCGGGATGGCTTGAATGACATCTCAATGCTCGACAACCTTGCCGTCCTCGACTCTGAAAATGTCGATGATGGCGTCGCCGTTCTCTCCGAAGAATCCCGTGAAGTGGCAGTGAAGCAGGACATAGTCGCCTTCCGCAAAAACACGTTTAATTTCGCCGCGCGTGTTCGGATAGGTCTTGTGAATCCACTCGACGTAGGCTCGGAGCCCGTCGAAACCGTCCGCAGCAAACGGAGTATGTTGCGTGTACACCTTGCCGCCGTAAAGCCGGATCGCCGCATCAACATCACGTTCAAAGAGCGCCCTCTGATAAAAACTGTCAACGATTTTCTTATTCCCTTCCAATCTCTCGTTGTCGCTCACCATGAACATTCCTTGGCTCGCCGAATGCCCCACTCGCTTGGGCTTATTACTTCTCATCCCACTGACGGAACGGCAGTACGAGGTACAGATCTTCGCCGTGCGGAAGATGTGCGACGTACGGCATTCCCGTAGATCCATCGTGACTGATCGACTGCAGTTCTTTCTGATTGTCGTGCGGGCTGACGATCATGATGTGAGGACCCACATGGAATTCATCGCCGCCTGTGCCATTTCCCGATTTATTCGGAACCCACGCACCGATGTACATGTATGCGATTCCGACTGTGGTGATGTGTGGTTCGTGACCAGCCAAACTGTCTTTCATCCATTGCATGAAAACCGGATCGAAACAGCCGGGCTCATCATGGGAATAACCGGGCACACCCGGCAGACAGGTCCATTCATTTGTTCCCTTGCGCAAAACGCGATATTCGCTACCGGGCTGTTGCGGCCAGTCCAGGATTGTTGCGTTTTTTGTAATAAACGCAGGTCCTGCTCTCATGGCGTCCGAGATTTTCGCGGAGTCGGTACTCGGATGATCCGACGCGACTTGGCTAAACGCTACGGCTGCCATCGTCAGAAAACCGATCAGTCCCAGTATTCGCGTAACACGACTTAGAAGGTGATTCGTTCTCATTTGTTCAGCTCCTTGGTATTGAAATGTGTGCGGCAGTCCGCAAGAAAATTCTCGAACGGCCGCACTGGCCAGATGGCCTCAAACTCTAAAAACTCGCGCAGGGGAAGTCGGCCCATAATCGTGCGATCCAAATCATCGGCCGAAGGCATATCAACAATCGCGATGACGCGTCTTTGACCGGCAACTTTGTACATCCCTAGAATCTTAAAGTCAGCATTGGCAGCTTCGCTTTCCTTGATTTCCAGATCCCAAACCTCTTCAAAACTGAGTCTGCCCTCGATGTTCCAACGCATCTGCATGTAGAAAAGCATTTATCCCTCCTCGCGAAGCTCAAACAAGAAATGCCTGAATCGCTACCGCCGGTAAGCTCCTATTTGTGGAGATCCAGCGATCCGGGGTGATGGCACAGTGCAGTTACATCGACTTCCATGAAGGGATAGAGCGGAAGCGAATTCAGGATCTCGTGTAGTTCATCTGCACTTTCCAAATCAAAGACGCTCACGTTGGCAAATTTGCCTGGGACGCGCCAAAGATGGAGCCACTTCCCTTTCTGCTGGAGTTCCTTCGCCCGCTCGTGTTCCTGCGCGCTTAGTTGCTTGATAGTCTCCGGGTCAGCGTCGCGCGGAATCCGCACATCGATACGCACGTGAAACAACATATCTGCCCTCCTAACTGCGCAGCACTTCAGGAACCCGACACGGGGCTGTGACCGGTCATTTTGTGCAATAAGGCGAGCGCGTACTCTGAGGCGGCCGATTGGTCCTGACCGGTGATCAACTTGCCGTCGATAACGACTTTAGGCGTGTATGGTTTCGTGCTCGTGTAGATCGCGCCGGACTTTTCAAGCACCGTCTGCGGATAATGAGGGATGATGAATCCGCTTCCGAACATCTCCTGCAGTTGCTTATCACCTTCAAGCGTGAACCCGGTCACTTGACGGCCTCGGATGCGGTCGGGAATATTTCCGAGGGCAATCGCGCCATGGCAGATGGCCCCAACAACTTTGCCCTTAGCCCAAAAATACTCGAGAGCTTTCGCTACATCCTCATTCGGAAACAGATCGAAAGTCGCGCCCCGTCCGCCAGCGACGTGAATCGCGTCATACTGGCTCAAATCCACGTCCTTCAGTTTCATCGTCGTATCGAGCTTGGCCACCGTCTTTTCATCCGACAGAAATCCTCGGCTCACCAGATCGTCTGGTTCCATCGACTTTTCGAAATGGGGATCGCTGTAGTGATCGAATACAACCTTGCCCCCCTGCGGACTCGCGAAGTCGACTTCCACTCCGCGTTCCGTCAAATGCCAGTAAGGATGAGTCACTTCCGAAAGCCAGAATGCGGTGTCGGAGCTGCTGATGATGAATAGAACTTTCATTGTTCTTCCTCCACTGCGATTTAAATCTGATAGAGCTTTTCGCTCGATACTCTTCGCGAACTTGGGAGTCTCCTCTTGATTGTGTGCATGCGACGCTCGCTGCCGCGCGTCGCGCGCAGTTTGAAATGCAATGTTGTGTTTCTTCAAGAAATCCAAAGTCTCGTCGATGGCAGTCGAGTGAATGTGATTGGTGTACTCGCAGCTTTGTTCGTCGATCTTTTTGACGCTGAGTTCCCAAACCACTTGCAGCTTCGTATGGCCGGCCGGAGAAATGGAATCGGAAATCGAAACCATACGGCAGAAATGCGGCCCATAAATTTCAGCCACATAGTGTTGAACGACCAGCGCGTCACCTATGCTCTCGACGTTGATTGACATTGGACGCCCGTCCTCTGTCGTGCTGCTCCCTGCAGCGATATGGGCTTCGGCACACCGCTGGTATTCCGCATCCGGGAGATGCAAGAGCCAGTCGCCGATATTCACCTTATCCATAGGTGCGCGGATGGTAGCAATTACCGTGGAAAGCGACAGTGTTCGATCGTCCGACATGATTCCCTTCGCCCTTCAAAGTGGCTTCGTCGTGAATCTCGTGTGAGCCTTAATTATTTTTTGTTGACCACATCGGCGATGCCGTTCGGAAACATGCCATCCGCAGCGGCGAGCACATTGAGCGCTTCGCGCAGCAGGACGATTTCCCCGTCGGCCGCAGTGCAGTGCCCGAAGAAGCGCTGATGAACGAGCTTTCCGGAGATGCCAGACTTCTGGTGAATCGTATATTCGCCGAACGCCTGATCCGGCGTGTCGATATAAATCTTCACGTCGATGAACTTAAAATTCGGATACATTTTCTCGTGTAGAAAAGTCAAAAATGCTCCGATGTTCTTGGGGCCTTCATATCGTGGCTCGACGCCTAGATCCGCAAGATAAGGCAGTTCGAGCGCGCCCTTCTCTGCGAACAAAGCCGCAGCTTCCTGCGCGGAACCGTCGATGTAAGCTTGAAGCAATTGCTTTGCTGTTTTCATTGTCAGTGCCCTCCGGGGCGAAAATTTCATTCAACGAATTTCTTTAGACAACCGTCTGCTATGCCGGAACTAGAATCTAGAGTCTGGCGTAACCCCCTTTAATGAAATCGCGCGCGAGCTTCGCGTACTCTGGTGCAGCGTCTTCCCATGCGAAATGTCCACAATCGAGGACATCGAGCTTGCTCGTTGGTAGACCCTTATGCAGACCCTCCGCGTTGGAAACGGGTACGAACGGATCGTGCCGACCAACCGTGATCTGGCAGGGCACCGTAATTTCTGGAAGCCGCTTCGCGAGCCGCGGAAGAGAGCTTGGATAATCTCGGACAAACTCTACGGACTCGAAAAATCGAGGACCCGCGTACGACGCTAGGTAGTCTTGCAAGGCGTAGCCCGGCAGCTCATATTTCTTCATGTTGTCTGTCGCTCCGCGGACAAATTGCTCGCCTGTCAAATCCTTGTATCGTTCGAGCGACGGAGCATTGACTAGCTCGTCCAAGATGCCTCCTATATCCGTGTGATCTGTTGCTCCGCTTCCAATGACGAAGCTCTTGAACACTCCCGGATGATTCGCGGCAGCGAATAATACCGCCGGTGTGCCAACGTCGGGGGCGACTACGTGTGGTCGGTCAAGTTCGAAGGCTTTCAGAATGCGGAGTACGAACTCTCCCATCGGTTCGGGAGCACGGACATCAGGACGACTTTGAGATTGGCCGAATGCGGGAAGGTCGACCGCAATGACCGGGCCCAGCTCAGAGAATATTTCCCAGGTCGGAAGGAATGCGTAGATGCTTTCAGGCCACGGGCTCAAGAGGAGAATTGGATCGCCGTCTTTCTTTTTGTTTCTGGCAAACCGTATCTCTAAACCGTCGATTGTCTTGTATTCTGCGGAAGTTAGTGGTGTTTTACTGTTGGTGGCCATCCAAATTCCCTTCCGGCGCCGTATGAACGGACAGCGCCTATGACTCTGCTAAGGCTTGGTGAACCAAATGGACAACGATCGAACCTTCGCCAACTGCCGATGCCACTCGCTTTATATTTCCCGATCGAGCGTCTCCAACAACAAAGATCCCGGGCACGCTGGTCTCGAGCATTTGCGGTGGTCGAGACAGAGGCCATGGAATAGGAGGCTCGACCGACGCCAGATCGTGGCCCGTCAGAACAAATCCCTTCTTATCGAGGGAAACACAGCCACTCAGCCACGCTGTCTTCGGAGACGCTCCCGCCATTACGAAAACATGCCTGATCGCCTTCGTTGATTCTTCGGAAGTGTTGGTTTCGATCCACGACACCTCCTCAAGATGTCCTTCGCCTTGAAGATTTGTGATTTCGCTCGAGTAGTGGACTTGAATGAGAGGGTTTTCTTCGATCCGCTGGACGAGATAGCGTGACATTGTTTCAGCCATGTTCTTCGACCGCACGAGCATCAGCACGCCCGCAGAGTTCTGAGCGAGGAAGACCGCGGCTTGCCCAGCCGAATTGCCACCGCCGATCACGATCACTTGTTCGTCGGCACAAAACTGCGCCTCCATAAATGTTGCGTTGTAATAGACTCCCTTGCCGGAAAATAAATCTAAATTCGGGACGGAAGGCTTGTTGTATTGCGCTCCCGTGGCAAGCACAACAGTGCGGGCGGACATTTCTTGCCCGTTGTCGAGAGTGACCTTGTACGGACGTTTGCTGCAATTCAAGCGCTCAACCGTCCGCGCGACCATGATCTGCGCGCCGAATTTTTCTGATTGCGCAATGGCGCGCGCAGCCAGCTCATTCCCCGAAAGACCAGTCGGAAAACCCAGATAATTTTCAATCTTGGAACTCGAGCCGGCTTGTCCCCCTGGAGCAGCCTTCTCAATCACAAGCACGTCAAGGCCTTCAGACGCGGCGTAGACAGCAGCTGCCAATCCAGCAGGACCGGCACCAACAACAATCACATCGCGAATCTGACACTCATCAATGTTGGAATTGAAACCCAGACATGCTGCGATCTCTTTCGGAGACGGATTTCGAAGCACTTGAGAGTTGTTGCAGATCACAACGGGAATTTCATTTGCGGACACCCCAAACCGATCAAGTAGTTCCTGCGCAGCTTGATCGACATCGAGGTCGAGGTAGGTAAACGGATGTCCGTCGCGGGTTAAGAATTCCCGTACCGCGAGCGAGTTGGCCGAGTAACGGGAGCCGAGAACAACCACATTTCCTTCGCCTTTCTCTGTCAGTGACAGCCGGCGAGCCAAAAAGGCTTTCATGAAAACATCGCCAAGCTCCGCGTCCTTTCCAATAATTGCGCGTAAATCCTTGGCGCTTAATTCGAGCAGCGTGCCGGTCTCCGTTACTTGGCATCGATAAATCGACTTCCTGCCGGCAATCATCAGCAACTCCCCGGAGAATTGCCCGGGACCGTAGGACGTAACGATTCGCTCCTCTATTCCCCCGATAGCGAGAATCCTGATGCCTCCGGAAAGAACAACGAAAACTGGAGGTGTAGGATCTCCGGGCTCATAGAGAATTTCTCCAGCAGTCCTCTGCCGCAACTTCGCAACGCCGCGAATGCGCGCGATCTGTGGTGAAGTTAAAATTGGAGCGTAAGCCATATACAGTCTTCCCAAATCTTCCGGCGGCGCTGCTGACAGCATCACATTTACATCGCGAATCAATTCAAGTCGTTCCCGCTTCTCGTTCGCGAGCAATCCACTCACGAATGTATTGCGAGCAGTGGACGATTTCGATTCCAGATGTCTCGCAACTCCCCAGAAATCGAACTACTTCTACATCCACCAGCGTTACTTCCTTCAGGTCCAACACAAACTCAGGTCCATTCTCTCGAAGGAGTCTTTCCAATTCCCCGATGTGCTCCGATTGAAACCGACCAATCAGACGGCCCGTCGTTTTTCCGCCACCTGAATCCCGTTCGATCTTCAATGTCCACTCTGTTTATGCGGCGTGTCGTCAAATGAAGTAATTGCACGTCGGTTGCCAACACAACGTGTTGAATCGATGGAGCTTACGCTTCAGGAAATTTCTGATTATTCAGGATTGCTGATTCTTCGGGAAATTGAAGCGAATGATTTTTCGCGTACACACAGACAAATTTAATTTGTATTCCCGAGTGATGGCGATACGGAGTAAGTGAGCAATCGAATGAAATAAATTGCTGTAACGCGTTGCCTTAACTTTGATCTCGATTTGATGCGCGGAGTTTGAATCGATTCTTGTCGATCGCGAGGTTCCTGATCTTCGACTCAAGAGTTTGGTGCGGAACGCCAAGCTTTGCGGCTGCGCCACGAGGTCCCGAAACACGACCCTCGCACTCAGCCAGTGCCGCTTCGATCGCTTTTCTTTCCCGGTCAGTAAAATCTTTCTTATCTTTGGCGAGGGTCCCAGCACGAGACACCGCATGCTCTAAGGGCTTTGTCGATTTCCGCTGAAGCCAAGTTTCATCGATTGAAAATGTTTCTCCGTCGTACAAGATCACTGCCCGTTCGACTACGTTCTGCAACTCGCGAATGTTGCCCGGCCAGTCGTAAGCCTGAAACAATTCCAGTGTCTTCTTCTTTATATGGCTAATTCTCTTTCCAGCTCTCTTTGAATATCGTTCGACCAGATATTCCAACAGCAGTGGAATGTCATCTTTTCTTTCCCGTAAAGAGGGCACGCGTATCGGGAAGACGTTGAGCCGATAGAAAAGATCCTCGCGAAATGTGCCGGTAGCCACGGCAGCTTCCAAGTCTCGGTTTGAGGCCGCAATCACGCGAACATTTACAGAAATTGGCTGGCTGCTCCCGACCCGCTCGAATTCCCTCTCCTGGAGAACTCGCAGTAGAGCAATCTGTGTTTCGGGCAAAAGTTCTCCGACTTCATCCAGGAATATCGTTCCGCCGTTGGCCGACTCGAAGCGGCCGAGACGTCGTTGAACAGCTCCAGTGAAGGCGCCCTTCTCGTGCCCGAAAAGCTCAGACGCGATCAACGACTCTGGGATCGCAGCGCAGTTCACCCGAATAAACGCTTTCGTGGATCTGTTCGATCGCTTGTGAATGGCCCCCGCAATTAATTCCTTTCCCGTACCTGTCTCACCCAAAATCAATACCGTGGAATCCGTCGGAGCGACTCTGCCAACTTGTAAGAGAACTCGCCTGAGTGGCTCCGACGACCCCACAATTTCCTCGTACATCGAGGAGCGGTCGATTTCTTCTCGCAGTGCGAGGTTTTCTTCTCGCAGCCTGTCCTCGTTCTGTTTGCGATTCTGAATATCCGTTCCCGCGGCACACCATCGAGTAAGGACGCCGTGTCCGTCATAGATCGGGTTGTAGCGGATTAGAAACCATCGATACTGGCCGTCTTTTCTCAGAACTCGGATTTCATTTTCCCAAGGCACTCCACTTGAAAAACCAATCCGGCGCGTCTCGCGCAAATCCCGCAACTCTTCAGAATGAAAAACGTGCTCGCGAAAGTCCGATTCCATTATCTTGTTCGCCGGAACCCCGAGATAATCCAAGACTGTTCGATTCACATACTCAATACTTCCATCTGGTCCCAGAACGACGATCATCTCAGGAATCGCATCGACGATCTGTTGCAATTGTCCCTCTGACTTCTTAATGTCCTCGAACGCGAGCTTCAGTGCCGCTTGCGATCGCTGCCGTTCAATCGCGATTCCAGCGATACGACTCGCGTAATCGATTAACTGGATTTCACTAGGGGCTGGACTCCGAACTTCGCGATAGTACATACCAAACGTTCCCAGAACGGATCCATCGCGCGACATGATAGGGCTCGACCATGCGGCACGGAGTCCGGCCGATATCGCAGCCTCGCGATACTTCAGCCATTTCGGATCAGTAACGATGTCCGAAACGAAGACTGGCTCCTTGCGGTAAGCGGCTGTTCCACAAGATCCAGCATTGGGTCCAATCGTTACGCCATCCGTGGCCGCGCGATAATGTTCCGGCAAACTTGGGGCGGCTGCATACCGCAGGTGCCGGCCGTCCTTCTCGACAAGGAAAATCGAGCACAACATCCCTTCGCTATTTGCTTCGATCAGGCGGGTCACACTCGAAAGAACGTCGTTCAGAGGCGCATCGGTAAGAATCATTTTCAACGCGTCGAGCACCGCCTCGGCAGAAACGCTCTGCGAGGAGCGCGTCGAGGTTGGAAGTGGTTGATCGGAGAGCTGCGTCGGCTTTGCGCTATCTGACATAAACCTGCCGCCTTCAAAGACGCCGCAGTATCGCACATATCTCATCTCGCAAACATGGGCCATGTCGCTCGTGGTGACAATCCACTAGGCGTTCCTCGGACAAACTCAACACCCCTCCAAACGGAGAATGGCCTCTCTTCGTATTTGCCTCATCTCTGCTTCGCAAAGAAGACCTCACGGAATTTGGCAAACGCTCTACGCTAGCTCAGGCGCCAAATTAATCGAAATGGCATCACTCTAGGAGTTCGAATCAGCACGCGCCTGCTTCGGAGGCAGGGCGTCCAAAGCGGCTCGATTGCTTGCTCTGGCTTCTCCGCGTTTTCAGTTTTCAGTAATTGGGGAAAGCTGCTTCTCGAACCATTTGTTTTTTGTGTTTGGCGATTTTCTTAGCGTTATCCATTTTCCCGACTGCAATCGCCGGTATGTTTCCGGCTATATTCCCGCTAGTAGACACATCTGTCTTTCTACGGGAACACAACGTCGATTCCAAACCATCTCCTCTTGGCGGTCCCGAGGTCTTGTATCGCGACAAATCAGAAGGTCTACATCGCAAGCACTGGGCCTGAATCTTGATTGAGGCCACCCCAGACCCATAGGGCGTTGGCAGCGACCATCGTCGTTCGACCTTTGCCGTTTCGCGTCACCAGAGATCTGAGTTGAGACGACGGACGACTCGTTATGAAAAATTCCGGACTTATCTCACTCTTCATTGCAAGCCATTCAACCTATTGAAGAGATGGGCCGAGGGCGGAACTCGAATCCGCGGCCTGTCGATGGCTCCAGCTAGATTTTGTTGTTGGTTCTAAACGTCTTCTCCCTCACCTCACATGGCGGTTTAGCACCGTATTCCGCAACAATTATTCGCAAGTCGTTCGCAGAAAAATTTGAAACGCTAGTCTATGCGTCTAGACGAGCGCTCAAATCCCACGCCGAAAAATCCGAAGCGGCTTTCAGCATAACGGTTTGGGGTCGGGCTCATAAGCCATCGCTCTGATCGAAAGCAATTCAATCATCGAGACTGTGCGGCGAAATCATAGAGGATCGTTTACGAAAGCGTGTAGGGTGAACGGCCTTACGCCTGTTACTAGTAGCTTCGCGAACTGGCTCGCAACGACGGGTTTGCTGAAATAATAGCCCTGCGCTTCGTCGCAGCCATGTGCCTGAAGGAATGTTACTTGTTCTTCTGTTTCCACGCCTTCGGCGATAACCCACTTCTTGAGACCTTTAGCCATGGTAATCACTGCGCTGACTATCGTGGCGTTCTCCGTATCTGCGATTATGTCGTGCACGAATGATTGGTCGATCTTCAAGGAATCAATTGGAAACTTTTTCAGATAGCTCAAACTGGAGTACCCAGTACCGAAGTCGTCCACAGCGAGTCGCACCCCGATGGATTTGAGCGCGTTAAGCACGGAGGCGGAAGATTCACCATGCTGCATAAGCACGCTTTCGGTTAGTTCGAGCTCGAGATAGCGCGGATCCAAACGAGTATCTTTCAGAATAGTGAGAAGGCTGTCGAGAAAGCCCTCGCTCCGGAACTCCAACGAAGATATGTTTACTGCGACAGGAATCGCGTGCAAGCCGGCATCGATCCACTCTTGTACTTGCCTGCACGCCTCCCTCAGCACCCATTGGCCGATGGGCAGAATGAGGCCGGACTCTTCAGCGATGGCAATGAACTCCAGGGGCGATATCAAACCTCGATCTGGATGTACCCAACGAATAAGCGCCTCAGCGCCCGTGATCATTCCTGTCTGAAAGTTTATTTTTGGCTGGTAGTGCAACACAAATTCCTTGCCCCTTAGAGCGCAGCGAAGGGCGACTTCGATCGATTGGCGTTCGAGGGTGCGGGCGTTCATGTCCTGATTAAAGAACTGGTAGTTGTTGTGGCCTCTTTTCTTGCTTTCATACATGGCGGTGTCCGCACTTTTCATTAAGATTTCCGCATCTTGACCGTCTTCTGGGTAGGTACTCAGGCCGATACTTGCCGCGAGTTCCAAATCATGCTGCTCAAACCTGTGCAACGCTGTGACAGCAGTCAGGATCTTTCTTGCCGTGATGCCGGCGTCTGATGGCTGCTTGATTTCCGAAAGGAGCACCACAAATTCATCTCCACCTTGACGACTTACCGTGTCGGAGCTGCGCACACAGCTCACCAGGCACTTTGCAACCGATCTAAGTACGTTGTCGCCAACAGCATGCCCCAGCGAGTCGTTGATATCCTTGAAACCGTCCAAATCTAAGTACAACACGGCGATTTTGGTATCGTTACGACGAGCTGCCGCAATCGCCTGGCTGATTCGATCTTTCAGTAACAGTCGGTTAGGCAGATCGGTGAGAATATCGTGTTGGGCTAAGTGGGAGATCTCTTGTGTCATGGCCCTTGACGCAGTCACGTCGTGGAAAACGATCACGGCCCCGGTAACCAATCTTGACCGGTCATGGATGGGAGCCGCTGAGTCCTCAATGGGAAATTCACTCCCGTCGCGCCGAATCAAGATGCAGTTCGCGGTAAGTCCCACGGTCCTGTCCGTCTGAATGGCTATTTGCGTGGGATTCTGAGCAGGTTCCCGGGTGACGCCGTCTATGATGTGAAAAACCTCGTCGAGAGGCTTGCCAATGGCCTCTTGGAGAGTCCATCCAGTTATCTTTTCCGCCACAACATTAAGGTAGGTGACGTTTCCCAGAATGTCAGTGCTAAGCACAGCATCGCCAATAGAGTTTAGCGTCACCGACGCGCGTTCTTTTTCAACGAACAATGCCTCTTCCGCCGCCTTGCGGTCCATCATGTTTTGCAGAGCTTCCTCTGCAAGCCTGCGTCCGGATTTGTCGCGCTGGACGCTCCATCCTGCGGCAACGGCGATCAACAAGCCTAGGACGCCTCCGAAGACTAAAATGGCTTTCGTCCGCGCTAAGCGTCGCTTCGCGTCCGCATCGCGCAGAACCAACAATTGCAGTTCTTCGTCCTGCATTTTGCGAATCACGTCTCGAAACTCCGTCATTATCTGTTGGCCTTCTCCAGTTCTCCCGAAATCGAGTACCGCGTCTAAACCCTTTGTCCGCCGCAGACCAATGACGGTCTCGGCGTATTGGATCTTCTGATTGGCCAGTTCGTGAAGGGTCGATATCTGGCGCTGCCTCTCCGCGTTGTCGACCGTCAAATTTTCTATGGTTGTTTCTTCCTGCTGGAGGCGCAATATGCCGTCACGATAGGGTTTTAGGAACTGCTCGTTGCCCGTTAATACAAAGCCGCGATAGCTCGATTCGACATCCTGCATCGCTGAGAGCGAAGACTGTAAGTTCTCAAGAACCTCGTGAGTGTGCCGTACCCGTCGGTCGCTTTCGGTGGACACGACCATGCCGCGATAGGACATCGCAGCCACAACGAGCAACGCCAAAATGGCGGACCCGAACGCGAGTTGCAACTTCCCATTGAATAGGGGATTCGTCTTCATCTCGATGAGAATCCTCTCTGCACGAGACTTTCGATCCGCGAGTAGATTGGTTATCGTTCAATTGGGCGCTGCTATTAATGATGTGTCAATTAAATACATTTAAATAGTTCCAAGAAATCCGTTTCAGCCTACAAGCAGACTGCACTGCATATTCGGCTCCGAGCAATGCCCAAAAACAGGATCACCGGAATCCGCCAGTTCGGCGTGTTTGACGGATAGACTTGTCGGTCCACAAAAACCGTCGACGATTACGGCGCATACATGCAATCCCCAGAGAGGGACCATCACTGACTGCACGAGGAGAATGCGAAGCGCCCCCAACCCCGCAACGTCGTATCGTATTGCAAATATGAACAAGTCGATCAGCGGTGTCCAGAATTGCTACATCCGGAAAACCGCTTAAATAGACGCAAATCACCTCGCCCGTACCTTCCACGTTTTGAATGCGTTACAAGAATATTACGGTCCCACGGAATTCAGGAATGGCCCTAGCTGTGCACTATGTGAGTCCGGACTAAGACAAAACCAGGCGATTCACAAAGGGGATAAAATGCTTAATTCGTTTGAAACGGCAAACGTCGATGGCGAAAACCTGCCTGAAGTCCGCCTTTGGCGGATGGTAATTGCAGCAACGATCCGAGAATGGGTATCCGGACCACTTTCCACGAGTCGCCAAGCAGAACACTATCTCCTGTCGAATAAATCAGATTTCAAATTGGTTTGCGAGTCTGCGGGCATGGATCATGAATTTCTCCGAAATCGTCTTCTGAAGCTCAGGTCTCGAGTGGTTGCAGAGCCTCCAATGGCTCTTTCGGAACATCTGGCTCAGTAGGATAAAGTCTCGTGCGCGAATCGAGATTCGGCCCACGCCCTGCCAAGTACAATTATAACCACCAGGAATCTGGAAGTGATTCGCAAACTAAGCTGCGAGAACGTATCTTGAAGGGGTCGGCACTTAATAAATGACAACAGTTCTGTCTCAAGAAACCAGCCAGCTGATCGACTTCGAGAATGTCGACTTGCTAGCCGGAATAGCGTCGGGATTCTGGTTCTTGATTATTCGACAAAGCCCGTCATCAGCGAATCTAACGGTACGTCTAGTCCCACGGCGACATGAAACTCGTCCAGACTATTGGCAATACGAGCTTGTCGGTTGCTCGTCCGGCGAAAAAATCCTTGCCAAGGTCGAGCCCATCATCTCGCCGCTCTTTCGCCAGTTTATTGGAACAAAAGGGATTGAAATAGTGGGCGCAACAAGGAAAGTAAGAAAAGAATTCGTTTTGAACGAACACAGAATGACGCATCCAATGGCTCGAGCTGAAGCGATCGACGACGGTTTTCGTGCGTTGTCCGCGAGCATCACCATCGAAATCGCAATCTAGGTTTGTGCAATGTCGGTCGGTTCCACTTTTCGTCGCTGATTGATGGGTTAGTTGTCGGAGGAAGGGGGTGTGCTCGGAGGGACGGGCATGCCCTGCTCTTTTTCATCCGAATCCGTCAGGAATCGGTAGAGTGTTGTGCGGCTAATCCCGAGAATATTCGCAGCTTCATTCTTGTTATTGTTCACAAGCTTCAATACCCGAACAATATGGCGTCGCTGGACTTCTTCAAGCGAGCACAAATCAGTCCCAGCATCGCTCACACTGAACTGAGCATTTCTAATTGCCTCAGGCAAATCGTGTACATCGATGACCTCGCTTTGCGACATCATGCAAGCATGAGCGAAGACATTCTCAAGCTCTCGAACATTTCCAGGCCACCCATAGCTAGCCAGAAGTATTTGAGCTTTTCTACTAATCCCAACCAATGGCTTACGGAATTGATTCGCAAAACGCTCAAGGAAATGGCGCTCAAGCAGTGGCAAATCTTCCTTACGCTCGAATAGCCGGGGTAACAGGATTTCGACCGGAGCAATCCGGTAATAAAGATCTTCTCTGAATTGTTTTTCGGCAACCATTGTGCGCAGGTCGCGGTTCGTCGCGGTGATCACCTGTAAATCAACTTCGCGAAGCGTCGGAGATCCCACGCGTTGCACCTTGTGATCCTGGAGTACTCGAAGTAACTTCGCTTGGATTCCGGGCGGCGTATCTCCGATCTCATCCAAGAAAAGCGTACCTTTATGCGCCTGCTCGAAATATCCTTTCCGATCATCCACAGCGCCGGTGAAGGCGCCCCTGATATGTCCAAACAATTCGCTTTCAAACAACGTTTCAACTACTGCAGCGCAATTACAAACGACAAACGGACCAGTGCGAAACGGACTCAGGTTATGAAGAGAACGCGCAACCAGTTCCTTGCCCGTTCCCGTAGCGCCTCGGACAAGCACGCTTCTAAAGTGTGGCGCCACGCGTCGAATGCTATCGAAAACTTGCAACATCAACGGGCTCCAGCCGACAATTCCTTCAAGCTGAAATGACTCGACAATTTCGCGGCTTAGCTGTGCGGCCCTCAATCGTTCGCGGGCTACCGCCACGAATTTACCGACACGCCCATGAAGAAGTTCGATCGCGATCGGCTTAGTCAGGTAATCACTGGCACCGAGCTGAATCGCTTTTACCGCCGATTCGGCTGAGTATTCCCCGGTCAATAAAATTACGCTTACTGTTGGATTCACTTTAACAATTTCTTCTAATATCTCCAGGCCGGTAAGACCAGGCATCATGAGATCACTCAACACAACATCCGTGTGCTGCTCCAAAGCGCGGGCAAGACCTTTTCTGGGATCGGACTCGGTAACCACCTCAGTATCTTTCTCAGAAAGTACTTGAGCAACGAATCCGAGAAACTCGGCGTTGTCATCAATAGCAACGATTCGTATGGGACGAAGTTGTTCAGTTCGTTGAGAACTCATTCTTGATTCCTATTCACCGATCGTCGCCATGAACATTTCGCAGCGGATGGCATACTTACCGCCGGCTTCGACGCCTATCGCAATCGCTTCCTGCCGACGGCACAATAGCTATATAGGACGCGAACCGCACGCAAGTATAAATCAACTAGCAATTATTTGATTACATGAGTCTGCACGACTGATTCCCACCGGACGAATTCGAAACCATGACGGGTAAACCCCGGAGGCCACTAACTGATGCTCTCTTGGGGTCGAAGGTTTACCAACTTCGATTGCCCGGGATCACTCGTCCTGATTACCAATATGGAAGCAGTGAACTTAATTTATATTTGAAATTGCGAGTTCGAAGGCCAAGATACATTTGGCCCCTTCACCAGCTCACACCGTCAGTTTTGTGCCTATAGCGTTGCGACAGACGACCACAAGGGCTCTTCACTTCGCAATTGTGAACTACCAGCACTGTGCTGAAGGAAGAAGGACAAAAAGTGCCTCAGGAACCGGATCAAATCGTTAAGACAAATGCGGAAGGCGTATCCCACAAGCATCTTCAGGGGTGGCGCTCACCGAAGTCAATCCAACAACGAATGATTGCCATGGGGTTCATTATTGCGACCCTGCTTTTGGCGTTTCTCTTCGTAATGGTCTATCGCACAAACTCCTCGTTCGTCCGTTGGAACAGCCTTGTAGTTCACACGCGAGAAGTTCTGGGCACGCTGGACAAATTCAGCACCGATGTGAAAACCAGTCAGATTGCCGCCGTGGATTACTACACTAATGGTTCAGAGCAACAGGTGAAAGTGTTCGAGGCTGCCCAAGCTGACGCCCACAAGACCATTGCCCAACTACCACCTCTGATTTCAGACAATCCCACACAGGTAAGGAATCTTGACACGTTGAGTCCACTTGCGGACCAGGCATTGAACCTGCTGGGTAAAGTTATTCAATTGCATCGTGAAGGCAAGGCTGGCGCAGACGGATTGAAATCCGTGAACGACGAAGCGCGAAGAATTACTCCTCCACTCATAAAAGCACTCGCGGACATGATTGCGGAAGAAAATCGTCTTCTGGAAACACGCACCGCGGAAGCTGGCATCACGGCAACCAAAGCGCGGCGGCTACAAGTCGGCGGAGGGATATCTGCTGTCGTGCTGTTAGTTTTCATTTGTTTACTTTTTTTACGCGAAAATTCAATTCGCGCCAATGTGGAAGGACAGCTGGAAGAGACGAATTCGCAGCTTGAGCAGCGAGTCGACCAAGTCACGCGCGACGTGACCGAGCGGAAGCGATTGGAAGAAGGCATGAGAATGCGTACCGCTCAACTCGAAATCGCCAACAAGGAACTCGAAGCGTTCTGTTACTCCGTATCACACGACCTTCGCGCTCCATTGCGTGGCATTGACGGGTTCAGCCAGGCGGTTTTACAAGACTGCGGAGACCAGCTGAGCAGCCAGGGCAAGGAACATCTGAAACGCGTGTGCGCGGCAACTCATCGAATGGGTGTATTGATTGATGATTTACTCAATCTGTCCCGGATTACCCGAGCCGAGATGAGCTTTCAGATCGTGGACTTAAGTCCGATGGCATACGCGATCGCTCGCGACCTTCGCGCCGAAGATCCGGATCGAAAGGCCGAGTTCGTAATCGCTAAAGACCTGCGGGCCAAAGGCGATCCGCACTTGGTCCAAGTTGTACTTCAAAACTTGATTGGCAATTCATGGAAGTTTGCATCGAAACAAGAACTAACTCGAATTGAAATCGGGCGTGACGATTCCAATGGCAGCTCTTCGTTCTATATAACCGACAACGGAGCAGGGTTTGATCCAGCCCATGCCGACCGGCTTTTCGGCGCATTTCAACGCCTTCATTCAGTTTCGGAATTTCCGGGTACTGGCGTGGGGCTTGCCACAGTCCAGCGCATCATTAATCGGCATGGTGGCAAGATTTGGGCCAATGCTGAAGTGGATCGCGGTGCGACGTTTCATTTTACTTTGCAGAGTTAACGCATATGGGGACAAGAAATATGACTGATGACGTCATTCTACTCATCGAAGACAATCCGGATGATGAGGATCTCACCCTACGGGCATTGGAACAGAATCGTATCAAGAACGCAGTTGTTGTCGCGCGGGACGGCGCGGAAGCTCTGGACTATTTATTTGGGACAGGTAAATACGCGGGGCGCGACGTCAATATACTTCCCCACATTGTCCTGCTGGATCTCAAGTTGCCCAAAGTGGATGGATTGGAAGTGCTCCGGCGGCTACGAGCGGATCCACGGACCAAACTTCTTCCTGTGGTGATACTTACCTCCTCGAATGAGGAGCAAGACAAATTGAACGGCTACAGCCTTGGCGCGAATTGCTATGTCCGCAAGCCAGTTGATTTCGCGCGATTTACCGAAGCCGTCAAGCAACTAGGTCTCTTTTGGCTGCTTTTGAATGAAAGACCCCCGGTTCCCAGGTGAAATGAAATGTCGACTCCCCTTCGTGCACTGATTCTCGAGGATTCAGAAATGGATTGCGTACTCCTTGTCCGCGAACTGGAAAATCACGGCTTCTCGGTTCTACACAAACGAATTGAAAACGCTCCCGATCTAAGGAAGAGCCTGATTTCAGAAAGCTGGGATATCGTCATCTCGGATTACTCCATGCCCGGATTCAACGGCACAGCGGCGCTGAAAATCGTGCAGGAGTTGAAAGTCGACGTCCCGTTCATATTCGTCTCCGGCACTATCGGCGAGGATGTTGCGGTGGAAGCGATGCGGAATGGCGCGCAAGACTACGTCATGAAGGGCAAACTGAAGCGCCTCGCTCCAGCAATTCGGCGGGAGCTTCAGGATGCCGAGCTTCGCCGAGAGCACAAGCGCATCGAATTGCAAATGCGGCATCTGGAAAAATTTGAAGTGATCGGCAAACTCGCCGGCGGAATCGCGCATGATTTTAACAATGTACTCGGAGCGATCCAGGGCTGGTCCGAACTCGGAATTCAGGAATCGCCGAAAGAAAGCCGTCCGGCAAATCTCTTTCAAAGTATTCATTCGCAATCTTTGCGCGCCGCAGGCCTGACACGGCAACTGCTTGCCTACGCTCGACGCCAAATTCTTGAGCCCCGCAACATCGACTTAAATCAAGTTCTTGCTGAAACCGGAGGAATGCTCCGGAGAGTAATTGGCGAAAACATTGAGATCAAGATGGAACTTTCATCTGAGCCGCTGGTGGTGCGCGCGGATCCGTCTCAAGTAGAGCAAGTGATCATGAATCTTTGTTTGAATGGGCGCGATGCCATGCAGCAGGGCGGCCAGCTACGAATCGAGACTTCACACATTCATTTTGATCATGATTATTGCAAGCAGCATCAATACGTCCGTCCCGGAAAATATGTCAGGCTTTCGATTTCTGATACGGGTACTGGCATGGACAGCGAAACGATGAAGCACATCTTTGAGCCATTCTTTACCACAAAAGGAATTGGACAAGGAACTGGCCTCGGCTTGGCCACCACTTTTGCGATTGTAAAACAACATCTGGGCCACATTGAAACTGAGAGCGAGACGGCCAAAGGCACAACTTTCCACGTTTATCTTCCAGCGTTTGAGGGACGTGCGCAACCGCCCCTCGTGATGGATGAAACGCCAGCCCAGCGCGGAACAGAGACGATACTTGTAGCCGAGGATAACGACGGGGTCCTCGATCTCATTGAGGCTGTACTCACATCGCTGGGATACAAAGTAATCGCAGCAAGGGATGGCGAGGAGGCGATTGCTAAGTTCAAATTGCACTCCAACACGATCTCTCTAGTTTTGCTAGACATGCAAATGCCGAAGGCGAGTGGACAAGAGGTATATGAAAGTATCCGAAGAATAAAATCTGATGCGTCGGTCATTTTGACTTCTGGTTATGTTGGACCGGAGACCGAGCTTTTATTGTCCAAATCCGGTAAAGTTGCCCTCCTCCCAAAGCCGTTCAGCCCTACGGCGTTAGGTCGCAAAGTCCGGGAGCTGCTTGATTTCTCTGAAAATGAAAGGATATCCCCAACTCCCATCCCGAGTACCGCCTAATTCTGATTTTTTCACCGGATGCCACCGATCCATCGCAACCCTCAGCTTAAAAGCCTCTTCAATCTGCACTTGGTTTCGCAGCTACCCTGGGCGAATTCAAAGCGGAATCCGCAACAGCAGTCCAGGCGCGATGCGATCGCTATTTCGTAATACTTCAATCGCTAAAATCCGATGAATCTGCGCCGCGCAAGAGTCCATGTTTTCCAGTGGCAGGTTTCGTTACCGCGTTGAACAGGGACAAGCACAGTACGCGTTCTCTGAATTTCAGGCGTCCTGCAGTCTTTGGGCTGCCGTGAAGACGTGATGCGGAGCAGGAAACAATCCAGCCCGAACGCAAGTCACAGTGAATGCCGAGGTATATGCTCTTAACCACCGCTCGAACAAAAAATTATTTCCGAACGCTCACAATGCGATCGGCGAAAAAAAGCATGTATTGAATGATGCATCAAGAAATGGGGCTTTGCCATGTTCAAACAGATTGCCTGGCTGACATTGCTGTTGATGAGTTTTCCTCAAAAAGCGACGGACAATTCAAAGCGCCACGATCCATTTGATCCCTCCCTGGAACCAACCTCCCAGTTAACGACAGGCAGCGCTACTGCGGGCCCATCGTTGAGGGTCGTATTGGCAGGCAGTAGTGGCGCCTCAATGAAGGAGTTGGCGGACTGGAGTAATAAGCTGGCGAAATGGCTGAATCCCGGCTCGATGGTAGATCAGGTTGATCCGCGACACTTTAAAGAATATCTGAACAAAGTGCTCGATCCGATGTTTCGCAGCATTGAATATGTCTATTGGAACGGACCAGAAAGTCAGTCCCATGTTGATTATGTTTTGACTCTCGATATCAAGGTGACCATTGGCAAACACTCGTTCGCGGAAAATCTCGTGGAAATTCAGGGCGTCCTATCCGCGACGGGTGAAGGACGAAAAGAAACGATCAATGGTAGTGGAAAATCCAAAGTCGGATACCCCGCGTCGATTGAGCACTTCACTGAAGCAAGAGAAGCGGCCTTTGGCGAGTTTGCCCAGAACCTGAAAGGCTCGCAGTTGGTGGCTTCGTACGGGAATTCGGCACGTACGTCGACGGGCGTTCAAGTAGCCTCGGGAGAGACACCTTCTTCGAGCTCATCTCGCGCAAACGTCACAAATGTTTCTTCCGTGAGCGGATCGAAAAAATCCGCAGCACGCACCGGCATTTACAACGTTGAATCAAAAATAAATTTCAACGTGCTCGACAATGTTTATTTCGACTCCGCAACCGGAGAACTCGCGCTGATTGGCCATCATGATGACCGGTTCAAAGGTGAAAGCACTCCTTATCTGCAGGATTTAGCAACGTTGCTGGAGTCCCCAAAGCCTGAGTTTTCTCTTGAATGGACGCCCGATTCAAGCCGGCGAGTCGATTCATTGCTGGCGCGCGAGTTGACCCAACGCGAAAGCGATGAGCAAGGCGCACGGTTGGGAACGATGGTGGATGGTTCCGGCTTAATCACCCACACGGGAGCTTTGATGCTGCCCGCGCTGGGTATCTATCCGGTGAATGACAATCGAGCACCGGGTGACCTTGGCATAGAAGTGCAGTCCATCAACGGCGGACGTGTTGTCATCATGAAAATGAAGCCGGGCTCCGCCGCGGAAAAAGCCGGACTAAAGCCGATCGATTTTATCGTCTCGGTGCGGAAGGATCACCGTCCGGTGTATTTTGCGTCGGAATTTGAACGGCAAGTGCGGGCGTTGGGCGCAGGCGCGGAAATTGAAGTGACCTATCAGCGACAGAATGAAATATACACGACAAAAGCAATTCTTGACGCCGCAGCCAACGCGGACCCGTGGCACGGAATTAATCGATACGACCTAATTGAGATGATGTATCGCGGCGCGGGCGATCCGGCGCCGGCGGACGTAATCGACGCGATGGGAGTGATGAATGCGGCGAACGTCGAAAAGATACAAACGGCGGGAATGGAAGCGATGACCGAACTCATGCACGGGATGGCGATGACCGCCGATTTCGAGCATATAAAGCTGGTCGCGGGAACTACCGCAGCCCCATACGCTGACGCGTACAATTACGGGCTGAAGTTGAGCGTGCAGTTGGATTCCATCTTTCATTTCAACGGGCATCCTTTGGAAAATGATTTCAAGTCCACAGTGCAGCGCTCACATGATCCGGGAAGCGCCGCAGGGCAGGTGATGAATGACTTCGACCAGCAATTGAAACCCAAGATTGGAGAGTTGATTGACCGATTGATTTTCAAACCCGGAGTCGGCTTCCAGATTCCACCGGAGATCGTCGAAGACGAATATCATATCCGCCCTGAGATGACGCCGAAATATCTCGGCGTGCCCGCGGATTCACAATTAGCGCGTCTGATGCTAGCGAGCGATTATCTTGGGAAGCAGCTATCGAATCGCCAGGACTTAAAGCGCACGATCCCCGCTTATCAGACTCAAGTGGAATACCAGATCAACCACCCCGAGGCGAATCATAAGAGCAACTCCGCGTACCGGCTTTGGATTTCCGTGGCAAGCATCAACGCACCGCAATCCACAGACGGCAAAATGATCGCGCTGCGCGACGTGCGGATGCGGTTCAACATCAGCGAGACGGACAATGTGAAAAACGATTTGCCCAATCAGCCGCGCGGCGGATATGAGGACGTGCTTACCGGGCTTTACGATCAGTTTGAATTGCAGTTCCCCGAATTGCACGAACTGCGCGAGGCGGCCAAACTTTCCGCCGTTGCCGTATGGATGCAGAAACATGATGCCGCGATACGACTACCCGTGGTGGGCCGAGCTTCGTGGACGGGACCCGATCACGTGAACGGGCTCGTTTATATCTACCTCACCGCGAATTTACGCCATGAAAGTAAAATTATTAAGATGGCCGAAGGCGGCGTGTCGCTGGTGATGCCGACCGGCAACAACGCGCTGTTATTTCCAATCGATACGTCGATGGTTGACCTGCGCGACAGTTCTTCCATGGCAACCGTTTTTACACGGCCGGAATCCGCGACCGTTGCCGCTTCACCCGACGGCACGGGTGCGAATGCTTCCCGATACGTCGCAGGATGGGTGAGTCCCGTTGTGAGTGGAACACCCGGACAGCAAGCAGTTGTGCTTGAAGCTCGAGCGCCTAGTCCGCCGAATGCAGCCGCGGTGGTCACTACCGCGAATGCGCCCACTACTGCGCTGAACATCGCAGGTTCCGGCGGCGAGCAAGGTGTTCGTCCAATGGGAATACCGGGGTTGCCGGGAATAAATTTGAATGACGTCGAACCCGCGAGCGCCGCGCAACTGGCGGATCAAGCGACGACATTGACAGGGCCAAATCGGAGTGTGGTCGAAGACGCCGCGTTGAAGGCAGCACAGAAAAATCCCGAGCTGACTGCTCCGAGCGAGGACCCATTCGTCACGAATTTCCAGAAAGAATCTGAGACCTACGATGCGGCGATGAAGCAACAGCAGGAAGCATTGCAAAAAGTTCGCGAAGCTGAGGGGCGTGTGCAAGGAGCCACCGCGGCCATTACGTACGCGGGGCAACTTGCACAATCACCGAATGCTACCGATGCGCAAAAGCGGGCGTTTCAACAGATGCAGGCCGCGGCGAGTTCAGATGAAGGCGCCGCTGTAACTGCGCGTCAGATATTCGAGCAGACAGATGTGCACCTTTCCATTGTCCGGGAACGAGCCTCGGATTCGCTGGCTGTCCTCGCGCCACCTCCTGTGAGCGCTTCGCCTCCGCCGAACAAAGTTAGCCCCTATGTCGCTGCGCCAACAATGACCGGCGCGACGGGAACCACCGCGCCGGTTTCGAATTCTCCGGCGATCGTGAATCTGAATCCATCGGCTCAGCCGGTGATTATTGCCACACCGCCGGCTGGAGGCAAGCCATACGTGATGAGTGTGAGTGAATGCGTGGCAAGCTATTCACCAAGTGGCGCTGTTCCGACGTTGGAGGAATTGCAGAAAAATTTGGAGTCCGCGATGAGGGCGATGGAACAGCTCGCGAAGTCGCGGGAAAATGCGAATGTTTTGAAAGAAGACTGGACAAAAGTGGTGAGCGACGCTAACACCGACATTTTCAACAACGGCAGCGACACGCTGTTGGACGGACTGCTCGGTGTCACAAAGACTTCCCTGGAGATGTACAGGGAATCTCTTCACCAAGGGCTCGAAGGCAGTATGAAAGAATCGCAACTATTGCGCGCGGAATATAAAGCTGGTTCAAGCAATCCCGCCGAGAAAGCTTTGTGGGAATCGAAGAAAACTGACATTCTTTCACGCTCGCAGATACAGCTCGAGAACAACGCAATTCTTGGAGACGCGCTTGCCCGTGTAGAAACGGTGAAATCCTGGTCCGAAAAATTCCAGACTGGAAGAGACTTCTACCTTTGGTTGACCGATACCGAGATGCTGCCCTGTAAGTTCGCGAACGATGGAAAGATCGACTGCGACGAGCTGATGAAGAACAGTGGAATCACAAAGTTCAAAGAGGGAGACCTGAACACGCGGCTCGATCTGCTGAAACAGGTTATGAAGTTTGGCGTGCACTACTCGCCGGCGATTAAACTACTGTCACATGCATCGCTCATCGGTGATACGTGGGACGTTGCCAGCCTGACGATTGACCTGAGTTACGACGCCTGGGCAATCCACCTGAGCAAGGGGCGGCTGCAAGAAGTGAAGCAGAACGATGCGCAGCTCGCGCGAGCGCGGGAAGTTCTGGGAGCGCGGATGGACCGCTTGAACGCTGAAGCAAGCTGCTATCAGAAGGGTCACTGATTCGGAGAGCGAGAACATCTTCAACGGACACTGCACGAACCGCACCCATGCGAAGCAAAGTCCTCGAAGAGCATATGAAGGCTGACTCGGAAAACCTTGCCTCGACCGACCGTAAGGGCAAGTATTAGAATCGAAAAATAAAATCTATACTCTGGTTCCAACGCCGCTATTTCGCAGTGTGTCTCCCACTAAAAAAGACTCAAGCGACTATTCGCGGTGCCGTTTCAAATTTTGCTGAACGATGGCGTCTCGATTGCACCTGCCGGACGATGACTTCGGAATATATGTCAAAGGAGGAGTGCGGAAGAGGCTATCGCCGCTTCAAGTTCCGAACTATTCGTCGAGAATTACGCTGCGGAGGCCACTGTGGACCGTCATTTTTCTGGCGTTGTAATCGACAAAGCCAAGCTTTCTGAACTTATTCATGAAAAAATTGATCCGTGATCGTGTTGTGCCGACCATTTCTGCCAAGTTTTCTTGAGTGATCCCGGGAACTACAGTTTCAGTCTTACTCTCCTTGTCAAAATGGGACAGCAGCAGGAGCATTCGAGCTAATCGCTTCTCGCTGGAGTTGAAAATCTGATCGACGAGATCCGCTTCGTATCGAATGTTCCGGGAAAGTAGATGAGTGACGAACATTTCCGCGAGTCCCTTCTGTTCGTGCAGCATCCTGGCCAGGATTGGCTTTTCAACTCTGGTAAGGGTGCAATTTTCAACTGCAATAGCAGTCGCCACGCGTAACGGCTGACCTGCCAAACATCCTTCACCAAAAAACTCACCGGAGCCCAGAGTAGCGACGATCGCTTCCTTACCTTCAAACGATGCAACCGCGAGCTTCACTTTGCCTTGTTCGAGAAAGAACATGGATTCTGCCGGCTGACCTTGGATGAAGATATTGCTTTTCGCACGGTACTCTAGAATGGTTTTACCCTTGGAGATTCCAGTCAGAAACGTTTCCCACCCGTTAGTTGGGATCGTCTTGTCTGCCGCAACGAGCGCGTTCTTCTTATCGACAGGCAAGATCTTCCTACGAGCCGCGTCGCCATTATTTCGCCTGGACATCTCGTGCTGACTACTGGACGCTAGACGGATCGCCGAGGGCAATTTCACTCTGAATGTCCTTTTTTCGATTTCCGCCATCCATCACTCCCGTACTTTCAGATCCAATCCGAAGAGCACCTTGTCCTGGTCTGACAGGTCCCCGATAAGCCTTTGCAGCGGGAGCGGGAGCCGTTTAATGAGCGTGGGCACCGCCACAATCTGCTCGTCTCTCGCCAGATTCGCGTGCTGGCAAATGTCGATGATTTCCAGGTTATACCGGCCATTCAAGTGCTGCTCACAAACCTGCTTGATATTTTTTACAGCAAGAGTCGATTTCAACGTGGATCCATTTATGTACAAGCGCAAGACATACTTTGCGTGCAGAGAACGCGAGCCAGTCTGCTCTATTTCACCTGACGGCATGGGCTTCCGCTTTCCTGCCGGGCCGGTCTTTTTCCGGGGCGTTCTCATTTGGACCTTTCGAGCCTGGTCAGACAATTGGTTGTAGCGCCAAGCCAATTAATGTCCGCTCGGCGTTGGACAGGTCTCCGATAATTTTTCGGACGGGCCCTGGAAGATCTCTTACTAGAGTCGGAACTGCTACGATCTGGTCGCCACGCGCCATGTCCGGATTCTCCAGCAGATCTATCACTTCGATCCTGTAGCGGCCTTTCAAGTGTTTTTCACACAGCACCTTCAGATTGGCGATGGCACGAATCGATTTGGGAGTCTGGCCCGCGACGTAGAGCCGCAGCTTCCAGAATTCAGGTTTCAGGGCAGCCGATTTGCGAGGCCGCGCTCCGAATTTTTTCTTGGCTTTCGGCATTTAGCGTTTCCGCCCGGCTGGCGCGCCCCCCACCTTTTTGTATGCGGAGGTATCCGCTTCCCGGCTCCTCACCATCTGCCCGCGATCCTGCAACACTTCCTCGGCGAGTAATTTCGATTCGGAGATGCTTTGTTTAATAATTTCTTCCTCCACCTCAAACTCCGCTCTGAGCATGGTCATGCGGGCCTCAAAGATCTGGCGCTTGCGATCGAGTTCGCGGCGGCGGGTTTCTTGTTCTTGCTGGCGGAACGTGACCACTGCTTTCTCGCGCCCTTCCTGTGTAACTCGGGCGGAACCGGTCAGCACGCCCTCGGGGCCAAGGTACACGTCCAGCAGTCGGAGGCCGTCGTTGGTAAGAACAAACTCGCGAATCTGATTGGAATGTTCCATGCCTCGCGATTTCAGTACGTAGAGTGCGCGGTTCCGTTCTCCTCCGACCTCAATGGCTTTCAGCAGAAGCCAAGTGTCCATCAGTGAAGAGACGTCTGCCTCGCTCGCTTCCAGGGAGCCACCTGCCGCTGTCAAACTGGTGAAAATCGCGGTGATCTCCTTGATCTTCAGAAAATCGACAAGCCGAGTCAGCATCGACCGCACTTCGTTCAGGGTGCTGACCATGAGCAGATTGGTAATCGGATCCACAACCACGATGCTGGGCTTGAAGCTGGAGATGTGTTTGTGGGTCACAAGCAGGACTTCTTCAATCCCTCCGTAGGTTGGCCGCGCCGCGTGAAATTGTAAGAGCCCTTTATGGATCCATGGATCGAGATCGATACCGATCGAGCGCATATTGCGGACGACCTGCCGCGGTGATTCCTCGAATGCGAAATACAAGCAGCGCTCGCCACGGCGGCAGGCCGCATCCACGAAATGTGCCGCCACACTGGTTTTGCCGGTTCCGGAGGTGCCGGATAGCAGAATGCTGCTGCCCTGATAAAAGCCTTTGCCGCCCATCATGCCGTCCAGCCGGTCAATGCCAGTCGAGACTCGTGTGGCGGACGCAGCATGGTCCAGACCCAGCGAGGAGATCGGCAAAACTGAAATGCCGTGTTCATCGATTAGGAATGGATACTCATTCGTGCCGTGAGTCGATCCCCGGTATTTGACAACGCGCAGACGCCGGGTCGAGATCTCTTCCCGGATTCGATGATCCAGGACGATCACACAGTCTGAGACGAACTCTTCGATGCCGTGCCGGGTCAGTTTATCCGGCCGGTCCCGCTCCGCAGTGATGACCGTGGTCAATCCTTTTTGCTTGAGCCAGTCGAACATGCGGCGGATTTCGGCGCGCAGGATACTTGGGTTCGGCATTTCGCCGAAGAGCGCTTCAATGGTGTCCAGAACGATTCGACGTGCACCAACCTTCTGGACGGCGTCGGCAATGCGAATGAAGAGGCCATCGAGATCATACTCCCCGGTTTCCGCAATCTCACTTCGGGAGATGTGCACGTGATCCATGAACAGTTTCTTCTCGGCCACCAAGCGGCCCAAGTCGAAGCCCAGCGAAGCGGCGTTTTGGGTCAGATCGGGAATCGTCTCCTCGAACGACATGAACACACCAGGTTCGTTGTATTCGGTGGCGCCTCGAACTAGGAACTCCAATCCGAAGAGTGTCTTTCCTGCGCCCGCTCCTCCACTGACAAGGGTGGGTCGGCCGGTTGGCAATCCTCCCCCTGTGATTTCGTCCAACCCCTGAATTCCGGTTGACGTTTTCGGCAGCGTTTTGAAAGACGGCTGACTGGTTTTCTGTTTTTGCGTCATTTGTCCTGTCCTGGCTCGGGCGATCTACGGCGCTTTGGCCATCCTCGCGGCGTCGCTCCTACCAAAGGCGGTGCAATGAGGCCACTCGTTCCCTTCACCGTGAACTGATGCTCTAGAAAGTTAGTTGTTGGCTACGTAATGGCTTAGCCGACGCATTGGAACTCCGCCGTGCACGCCACCGAAGAGGGAGCTGACGAAACTGGATTTTGGCGTTTCCTCGCTGAGCCGCCACCATTCGGCCAGCGGCTAGGTTCAATGCTCCTTCGCGTGCGGACTTCGTCCGGCGCGGCTTCGCCATTTCTTTCTGAACGCTGATAAGTGTCGCTTCACCGAATTCTTTCTTGGTTTTCTTCTTCATCGAACCTCCACGTTGACATCAAGACCGAAATGGAACTGACCAATATTGAACAGTTTCGTATTCAAGCATTGATTTGCAGTGGATCGAGCGGAGCAACTATCGTTTAGACGTCAGCGCCTTTGGCCGCTGGCGACCACAGGGGTTGTCAGCGTGTTCAGCGACGCACTTCCATCCGACCACGCAATAGCCAAATGAACATCCGATACATTTTCCAAGAGCTAGCTCAATCGTGCCTGGTTTTAGCAATCACGCTGCGAATGATCTTGTGGAGGCAGCGCTCAGGACACTCGCGCCAAAATGTACCTCCACCGTTTGAACACAAGCAAAGGAGCCTGCTTGGGAGGCAGGCTTATTCCTCATTTTACGCTGATAGAACTACTGACCCCAATGTTCTAATAGCTAGGTATTTGTTGACATCTACCGAGTATTTAGTACACTCCTTTCAGGGCATATCCCATGCAATCAAAATCAAATCAGCTTCTGAGCCTCGCGAGCAAAAAACAAATCATTCGATCGAGAGATGCGTATGGTCTTGGCATTCCAAGAAACTATCTGCCCAGGCTTGTTCGGAAAGGACTGCTTACGAAGGTGGGCCGAGGCCTTTACAGGTCAAAGACCTCGCCCGTGACTGAGCACGTTTCCCTCACCGAAGCGTCCTACAAGATTCCGAAGGGCGTCATCTGTCTCCTCTCTGCCCTTCGATTTCATAAGTTCACGACCCAGTCCCCGCATGAAGTCTGGATGGCTATCGAAATCAAGGCGTGGACCCCACGAAAAACTTCTCCTACGATTCGATTTGTGCGTATGTCAGGAAAAGCTCTCCATTTTGGAATGAAGGAATATCCAGTTCGAGGCGGAAGTCTCAGGGTATACACTCCAGCCAAGACAGTTGCGGATTGTTTCAAGTTTCGGAACAAGATTGGGATTGATGTAGCGATGGAAGCTCTCAAGGAATGCCACCGCCTGAAGAAAGCGACTATGGATGACATCTGGATTGCCGCAAAGATCTGTCGCGTCGCAAACGTGATGAGACCTTATATGGAGTCACTCTGATTGCGCGATCCAAACCTCAAGAATATCCCTGCTTCGATTCGCCAGAAACTGTTCAACCTTGCGCAGAAGCGTAATGACGATTTCGGATTGATCCTCACAAAGTACGGCCTTGAAAGAATTCTCTTCCGGCTGAGCAAATCGAAATATCGCGACGTGTTCGTTCTTAAGGGTGCTCTGCTCTTTGAAATCTGGACAAAGGAACGGCATCGTCCCACCCGCGATGCGGACTTCCTCGCAACCGGTGATAACTCTCCCGCGCGATTTGTCCAAATCTTTCAAGAGATCTGTGAGTTCGAATTTCCCGACGACGCATTGCGGTTTGACCCAAAGTCTGTTCAGGCGGTGAAAATTAAGGAAGACGCCGACTATGAAGGAGTCCGAGTCACATTTACGGCATTCCTGGAAAAAGCACAGATTCCGATTCAGATTGATATCGGATTCGGAGACGCGGTCACCCCCGATCCGCTAGAAACCGACTATCCGACACTTCTAGATCTTCCCGGAGCAAGCCTGCTCACTTATCCTCCCGAAACCGTTGTCTCCGAAAAACTGGAAGCCATCGTAAAGCTGGGAATGGCGAACACCCGCATGAAGGATTTCCACGATCTGCATACCATCGCGGCGACAATCAAGTTCGATGGACAAATACTTGCCAAGGCAGTCCAGGCAACATTCAATCAGCGCGGCACGAAACTGCCAGCAGGAGGCGTGCCGGTTGCCTTCACATCAGAATTTTATTCTGACACAAGCAAAGTCAAACAGTGGAACGCCTTCTGCAACAAGAACAAGTCCTATGTCCCGCAAACCGAATTGAAGAGCATTGTGAATGACCTCGAATCGTTTTTGGTTCCTGTGCTCATCGCCGCTCAAATGGGCGAGGAACTGCGAAGTATTTGGACACCTACTGATCACTGGCGTCCGAAACCAGGCTCCTGATCCAAACCGTTCGACAAGGATGCATCTCCGATCCCCATTGGTTTTCCTGTTCGTTTCTCTTCATAGCCCTTCCTGCTAAAACCGTGCGCCTGGACCGCCCGCTTCTTCTGTCAAGGGTCTGCGCTCTGCTCCGATAAACGCCAACTTCGGGCGCCCTTGACAGCGCGGACGGCCAGTCGCTTTGCACTCGCCAGGAAGGGCTTTTGTTCCTGATGCACCGCTCACGCGGTGCCAGTCGGCAACAAAAACAAAAATCAAAAGGAGAGAAGGAAAATGAACGCAACAATGAGTGCAAGCACCGCAACCGAAATACCGTCAGTGGTTTTCTCAGTGAGGGAAATTCCACTCGACAAAATCTGTGAATCCAAAACCAATCCTCGCCGTGACTTTGACGAAACAAAACTCGCAGAACTTGCCGACAGCATCCGGCAACACGGCGTCCTGCAAGCCGTCGTCGTGCGGCCTCATTCGGAAACTGCGCCGGATGTTTACGAGCTGGTGGCCGGAACACGCCGCTATCGAGCAGCGAAGCTCGTTGGACGGGAGACTACGTTACTCAATATCCTTGGAAAATTCATCGCGAATGACGAGCGAATCGTGCTGATTGAGGACACGGCGGAGATTCATCTCAACCAGTTGAACCTCGTCCGATTCGAGGCGCGACAAGTCCAGGATGGGCGACCGGCAGTGTCCATTCGTGATCTATTAAAAGCTTCGCTTCGCCATCGACCCGATCGCATCGTGCTCGGAGAAATTCGCGGAAGTGAAGCGTTTGATCTGCTTCAGCTCCTCAACACCGGGCACTCTGGAACGCTGTCCACGATTCACGCCAACTCTGCCAAACAAGGACTATCCCGATTCACAAGCTGTGTGCTCCAGAGCGGGATCGAATTACCGTATCGCGCGATTAAGAACAACATCGGTGATTCCCTGAACGTCGTTATCCAAATCGAGCGCCGGCCAGGGCTGCGCTTCGTCTCTGAAGTTCTCGAAATCCGGCAGTACGACGCCGACAAAGATTCGTTTGAACTCACCCCGATTTACGTGAGAAGCCCGCAATCAAAGGAACTCCCATGAGCCAATCATCTGCCGTCTTAAATTCAACAAGAAGAACCATTACATCAACCGCAGATTTTCAGCCACCGATGACCGTCAAAGAAGCTGCCAAATTCCTTGGAGTCAGTGCTCAAACTGTGTATCTTTGGGTAGAGCGAAAGCAGATTCCCCATCTCCGCGTAATGGGTCGCAACATCCGTTTTTTGAAATCGGATCTCGACTCGTTCCGCGAATCCTTCAAACAGGAGATGGAGAATGCCTAGAACACGCGAGCACGATGGCGTTGTCTTTCGGAGAAAAGAAAGTCGCATTTGGTGGATTCGGTATCGCGACCGCAACGGAACGCGGAGAAGAGAATCTACTTTCACCGCAGACTGGGATGAAGCCCAGAAACGATTGCGAGAAAGGCTTCAGTCCAGGGACGACAACGTCCTTGAAGTTGTAAAGAAGGGGGAATCCTTGAGTTTCGGGCAATGGGCGGATCATTTCTTGGAGAATTATTCCAAGCCACCCATGCGAGCTGAGAAGACCCACGAAATAAACCTACGAGCTGCAAAGCATTTTAAAAATGCGTTTGCGACAAGTAGTTTGGTCGATGTAACTGCCGATCACGTAGAGCTTTATTTACGGCGCCGTCTCCGCGAGCGGGTCCTAGTCAAGTGTTCCACGGGTTTCAGAGAGAAAGGAATCCTGCAGCCGGCAACGGTTCATCAGGAATTCCGAGTTCTCAGACGCATGTTGAATGTCGCCGTGCGAAAGAGACTCCTCTCAGCGAACCCATGTTCCGGTGTCGAGTTCCCCGTTCGTGTGAAAGGCTTGTTCCGGCCGCACTATGTCAGTTGGTCAGAACAAAAGCGCATAGAGCAACACGGCCAACCGCACTTACGGAATATCGTTCGGATCATTACGGAGACTGGTCTCCGCGTTTACAAGGAACTGATGTCCATGAAAAAGGACCAAGTCGACCTTTTGAATGCAGTTGTTTGGATTCCAGAATCCAAGACTCCGAACGGAGTCGCAGAGGTCCCTCTCACTCCAATCGCCGTTGAAGCATTCAGAGATCAACTGGCGCTTGCAGGGCAAGGGGAATATTTATTTCCGAGCGATTTGAATCCGACCGGACATCAGGTAGAGTTAAAGACCGTTTGGTCTAAGACTCTGCGTCGCGCGAAAGTTCCCTACTTTCGGATTTACGATCTGCGGTCTACGTATGCCACTCGCCTGAGCGCGGGCGGCGTAGCCGACGAGTGGGTGACTCAGTTGCTTCGCCAAGGTGACTCTCAAGTCTTCAAGAAGTATTCGCAAATGAAGTTGCAGATGAAGAGAGAAGCCTTGGAAAAAATTAACCGTCAGGCCAATGAAATGAGATTGGATTCTGGCACAGCGATGATTCAGTGAAATCATTCTGGCACAGTTTTGGCACAGTTGTAGGCCAAATTGGTTGGTTTGGAGTGGCTTCAAAGTTGGTAAGTGCTTTAGAATCAACAAAGCATTTCATGTCGGGGCGTAGCGCAGCCTGGTAGCGCGCCTGCCTTGGGCGCAGGAGGCCTGGAGTTCGAATCTCCACGCCCCGACCAAATCTTCAAAGTGAATCCGTCAGTTACTCGCCGTCCATTTCCGTCCCTCTTGCTGCATTGATTGTCATTTTAGTCCATGCGCACGGCACGCGCAGCTGAATTGGCGCGCTCGGAAAAACTCTCACTCCACTACCAAGGCCCAACCGGAATCTGGATTAAACTCAGTCATTGCGGTTGCTGTTTCTGTTGTGGTTTTCCCCAAGTCTTTCTGAAGCAAAACGCCGTCCTGATTGATGATGAATTTCATGATCCCCGAGTTACCGTATTCGGCCGGATAGGCAACGAAGGCGAATCCGCCGCGCATCTTTCCATCCACCACGTAATCTCTCGCACCGCCCGGCGCGAGACTTCCTTGACGGTTGAGCATTCGGAAGTAGTAGCCATGGAATGGCACGCGCGAGTCAGGCTCTACGCTATATCCATCGGCGATCGCAAATGCCGCGAGCGGCCCGAGCGGACTTCTGGGCTGGCCCTCTGACGACTCCCAATACAAACCATTCTGCCGCCCACTGTCACTGATGAACTTCGGCGCAAATTGCTTCGTCTTTTCGCCATCATGTAGCTGCGAGAAATACTCGGCCTGCGCGTCGGCCAGCGCTCCACAAATATCAATCACTGCCAGTTCATTACTGCCAATGCGACGCGATAGAATCTCATCTTTTCCCGCGACGGTATCGAAATACCATTGCCCCGCACTATTCTTTTTCAGCGGGATCGGGAAGGCGAAATTATCTGGCCCGATCAATAGCGCTTGGGATTCGTCAGGCATCTTGCGCCAGCGGTGCATCATCCCGTAGCCCCCTACAAATGCGTCGACCGCGGCCTTGTCCTGTACTCCGTCGCCCGAAGAAAGAATCTCCTTCGATCCCGGACCGAAGATTGCCAACAACGCGTTCTGATCTCCTGACTTTGCCGCTGCCAGCAACTCGTTGCTGGCGTCATCGGGCGACGCAAACAATTTCACAGCAGTCGGCTTGTCGACAGTAGGCGCCTTGTTACAGGCAGAAAATACCATCGTCAGCGCCAGAAGCACGAACCGGGACGTAACAGAAATTCTCCGACATGAGCTCGACATCTCTATCCTCCAAATCATTCTGTACAAGAAATTTCATCTACGCCGTTCACAAAGTCATGTTCGTCCGTTGACGCATTCTCTTTTTTACCTGCGTCCACTTCTGCTTGCCGAACCGCGCGCGCTCGCCGACTTGGATGACCAACCTCCGCCACCACTGCCGCCGAAAGCCGAAGAGCCGCCGCTTTTTTCCTGCCCTCCCCAGCCCTTGGAGGCGGAAGAGTTGCTTGCTGAAGATCCGCCTTTCTGATTCCAGCCGCTCCCAGTGTTGCTGTAAGCCTTGCCGTTCGCTGTCGCATACTTGTTACCATTTGCAGTTTCGCCCACTGCTCCGCTGTTGTATTTACCCGACGCTCCAACAGCCTTGCCGCCGTTCGAGGTTTGCACCGACCCGGTCGTTCCTTGAGATGTCGTTTGATGTTGGGTGTAAGCAGTGTTGCCGTTCTTTGAAACCGTCGAGCTTCCCCAGCTCCCATTGGCGTTGGAACCTTGCTGAGTGGTGCCGTATGCTCCGGTCCTCGGGTTGTATGCTTGACCAACACTTTGGCTTCCATATCCGTTTGATACCGTGGCCGAGCGCGCGTAAGTTCCGGTAGATGGGTTGTAGCCTTTGCTGGCGTGCGCTGATCCGTAGGGACCATAGGCAGAAGCGCTCGAACCGTAATAACCACCATGCCAAACACTGTTTCCGTAATATGCCCCGCCGCGATACACCACGGCGGTTGTGCCATGCCAACCACAACCCCAGCTGCTCCATCCCCAACCGCAACAGCTATTGCTCATCATCGCGCCCACCGCAATACCAACTCCAAACGCAATCACCGCGGTCGCCGCAACGGGAGGCGCGACATACGCGGGAGTAACATAGGGATAACCGTAGACCACTGCGGGCTTGTACATGGGAACGTATACGACCTGCGGATTCACAGGTTGAATCACGATGACCTGTGCCGACTCCTGCGCGACAGATATTTCCGACGACGATTTCAGATTGCCGGCAGCCAACGCTTTTGCGCGCAAAAACTGCACGGCCGACATCATTTCCGTTGACTGATTGTGGTACGCCTCTCCGAGTGACGAAGTCCAACTTAGGTTCGTCGCCAGGTTGGCTAGCACGGCTGGAAATTGTGTGAGCGCTTTCACGCTGGGATCCCAGAGTTGAGCATCAGCCGCCTTCATCAGGTTCTGCCCCTTTAGGCCGCTGTTCTGCTGAAGCCAACTCGCAGCGGCAGCAATCTGGTCTGGAAAAGTAGCTGCTCCCAGAACCTGCGCCACCAGTGCGTCCGGATACAGCGCTATCGGCGCCGCGAGTTGTTGCAGCTCATCCGCAGACAGGGGTGCGCCCTGCCCCGCGTACGCCGTCGAACCGGTCTCCTGTGCTTGGGAGTCCGACGGCACAGTTCCGATCACCACCAATAGCGATAGAACCACTGACAAAAACTGCTTCGTAAAGTTCCTGATCATTTTCTATTCTCCAGTTTTCTTTTCACGCGCGGAAACATTTCAAGCTCGGCCGTGGCGAACGGATGGTGGACTGGGGGAAGATAGCGGCGAAAAAGCTCACCACAACAACATCTGTAACTTTCTAACGGCCCACAAAGAATCGAATTGCTAGCCTATGGCTCGTCTCGAAACGAGTTTCAATGAATGGTCGGGACCAAACAACTGTCAGTTTTTCCGGAGCAGGTCGACCCTCGTACCTCGTGTGGCACGCAGGGCGAAGCATTCGAGATTCATTTCTTCTCAAGGGAAAAGAAAAGATAGAGGGCCAGTCCGACGGAAGACTGCTGTTTGTTCGGCGCCTTGCCGGTGTTGTTGTCATGCTCATAATACAAATTGAATTCAACGTGTTTGCCAACCGGGAACAAAGCGCCCGCGTACAGAGACGTCGTGCTCACTTTACTGAACTGACTCTCGTAAAATATTTCGGCAGCAACATATGGGATGAAATGATAAGAGCGGATTGAAAAGGTTCGGTCGACCGTTAATTTGTTCCGGTAGCGCCAGGTGAATTCGCCGCCTTTCCAATCCAGATCGGCGCGGTTGCGATCCGAGATGGAAAATCCTGCTTTCATTGGGAAATTCAAAGTGCCGGCCCGAAGCATACGATTTTCTGGAAGAGCGCCCGGCGCAATGACGTAGCGGTAGCCGGCTTCCATCACCACCACTCTGGACTTTGAATCGTCCAGATCAAACGCCCTTACTTTCTTGAGCCTGATCAGGGGTTTCAGATAAAACTGAATGCTTGGCCCGACTGCAAGTTGCGTAGCGTCGCCGCCATCTCGATCGTCCTTGTTCTCGATGTAAACGCGAACAGTTGAATTCAGTTTCAAATGCGCATCAAACTCCGGAATAAATTGAACATCCTGCGCGCGGACGGGCAGGCACGCGAAGCAAACGAGAAATGTCCCTATCAAAAATATTTTGTGAGTTCGCGTCATGTTTCATGCCGTCGGAGTAACGGGGGATAATCGCCTTGATGCCGCCGGACTGTTAGTGCCAAAAGTGACAGTTTGTTTTGTTCGATCAAAAACAGCAAATGATCGTAGGTAAGGCCCGAGATGGAAAACTCGATGCAACGGCTAATAAAGGATCCGGAGGCGGCGCTTCGCCGAGCCGCCGATCACATATTAAAAGGCTACGCATGGTTTTATAGCGATCGGAATGTAACCGTACCTGCGGCGGCGATCTTAGTCAGACTCGCCGACGAGATTTTCCTCGAACGAATTCGACTGATGGCGATCTTAGCTAGGAGCTAGGGCATATTTTTCGGAATCACCTCTCGCTCCATCCAGCAGATTCGATTTCTCCCATCGTCTTTTCTTTCATCATTTAAGGCGGGCTAAGCGCTGGCCTAGCGGCCTCATTTTTTTCGATGGAATGCAGCAAGCCTGTCACTTCTGACACTTACGTCCTGTGTCCGCTAGAGCGAGTATGTCCACGCTCCTGACCGTGCCGTGACCTTATCAACCACGGAAATTCGGATGGACTCGAATGTCTGTGGGCTGCTTTCAAATTCTTTTCAGTCACATCAATGGACCAAGGAAGATCGTAGCTGGCCTCTTGAAGAGTGGACGATTTGCCGAAGAGATTGTGCAAATGTCGACAAATCAAAAACTCACATTCGCGCGAGGAGAAGTTCCGGGTAGTCAGTATGCCAAATTTAGATATCTCAAAGGAGCGGCACAATGAGTGAGCAAGATCGAATTCAAAGGAATGTTCTTCCCATCCCGGATCGACCGCGCACCGGCCTGATCACCTACGATGCGAAGGACCCGGAAACACATTATCCGAAGATTACACAGTTGCGCCCGCCCAAGGGTGCGCCAAACGTCCTGGTTATTTTGATTGACGACGCGGGCTTCGGCTCGAGCAGCGCCTTTGGCGGTCCGTGCGCGACACCGACTTTCGAGAAACTGGCGGCGAACGGCCTTAAGTACAACCGATTCCATACCACCGCGCTTTGCTCGCCATCGCGCCAAGCCCTTCTGACCGGACGCAACCACCACACCGTCGGTATGGGCGGGATCACCGAAATTGCCAGCGGGTCGCCGGGTTATAACTCGATTCTCCCTAACACTTGTTCCCCACTCGCCCGAACTCTCAAGCTCAATGGATATGCGACGGCGCAGTTCGGCAAGTGCCACGAAGTTCCCGTCTGGGAGACGAGTCCTGCCGGACCCTTTACTGCATGGCCCACAGGTGGAGGCGGATTCGAATATTTCTACGGGTTTATCGGCGGCGAGGCGCACCAGTGGTATCCGTCACTTTACGAGGGCACCACACCAATTGAAGTCAAAAAGACGCCCGAAGAGGGCTATCACTTAGTGCCGGACATGACCGACAAAGCCATCAATTGGATTGGGCAACAAAAGGCGCTCATCCCAGACAAGCCCTTCTTCGCTTATTTCGCGCCCGGTGCGACCCATGCCCCGCATCATGTCCCCAAGGAATGGGCGGATAAATACAAAGGAAAGTTCGATCAGGGCTGGGACAAGTTACGTGAAGAAACTTTTGCACGACAGAAGAAACTCGGTGTGATTCCGCCAGACTGCCAGCTTACCCAAAGGCACAAAGAAATTCCCTCGTGGGATGAAATGCCTGCCGCCCTTAAGCCAGTGCTCGCCCGAGAAATGGAAGTTTATGCGGGCTTCATGGAGTTTACTGACCATCATATTGGCCGATTGATTGACTCTATTGGAAAACTTGGATTGCTCGACGACACGCTCATCTATCTAATCATTGGCGACAATGGCGCGTCAGCGGAAGGCACGCTTCACGGCACATACAACGAAATGATTAATTTCAACGGCGCGTCCGCACTCGAAACCCCCGAATTTCTGATGGCACGGTTGGAAAAACTGGGCGGCCCCGAATCGTACAACCACTATGCAGTAGGTTGGGCACACGCTTTGAATACGCCTTACCAATGGACAAAACAGGTGGCATCGCACTGGGGCGGCACGCGCAACGGCACGATCATTCACTGGCCCAAGGGAATCAAGGGGAAGGGCGAACTCCGCACTCAGTTCCATCACTTGATCGATGTAGCGCCCACAATCCTGGAATTGGCCGGACTGCCCGAACCACTCTTTGTAAATGGAGTCGAGCAGAAACCCATCGAGGGCGTAAGCATGGCGTACTCATTGAACGACGCCAAAGCACCCGAACGTCGCGAGACGCAATACTTTGAAATGTTCGGCAACCGCGGCATCTACCACAAGGGATGGACCGCAGTCACGCGCCACAAAACTCCGTGGATTCTTGTAGGCGAAATAACTCCGGCGTTTGACGACGACATCTGGGAACTCTATGACACCAGCAAAGACTGGAGTCAGTCCAACAACCTCGCCAAACAGATGCCTGAGAAGTTGCATGAGCTTCAGCGTCTGTGGCTGATCGAGGCAGTTCGGTACAACGTTCTCCCTCTTGATGACCAAGTGGCTGAAAGATTGAATGCAGATACGGCGGGGCGGCCGGTTCTGATTACAGGCAAATCCCAAATTCTATTTGGCAGCATGGGACGCCTGTCTGAAAACTCAGTCATCAATATTAAAAACAAATCCCACTCCGTGACCGCTGCAATTACCGTCCCATCAAAGCCAGCCGAAGGCGTGATCATCGCCCAAGGCGGCAACATTGGCGGCTGGAGCCTTTATGCCAAGGGCGGCAAGCTCAAATACTGTTACAACCTCCTCGGAATAGATTACTTCTACGCCGAATCAGCTACTGCATTGCCAGAAGGTGATCACCAAGTGCGTATGGAGTTTGCATACGCTGGGGGCGGCCTTGGCAAAGGCGGCATCGTTTCACTCTACGTCGATGGCAATAAAGTCGGCGAGGGCAAGGTTGCAGCCACTGCAGCCATGATCTTTTCCGCCGATGATGGTTGCGACGTGGGCGTGGACACGGCATCTCCAGTTTCACCAGACTACGGTCCACGTGGAAACGAGTTCAACGGAGTTGTTAAGGGAATTCAGCTCGCCATTAGCGAGGATTCCGAAAACGTCGATCACCTCGTGTCACCAGCAGAAGCCGTGCGCATCGCGATGGCGCGGCAGGAACTACTTCATGGCCAGATCTATCGGACCGCACAAACTTCCGGACCGCGCAGACTTCGCCGTCGCGGAAAGCGGTCCGGTAGAAGGCTATTGATCATGATTCAGGAGAGTCAATGACTGACAAAACTCAGGTGATGCCACCGACGCCGATCTACCCCATTCATGCGAGCGACGAACCTCTCGTCTCGAGCAGTATCTCCTCGAGGCGACGGTTCCTGCAGATTGCCGCAGGAGCGACACTGGCCGGCTCAGTCATTGCTGCAGGCGTGGAACTCGCAACTCCACGTCGTGCTCTGGCCCAGAGCACGTTGACTCCAGACGTTGCGCTTCAGCAATTGATGGATGGAAATCGGCGTTTCGCGTCGGGCCGGCTGACCGCTCACGATGAAGACCTCGACATTCTCAGAAGCAAAAAGATTGATAAGCAGGAACCATTTGCCGCGTTGCTGTCTTGCGCCGATTCCCGTGTTCCTGTCGAGTTGGCTTTCGACCAGAGCATCGGCCATCTTTTTGTGACGCGCGTTGCCGGCAATGTTGTCACACCGGAAATCATCGCCAGTCTCGAATACGGAGCAGTAGTGTTAGGCACAAAAGTAATTCTTGTGATGGGGCACCGCAATTGCGGAGCTGTAAAGGCAACGATTCAGGCGAAGGAAGTTCCCGGGCAGATCAGCGCGCTCTATCCGCATATTCAGCCGGCGGTCGATCAGGCGGGATCCGATCTAGAAACCGTGATCAAAGTGAACGCAAAAATCCAAGCGGCTCTTCTGCGACAAGCCTCGACGGTGATCTCTGGATTGGTGAAAGCCGGAAAATTAAAAGTTGTCGCCGGATATTTCGACATTATCAGTGGCGCGGCGAGCTTACTGGATTAGTAGTGGGTGCAATTCTTTTCAGGCAGGCGAGGCCGCCGTCGTCGATCATTCTGATTTCGTGCGTGGCTTCTTGATCGGGTCGTTCTGATGTCGGCTCTTGAGATTCATCTCAGCAGGACAGCGTCTCAATCGCCCGTGTCATAGGAGAAGGCTGAATGAACAAAACGCAGGACGCCAAACCCACCGCGAGCGGGAAGAAGCCCAACATCGTCTTCATCCTCACCGACAACCTCGGCTACGGCGAATTGGGCGTCTATGGTGGCGGCATCCTCCGTGGCGCTCCCACACCGCGTATTGACAAACTCGCCACTGAAGGCATGCGGC
>Ga0193726_1000457_pt1 | contig 42948 bp, 39 predicted proteins | sample H2c1metaG_FD_144928 | JGI IMG/M metagenome (GOLD analysis project Ga0193726, IMG submission 144928) | Soil microbial communities from a riparian zone of the East river system, Colorado, United States - H2c1 | ecosystem: Environmental > Terrestrial > Soil > Riparian zone | place: USA: East River... | reverse complement strand
CTCAAACGCATGAAACAGCTTGTGAGGGTGCACCGACCGCCCAACCGGTGAACGCCGCCACGGGCGGTAGTGAGCAACCGCCGGCGGGTGCCGGCGCGGATGCTTGCTAAACGGCTTCGGCGGCCTGAACGACATTGAACGCGGCGGCCCGCGCTCATCGGCGGCGTTGAGTACGGGTCGTGTGTTTCTAAAAATCGTATTGGTTTCGTGAAATACGCGAAGGGCTGCATCAGGTAACAGGAGGCATGCTTTCGGCGTTCGCGCCGTCCAGAGGCCCCCCAAGGGCGTTTCCTCCCTAGACTTGCCCGATGGCCTTTTGAGCCATCGGGTGCTCTTTCCCAGGACGCGGCGCAGCGATCCGGCGCAAGAGGGGAGGCCAGACAGAGCGGGAATTGAAGCATTGTCTGGCGTAAAGCGCACATCGCGATCGATCCTCGAAAGCCTAAAGGGGTTAGCTGGGGGAGCGCGTCCGGCCAGAGTAATCGTAACCCGTGGCGTCGGGATTACTCAGCCGGGTCGACCGATACGGCGCCCACAACAGCAGCAGGAAGAGTGCCCTGTCAGCCTTGTATTTGGCACCGGATCGGCGGCGGTCCGAGCCCCGCATCACAATCTGCCCTTCGGTCGTGCACACGCACCACCTCCAAGCCCGGCCTCGCTTCTTCAAGATCACTTCAAAAACCGGAAATTGATCGGGCATTGCAATCGTTTCAAGGTCAAGCGGGGTTCCATATCTGTGTCGTTCCATCCCGTCGTAGGTTCAAAATTCACCGCGAGGAAAGACAAAAACTCAACAGAACAGGCAACGCCTGGATAGGATTTATGTCCTTGCCGAGCGCTGGCGCCGGCGCTTGTAACGTCAATACCGTGAGGCGATGACCGCATCTTCCCAAACTATTTGAAGATCATCCTCCTTCAAACGTGGGCCGGGTCCTTGGAAGTTTAGGGTCGCCGCAAGACTGCGAGCGAGCCGGGTCCGGCGTTGTGGATGGCGAAAGTGCGAGGCAGGCGGGTATCCGAATGGCATGTGTTTGAAGACACTGACGACAATCGCGCCAAGCTGAGTTTATAGAAATTGCACCGGGAACTGGCTTCTACTTTTTAGGGCGAGTCTCATTCAAAGCCAGAATGCGATGGCAGCGGCGAGCGTGACAGCGGAGATGATTGGGTTTGGACCCTAACCAGCAGAGATCGACCGTGATGCGAAAGCGGGCGGTCTGCCCGTTGGTTGCGGCGGAATTCGGCTTTTGCCTTGCTGCGGCCCTAGAGAGCGGCGATGTCAAACTCTTGGGAAAGCGGATCGGAGCAGTTGAGGCATGCGAGGAAGCCGAAGACTTGTTGCGCGGTTTATCGTTACCGTATTCCTCGCAGGCATGATGGCGTTGCCCTGTCTGGCGGGCGATCAGGAAATGCTGACGCTGATGCGCCGTATTACGGCGCTTGCCCAGGAAGGGCGATACGGGGAAGCCATCGCGCTGGCAAGAAAACTCACAAATGAAGCTGAAAGAGCTTCAGGTCGACAGTCACCTTTGACGGCAACCACCCTCGTCGTGCTTGCTCAGGCCTTGCAGGCACAGGGCGAAACGGCCGAAGCCGAAACCGTATTGAGAAGAGCGCTAGCCATCCGCGAGAAGGCGCTTGGCCCAAATCATCCGGACGTTGCCGCTGTAGTTGCCACTCTCGGTCAAATCGCGTTCAGCCAAAACCGATTGAAAGATGCCGAGCGGGATGCTTCGCGCGCGATAGCCATCGATGAAAGCACTTTGGGGCGTGACAATCTCAATACGGCGTTGGCGCGCATGCAGCTCGGCAATGTCCGTCACCGTCAATTGAGAGAGGCGGAGGCGCTTGATATTTACAGCCACGCGCTGGAAGTCTTCAAACGTGCATCGGGACCAGCCGATATCATGGTCCCGGTTGCCCTGAACAACATCGCGGAGGTGTACAAGGCGCAGGGCCGGCTGCAACTTGCCGAGGAGCGCTTCCTTGAAGCGCTCGCTCTTCAGGAAAAGCGACACGGCCCTGATAGCCTCCACGTCAGTGCAACGCTCAACAATCTCGGAGAACTCAGACGCTCGCAGGGGCGGCTTCAAGAGGCCGAGCAATTGGCGCGACGTGCGTTGGTTATCCGGGAAAAGGCGCTCGGGGCCGATCATGCCGACGTCGCCGCCAGCCTTAACAATCTTGCCATTGTTTTCTCCAGGGAGGGCAGGGCTTTGGAAGCCGAAGGCCTGCTTGTTCGTGCCCTTGCTATTCAGGAAAAGGCTTTCGGACCGGATCACCCGAATGTGGCGATTGCATTAAACAATCTCGCTGACGCAAAGGCCTACTCGGATCGAAAAAAGGAAACCGAACAGCTGTTTCGCAGGTCTTTGGCGATTCGCGAACGAAGTCTCGGCCCCAACCACCTTGATGTCGCCGTCTCCCTCGACAATCTCGTGGTACTGATTGGCGACGATGAGCCTTCCGAAGCAGAAGCTTTGGCACGCCGGTCTCTGACCATACGCGAGGGAGCGCTCGGCAAGCTCCACCCGCTGGTGGCAAACAGCCTCAATAATCTGGCTGTTGTCTTGGATAGTGTCGGAAGAGCTCAGGACGCCGAGCCGCTCCTGAAACGAGCGCTGGACATCCGCTTAAGTGCCCTTGGCGAGGTGCACCCGGACGTCGCCAACAGTCTCAATAATCTCGGCGCACACTACTTGGACTCGAAGGATTGGCAGCAAGCCTACGATGCGTTTGCCCGCGCTTCAGCAATTTTGGTCAGCCGCAGTGCCAAGGCATCGAACGAGGGGCAGACAACGGCCGATCTCAAGGTTCATGACACCACAAATCCATTCCCCGGAACGATCGTTGCCGCCTACCAGCTCGCAGCGTCCGATAGCCAAAAAGCGATCGCGTTGCGATCCCAGGCTTTCGAGGCTGCGCAATGGATTGGCGACGAACAGGCGGCAAAGGCCATTACCGGAATGTCGGCGCGCATTGCGACGGGCAACGGGGATTTATCGGTACGGGTTCGTCAGCGACAGGACTTAGGCGAACAAGCGCTTGCGATCGATAGATTGCTCATCTCGGTGATTTCACAGCCGAATGCCACGCGCAACCAGGAGACGGAGCAAGCGCTTCGTGCCCAGGCGTTGGGCATTGCGAACCAGATAAAAGAGCTCGATCGCTTGATCGCCACGCAATTCCCGGAATACGCGGCACTCGTTACCAAGAGTCCCATTTCCATCGAAGAGGTTCAAACGCGGCTGAACCCAAATGAGGCCCTGTTACTGTTCACCACGACCTCACGCTTCACCTTCGTCTGGACAGTCACGCGCGCAGACGTCCGTTGGCACGCCGCTGCGATAGGCGCAAAGCAACTGGCAGAAACGATCGGTATTTTGCGCTGCGGTCTTGATCAAGCAGCGTGGATGGAAACGACCTACGCTTGCGCCGAAAAGCTGGGCCTCAATCGCCCGCCGGCTCCCGGTGATCAATTGCCGTTCGATTTGGACCGCGCGTTTGGGCTTTATCAGGCGCTTCTTGAGCCGGTCGCAAAGGACATTGAAGGCAAGGAGCTCATTCTCGTTCCATCCGGTCCCCTGGCCACGCTGCCGTTCCAGCTTTTGCTGACCGACAAGCCCGCGCCAGGCACCGGTCGGCAAGATCTTGCCAAAGCGCCCTGGTTGGTCAAACGGTTTGCAACGACCGTCTTGCCATCCATCTCGAGCCTCAAGGCGCTACGTCAAATCGCTCAAAGGAGCAAGGCGCCGAAGCCGTTCATAGGCTTTGGAAACCCGCTGCTGAACGGAGATGCTCAGAGCGCTTTCGATGCCGACCGCGCCACGCAGGCGCGCCTTCGTCAGAGTTGCGCACCAAGCTCGGAGCCGCGAACCAGCCAGCCAGCCCAACGAGGGCGACGTTCAGCCGTTGCCCTTTCAGGCGGTACGGCCGACATCGAGCAACTCAAGCACCTCGCGCCGTTGCCCGAAACCGCCACCGAACTGTGCCTGGTGGCGAATAGTTTTGCGCCGATCAAAGGCGAGGTTTACCTCGGCAATGAGGCGACCGAAGCCAGGATAAAATCGCTCAGCGAAAGCGGCCGTCTGCAACAATATCGTATGCTCCACTTTGCGACACACGGGGCGCTTTCAGGCCAGGTGCATGGCTCTATCGAGCCAGGACTGATCCTGACACCACCGGCTACCGCCACGCCGGCCGATGACGGCTACCTCTCGTCATCGGAGATTTCGGGACTCAAACTCGACGCCGACTGGGTGGTGCTTTCAGCCTGCAACACGGCCGGCGGCGAAGCATCGAATTCAGAGGCATTCTCGGGCCTTGCAAGAGCGTTCTTCTATGCAGGCACACGCTCCCTGCTGGTCTCGCACTGGCCTGTCGGTTCGGAAGCCGCCGTCGCCATCACCACTGGCGCAACCAGTGCCATGACGTCACATCCCGATATCGGCCGCGCTGAGGCGCTTCGCCGCTCGATCTTGGCCTTGATCGCTAAGGGCGGCGAGAATGCGCATCCCAGCGTCTGGGCGCCATTTGTGCTGGTGGGAAGCGGCAGCCCATAGCGCGCCACTCCACAGATGCTCTCGCTCGGAACGGCGGACCTGCTCAATTGTTCGAAAGCAACCGACAGGAGACCCGCGGCTGATGATGGCCAATCCGCCACACTCCGCGGAGAATCCACGCCTTGTCTCGCGGTTTACCTGCGATCCGCATTGCCGGTATGGTGAGGGGGACGCATCCTGATGCTCAGAAGGCAGGTCATCCGGAGGAACGTCGGATGGATCGACTGCCCGGCCGTAGTCGGACCGGGCAGCGGAGGAAATTCAAGGGGGCTGTCGTGCTTCTCAGAACGGCGGGCATGCTGATCGCGTTGGTGATCGGCGCCGCATCGGTTGTCCCCGCGAGCGCGCAGGCGCCGTACCCCAACCGGCCGATCCGCATCGTTGTGCCGTTCGGGCCGGGCGGCTTCGCCGATATCACCGTCCGTCTGCTGGGGCAGAAGCTCGCCGAACGCACCAGCGCCCAGGTGGTGATCGAGAACCGTCCCGGTGCGGGCGGAATCATCGCCGCCAGCGCCGTCACCTCGTCGGAACCGGACGGCTACACCTTGTTTGTATTCTCGAGCGGCATCGCGCTGTCGAAGTCGCTGCTCAAGTCCATGCCGTTCGATCCGGTCACCGCGTTCGCACCGATCTCGACCATGGCCCTGTTCGACCTGCTGCTGCTGGTGAAAGCGGACTCCTCCATGCACACGCTAAAGGACGCGCTCGACGCCGCCCGCGCCGATCCGCAGAAATTCAACGTCGGCACCATCAATCCCGGCAGCACCCAGAATGTCACCGGCGAGTTGCTCCGCGCGACCGCCGGCATTGCGATGACGGTGGTGCCGCATCGCACCTCGGCAGAGGTCCTGACCTCGCTGCTCCGGGGCGATACCCAGATCGGCATCGAGTCGTACGCCGCGCTCAAGTCGCCGATCGACGCCAGGCAGATCCGCGCCGTCGCCTCGTCCGGCAACAAGCGTTCGCCGCAGCTGCCGGATGTGCCGACGCTGCGCGAGAGCGGTATCGACGCCGCGGTCGACGGCTGGAATTCGTTGGTGGCGCCGGCGGGTACGCCACGCGACGTCGTCACCCTGCTTAACGGTCACGTCCGCGCGATCATCGGCGATCCCGACTTTCAGAAGCGCATGATCGAACTGGGTGGCGAGCCGTTCGCGGGGTCGCCGGAGGAGCTCGACGCGCGGCTCAGATCCGACATCGACATGTGGGCCGCCGTGGTGAAGAAGGCCGGTCTCGAGCCGAACTGAGCAGATACGGAGTCCCGATGCCCGACAGTTTCAAGATCGACGCCCACGTGCATGTCTTTACCACCGATATGCCGCTGATCGACAATCCGCGCCATGCGCCGAAATACAGCTTTACCCACGAGGAATTGATCGCGGCCCTCGACAACAACGGCATCGACCGCGCGGTGATCGCGGCCGCAAGCCCGTGGGGTGACTACAACGACTACATCCTGGCAGCACTCCGCGCCCACCGCGAGCGGCTGCGCGGCACCGCCATCTTCAACGGCCCGGTGGACCGATTTGCGCTGGAGGCGATGAGCCGTGACGGCTTCGTCGGCATGCGGCTGCCGTTCATCGGCCTGCCCAGGCTTCCCGACATCACCACGTTCAACTATCGCGCATTGTTTTGCCGCCTCGCTGATCTCGGCTGGCACGTTCATCCGCATGTCGAGGGCGAAGATCTGCCGAAAATCCTCCCCGTCCTGGAGGCCTGCGGCGTCAAGATCGTGGTCGACCATCTTGGTCGCCCCGATCCGAAATCCGGGGTCAACAGCGAAGGCTTCAAGGCGCTGCTGCGCTCGATCGACACCGGCCGCACCTGGGTCAAGCTGTCCGGCGGCTACCGGCTCGGGCCACAGGCAACGGAATATGCGCGCGCGCTGCTCAGCGCCGCCGGCCCGGATCGGCTGGTGTGGGCGAGCGACTGCCCGTTCGTCGGCCACGAGGGCCAGTTCCCGTATCGGGCCACCATCGACTGGCTGGTCGATGCCATTCCCGACGCCGCCGCGCAGGCGAAAATCTTCGGCGCGACGGCGCGCGAGCTCTATTTCAACGGCGAGTGACCGATGGGCGCCGCTCGCATTGTGCTGGCATTGACGCTGTGGCTGGTGGGCGCGAGTGCGGCCTTTGCCGAATACCCGGAGCGGCCGATCCGCCTGCTGTTGCCGTTCCCGGCCGGCGGCGCGGTCGACATCGTCGCCCGCACCATGACGGCAAAAATGTCCGAAGATCTCGGCAAGCCGTTCATCATCGAAAACAAGTCCGGCGCCGGCGGCATCATCGCGACCGACGCCGTGGCGAAATCGCCGCCGGACGGCTACACGCTTCTTCTCGCCACGCCGAACCACACCATCAACGCGGCGCTGCAAGCCTCGCTGCCCTACGACACCGAGAAGGACCTGGTCCCGGTCTCCGTGATCGCCGAGGTGCCGGAGATGCTGGTGAGCTATTTCGACGCGCCATTTACGACCTTCCCCGAGTTCGTCGCTTATGCCAAGGCCAATCCCGGCAAGCTCAATTATGCCTCGGCCGGCATCGGCACGCTCCCGCATGTGACGATGGAGTTGCTGCTGCAGCGGAGCGGCGTCGTGGTCACGCACATTCCCTATCGCGGCGCGGCCCCCGCGATGACCGATCTCCTCGCCGGCGTGGTGCAGCTCAAGCTTGACACCTACACCACTTCGAATCCGCAGGTTCAGGCCGGCAAGCTCCGCATGCTTGGCATCGCCAGCTCGCACCGTTCCAGGCTGATGCCGGACACGCCGACCATCGCCGAGATGGGCCTTGAGGGCTATGAGGGCATGCTCTGGAACGCCATCATGGCGCCGGCCGGCACGCCGCAAGCCATCATCGACCGGCTTGCCGCTGCCAGCGCCAGGGCCGCGCGCGCGCCCGACATCATCGAGAAGTTACAGCGCGAGGGCGTCGATCCGGTCGGCGGCACGCCGGCCGACCTCGCCACCCTGATCGCGCGCGAGCTTCGGCAATGGCGCGAGCTCGCCAAGGCCGCCAACGTCAAATTGCAATGAGCGCCGCCAGCGAGCCGGCGTGGGCGAGGGCATAGCTTCCAATTTGAGCAGACATAATACGATCAGATGACGCGAAGAAACGAACACCCAATTAAACGGGCCGTATCTTCATTGGGGGCGAGATCGTCAACCAGTTCTTTCGCGTGACAGGCTCCCTCACGATTTGCGTTTTTCACATTAAGCGGAACGCCCAAAAACCATATTCCGCAAAAGCCATATTTCAAAGAAAGGAAATCCATGATTCCGCATCTAAAAATGCCGCTGTTCGCTCTTGTTGCTCTCGCTACGCTGCTTCCGGGAGCAGTTTATGCACAAGTACCGGCGGCGATCGCTGTCCCCGGCCAGAATATCGTTACGACGCTCCATGCGGAGGGCGCTCAGGTCTATGAATGCAAGGTCGGCCCGGACAACAAGCTGGTTTGGCAAGCTCGCGAGCCGATCGCCACCCTGCTCCTCGATGGAAAGACAGCCGGCCGTCATTACGCGGGACCAAGTTGGGAACTCGCTGACGGGAGTTCTGTAACCGCCAAGGCCGTGGCCAACGCGCCCGGGGCGACGCCGAACGACATCCTGTGGCTTAAGCTCGAAGTTACGAGCCAGCGCGGTGATGGAGGATTGTACGGCGTAACCAGCGTGCAGCGCATCAACACCAAGGGTGGCATGGCGCAGGGGCCGTGCGATGGCGCGGGCACCTACCAAAGTGTACCGTACTCCGCGGACTATGTGTTCCTGGGCAACGGTTCATGAGGCTGATGCCGGACCCAAGGGCGTCTGGCCGTTCATGATCGCGCAGCTTGTCGTGCTGTTTTGGATGGTGTTTTTCCCCGGACTGGTGATGATCCCGGCAAAGTGGTTTGGCGGTTAGATTTACGTTGCTTCAATACGAAGGAGGGGAGTCACGATGGCCACCAAAATCATGATCTTGAACGGACCCAATCTGAATTTCCTGGGCATCCGGGAGCCGCACATCTATGGCTCGACGACGCTCAAGGAAATCGAGGCGAGCTGTCAGGAGCTGGCGACGTATCTCGGGATCTCGATTTCGTTTCACCAGTCCAACCTCGAAGGCGAACTTGTCAACCTGATCCAGTCGGCGCACGGGACTGCCGACGCGATCATCATGAACCCCGCGGCCTATTCATTCACATCGATCGCGCTGATCGATGCCCTCAAAATATTCGAAGGCCCGAAAATCGAGGTCCATATCTCCAATATTCACGCCCGAGACGAATTGCACCGGCATTCGATTACGTCGAGCGCTTGCACCGCCGTGATCTGCGGTCTCGGTCCTTACGGATATATCGCGGCCATCCTGGCGGCCGTGCAACGGCTGGGGAAGCTGCCGGATTCGGTTCCGGCATCGTTGCACGGCCTTCGGGTGGGCGGCAAAGCCTGAACGGATATCAAAGAGGAGACCGGGATGCGCGGCGCAGGTTTTCTAGCCATCTGGAGCGACATCGCGCCCAACAACCTGACCGACTACCGGCATTGGCTGACGCGCGAGCACACCACCGAACGGGTGACGACGAAGGGATTCCTTGGGTCGCGCGTGTTCCGCGCCGCGCGAGCTGACATCCATCGTTTCTTTATTCTCTACGAGCTGGAAGCGCCTGAAGTGCTCGACGGACCTGCCTACCTTGCGCGCCTCAATGCACCAACGCCATGGTCGCAACGGATCATGCCGCAGCTTGGTAACTTCGTTCGTGGCGGCGGCGTCATGACCGCCCGGGCCGGCCGCGGCGAGGGGGCCAGCATTGTCGCGCTGCGCATCGAGCATCTGCCGGAGCAACCCCAGCGGCTCGCCGATGCGATTGCCGCACTCGACGGAATTGCCGCGGTGCAGATCGGCACGACCGACCACGCCCGAACCTCGGTGCCGACGGTCGAGAAGGGAATGCGGCAGAATGAAGGGTTCTTTGCCGGCGTCCTGATCATCGAGGCGCTTGACGAGGCGTCGCTGCGTAGCGCATTGCGTCAAGCGGCCGAAATGGCACCCGACCTGTTTGGCGGCATCGGCGAGCCGGAGATTTATCAAGGCATGTTCGCGCTCGATGCCCGTATCGCGAGTGTAGAATGATGCCGTCGTTCTCGCTCGCCGCGCTGACGGTACTCGAACTCGCGCCGCCTGCGCTGGTCGATGTCGCCGCGGCCTGCGGTTATGACCACGTCGGAATCCGGCTGCTGCCTGCGGTACCGGGCGGTATTGCCTATCGGTTGATGGAAGATGAAGCGGCCTGCGAGAGACCATCGCCCGATTGGATGCGACCGGCATCACCGTGGCCGACCTCGAAGTGGTCGCGTTCAGGCCGGAAACCGGGATTGCCGCATTCTCCGCATTTTTCGAGACCGGCGCGCGGCTCGGCGCCAGGTACATTCTGGTCGCGGCTTACGATCCTGATCTCGATCGGTTCACGGATCGTTTTGCAGGATTTTGTGAGGCTGCCGCCCCGTCTGACGTTCCTGATCCGAATTTTCACTCATCAAATAGCTTCGCTCCCAGCGCGATTGGCGACGGGTTTGACTGCGCGATTTCAACATCGCAGAACCCGACCAGGGCAATCAGGGCGCCGTTGCTCTCTGGTCGCAAGATCGCGGCGCCGTTTATCTGATATGGTAAGCCTAGCCCGGATGGAGCGCAGAGCGAAATCCGGAACAACCAACTTATTGGCGCGCCCGCTTCGCGGGGCGACTCTCGTGAACCGAGCCGCAATGCGTCTCGGCCATTCGGCTTCGATTCTCGCGTAAGTGTTATTGAGCCGCTCGCCGGGCGCCGCAGGTCCCGCTTTTCCGCCGCGCTGTCGCGCAGTGGCGGCGCTATGCCGTCGCTTCTGCGGCTGCCCTTTTAACCGACGTGAATCCAAACCTGGTAATACTACGGGCTTTGTTCCAGAGCTTGGCGGAAAAATTATCTCGGTGGGCCGCCTTACTTACGTAAATCTAAGAACGTCGCGGGTTCTTAACGTCTGCGCTGTACTCATCAGTCAACGCCGTAACGGAGAGATGAAATGCTGCTGGGATTCCGCAATATCGCGATCATCGCCAAGATTGCGGTTCCAGCGACGATCATTGCCGTCGTCTCGATCGGGATCGTGCTCTATGCCTCACTGGCGGTGACCCATCTGTCGGACACCGCGGCGGCTCTGGTGGACGGAAACGCCACGCGCGTGCAGCTCGCTCTTCAAGCCGAAAGCGCCTTCAACAACGCCGCCATCAGCGAAAAGAACGTGATTCTCAGCGACGACGAAAAGGTGGCAAAGGGGCATATCGAGCTTTACGGCAAGGCAACCGCCGCCACCCTCGACGCGATCGGCCGCTTTGAGGCCATCACCCAGGATGCGGACCAGCGCGCCCTCATCGATACCTTCCGTACCGCCGTCGGCGGACGGCGTGATGCAAGCGCCCAGGTGTTCGAACTCGCGCTCGCCGGCAAGGCGAAGGAGGCCTTCGACCATTCGCGCGGCGTGGCGGCAAAACATCGCCAGATTGCCATCGCGACGGTTGGCAAGCTGATTGCCATGAACGTGGAGAAAATGCAGGCGGCGCGCGACGCGAGCGTCGCCATGGCCGCGCAAACCCGGGCGTGGCTGGTGATCGGTGCCGCCGCGGGGCTCATCTGCGCGTTCGCCGTCCTCGGCTGGATCGCGCTCTATCAGATTTCCCGACCGCTCGCCTTCATGACCCGTGAGATGACGAAGCTCGCCAACGGCGATCTCAACATCGAGATCGAGGGCGCCGACCGGGCCGACGAGGTTGGCGGGCTCGCGCGGTCGCTGCAGGTGTTCAAGGAGAATGCGGTCACCGCGCGTCGCCTTGAGGCCGAGCAGCGGCAGCAGCAGGTTCAGAAAGAGAGCCGTCAACATGCCGTCGAGGAGTACATTACGGTTTTCGACCAGCAGGTATGCGAGGCACTGGATACGCTGAGCGCCGCTTCGACCGAGATGCATGCCACCGCCGGAAGCATGTCGAGCACGGCCGAGGAGACCAGCAGCCAGGCGACCGCCGTTGCGGCAGCCTCGGACCAGGCCTCTGCCAATGTGGCGACTGTTGCGGCGGCGACCGAGCAACTGCATGCCTCGACCAACGAGATCTCTCGTCAGGTGACGCAGTCGGCCGAATTTGCCCGCACCGCGGTGGTCGAGGCAGACCGCACCAACGCCACCATCCAGGGCCTGGCCGAGACGGCGCAGAAGATCGGCGAGGTGGTTTCGCTGATTCAGAACATCGCTTCCCAGACCAACCTGCTGGCGCTCAACGCGACCATCGAAGCCGCGCGGGCCGGTGAAGCCGGCAGGGGCTTCGCAGTGGTGGCGAGCGAGGTGAAGGCGCTGGCCAACCAGACCGCCAAGGCGACCGAGGATATCTCGACGCAGATCGCCGCGATTCAGGGCGAGACCGGCTTTGCGGTCGATGCGATCAAGGCGATTGGCGGCACGATCCGCCAAATGAACGAGATCGCATCGGCCATCGCCGCGGCGGTGGAGGAGCAAGGTGCCGCGACCCGGGATATTTCCCACAACATCCAGTTAGTGGCGCAAGGCACCAACGGAGTAGCAACCAATATTGCCGGGGTGAACGAGGCGGCTCAGGAGACCGGCACGGCTGCCGGGCAGGTGCTCACCGCCGCCGACGATCTCAGCCGCCAGGCGGACAAACTGCGGACGAATGTGAACGGCTTCCTCGGCAAGATCCGCGCAGCCTGACGAGCTGAATGGCATTTCGTGCATTTGATATCTTACTTCGCCTCTTGTTGTTGCGTGCAACGCGTCTGCATCGCTCCTGAAGTTCAATAGAAGCTCGATCTGTCTGTTTTGACCGCGAACTAGAAAATTAGCTTGAGCCTAGATCGGCTTCCGCCAGACCTGATCGTTCATGAACCTCTCGTGACGACGTGTGTGAGCTTCCGCGCTCCGAGGGTCCACCAATCGCCGGCCTAAGGAAGACGCGCTACGACACTGCGTAGGTGCTTGGAAGGAATGCTATCTCGACCCAGCAGGACAAGCGCTAGTGCGCGGTTAGCAGTCGGCAAGCGTGGCGCGCCGAAGCCTTGCGCCAACGGTCCCTGAAATCTCCTGCGCTGCTTTCGGCGAGCTAGAAGCCGAGATCGAGCGGCCTGAGGCCAAGCGTCAGGCTCACGATCCCGCCGACATCCCGCGTTGCGGAGCCTTTGTCATTCTTAACGACGGCACCGTGCGCATTGGCGGCTTCTGGGGCGCAAAGCGGACATTCGTCAAAAACGTCAAGGTCAGGTAAGTGCCAAAAACTACCATCCTATTTGCTCGGTATCGTGATGCCCGTAGTGTCGGCTGCTGAGACATCGAGCTGACTGAACTTAAGCCTAACTCGGCTTCCGTGGTGCAAACATGAATAGCGTTCCGACGCGCTGGTAGCCGACACGAGGGTAAAGCATCTACTCAACACCGAGGACAACGAGAAGAGTTTTGCAAACGTCTCAGAAGTAACCGGAAATAGCCGGATCAAAATGGAGGGGGTTTGCAAAACCAGGTGAGAGATTTCAACGGCTTAGCCCGAAAGCCGTTGTGCTACCGTTACACCATTCCCCAAGATTTCTGAATAATATCAGAGGCTTGATCGGTATTCTTAGAGTTCTTCCGTCGGATTGGATGGATTCCGCGCCGAGCGTGCGCCGTTCTACTCGTTCCCTCCCGGCCTTGGCAAGCGCGCGGCGATGGGCTTGTTGCAATCAGGGCGCGGCGAAGCCGCGGCTATTCCCGGGCACAGGTTGCGCCCCGGTCAGCGGGCATCCGGCACATGAGCGTGTATTTCGAAGAGCTCGATTTTCGCCCCACGCCGATGGGCGTGCTCAGCCTGCGCCGCCGAAGGCATCTCGCCACCGGCGCCGACATCTACGAAATCAAACTCGGCGACGAATTTTTGATGTCGAGCCAGTTCACGACAGCCGAGATTGAGCTGGCGCGGCTCGGATTGGCGGCGCTGGCGCGAACAGACCTCGACGTCGTCGTCGGCGGCCTCGGGCTCGGCTACACCGCGCAGGCGGTGCTGGAGAATTCGTCGGTGCGATCGTTGATCGTGGTCGACGCGCTGGCCGAAGTCATCGAATGGCACGAGCAGGGTTTGCTTCCGCTCGGCAAGCAACTGACAGCTGATCCGCGCTGCCGTCTCGTCAACGGCGATTTCTTCGCGATGGCAGATTCCGCGGATGGATTCGATTCCAACGTGCCGCGCCGCCGCTTCGATGCGGTGCTGGTCGATATCGACCACTCTCCGACAAACCTGCTGCACCCACGCCACGCCGCGCTGTACCAGCGGCAAGGGCTTGCCCGGCTTGCCGAGCATCTGCATCCCGGCGGCGTGTTTGCACTGTGGTCGAACGACCCTCCGGACGATGCGTTCAACGCGGCAATGGCCGGCGCCTTCGCTACCTCGGCTGCGCATGTCGTGACCTTCGACAATTGGCGGGGCGACCATGAGGCCAGCAATACCGTTTACGTCGGGGTCAAAGCCGATTTGCCTATCCAGCAGGCAAGCAACGAGGCGGCGCCATCAGCCAACTGATCGCTTGGCCGCGCGCCGGGGCCGCAACTTGCCCCTCTGAACCGGGCATGCCATGCTGACAGGCCAATAAATAATGCAAGTTGCGGGGGGCGCATCTAGCGCATTCTCATCTCAAATTTGGCACTGCGTGGGAAACGTTTCGGAGATTATCACCATGAGATTTAAGCATGTCCTCGGGCTCATTTGCGCCGCCTCGATTGCTGTCGCGCTGACGGGCACGGCATCCGCCCAGGACAAGACCGTCAAGATCGGCGCGATCTATCCGCTGAGCGGCAACGCCGCCAGCGCCGGCGTGCACGGCAAGGCCGCGATCGAGACCGCGATCGACATCATCAACAACGCCCATCCCGAACTCGGCAATTTGCCGTTGACTAAAAATGCCGGTCTCGCCGGCCTCGGCGGCGCCAAGGTCGAGGCGATATTCGCCGACAACCAGGGCAGCCCCGCGGTCGGGCAGAACCAGGCGCTGCGCCTGATCACCGAAGAGAAGGTCGTTGCGCTCAACGGCGCCTATCAATCCGGCATTACGCTGACGACCAGCGCCATCTCCGAAAAATACGGCATTCCCTATGTGAACGGTGAGTCGGTCGCTGCCAGCCTGACCGAGCGCGGCTTCAAATGGTTTTTCCGGGTGACGCCGGTCGCCTCGGATTTCGCCAAGATCTATCTCGACTTTCTCAAGGACATGAAAGCCGCCGGCGCAAAGACCGACAACATCGCCATCGTCCACGAAAACACCGAATACGGCACGTCGGTCGCGAGCGTCATCACCAGCGTGTTCAAGGAAAACGGCCTCAGCATTGCGCAGGATATTGCCTACTCGGCCAACACCACCGACGTCCAGAGCCAGGTACTCCAGCTCAAGGACAAGAAGCCGGACGTGGTGATCATGGTCAGCTACACGTCGGACGCCATCCTGTATGTCAAGACCATGCAGGCGCTGGATTACAAGCCGCCGCTGATGATGGCTGACAACGCGGGCTTCTCCGATCCCTCGCTGATCAAGACGGTCGGCAAGCTGGCGCAAGGTATCTTCAACCGCTCGTCCTTCAGCATCGGACCTCCGGGATCTCCGACCTTCCTGATCAACGAGATGTACAAGAAGAAGAGCGGCGATGACCTCGACGATACCGCCGCGCGCATCATGCAGGGATTCTTCGTTCTCTGCGACGCGATCGACCGCGCCGGCTCAACCGAACCGGACAAGATTCAGGCGGCGCTGAAGGCGACCGACCTCAAGCCCGATCAATTGCTCATGGGTTACAAGGGCGTCAAGTTCAACGACAAGGGCCAGAACGTCCTCGCATCGGGTCTGGTGATCCAGCTGCAGGATGGCGAGAACTACGTTCCGGTCTGGCCGAAAGACAGGGCCAAGACCGCGCCGACGCTGCCCTACAAGGGCTGGTGACACATCGAGGGCGGGGCATCCGTCCCGCCCTCGTCGATCTCGTAGCGTTCGCAATCGCTGAGATTTAACCCGCAAGACTTATCACAGGCATGTCCACCATCCTCGTTCAGGTGATCGTCGGCGGATTGTTGCTCGGCGCCGTCTATGCGCTGTTCTCGTCCGGCCTCACCCTGATCTGGGGCATGATGAACATCGTCAACTTCGCCCATGGCGACTTCGTCATGCTCGGCATGTACGTGGCGTTCGTGGTCTGGACGCTGCTCGGCGTCGGTCCGTTTCTCGGCGCGCCGATTGCGGCACTGGTGCTCGCGACGCTTGGCATCATCGTTTATTTCGGGCTGATCCGCAGCGTCATGAAAGGGCCGATGCTGGCGCAAATTCTCGGCACCTTCGGGCTGGCGCTGCTGCTGCGTTATTCCGTGTTCTGGGGTTTTGGCGCCAACTTCATGACGCTGCCGGAAAACCTTGTCGGCGGCACCTACGATGTGCTCGGTATCCGGATCCAGGCCTCGCGCCTGCTCGCCGGCGTAGTCGCTTTGCTGGTGACGCTCGGCCTGCATTTGCTACTAACGCGCACCTCGCTTGGCTCCAAGATGCTCGCGGTCGCGGAGGATTCCACCGCGGCGCAGTTGATGGGCATCCGTCCCGACACCATGCAGGCGATTGCCTGGGCGATTGCCGCGGGCGCCACCGGAATTGCCGGCGCGCTGATCGCAACCTTCTTTTATATCGCGCCGACGGTCGGCGAGACGCTCGGCATCGTCGCCTTCGTCACGGTGTCGCTCGGCGGTTTCGGCAGCGTGCCGGGCGCGCTGGTTGCGGGCCTTCTGATCGGCGTCATCGAATCGGTGTCGGCGTACTGGATCGGCGCGGTTTACAAGGACATCGTGGTGTATTCGCTGTTCCTGTGTTTTCTCTGGTTCCGGCCGCAAGGCTTGATGGGCAAATCTTGATAGGCAAAGACCTGATGGGCAAGATGTGATGCGGCGCTTGCTGTGGCCCTCGGTGGCGCTCGCGCTGGTGATTGCCTATCCGCTGTTGTTTTCGACACCGTTTCAGCAGCGGCTGGGCGCGCTCGTTCTGCTCTACGCGATTGCGGCGTCGGCCTGGAATATCGTCGGCGGCTACGCCGGTCAGGTATCGGTGGGGCACGTCGTGTTCTTCGGCTGCGGTGCTTATGCCTCGATGGCCGCGTATTCGCATTTCGCGCTGCCGCCGCTGGTCGGAATTCCCGCCGGCGTCGTCGTCAGCGTGCTGATCGCAGCCATCATCGGCGTGCCGACGCTGCGCTTGTCGGGCCATTATTTCAGCATGGCGACCATCGCTGTGGCCGAACTCGTCCGGCTGATCGTCACCAATACCGATTATCTCGGCGCTGCCGTGGGCCTCAGCGGTCCGACCGTGCCGCGAACCGTGCTCGACCTCTCCTTTACCTCGGCGCTGCCATACTACTATCTGTTTCTGTCGGTTCTCCTGATCACGCTCGGCATCACCTGGTGGATGGCGAACAGCCGGATGGGATTTTACCTCCGCGCCATCAGGGATTCCGAACGCGCGGCGCGCTCGCTCGGCGCGCCCGCCAGCCGTACCAAGCTCTACGCCTTCATGCTGAGCGCGGGGCTGACCAGCGTCGCCGGTGCGCTCTATGCCATGATGTTCGGGTTCGTCGATCCGGAATCGGGACTTGGTATTCTGATTTCCGTGAAGATGCTGATCATGGCGGCGCTCGGCGGCGCCGGCCTGCTGTTCGGACCGCTGGTCGGTGCGGCGATCCTGGTGCCGCTGGAGGAAATCTCCAACAACCTGCTCGGCGGCAAGGGCGCGGGTCTCACCTTCGTCGTGTATGGCGCCATCATCGTGCTGATCGCGCGCTTTCAGCCCGGCGGCATTTTGACATTGATCAACCGGCTATGGGCCCGGCGACGCAAGGCGCCGGAGACAGCGGTCACAGCGGAAGCAACCCATGCTCCTTGAAGCCCGCAATGTGACAAAGGCCTTTGGCAGCTTCAAGGCTGTCGACGCGGCCTCGGTGACGCTGGAGCAGGGCGATATTCTCGGCCTGATCGGACCGAACGGCGCCGGCAAATCCACTTTGTTCAATTGTCTGACCGGCGACCTGTTGTCGACCTCCGGCAAGGTTCTGTTCGAGGGCCACGACATCACCAATTTGACGCCGGAAGCCCGTGCGCATCTCGGCCTCGCGCGCACCTTCCAGGTGCCGCAGACATTTGAGGGCATGTCGGTGCTGGAGAACGTGATGATTGGCGCGTTTCTACGGACATCGCATCGCGCCGAAGCCGAAGCCCGCGCTCGCGTGGTGCTGGAGCGGGTCGGCATGAGCAGGCTCGCGGATGCGCCGGCACGGTCGCTCGGCACGCCCGGCCGCAAGCGGCTGGAGATCGCCCGCGCGCTCGCCACCGAGCCCAAGGTTCTGCTGCTCGATGAAGCGATGGCGGGCCTCACCCAGCGCGAGGTGCAACTCGCCATCGATCTCGTGCGCGACATCCATCGCTCGGGCATCACCCTTGTCATTGTCGAGCACATCATGGAAGTCATCATGTCGCTGGCGACGCGGGTGGTGGTGTTTCACCAGGGCAAGGAAATCGCGCGCGGCAGTCCGCGCGAGGTCACGGGCAACCCGGCGGTGATCGCGGCTTATCTCGGCACGCGCGCCGCCAAGGCCGCCGCGGGCCACACGCCGATCGAACTGATGGGCGGACCCGCGACATGACCGCGCCTTTGCTCAAGATCGAGCATCTGGAAGTTCGCTATGGCGACCTGATCGGCGTATCCGATGTTTCACTGGATGTGCCCGAGGGCAGCGTCGTTGCGCTGCTGGGTTCCAATGGCGGCGGCAAGACCACCACGCTCAACGCCGTCGCCGGTCTGATCCCGGTGCATTCCGGATCGATCGGGTTTCGCGGCCAGGAGATCGCCGGTCAAACCGCGTTTTCGATCGTGCGCAAAGGCCTCGCGCTGTCGCCGGAAGGCTGGCGGCTGTTCGTGCAGCAAAGCGTCGAGAACAATCTGCTTTTGGGCGCCACGCCGCTGCGCGACTGGGCGCGCGCCGCGGCGTTGCTCGATCGGGTCTACGAAATCTTTCCAAAATTGGCGGAGCGGCGCGGCCAGCGCGCGGGCACCATGTCCGGCGGCGAGCGGCAGATGCTGGCGGTCGGCCGTGCCCTGATGAGCGATCCCAAACTGCTGATGCTGGATGAGCCGTCGCTCGGCTTGGCGCCTGCCGTGGTCGAGTCGATGTACGAGACCTTCGGCCGGCTGCACCGGGAAGGGCTGACGATCCTGCTCGCGGAGCAATCCATTGAGCTCGCGCTCGAGGTTTCGGATTTCGCCACCGTGCTGCAGGTCGGCAAGAGCGTTCTCTCCGGCACCGCGGCAGAACTCGCCAACGATCCGCAGGTGCAGCGCGCCTATCTCAGTACCGGCTGACGCAGGAGGAGGGGTCGCCGTGCATAACGACCAGAAGCTCGACGGCGAGGGTGTCGGCGCCGCCGAAATGGCAAAACAATGACAGAGGCTCGGGCGTTCCGGTCAGCTCACTCGGCGGCTTGCTTGATCGAGCCATGGTCCGCCGTCGGCCGCTCGCCATCGGCATCCTCCAATCGGCCCCAGCCGGCAAACGCGTTCGAGAGCCGGTCGAGATAGAGATACACCACCGGCGTTGTGAACAGCGTCAGTGCCTGGCTGACAATCAGCCCGCCGACCATCGCGTAGCCGAGCGGCTGGCGGATTTCCGATCCGGTGCCGGTGCCCAGCATCAGCGGCACGCCGCCGAGCATCGCCGCCATCGTCGTCATCATGATCGGACGAAACCGCAGCAGCGCGGCCTTTCGGATCGATTGCTCCGGCGACAGATGCTCGTCGCGCTCGGCCGAAATCGCGAAATCGACCATCATGATGCCGTTCTTCTTGACGATGCCGATCAGCAGAATGATGCCGATCAGGGCGATCAGGCTGAAGTCGTATCCGAACAACATCAGAATCGCGAGTGCGCCGACACCGGCCGAGGGCAGCGTCGACAGAATCGTAAGCGGGTGGATGTAGCTCTCGTAGAGAATGCCGAGGATCAGGTACACGACGACAAGTGCTGCCATGATCAGCAGCGGTATGGTGCCGAGCGATTGCTGGAACGCCTGCGCCGTGCCCTGGAAGCTCGAATTGAGCGTGGCGGGGGCGCCGAGTTCGACCATCGCTTGCTGCACGGCGTTGGTCGCCTGCCCGAGGGCTACGCCCTGCGCGAGATTGAAGCTGATCGTGATGGCCGGGAACTGACCCTGGTGGCTGATCGAGAGCGAACGCACCGGCACGCTGGTCCAGCTCGCAAATGTCGACAGCGGCACCTGGTCGCCTGTCGTCGGCGACTTGATATAGATCTTGTTGAGCGTGTCGAGGTTGCCCTGCAGCTCCGGCAGGATTTCCAGGATCACGTGATAGCTGTTGAGCTGGGTGAAATACTGGGTGACCTGGCGCTGGCCGAACGCGTCGTAAAGGGTGTCGTCAATGACCTGCGGCTGGATACCATAGCGCGCCGCGGTATCGCGATTGATCTTCAATTCGAGCGTCGTACCCTTGGTTTGCTGGTCGGTCGCGACGTCGCGCAATTCGGGCAGAGTCTGCATCTTGCCCAGAATTTTCGGCGCCCATTCGTTCAATTCGGCAAGGTTGGCATCCTGCAGCGTGAACTCGAACTGTGTCCGCGTCGGCCGGCCGCCGAGCCGGACGTCTTGCGCCGCCTGCATGAACAGGCGGGCGCCCTCGACCTTGTCGAGCTTGGGACGCAGGCGTGAGATGATCTGCTGGGCGTTTGCGGAGCGTTGATTGCGCGGCTTCAGCGTGATGAACATGTTGCCGTTATTGCCGGCCCTGCCGCTGCCACCGATGTTCATGGCGATGGTTGCGACATCGGGATCGGCCATGACGATCTTGCCGAGTTCCTCCTGCCGCTGCTTCATGGCGGCGAAGGAAATGTCCTGCCCGGCCTCGGACGTGGCGGTGATCAGGCCTACGTCCTGCTGGGGAAAGAAGCCTTTGGGAATGATGACGAACAGATAAACCGACAAGCCAAGCGTCGCAAAGAAAATGGCGAGCGTCGCCAGTCGCCAGCGCAAGGCGAGGTCAAGGCCCCGCTCGTAGCCATGCAGCATCGCGTCGAAAGCGCGCTCGCTCCATTGATAGAACCGGCCGTGTTGGGTTTCGCCGTGCGCGCGCAGGAAGCGGGATGCCATCATCGGCGTCAGCGTCAGCGACACCACCATCGATACGAAAATCGTCATCGCCAGCGTCACCGCGAATTCGCGGAACAGGCGTCCGATGATGCCGCCCATCAGCAGCAGCGGAATCAGCACGGCCACCAGCGAAATACTGATCGACACGATCGTGAATCCGATTTCGCTGGCGCCCTTGAATGCAGCGGCAAGCGGTTTCTCGCCTTCCTCGATGTAACGCGTGATGTTTTCCAGCATCACGATGGCGTCGTCGACGACGAAACCGACGGCGATGGTCAGAGCCATCAACGACAGGTTATCGAGGGTATAACCGAACACCCACATCAAGGCGCAGGCGCCGAGCAGCGCCAGCGGTACGGTCACGGTTGGAATGACGGTTGCCCAGAAGCTGCGCAGGAATACGAAGATAACCATGACGACGAGCGCAATGGTCAGCAGCAAGGTGAACTGAACGTCCTCGACCGCTGCGCGAATGGTCTGGGTGCGATCGCTGATGATCTCGATCTTGATCGCCGGCGGAATCGCGGCCACCAGCCGGGGCAGCATCGCCTTGATCTTGTCCACGGTATCGATGACGTTGGCGCCGGGCTGCTTGAAGACCACCAGAAACACGCCGCGCTTGCCGTTGGCCCACGCCGCCTGCTTGGCGTCTTCCGGTCCGGTCACGGCCTGGCCGATATCGCGGATCCGCAACGGGCCGCCATTGCGATAGGCGACGATGACGTCGTTCCAGTCCTTTGAGTCGAGCAACTGGTCGTTGGCGTAGATGGTATAGGCGCGCGTTGCGCCGTCGATATTGCCCTTCGGACTGTCGACCGTCGTGATCGCGATCTGGCTGCGCACATCCTCGAGCGACAGCCCCTTGGCGACCAGCTTTGCCGGATCGACCTGGACACGGATCGACGGCTTTTGCTGGCCGCCGATCGTTACCTGCGCCACGCCGGAGATCTGGCTGATCTGTTGCGCGAGCTGGGCGTCGACGGCGTCGCTGACTGTGGTGAGTGGCAGGGTGTCCGACGTCGCCGACAACAGCAGGATGGGCGAATCCGCCGGGTTGACCTTGCGGTAGGTCGGGGGCGAGGGAAGGTTCTTCGGCAATTGGCCGCTGGCGGCGTTGATCGCAGCCTGCACATCGTTGGCGGCGCCGTCGATGTTGCGATTGAGGTCGAACTGGATCGTGACCGCCGTCGTTCCCAGATAGCTCGTCGACGTCATCTGTGCGATGCCGGGAATCTGGGCGAGTTGGCGCTCGAGTGGCTGCGCCACCGAGGACGCCATGGTTTCCGGGCTGCCGCCGGGCAGGCTGGCGGCGACCTGAATGGTGGGGAAGTCAACCTGCGGCAGCGGTGCGACCGGCAACAGGGGATAGGCGACCAAACCGACGAAAAGAATGCCGGCCATCATCAGCGAGGTGCCGATGGGGTAGCGAATGAAAGGTGCGGAAATGCCGTCGCTCATTCCTGCTTGACCTTGGGCTGTGCCGGCTCCGAACTCGCCACCGCGGTGCTGACGAGGGTGCCGGGCTGAACCTTGTACTGACCTGCCGTGATCACCTGCTGTCCGGGCGACAGGCCGTCATCGACCACCGAGCGCCCGTCGATTGAATAGCTGACCTTGAGCTTGCGCAGCTCAGCCTTGTTGTCCTGATTGACGGCATAGGCATAGAGGCCGTCGTTGCCGTGCTGGATCGCGTCGTCTGGTACCACGGTCGCATCCTTCAGCGTCTTCATCAAAAGCCGCGTGGAGATCGACTGACCCGGCCACAGCGCATGGTTCTTGTTGTCGAACACCGCCTTGAGGCGAATAGTCCCGCTTGTGGTGTCGACCTGATTGTTGATGACGGACAATGTCCCGTCCGACAGTGTCTTCTTACCGTCCGTGGTCAGCGCGATCACCTTCAACGGCTGCGTCGATTGTGCTTCGTTGATGTAGGGCAGCTGGTCTTCCGGCGCGGTGAAAATGACAGCAATCGGCTCGATCTGGGCGATCGTCACAATCCCGGTCTGCGTCGAGGCATTGACGATATTGCCAATGTCGACCTGACGAAGGCCGGCGACGCCCGAGATCGGCGCCTTGACGGTCGTGTAATCGACTTGTGTTTGCGCGTTGGAGATGGCGGCGTCGTCGGCAGTGAGTTGTGCGGTCAATTGCGCAACGGTGGAGCGCTGGGTGTCGGTCTGCTGCCGGGTTGCGAATTCGCCGAGCTTGGTGAAACGCTGCAGATCCAAATTGGCGTTGGCCAGATTGGCCGCATCCTGAGCCTTCTTGGCCTTGGCCTGATCGAGCGCTGCCTGGTACGGCCGGGGGTCGATCTGGACCAGCAGGTCGCCCTGGTTGACCAGTTGCCCTTCCTTGAAGGCGATCTTGTCGATCTGACCGTCGATCCGGGTGCGCACGAGAACGGTGTTGAAGCCCTGAACGGTTCCAAGCCCGCCGAGATAGACCGGAAAATCCGCTTTCGTGACCGGCGCGACGGTGACGGGAACGGCGGCACCGCGCACGGAAGCGGCCGACTTTTGGGCGGTCTCAGCGGCCGTCGGGTTGGTGCCGTGAAATCTTTGCCAGCCAAGATACCCCGCCGCGACAAGCGCGGCGATCGGCAAAATCCAACGGATGGTCCGCGACTTGGTCATGGGCGCTCGTGGCTTAAAAAAATAACCGATGGGTCTTCAAAACGTTTCTCGCTAACCCGAGATACAATATGTGTGCACTTAATGTGTACACACACTATGACTTGAGAATTCTAAACTTTTGGAAAGCTTTTCAGAGGCTTCCGCTGCCCAAAGAACTTTCATGCCCGATGTCTCTTGATCTGAAACGCCAGCTGGTTGCGCAACTCGTCGAAAGTTCGCGTCTGCTGCGCAACTACATCGATCACCGCGCCAAGGGCCGTGGCACCACGCGCGCGCAGTGGATTGTACTGTTTCGATTGCGGCAGCAGGAGGGATTATCGCAAGTCGATTTGGCCGACGTGCTTGACCTGCAACCGATCTCGCTGGTGCGTCTGCTCGACCGTCTGGTCGAACACGGCTTATTGGAGCGCCGGCCCGATCCCAGAGATCGCCGCGCCAACCGTCTGTTTCTCACACCTGGCGGCCGCCAGCTGGTCGATGATCTCGACAGCTTGCGCGACTCCATCGCGACGGACGTTCTGCAAGATATCCCCGCCGCGGCAATCGAAACCGGCCTCGAGACGCTCCAGCACATCAAGGAGCGGATCAAGAATTTCGCCGAACCTCCTGGCAGCGTCGCCGCCAAGTAAGTCTCAGTTGCTCGAAATCCGCGAGACGTTCGCGCCGCGCCACGGCGTTGCGCGCGCATTCTCGAATTCAATCGCCATGCGGCTCGGTTGTAACCGGGCTGAAGGTCGTCCATATCACGGCGCGCATACGAAACCCGAAAACAGTTCAGGAGTGCATGATGGATGAATTGAACGGACGCATGATGGCCTGCCAGCTCCTGATCACCGGCCTGATCGCGCGCGTCGCCAACGATTCGCCTGATCCGTTGCGGTTTCTCACCGACTTTCGCGACGAAATCAAAGCGGTGGTGAAGGGCGTCAACATTGCAGGAATGGATAATACCGATCGCGTGCGGCTGACCGCGCAGCAAACCATCGACGAGCTGTTTTCGCTGATGAAGCCGCCCAGTGTCGATTGATCGGTGCTGGCGCACCCGCGAGCAGAAAAGCGCTGATTTACAGGCATTTCTGACTTCAGTTTAGAACGCTTCAAATATAATTTTAGAACGATTTCAAACTGAGATTTAGAATCGTTTTGATCTGGATGGATTCAACCGTCGCTGCGCCGTAATCGCATTGACCCCAATTTTTTCGCCCGATACCAACACTTTGTCGCTCGCTGCAAATGAATCGCATGAGCGAATTGGAATTGGGTTCAAAGGGGCGAATGGGATGGGTGAGGCAAAAGCACCGAGGTCGTTGCGTTCAATCGCGACGATCAACTCGGTCGACGAAAAATTAGACAACAATTCCGGCCGAAAGGTCTCCGCGGTCGCGGGACTGATCGCGGTCGCCTCGTTCTCGGGCGCCGAAGCGCAGCAATCAAACCTCCCGCCGGTGACGGTCGATGCCCCGGTCGCTCGCCCGCGTCCCGCTGCGTCGAAACCTTCGCCGGACCAACTCCGCGCCCGCACTGCGCTGCGGCGAGCGGGGTCTCGCTCGCAGCCGGCACAGGTTGCCGCGGTGCCGTTTCCCAACGCCGGCGGCTTGCGCCCTGACCGCAATCCCTATGCCGACGCAGCGGCGCCCTACAAGGTCGACCGCCTGCAGGCATCGGGCAAATTCCCCGAACCGCTGTTGAACACGCCAAAGACCGTCACGGTTCTCAGCAAGGAAATCCTCGAAGACAAGAACGCCACCACGCTGAAGCAGGCGGTGCTGAGCACGGCCGGCGTGACGCTCGGAACCGGTGAGGGCGGCAACGCCTTTGGCGACCGGTTTTTCATTCGTGGTTTCGATGCGCGCAACGACGTCTTCCTCGACGGCATGCGCGATGCCGGCGTCAGCGTTCGCGAGAATTTCTTCACCGAGCAGGTCGAGATCCTGCGCGGACCGGGATCGTCCTTCGCAGGTCGCGGCACCACCGGTGGCGCGATCAATATCGTCACCAAGCAGGCGACCACCGAAAAAAGCTTCTACAACATGGACACCACGTTCGGCACCGATCGCACCAAGCGCGTGGTGCTCGACGTCAACCAGGTGATCAGTCCGACATTGGCGGTTCGCGCGGGAGGGTTGTTCCAGGACGCCGGTGTTGCCGGCCGCGACTTTATCAAGGACGACCGCGACGGCGGCTTTGTCGCGGTGAAGTGGACGCCGCTCGATACCGTGAAACTGAGCGCGAACTACATCCACACCAACCTGCATGGGCTGCCCGACTTCGGCGTGCCGTATTATCGGCCTGGGTCTCCCCAGACCCAGTACACCAGCACGGCCGGTGGCCCGTACACCGACTTCGGCGTCAACCGAAATACCTTCTATGGCCTTGTGAACCGCGACTATTATAGCATCAAGCAGGACATCGGGACCTTCGGCGGCGAGGTCGCCATTACCCCGGATCTGACGCTGAGCAATAAGACCCGCGTTCAGCGCTCGGTGCTCGACTATATCGGTACGCTCCCCGAGGGCCCGAACGCAGCCTTAGGCACCGTGAGTCTCAATCCGCAGAGCCGCTATCAGGTCACCGAAAACGTCGCCAACCAGACCGAAGCGACCTACAAGTTCGATGTCGGCGGCTGGAAGAATACGGCGCTCGGCGGCGTCGAAATTTCGCGCGAAATCGCCAGCATCGACAAATATGCCGGACTCAGCTCGGAGCAGCTTCCGGGTGGCACTACAACCGGATCGATTCCGGGCGCCAATGTCTTCGCCCCGCAGTTTACGTTCGCCAATGTTGGCACCAACCCGACGTGGGCCGGCCTGCCAACCAAGGTCGCGATCGATACCAAAAGCGTCTATCTGATCGACACCGCCAACTACAACGATCTCGTCATCCTCAATGGCGGTGTTCGCTTTGATGATTACAATATCAAGGTCAGCGGGTTCGGCACGGTGGGCGGTTTCCCGAACATCTTCGGCGCGCAGGAACAGCGTCATGGCCTGCCCAATTTCAACCTGGGCCTCACGCTTAAACCGCTGCCGATTGCCAGCGTCTATGCCGCCTATGCGACGTCGTCGAACCCGGTCGGCGCGGAATTCGACGGCACCAGCGCGCAATATGGCGGGCTGGCACCATCGTTGAATGGCAACCCCAACCAGATTTTTGGGCCTGAGAAGAACAAGGCGATCGAGGTCGGCACCAAATGGGAGCTGTTCGATCGCCATTTGCTGGTGACCGCCGCATTATTCCAAACCGAGAAAGACAATGCGCGGGAATCGCGAAACGTCACCTCCATCGCGACGCAGACCGCAGATTGTCCCTTTCCTGGTACCACGGTATCTTGCATCACCGCAGGCGCCGCCTATCGTATCCGCGGCATCGATCTCGGCGCCGGCGGCAAGATCACCGACAAATGGAGCGTGTTCGGCGGACTTGTGCTGATGCAATCGGAGGTGACGAAGTCGCTCGTTCCGTCGCCGCAACCTCTGCTCTATCCCAGCAATGTCGGGCTTAAGCTCGCCAACGTCGCGCATCAATCCTTCAGCCTTCTCACCAAATATCAGCTCACCGATATCTGGGAGCTCGGTGGGCAGGCGGTGTATCGGTCCAAGATGTACGGCGGTACCTTCCTGGCCGCGAACCAGGGCACGTCAATTCCCGACTACTGGCGTTTCGATGTGTTCGCGGAAGCGAAGATCGACCAGAACTGGACCGCGAAGCTGTTCGTCAACAACATCACTAACAAGCTGTACTATGACGCACTGTACCAGAGCGCGACCCCGTTCGTGTTCGTGGCGCCGGGCCGTAGCGCAAGCCTGGTACTTTCGGCGAGGTTCTAGTTGAGTTTGGGGATGCGGATGGAATGCTGATTTGCATCCCTGATGTGCTGAGCAAAAATGATGTGGCGGATTTCCGCCGCATCATGGACGGCTGCGGGTGGGAAGACGGCCGCTCCACCGCCGGCGCGCAATCGGCGCTGGTGAAGCGCAATGAACAATTGCCGCCCGACAGCGAGGTGTCGCGCAAACTCGGCAATCGCGTGGTCTCGGCGCTCACCGCCAATCCGAAGTTCATCTCGGCCGCGATCCCGCTGCAGATCTTTCCGCCGCTGTTCAATCGGTACGCCGCCGCCGATGGGCACCATTTCGGTATTCACGTCGATAACGCGGTGCGGGGCGATCACCTGACCGGATTGCGCATCCGGACCGATTTGTCGGTAACGCTGTTTCTCTCCGAACCGGACGAATATGACGGCGGCGAACTGGTGGTGGAGGACGTCTACGGTTCCCACGAAATCAAGCTGCCGTCCGGCGATCTCGTACTTTATCCTGCGTCCAGTTTGCATATGGTGACGCCGGTGACGCGAGGTATGCGCGTTGCGTCTTTTTTCTGGCTGCAGAGCATGGTACGAGATGCGCATGCGCGCAGCCTGATTTTTGATCTCGATACTGCGATTCAGGCCCTGATGGTGCGGCTTGGGCGAGATGACCCTGAAACGGTCAAATTGACTGGTATCTATCACAACCTTATCCGCTACTGGGCCGAAGTATGAACATGTCACGCTATCGAGCGACATTTGCTGTGATTTCCGGGCTGGCGATGCTGTCGCCCGCGACCTCATCGTTTGCGCAACAGCAAGCAGCTCCCGCGGCGCAGCAAGCTCCCGCGCTGTCGCAAGCCCCGGCGGTCCCGGCGCAAGCAGCACCGCCGCTGCAGGCTCCAGCGCCATCGGCGGCTGCTCAGTCCGCTCCTGCGCCAGCAGCTGCAGCGCCAGTGGCATCAGACGCATCAGCAGTTCCGGCCGATGGCGGCAGGTTACTGAAATCGACGGCTGTGGCGCTGCGCGAGTTGTCGCCCTGGTCGATGTTCCTGTCGGCGGATGTGCTGGTCAAGGCTGTGATGATCGGTCTCGCCTTCGCCTCGCTGGTGACATGGACCATCTTCATCGCCAAGATGATCGAGCTGTCGCTGATCCAGCGCAAGCTGCGTCGAGCACTCGCCATGATCGGCGACGCCCGGTCGCTGGCGGAAGCGCAATTCGCGCTGGGCGCCAGGCGCAACGTGTTGTCGGCGTTGTTGTCAGCGGCGATGCGGGAGGCCCGGCTGTCGGCGGGAATTTCCAGCGACAGTGGCATCAAGGAACGGGCGGCGTCGAGCTTTGCCGAGATCGTGCGTGCCGAAGCGCGCCGGGTTCGCCTCGGTATGGGAGTGCTGGCCACCATCGGCGCGACCTCGCCCTTCGTCGGGCTGTTCGGCACGGTGTGGGGCATCATGAACAGCTTTATCGGCATCTCGAAATCGCAGACCACCAATCTTGCCGTGGTTGCGCCTGGTATCGCCGAGGCGCTGCTCGCCACCGCGCTGGGTCTGGTCGCGGCGATCCCGGCCGTCATCATCTACAATCATTTCGCGCGCGTGACGAAGGGCTACCTCGAACTGGTCGGCCGGGCGTCGGGCGCCGCCGGGCGATTGTTGTCGCGCGACCTCGATCGCACCCATGGTGCGGCGCATTCGCGCGCGGCGGAGTAGGCGATGGGCGCCTCATTGGCAGACACCGAACTCGATGACGACGGCGATTTCGCTGAAACGCACGAGATCAACGTCACGCCGTTCATCGACGTCATCCTTGTTCTGTTGATCATCTTCATGGTGGCGGCGCCGCTGTCGACCGTCGATCTACCGATTGATTTGCCGTCGTCGACCGCAACCCCGCAGAAGAAGCCGGACAAGCCGACCTATGTCAGCATCAAGCCGGATCTCGCGGTGGCGATCGGAGAAACTCCGGTCAAGCGGGTCGATCTGGTTCGCTCGCTCGATGCGATGGCGGACGCCAGCAAGGACCGCTTTATCTTCCTGCGCGCCGACCGCGCCGTGCCCTATGGTGAGATGATGGACGTGCTGGAAATCCTGCGCGCGGGAGGCTATTCGAAGATCAAGCTGGTAGCGCTGGAAGGGGTTCCAGATACCGCCTTGCCGCCTGCAGGACCCGAAAACCCAAAACCCTGAGCCGCCGACAGCGATGCCCGACTTCCTAACCGAACAAAAGCCGTCCCGGCGGCTCTGGATTTTGGCAGCGGTTGCCGCGCTCGCGCTTCACGTCGGTTGCGGTGCGCTGGCGGTTGCGCATCTGCAAACCGATGAGCCGGACGACTCGCTCGGAGCGGCGGCGATCGAGGTCGGGCTTGAACTGGCGTCGCTGCACCGTGAAGCCACCGACCTGCCGCCGGGCCCCGACACCGACGCCTCGGTCGCATCGCCCGCACTCGCCGAGCAGAAGGCCGAGGTCAAGGAAACCGAGCTGCCAAAGGACGTACCGACCGAGACCGACGATCCTGATCGGGTGGTGGCGCCGAACGAGTCGCAGAAGCCCAAGGAAGACGATCCAAAGATCGCCGCGGTGCAAACGTCGGCCTCGACGGAATCGGTCGCGGCGGAGGCGACGGCTACTCCCAGCTCCGAGGCCATTCCGGAAGGGCCGCGTTCGATATCTCCGTCGCAGGGCACCGGCGAGACCGCGCGCCGGGCGCGCGTGACCTGGCAGAAAGAGCTGATCGCTCATCTGGACAAGCACAAGCGCTATCCGGCGGAGCGCTCGCAAAAGAGCGCCGAGATCGTTGTCAGCTTCGCGCTTGACCGGATGGGCCATGTTCTGTCGACCACCATCGTCAAGGGATCGGGCGATACGGCTTTCGACGAAGCCGCGCTTGCCATGGTACGGCGCTCGGATCCGGTGCCGCAGCCTCCGCCGCTGGTCGCCGATGAGGGACTGAATTTCACCTTGCCGGTCATCTTCCGGGTCAAGGGGCGGAGCTAGAGCATGATCCGGAAAAGTGGGTACCGGTTTTCCGAAAAGATCATGCTCCAACAAAAGGATGAGATCATGATCCGATTCAATCTAATCGGATCATGATCTAGAATCCCGCGTCTCATCCTTCGAGACGCGGCCGAGACGGCCGCTCCTCAGAGCCTGTGAAGGATATTGACCTCATCCTGAGGAGCTTGCGAAGCAAGCGTCTCGAAGGATGGACGCAACGCAAGGACTCGCGGCCATCCTTCGAGACGCGCGCAAGGGCGCGCTCCTCCAGCGATAACGGCGAAGCCGTTACGCAGCGATGAGGGTCAGAGACACAACCTCTCAAGATGAGGACATCCATTTCCCTCATGGTGAGGAGGCGCGTCAGCGCCGTCTCGAACATGAAAATGCCCGGCGATCGCTCGCCGGGCAGGTCGGAGAGACCGCGGGCTTCGGTCAGCTTTTCTTGACCATCGGGCAAACGCTCTTCTCAAGCGGGATAAAGGCTTCGTCCGCCGGAATGGTGGCGATGAGCTTGTAGTAGTCCCACGGATATTTCGACTCCGCCGGCGTCTTCACCTCGAACAGATAGGCCGGGTGGATCTTGCGGCCGTCGGCGCGGATCGAGCCCTTGCCGAACAGGTCGTCATCGGTCGGCATTTCCTTCATCTTGGCGACGACCTGGGCGCCGTCGTGCTGATTGCCACCGAGTGCCTCGAGTGCCTTGAAATAGTGGATCAGGGACGAATAGACGCCGGCCTGAACCATGGTCGGCGGGTTCTTCTTGTATTTCTCGTTGAAACGCTTGGTGAAGGCGCGGGTCTTGTCGTTCATGTCCCAGTAGAACGTCTCGGTGAAGTTCAGGCCCTGCGCGACCTTGAGCCCGAGCGCGTTGACGTCGGTGATGAACAGCAGCATGCCCGCGAGCTTCTGCCCACCGGAGACGATGCCGAATTCGGCGGCCTGTTTGATCGCGTTGGTGGTGTCGCCGCCGGCATTGGCAAGCCCGATGATCTTGGCCTTGGAGCTTTGCGCCTGCAGCAGGAAGGAGGAGAAGTCGGCGTTGTTGAGCGGATGCTTGACGGCGCCGAGCACCTTGCCGCCATTGGCGGTGACCACCGCGGCGGTGTCGCGCTCCAGCGCGTGGCCGAAAGCGTAGTCCGCGGTCAGGAAGAACCAGCTGTCGCCGCCTGACTTGACCAGCGCCTTGCCGGTGCCGTTGGCGAGCATCCAGGTGTCGTAGACCCAATGCACGGTGTTCGGCGAACACTGCGCGCCGGTGAGATCGGACGACGCCGAGCCGGAGTTCAGGTTGACGACGTTCTTCTCCTTCGCGAGATTGGCGATCGCAAGACCGACGCCTGAACTGGCAAGATCGACAAACACATCGACCTTCTCGACGTCGATCCACTGCTTGCCGATATTGACGCCGACGTCAGGCTTGTTCTGATGGTCCGCGGAGATCAGGTCGATCTTCCAGCCTTTGGCCAATAGTCCGGAATCCTCGATCGCCATCTGGGCTGCGGCGGACGAACCTGGGCCGCCAATGTCGGCGTAGAGACCGGATTGATCGCCGAGACTTCCGACCTTGACGACCTTGTCGAGCTTACCCTGTGCCAGCGCGCCGCCTGCAATGACGAGACTCGTGGTCAGCACCAAGGCTGCAATCGATCGTTTCATTTCCCCTCCAAATAGAGTTTTGAGCTAAATACAAGAATAAACTCGTAGAACGGCCATTATGCCCCGCATTGCGTTCCTCGCATAGCCGTTGCGATACAATGGTAAATGGCCCGCATGCCGGAATTTCACGGCGCGGAGAATTCACCAGACGGGCTCTTCACATCAGCGCAGGAAATATCGAAACCCGGTATAGACGATGACGAGGCAGGCAAATATCAGGGCCACCGGAAGCCGAGGTTTGGCGTCCGACCCGCTGCTGGTCTTGGTCCGCTGGGTTGGCGGGCGCTTGAAGGCCGTAACGTTGTCCGTCATCTGACCGTTCGAGGGAGGTATCACATCGGGCGGTTCACCGAGCCCGCCCATTTCCCCGTAATAGCTCCTGTAAATGAGCTTGATGGTCGTTTCGGTCGCCTCGGGCTCGGTCATCTCGTTGAGAAGCGCTTTGTAGCTGACCAGGAAGGCCTGGGCTTCGGCGGGCAGCGAGGAGGCGCCATTCAGTTTCGCCATCATCTTCCAGGTGGCAAAATCCGCGCGGGCCTTGGTGTCGGCCCGTCGCGCGATCAGCATGTCAGCGGCTTTGATCAAAATGGCCTCAGGCCTTTTCGGCAGCTCGTGGGGGTTCGATTACGCGTTGCCGGTTACAAAGAGCAGTAATCGTATCACATAGCCGGTCGATGTCCGCAGGATCGTCGAAATAATATCGAGATTCAGGCCGAACTGGTTACCAATCATCGGAAGGATGATCAAAGTTCCAATCAGGATGAGCATGCCATACGGTTCCAGCCGGGAAAGCGGGAAAGCCAGCACCCTCGGCAGCAATCCGACCGCGACCCGCCCGCCGTCCAGCGGAGGAATGGGCAGCATGTTGAAGACCGCAAGCACCACGTTGATGACAACAGTGTTTTTGAGGTTGTCGGCAAACCATTGCGCCGTGCTTGCGGGTGCGAAGACCAGGACATGAAATGCCGACGCCGCGAGCAGGGCGAGGGCGATATTCGTGGCTGGTCCGGCCAGCGCCACCCAGACCATGTCGAGCCGCGGATTGCGAAGGGCGCGGAAGTTCACAGGCACCGGCTTGGCGTAGCCGAACAGAAACGGCGAGTGAGATAGCAGCAGGATGGCCGGCAGCACCAGCGTGCCGAATGGATCAATATGCCTGAGCGGGTTGAAACTGACGCGGCCGAGTTCGGAAGCGGTGTTGTCACCGAAGTGGCGCGCGACAAAGCCATGGGCGGCCTCATGAAACGTGATGGCGATGATGAGCGGCAATACCCAAACCGACACATCGTAAATGGAAATGTTCAATCGATTTTCCTGACCGGTTCGACGAGACGCTACCATGGATCGACCGAGCGATCGGCCCGCGACGCCGAGCTGGTATCACAGGGGAACCGCCTCCGGATACTGCGGCAGGCCGTCTTCGAGCTTCACCCAATTGATTTTTTCCCTAACCCGGATGTGCCCGGTCGGCGCAAACGCGTTGCGGTCATTGAATACCGCCAGCGCAACGGCTGCCGCCGTCCCGTTTTTCCGCCAGCAGAACAGGCGCATTCCGCATGTCTTGCTCTAACATGTCTTGCTCTAATACGTGGCGCGGCCGCCGGAAATATCGAACACCGCGCCGGTGGAGAACGCGCAGTCCTCCGAGGCCAGCCACGCCACCATCGCCGCGAGTTCTTCCACCAGGACGAAACGCCCTTTCGGAATCTTCGACAGCATGAAGTCGATATGCTGCTGCGTCAGCTGATCGAAGATCGCGGTTTTCGCCGCGGCGGGGGTCACCGCGTTGACGGCGATTTCATAGCCGGCGAGTTCCTTGCCCAGCGATTTCGTCAGCGCGATCAGGCCGGCCTTCGAAGCTGAATAGTGCGCCGCGTTGGGGTTGCCTTCCTTGCCGGCGATCGAGGCGATGTTGACGATGCGTCCGTAATTCTGCTTGACCATCGATGGTACGATCGCCTTGCAACAGATGAAGGGCCCATCGAGATTGATGCGCAACACCTTGCGCCATTCGTCGAGATCGGTTTCCCACACCGTCTTGTTGATTCCGGCGATACCGGCATTGTTGACGAGGATGTCGATTTTACCGAACGCTTTGAGCGTGGCGTCTTTCGTCTTCTCAACCGCGGCCAGATCCGAAACGTCGACCTTGAACGCCGTGACCCCATCGCCGATTTCCTTGGCGGTTTTCTCGGCGAACGGCTGGTCATGGTCCCAGATCGCGACCTTGGCGCCGGAACTGACAAAACGCTCGGTGATGGCGCGCCCAAAACCCTGGGCGCCGCCGGTGACGACGGCACAGCGGCCGTTCAGATCGATCTTGTTCATGGTGAGGGTCCTTTCGTTTGATGGTCCTCATGGTGAGGAGCGCGCTCTTGCGCGCGTCTCGAACCATGAGTGCAACGCATTCCCCATCCTTCGAGACGCGGCGAAGGCGCCGCTCCTCAGGATGAGGTTCTTCCGTTTACAGCGTCCAGCCGCCATCGATGAGATGCGCGACGCCGGTCGTGAACGAGCTTTCGTCGCTGGCAAGATAGACCGCAAGCGCCGCGATTTCCCCGGCCGTGCCGAGCCGTCCCATCGGCTGCCGGCTCACGAACATGTCGCGGCCTCCAGGACCCGCGGCGGCGGCGCGGTCCAGCATCGAAGGCGTCTCGATGGTGCCGGGGCAAATACAATTACATCGTATGCCCTTGGCGACGAAATCGGCGGCGACCGCGCGGGTCAGCGCGGCGACGGCGGCTTTGGTCGCGGCATAGACGTAGCGGTTGGGCGCGGCCTTGAACACGCCGGCGGCGGAGGCGATGTTCACGATCGAGCCGTGGCCGGATTCCAGCATGGCCGGCAGAAAGGCCCTGATGGTCCGGTGCATCGACTTGACGTTGAGATCGAACGAAAAATCCCAGTCTTCGTCCGAGCATTCCAGCACCGTGCCGTGATGCACGAAGCCCGCGGCATTGAGCAGGATGTCGATCTTGCCGACCCGCTTGGCCATGTCAGTGACCGCGGCACTGTCGCGCACGTCGAGCCGTGCCACGTCCGAGATGCCATCCTTGCCGAGCAGCGCAAGGCCCTTTTCGTCGATGTCGGTTGCAAAAACCGTAGCACCTTCGCGCGCAAAGGCGACGGCGCAGGCGCGGCCGATCCCCATTGCGCCCGCGGTCACGAATGCGCGCTTGCCTTGAAGGCGGTCTGACATTTTTTTCTCTCCAGATTCTTATGAAGTCTTGTAACGCGCCTCAACGAGTCGTTCCTGCGAACGCAGGGACCCCAGCGTGAGCGCAATTGCGCTCATCGCGGCGGTGCGGAGTCTCATTTAGGCAATGGGTTAAGGGCCCTTTTTATATCGTTGAGGCCAGGGGTTATGGGTCCCTGCGTTCGCAGGGACGACGGCGGAGAAGTCGGCTGCCGGATCCATGGCTTTAATGATTATCTCTCGCCACGCCCACCAGGCCGGCGATGTCGTGATAGCGCGTCGCGAGCTCCAGGCATGCACCAGTAGCCTGCTGGCCGACGGTTGAGCGATAGAGCTCCTGCCAGGGCGTCTGGTTGGCCGGATAGGGGAAGCCGCCCTTGGCCTTGAGTTCGGCGCGGCGCCGCTTCAGCTCCTCGTCCGAAATCAGGATGTTGGCGCTGCCTTTGTTGAGGTCGACGCGGACCATGTCGCCGGTCTTGAGGATCGCAAGGCCACCGTCGGCAGCGGCCTCGGGCGTGGCGTTGAGGATCGACGGCGAGCCTGAGGTGCCGGATTGGCGGCCGTCGCCGATGCAGGGCAGCGACAGGATACCGCGCTTGATGAGGGCGGCTGGCGGCTGCATGTTTACGACCTCGGCGCCGCCGGGATAGCCGATCGGACCGGTGCCTCGCACGAACAGGATGCAGTGCTCGTCGATATCGAGCGCGGCATCGTCGATGCGGTGGTGATAATCCTCCGGGCCCTCGAACACGACCGCGCGTCCCTCGAACGCGTTAGGATCCTTGGGATTGACCAGATAGCGGTCGCGGAATTCCTTGGAGATCACGCTGGTCTTCATGATCGCGGAGTCGAACAGGTTGCCGCGCAGCACCAGGAACCCGGCGTCCTTCACCAGCGGCTTGTCGTAGGTCCAGATCACGTCGCCATCGGGCTTCGGCGCTTCGCGGCAGTTGTCGCCCATGGTGTGGCCATTGACGGTCATGGCGTCTTCGTGGATGCGCTTGTGCGCCATCAATTCGCGCACCACCGCCGGCACGCCGCCGGCGCGATGATATTCCTCGCCGAGGTAGAAGCCGGCCGGCTGCATATTTACCAATAGCGGAATCTCGTGGCCGAATTTCTGCCAGTCGTCGATGTCGAGTTCCACGCCGATATGGCGGGCCAGCGCGTTGATGTGGATCGGGGCGTTGGTCGAGCCGCCGATCGCCGAATTGACGACGATGCAGTTTTCGAATGCCTTTCGCGTCAGGATGTCGGACGGCTTCAGATCCTCCCAGACCATCCCGACAATGCGGGTGCCGGTCTCGTAGGCGATCTGGCCGCGCTCGCGGTAGGGGGCGGGGATCGCGGCGCAGCCCGGCAGCGACATGCCCAAGGCCTCCGCCAGTGAATTCATGGTCGAGGCGGTGCCCATGGTATTGCAATGGCCGACCGATGGCGCCGACGACGCCACGATATTCATGAACTCCTCGTAGTCGATCTCGCCCGCGGCAAGCTGCTCGCGCGCCTTCCAGACCACGGTGCCGGAACCGCTGCGCTCGCCTTTGTGCCATCCGTTCAGCATCGGCCCGCCGGACAGCACGATGGCCGGCATATTGACCGTCGCCGCCGCCATCAGGCAGGCGGGGGTGGTCTTGTCGCAGCCCGTGGTCAGGACCACGCCGTCCAGCGGGTAGCCGAACAGGATTTCGACCAGTCCAAGATAGGCGAGGTTGCGATCGAGCGCCGCGGTCGGACGCTTGCCGGTCTCCTGGATCGGGTGCATCGGAAATTCCATGGCGATGCCGCCAGCGGCTCGGATGCCCTCCCGGACCCGGTGGGCGAGTTCAAGGTGATGCCGATTGCATGGCGAGAGGTCGTTGCCGGTCTGCGCGATGCCGATGATCGGCTTGCCGGATTGGAGCTCGTGCCGGGTCAGGCCATAGTTAAGATAGCGCTCGAGGTAGAGCGCGGTCATCCCCGGGTTGTGCGGGTTGTTGAACCACTCGCTGGAACGGAGTTTGCGCCTGGTGACGCCGGTAAGCGGCTTGTTCATGGTTTCTCCCGCACCGCACACGCCTTATTTTTGTGCGTAATTTTTGAATTGGTGGCGGATGTTTGCATGTCAACGCCCGGTTCGCAACGTTTGCCGGGGTGGGGCGCGGTCTACGACTTTGATCCAACGACATCGCCGAAAAAGTCTGGTAAGACCCCGATCAAACAACAGAACGACGGCGGAATTTACCGCCAGGATCACGTGAACAGGGAGGGTATGTATGTCGTCGGTGCAGATTCGCGACGTGCGGAAATCGTTTGGTGGCTTTGAAGTCCTGCACGGCGTGTCGATCCCGATCGAGGACGGCGCTTTCGTGGTTCTGGTCGGCCCGTCCGGCTGCGGCAAATCGACCTTGTTGCGGATGCTCGCGGGGCTCGAAAACATCACCTCCGGCACGATTTCAATCGGCGACCGCGTGGTCAACAATGTCCAGCCCAAAGAGCGCGACATCGCGATGGTGTTCCAGAATTACGCGCTCTATCCGCATATGACGGTTGCCGACAACATGGGGTTTTCGCTGAAGTTGCGGGGCGCAAGCGCTGACGAAATCAACAAAGGCGTGGCTCGCGCCGCGGAAATTCTGGCTCTGACGCCGCTGCTCGATCGCTATCCCCGGCAATTGTCCGGCGGACAACGCCAGCGCGTCGCGATGGGACGCGCCATCGTGCGCGACCCGCAAGTGTTTCTGTTCGACGAGCCCTTGTCCAACCTCGACGCCAAGCTGCGGGTTGCGATGCGCACCGAAATCAAGGAACTGCATCAGCGGTTGAAGACCACCACGGTCTACGTCACCCACGACCAGATCGAAGCCATGACCATGGCCGACAAGATCGTGGTGATGCATGACGGCATCGTCGAACAGATCGGCACGCCGCTCGAACTTTATGACAAACCGGACAATCAGTTCGTCGCCGGCTTTATCGGTTCGCCGGCGATGAATTTCCTCAAGGGCAAGGTGAAGTCGAACGGCAGCGCCAGCTTCGAGGGTCCGAACGGCGTGAAGCTGCCGCTGGCATCGGCGCCGGCCAATTCGGAAGGGCGGCCCGCGGTGTACGGCGTCCGGCCGGAGCATTTTACCATCGCGGACGACGGCGCCGAAGCCGAGATCGTGGTCGTGGAACCGACGGGATCGGAGACCCAGGTGTTCGCCAAACTCGGCGGCGAGCAGGTCGTCGCCGTTTTCCGCGAACGTCATCAATTCAACCCGGGTGACAAGATCCGGTTGAAGCCGGATCCGGGGCTCGTGCATCTGTTCGACGAGACCACCGGCAAGCGACTGAACGCCTAAAAAAACAATCAGATTTAAAATTCAAAAGGGAGATAAACTATGCATGACTTTACTCGCCGAACTCTGCTTCAGGGCGGCACCGCGCTGGCGGCGACGGGCGCGCTGACCGGGCCGGCCCTGTTCGACTTTGCCAAGGCATGGGCGCAATCGGCTCCCTGGAAGGCCGAAAGCGGTGCGAAGCTTACCGTGATGCGCTGGAAGCGCTTCGTTCCCGCGGAAGACGATGCCTTCAACGCGATGGTCGCGGCATTCAAGGCCGCCACCGGCACCGAGATGAACGTATTCAGCGAGTCCTTTGAGGACGTGCAGCCGAAGGCCTCGGTCGCGGCGAACACCGGCTCGGGCCTCGATCTGGCCTGGGGTCTGCATACATTGCCGCAGCTATTTCCCACCAAAGTTCTGAAGATGAACGACGTCGCCGACTATCTCGGCAAGAAGTACGGCGGATGGACCGACGCGGCCGCCGCCACCTGCAAGCAGGGCAATGACTGGCTCGGTATTCCCGTCGCAACCATCGGCGGTTACATCACCTATCGGAAGTCGCTGACCGATAAGGCCGGCTTCAGCGAAATCCCGAAGGATTTCCCGGGTTTCCTGGAATTGTGCAAGGCGTTGAAGAAGAACAACACGCCGGCCGGCTTCGCGCTCGGGCATGCCACCGGCGACGCCAATGGTTGGCTGCACTGGATCCTGTGGGGTCACGGCGCCTATACGGTCGACAAGGACGACAAGGTCATCATCAACTCGGCGGAAACCGTGAAGGCGCTGGAATACTGCAAGGCGCTGTCCGACAACTTCATTCCCGGCGTCGCGTCCTGGAACGACTCCTCCAACAACAAGGCGTTCCTGTCGGGCGAGCTTTCCCTGACGTCGAACGGCATCTCGATCTATGTCGCCGCCAAGGACGATCCGGCCAAGAAGGAACTCGCTGAGGACACCTATCATGCGCTGTGGCCGGTCGGGCCGATCGGCAAACCGACCGAACTGCAGCTTGCGGTTCCGATCCTTGCGTTCAACTTCACCAAATATCCGAACGCCGCGAAGGCGTTTGTCGCCTTCATGCTGGAAAAGGAAAACTACGACAAATGGCTGACGGGCGCGCGCGGTTATCTCACCCACACGCTAAACGCCTATGACGCCGCACCGGTGTGGACGGCGGACCCGAAGAACCAGGTGTTCAGTCAGGCCAGCAAGCGCGCGCTTCCCGCTTCCGGCATCGGCACGCCCGGCGAGAAGGCGGCGACTGCGATCGCCGACTTCCTGATTGTCGACATGTTCGCCAACTACTGCACCGGACGCGAGGACGCCAAGGGCACAATCGCGGTGACCGAACGGCAGTTGAAGCGAATTTACCGTTGATGACGACGGAGCGGGCGGCAAGCAATTGCCGCTCGCTCCGCTAATACTCGAGACGGCATCGCCACCGATGATATTGCGGGATTTCGCCAATGGCTGATATTGCACTCCAACCCCGGGCGGCCCGGCCGCAGATTCGCGAGGCCACCGCGTGGGATCAGCTGCGGACCAACCGCAACTGGCTCGGCTTCTGGTTCATGATGCCGGCGATGGCATTCCTGATATTCTTCCTTGCCTATCCGCTCGGCCTCGGCATCTGGATTTCGTTCACCGACGCAAAGATCGGACGTCCCGGCGAATTCATCGGGGTCGAGAACTACGAGTGGCTGTCGGGCGATACGATCTTCTGGCTCTCGGTGTTCAATACGCTGCTCTACACCTTCGTCGCGAGCGCCATCAAATTCGCGATCGGTCTCTATCTGGCGCTGCTGTTGAACGAGAACATGCCGTTCAAGGCGATGCTGCGCGCGCTGGTGCTGATTCCGTTCATCGTACCGACCGTGCTGTCGGCGCTGGCGTTCTGGTGGATCTTCGATTCGCAATTCTCGATCATCTCGTGGTCGTTGAGGCAGATGGGATTGATCACCCAGAATATCAATTTCCTCGGCGACGTGACCTGGGCGCGGATATGCGTGATCTTCGCCAATATCTGGCGCGGCGTTCCCTTCGTCGCCATCACGCTGCTCGCCGGCCTGCAGACCGTGCAGCCATCGCTCTACGAGGCCGCCACGCTTGACGGCGCGTCCAAATGGGAGATGTTCCGCTTCATCACCTATCCGCTGCTCACCCCGATCATCGCCGTGGTGATGACGTTTTCGGTGCTGTTCACCTTCACCGACTTCCAGCTGATCTGGGCGATGACGCGCGGCGGCCCCGTCAACGCAACACACCTGATGGCGACATTGTCGTATCAGCGCGCCATCATCGCCGGTCAGCTCGGCGAAGGTGCTGCGATCTCAAGCGCGATGATCCCGTTCCTGCTCGCCGCGATCATGGTTTCCTGGTTCGGCCTGCAGCGGCGCAAGTGGCAGCAGGGTGAAAACAATGACTGATCTCCCCACCACGCGGATCGATCTCAAGAAGGTACTCTCGGGCAGCGCGCCGACCGTCGCGATGGACGATCACAGCGAGGGCATGAGCTATCTGCAGTCGGTGCCGCGCCGGCTGGTCACGCTCTATCTGCCGCTGGCGATCATCGTGTTCGTGCTGCTGTTTCCGTTCTACTGGATGGGACTGACGGCGATCAAGCCGGACGAGCAACTGCTCGATCTCGACAAGTTCAATCCGTTCTGGACCTGGAATCCGACCTTCAAGCACATCCATAAGCTATTGTTCGAAAGCTACTATCCGTGGTGGCTGTGGAACACGATGTATGTGGCGGTGTGCGCCACCGTGCTGTCGATCGTCGCCAGCGTGCTCGCGGCTTATGCGATCGTGCGGTTGCGCTATCGCGGCGCGCAATGGGTCGGCGGGCTCATCTTCATGTCCTATCTGGTGCCGCCGTCGATCCTGTTTATTCCGCTGGCGACGGTGGTGTTTCAATACGGCCTGTTCGACTCGCCGATGGCGCTGATCCTGACCTATCCCACCATCCTGATCCCGTTCTCGACCTGGCTGCTGATGGGCTATTTCAAGACCATCCCGTACGAGCTGGAAGAGTGCGCGCTGATCGACGGCGCAAGCCGCTGGCAGATCTTGACCAAGATCGTGCTGCCGCTGGCGATTCCCGGCTTGATCTCGGCGTTCATCTTCTGCTTCACACTGTGCTGGAATGAGTTCATCTACGCGCTCACCTTCCTGCAATCGACGGCCAACAAGACGGTGCCGGTGGCGATCGTGAACGAGTTCGTCGACGGCGATGTCTATCGCTGGGGGTCGCTGATGGCGGGGGCGCTGGCCGGCTCGCTGCCGCTGGTCATTCTCTATGCGTTCTTCGTCGAACACTATGTTTCGGCCATGACCGGAGCCGTCAAGGAGTAAGCGCGAGGCCCGCGTCTACTCTTTTATGTTGACGCGGTTCTGCACGCGAACCGGTTCCCGCTTCGCTGGAAAACGCGATAGAACAAAAACAAAAAGGAGTTGGGTCTTGCATATTCTGGTTCTGGGCGCCGCCGGCATGGTCGGCCGCAAATTGACCGAGCGGCTGTTGCGCGATGGCCGTCTCGGCAAGGACGATATCACCCGCATGACGCTTCAGGACGTCGTCGCGCCGGCGGCAGCCAAGGCGGGATTTCCGATCGATACCGTGACCGGTGATTTCGCAGTAGCAGGCTTCGCTGAAAAGCTGGTCGCGGATCGGCCCGATGTCATCTTCCATTTGGCGGCGATCGTCTCCGGCGAGGCCGAGCTTGATTTCGATAAGGGCTATCGCATCAACCTCGACGGCACGCGAATGCTGTTCGATGCGATCCGGCTTGCCGGCGGCGGCTACAAACCCCGGGTCGTCTTCACATCGTCGATCGCGGTATTCGGCGCGCCGTTCCCCGAAGCCATCGGTGATGAGTTCTTTCAGACGCCGCTTTTGAGTTACGGCACCCAGAAGGCGATCGGGGAACTGCTGCTCGCCGATTACTCACGCCGCGGGTTCATGGACGGCATTGGCATCCGGCTGCCGACCATTTGCATCCGTCCCGGTCTGCCCAACAAGGCGGCCTCAGGGTTCTTTTCCAACATCCTGCGCGAGCCACTCGCCGGTAAGGAAGTGGTACTGCCGGTCTCCGAGGACGTCCGCCACTGGCATGCCACGCCGCGCTCGGCGGTCGGTTTTCTGCTGCATGCGGCGACCATGGACAGCGCGGCAGTCGGCCCCCGCCGCAACCTCACCATGCCCGGGCTTTCGGCGACCGTCGGCGAGGAGATCGCAGCCCTGAAGCGGGTGGCGGGCGACAAGGTGGCGGGACGGATCAAGCGCGAGCCCGACCCGTTCATCATGGGGATTGTCGATGGCTGGCCGCGCAATTTCGACGCCAAGCGGGCGCTCAAGCTCGGCTTCACCACCGCCGAAAAGACGTTTGACGACATTATCAAGATTCACATCGAGGACGAACTAGGCGGCAAGTTCGTGGCCTAGTACTGACTATGAGAGATCGGTTGTTCGCTTGCTGCCCATGCTTCGAGACGCTCGCGTCGCTCGCTCCTCAGCATGAGGTTGTTGTGTTTCAACAAGTTAGACCTCATCCTGAGGAGGCCACGAAGTGG
>Ga0193726_1000456_pt1 | contig 42952 bp, 30 predicted proteins | sample H2c1metaG_FD_144928 | JGI IMG/M metagenome (GOLD analysis project Ga0193726, IMG submission 144928) | Soil microbial communities from a riparian zone of the East river system, Colorado, United States - H2c1 | ecosystem: Environmental > Terrestrial > Soil > Riparian zone | place: USA: East River... | reverse complement strand
AGCAGCACGTCGATGGCCTTTATGCCGGTCTCAAAGATTTCAGACTCGGTTATTCGGTCGGATAGCGGCGGCGGGGAGCGGTGGATATTTCGCCATTCTACATCCTCAGGCTCCGGCTCTCCGTCGATCGCGTGTCCGAACACATCGAACATTCGCGAGATGATGTTCTTCCCAACGGGCGCTTGAAGTGGAAGACCGGAGTCCTCAACACACATGCCGCGAGATAGACCCTGCGTGGGAGTCAGTGCAATGCCTCGGACATGATGAGCATCGAGCTGAGTGATGACCTCGATCACGATATGGGCATCCGGCCCGGCACGAAGTACCGAATAGATGTCGGGCAATCGATGTTCGAACCGCACATCGACGACACTACCCCTGACGGCCGTCACGCTCCCATGATTTGAGGAGGGCGCTTCGTCAGCCATCGTGCGCGGTCTCGAGTTCGGCCCGGGGGTTTATCGTCTTCGCCCCGCCTTTCGTGTTACCTGTCCACTTCCAGTTGCGGATTTCCGCCATGTCCTCGCCGTGCTGATTGATGTAGACCTTGTGCTCGATGAGCTTGTCCTGGACTATTTGCTTCAAATAGGCGCCCTTGACGCTCAACTGTGGCAGGCGATCGATGACGTCTTGCACCAAGTGGAATCGATCCAAATCGTTCTGCACCCGCATATCAAACGGCGTGGTGATGGTGCCTTCTTCCTTGTAACCGCGAACGTGCAGTTCCCGGTTGGCTCGTCGATAAGTCAGCCGATGAACTAACTGCGCATAGCCGTGAAAGCCAAAGATGATGTGCTTGTCCTTGGTAAACAACGCGTCGTAATCGGTGTCGGAGAGACCATGCGGATGTTCGCTTTGTGACTGCAACTTCATCAAGTCGACCACATTGACGACGCGGACTTTGAGGAACGGCAAATGCTCACGCAGAATGGATACTGCGGCTAAGATCTCCAAGGTGGGCGTATCCCCGCAACAGGCCATGACGACGTCAGGCTCGCCGCCTTGATCATTGCTTGCCCATTGCCAAATCCCGATTCCTTCTGTGCAGTGCACAATCGCCGCATCCATGGTGAGCCACTGTGGCAGAGCGTGTTTGCCGGCAACCACGACGTTGACGTAGTGGCGGCTCCTCAGACAGTGATCGAATACCGACAGTAGACAATTGGCGTCGGGCGGCAGATACACGCGGACGATGTCGGCTTTCTTGTTGATGACGTGATCCAGAAACCCCGGATCCTGATGGGTGAAGCCATTGTGATCCTGCTGCCAGACATGCGAGGCGAGCAAATAGTTGAGTGATGCAATCTTTCGACGCCAGGGTAGTTCGGAGGTCACCTTGAGCCATTTGGCGTGTTGACTGAACATTGAATCGACGATGCGAATGAAGGCTTCGTAGCTGTTGAAGACCCCGTGCCGGCCTGTTAGGAGATATCCTTCGAGCCAACCTTGGCACTGATGCTCGCTCAGCATGGCATCTAACACTCGCCCAGTGGGAGCCAGGAATTCGTCATTTTGTGCTTCGCGCGCGTCCCATTGGCGATTGGTTACTTCGAAGACTGCTCCTAGGAGATTGGAGAGGGTCTCATCAGGACCAAACAGGCGAAAATTGCGATGTGCTTTATTCAGATTGATGACGTCCCGTAGGAATTGGCCTAAGACCATCGTGTCTTGGGCTTCGACTGCACCCGGCGAGGGCACAGTTACCGCGTGCGTGTGAAAGTCGGGCATTCGAAGATCCCGTAACAATACGCCGCCATTGGCATGCGGATTGGCGCCCATTCGGCGCGCGCCTTGCGGCGCCTGTTCCGCCAGTTCCTGGATTAGTCGTCCGTCGGCATCGAATAACTCTTCTGCCTTATAGCTCCTCATCCACGCTTCAAGCTGCGCGAGATGCTCAGGATGGTTCGAGTCCACAATAAGCGGCACTTGATGCGAACGAAACGTTCCCTCGACAGCCAAGCCATCGACCACTTTGGGGCCAGTCCAACCTTTGGGGGACCTTAAGATAATCATTGGCCATCGAGGTCGCGTGCCATTCTGATCCGTACGGGCACTCATCTGAATACGATGAATCTCGACGATCACTTTCTCCAGCGTGCTCGCCATAAGTTCGTGCATTACTTCGGGGTCGTCGCCCTCGACAAAGTACGGCGTCCAGCCGCAACCACGGAAGAATTGATCGAGTTCTTCGTGCTCGATGCGGGCCAGCACCGAAGGGTTGCTGATCTTGAAGCCATTCAGATGCAGAATCGGTAATACCGTGCCGTCAGATGCCGGATTGAGGAATTTATTCGACTGCCACGCGGTAGCCAGCGGCCCCGTTTCGGCTTCCCCGTCCCCCACGACGCAAGCAACGATCAAGTCCGGGTTGTCAAATACCGCGCCAAAGGCGTGGCTCAGCGAGTAGCCCAGCTCGCCACCCTCATGAATAGATCCCGGAGTGGTTGGCGCCACATGACTTGAGATTCCCCCAGGAAAAGAGAATTGCTTAAAGAGCTTCTTCAAACCCGCTTCGTCTTGCGTGACGTCGGGGTAGAACTCCGTGTAAGTACCCTCAAGATAGGTGTTGCCGACCAAGGCGGGACCGCCGTGCCCGGGTCCTGCCACGTAGAGCATGTCCAAATCATATTTCTTGATGACGCGATTAAGATGCACGTAGATGAAATTCTGTCCCGGGGTCGTGCCCCAATGTCCGACCACCAACGGTTTGACATCGGTTTGTTTGAGAGGCCGCCTCAGCAGTGCATTGTCGTAGAGATAGATTTGTCCAACCGACAGGTAATTGGCGGCGCGCCAATACCCATTCATTCGAGTCAACTCTACAGGCGTAAGCACTGGAGTTTGCATAGGGTGAGGCTCTCAAATGTGGATATAAGGAAGGCGGGCACGTGATTTGGGAAACGGCCCGTACAACTAAATGAGAGCGGCGGTACCCTCCTGTCCTCAGGCGAGCGCAAGCGCTCGCAGACAACTTTAAGCTAAGTGCTGAGAGCGCTTACGTCTGTGCGCTGGCGCGCATAGAGCAGGCTAAAGTGACCGGTTTTCTTCTCTCCCGCGAGCGGGTATGTCTGGCAATCTGACCGCTTGTTCGTTGAGGCGTTGGGCAGGGTTGGGATCCCGCAATTGTGGCTCAGGCGTCAGAAGTGCCGGACCAGTCTGCCTTTCGTCGGAGATCAATACCTGTGGCGCGACCAGCGGTTCGGCCGTTGCCGCGCCGCATAGAGCGACAGCGGCGGCAAGGACAAGCATCCGGAATACGGCAGTCATTTCGCGGTCTCCTGTCTGTCAGATGGTCAAACGCTTAGTGCGGCTTATCACACGGATGGCGACTAGGGCAACTGCGCGTTTCAGCCGCGACATGTCCACGGCTCGGCAGCGTATAAAGCCCGCGCTGCTCGGCGGCGCACGACCCGGGATTAGTCGCCTGGATCGGTGAGCAACTGCGCATCTTCATCGCTGATGATCGCGGGGAACTTCATTTCACTACTAGCCCGCCGGGCGTTGTCGTGGTAAGTTTGCATTGAAATGGTAGCGCTATCACTTGACGGCTACTCAGACGGGAGAATTTACGATTTCCTGGGTGCCCCGGTAATATGCGGTCATAAACTGGGCAGGGGTTGCAATAGACATGCGCTATCGCAAAATCAAGTACCGAGGGCATCGTCAAGCTGGACTTGCGATGTCATTGGAATCTGGGACCGCTTAGTCAAAACAACATTCACGACCGAGGTTTTCATTGGCGATCGCTTCGAGCCCGGCATCCGTCACGATTCGAGAGGTGGCAGACCTCGCTAAGGTCTCGCCAAAGACGGTTTCGAGAGTCATCAACAACGAACCCAGAGTTCGTTCGAACACGCGCGCGCGCATTCTTGAAGCCATCGAGCAGCTGAATTATCGCCCAAATCTCAACGCGCGCGGTTTGGCGAGCAATCGCTCTTTTCTGATCGGGCTCTTCTGTGAAAAGCCCGGTGACTATTTGAGCGAATTCCAGGTCGGCGCAACGCAGCGATGTCGTGAGTCCAACATGCACTTGATGGTGGAGACATGGGATCTGGAAATTCCAGCGATTGCCAAACAGATCGATATGCTGCTTGGGCAACTGCGCTTAGAAGGGGTTATTCTCTTACCTCCCCTGAGCGATCAGCCAATCGTATTGAATAAATTTCATGACGCATCGCTGCCTATTGTGCGAATTGCGCCGAGAACCCTTCTGAACACGACGCCCTCAATTGGGATTGACGACTACACGGCGGCGCGACAGGTCACGGCACATTTGCTGCGTCTCGGACACAAGCGGATTGGGTTCATGTTGGGAAGCCCAGAGCATGGGGCCACCGAACAGCGCTACCTGGGCTTTGTCGATGAAATGCGGGCTCACCAGACACCCGTGGATCCCAATTTGGTACAAACGGGAAATTTCTCCTTTGGCGATGGCCTAATTTCCGCTGAGAGGATGTTGCGCGGGGCGACACGTCCGAGCGCAATCTTTGCCAGCAACGACGATATGGCTGCGGCCGTGGTGTCCATGGCGCGCAAGTTCGGGCTCGAACTGCCTGGCCAGTTATCAGTAGCGGGTTTTGACGATGCACCCGTTGCTACCATGATTTGGCCCGAGCTGACCACGGTTCGTCAGCCGGTTGCGGCAATGGCAAGAATCGCCGCCGATTTGATCATTCGGATGGAACCGAGGCGCAACGGCTGGCCCGCCCACATGCCGCGGCATGTGCTCAATCATGAATTGGTGATCCGCAATTCGACGGCGCGGCCGGCGCCGCGCTAGTCGACCAAATCTATCAAGCGGCGCAGTGGCCCTAGGAAGTCTGCGTAGTTGCGCCAGCGCTCAACGGATGCGCGGGTAATTGCCTGGCGAACTTGCCACTTGCTGGCCGTGATCACGGTGCGATTCGTCTTGTGAAAATTGAGACAACTGGGATCCCATGGAAGGCCGACAAATTCCAGCATGCGACGGCTCCATGCCTCCTGATGATCCACCAACCCTTCATAGGGCACGTCCAGAATCACGTGCCCGGGCAGGGTCGATCGCCAGTGCCCCATGACGCGCAGATACTCGGTGTAGTAGTGGGCCAGGTCTTCGAGATCATTTGCGTAGGAAACTGTCGATTCAAAATGCTGAAAGTAGATGGATAGACAGGTATCAGCCGGATTGCGCTGCAAGTGAATGATGCGGGCATTCGGCAGCGCGGCGTGAATGAGGCCCAGAAAAGGGAAATTGGTGGGCATTTTGTCGACGACGTGTAGCGCAGCGCCCGATAGTCTCTGCAACAGCCGCAGATAGTCTGCGGCCATGCCGGGCAGTATGACGTCACTCGCCTCCGCACTCAGCGCGGATCGTTGGTAGCTTGCAAACGCGCTGCTCCAGAACGTCAACTCGCCTGCGCCAAACACGGCCGGATGCGAAGCCAGGATTTGTTCGGCGAGCGAAGTGCCCGAGCGGAGCATTCCGACGACAAATATCGGGCGCCGCGATTCGACGGGGTGCGGCCGCGACCGAATCACCCAACCTGCATCGTAGGCGCGTATGAGGAGATCGACGATTTTCGTGAGCTGCTGACCGTCGTAGGGCGCCCGCCGCAGCTTCGTCAGCTCATTGGCACGGCGGAAATTGATGAACGCCTGCTCGAAATCTTGCACATCATCGAAGTACTTGCCGATCGCGTAGCGCAGCGCGATTTCCTGCCGCGGTGGCAAGCCTCGCCCGACAATTCGCCGCGCTTGCGCGAGCCATGCCTCATCGGCAGGGGTCATTTTGCGCAGGCGGGTGATTCCGGCCTCTGCGAAGTCTCCCTGATCGGCGCTGGACTCAGCCAGGACCGCATAAGTCGCGGCTGATTGCGGTTTTAGTTCAAGTGCTCTGCGGCAGCTCTCTTGCGCCGCGGCGGTGCGGCCTTGCAACCGAAGAGCGATGCCGAGATTGCGGTACGCCTCCGCGAAACGAGGATTGATGGCCAGTGCTCGGCGGTAGCTTGCCTCAGCATCATCCAGGTGTCCCAGCCCGCGCAATGCATTCCCAAGATTATTGTGCGCCTCGGCAAACTGCGGATTGACTTCCAGCGCTCGGCGGTAGCTTGCCAGCGCGCCCTCGATGCTGCCGAGCTCCATCAGCGCGTTACCCAGGTTGTTATGCGCCTCGCAGAATTGCGGTTCAATTTCAACTGCACGGCGAAAGCTCGCGACCGCCTCACCAGGGTGCCCAAGCTCGAGCAGAGCGCTGCCTAAATTATCGTGCGCCTCCGCATACCCGGCCCTTAGTTCAATGGCTCGTCGGAAACTCGCCGCCGCCGCATCGGGTTGCCGAAGATCCAGCAATGCGTGACCCAAATTATTGTGCGCCTCGGCAAATGCGGGACTCAGAACCAACGCGTGTCGATAGTTTGCCATGGCATCATCGAGCCGCCCAAGACGCCCGAAAGCATTTCCCAAGTTATTGTGCACGCCTGCGTCCTCAGGCAACCATTGCGCCGCCATTTGCAGAGCCTGGAGAGGATCTTTGGTCTGTCTCGCTAAAGCAATGCTCAGGAGCTGCCAGACAATACCGGAGTTCGGATGCCGGTCGAGCAGTGCGCGCGCCTTCACCTCCAGCTCGGCGTGGACTCCGGCATTGAGCAGCGCAACGAGCTGCTTCATTTCCGCGGAAGCGGGCGGGAGTTGGACTTGACCGCTGTGCACGCTCGGTGGGGTTGCCGGAGCGATTTTCCCGCAGCATTCCTTGTATTTTTTCCCGCTGCCGCAACGACACGGGTCGTTTCTGCCAGGCTTCACGGGCGCCCTGTCCGCCCGGTTTGATCGCAGGGGGCGACGGCAAAGCTGACAGGCCGCTCTCCTCGTTGACTGCGTTGTGACATGGTCTCGTAGGCGCTCTCTATATGTCGGCGCAGTCGGTCGGTGTCAAATAGCGGATGCGTATCGCGATTTCGCGAAAGCTTCACGCGAATCTTGGCGAGTCGAGTGACGTCTCTCGCCAGATTGACTGCCAATGCCTGGTACTCTTCCAGCGTTTCTGCGATCAATTCTGTCAGGCCCAAGGCATTCAGCAGGCTTCCCGCCACCCGACCCGCAAAGCTGGAGCCGAGGCAGGTGACGATCGGCAGCCCAGCCCACAGAGCGTCGCTGGCCGTCGTATGCGCATTGACGGGAAGCGTGTCGAGGAACAAGTTCGCAAGGCGATGCCTTGCCAAGTGATCTTCGAGCTTCATTCGGGGGGCGAAAATCAATCTTTCCGCGGCAATCCCACGGGTTTCTGCGTGTCGACGCAGATTGCGCACGGCGTCCTCAGTACCCGACAACAACCACAGCACGCTGCCCTCGACCTTAGCGAGAATACTCATCCAGGAATCGAATACTCGCGGCACGATTTTATAGTGCGAAACAAAGGAGCAGAATACGAAGCACGCTGCAGGGAGCCCCACTTCGTGACGCGTCGCGATTGCTTGGCCGATCCGGCGCTTGGAATCATTGGGTTGGTAGGTATCCGGGAGGTAAACGACATTTTCGGTGTAAAAAGCACGCTGTCCCTCCGGAATGACAAAGCGATCCGCGAGTATGTAGTCGATGAAGGGGGCGCCCATGGTGCCGGGATAGCCCAGATAGTTGACTTGGATCGGAGCGGGTCTATACGCCAATATTGTCGGCCGACAGTGCTGAGTGTAGCCTTTTAGATCCACCGCGATGTCGATTTCCAATTTTCTCAGCAATCCGGCAACCTCGCGGTTGCTGCGGTCGCGCACATCAATAAAATGGCTAAAGGCACTTTCCAGCCTTACTCGCATCGCATCCTTGCGATCGGGACCCAGCGAAATGGCATAGGTGTCAAATCGTGATTTGTCGTGCAGCTCGAATAATTCCGCAGTCAAATAAGTGGTGGCGTGATTGTAGAAGTCGGCGGAGAGATAAGCGACTCGAAGTGCATCGTGACCATAGTGCTCGCCCGTCCAAAGAGGGCTCGCTGACGAGGCGCACCTATCTTTGCAATAGGCCCTCGCGCATTGCAGCTGATCGGAGGGCGTATCTGAGACGGAAAGAAACGCAAAGGGGGTGGCGGCCCGCTTGCCTGCAACGGCGTCCCTGTCGATCCTCTGCACATTGTCCGCATAGTCCGTCCAATTGCAGCAGTGCAATCGCGAGTAGAATAACTCCCCACGAGCATACGGAAAGTCCGGTTCAATCTGCAGCAACCGGACGAATTGCTGAGCGGCCGTCTCATGACGGCCGAGCGCCGATAGGGTGATGCCGCGGTTGTAAAGTGCCTCTGCAAATTGAGGCCTGATGGCCAGGGCGCGCCCATAGTCTGCGATAGCTTCTTCGTGCCGGTTGAGTTCAAGCAGTGAATTGCCGCGATCACATAGAGCCTCCGCATAGTCCGGATTGATCGCAAGGGCTGCCGTGTAGGCGATGAGCGCCTGCGCATGACGCTTCAGGTCGCGTAATGCCGCCCCGCGTTGATAGAAGGCCTGCGCGTAGTCGGGCTTGATGGACAGTGATGCAGCGTAATCGTCGAGAGCTTCCTCGGGGCGCCCGAGTTCGCGCAAGACGTTGCCGCGATTGTAGAGTACCTCCGCCGCGCCGGGCTTGATTGCCAGCGAGCGTTCATAGCTGGCGAGCGCCTCCTCGCGGCGCTCGAGTTTCAACAGTGCATTGCCGCGATTGTTCAACAGTTCGGAGCGTGACGGCTCGAGGGCGAGCGCACAGTCGAAACTCGCAACCGCGTCCGTGAAGCGACCCAGCGCAAGCAAGGCATCGCCCATGCTGGCGTGCGCCGGAACGCTATTTGGATTAGTCATCAAGGCCCGGCCAAAATGCCCGACCGCCGCCCCGTAGTTCAAGCGTTGCGATTCGACCACGCCGAACAGGCACTGGGCGTCGAAGTGTTGGGGATTCTCTTTAAGAATCGCTTCATACAACGCGTAGGCTTCCGGAAGCCGCCCCTGCTGATGCAGCGCTACAGCCTTCTGCAGCGAGGTTGAAATTTCAGCCGGCCCGCGCAAGATTCAAAGCCGTGATGGCTCCGACCAAGTGATACAAGGTGCTGGCCGGGACGGTTGACTCGGGGAGCTCGCCACCGGGCAATTGTACATCGAGCCACAGACCCGGCACGGTCGTATTCAAATAGCCGAATAGGCTGCCTGCAGCGGCCTCCGCCATGGACCAATAATCTGGTTGGCCGGTCAACATAGCGGCCAGCAGTGCGGCCTTGAGCCGCTCCGTCTGCGGCCAGCAACGCGCGTTGCCATCCTTGACCGTAAAATCATCGTACAGGGCGTTGATCGCGACACCATTACGCAAGCCGAACCGATTGCCGATGGAAATGAGGCGCAGCGCCGCATCGCGCAACGGCCCGTCGTGCCAACGTTCGCTGCGCAGCAGCAGCCACGCCCACTCGAATTGGTGGCCGGGCTCGATGATGCGGCCGGCGATACCCGGGGTGGGCTGCCAGGTTGCAAGATACGACTCGCCGAGTGCCCCGCTGTCCGGATGAATGAAGCGCGACAGGGAGACGTCGATGAGTCGGCGCACGCGTTCGGCCCAACCCGAATCGCGTCCGATCTCCGCCCACGCCAAGTACGCTTCGAGTAAGTGCATGTGCGGATTCGATTCCCGATGGCCCTCTGAGGTCTCCTCCGAGCGGTACGAGCCGTCGTCGGCCCCCAAACGGACCTCGATCAGGTGACGCAGCTCGAGTGCGCGCTCTTCAAATTCGGCGCTGGCGTTGAGTGCGGTGGCCGCCGCAGCAAACCCGAGCAGGGCAAACGCTTGGTCATAGAGCAGCGCACGTTCATCCAGCGGCGTGCCATCGACGTCCACCAACGCGCGGAACAATCCGTCCCGACGCTGATAGTAGTTCGTGAAATAGTCCAACCCACGGCGCACGATGGCCGCCCCGTCACCGTGCCAGCCGAAGCCCTGCGCCTGCGCAAAAGCGTAGATCTGCCGAGGGTGAACTCGCGCCCGCCGCGGCAGTCCGAGCGCTTTGCCATGCATGTCGAGGGCTTCGATGAAGCCGCCGCTGCGATGATCGATGCCGTTGCGCGACCACAAAGGGTAAGCCGCAGCGACCAGCCATTCCACGAGGCGGCCTCGCAGTGACTCCAACGCGGTCATGTCGCCTTTAGCAGCGCGAAGCGGGTCGGCAGCAGCCGATAACTGAAGGGGAGAATGGCGGCACCCACCGCCGGCGCATCGTCGGAAGTCAACGCGCGAGCAACTGGCGCTATCGCCGGCAATTGGCCGGCGAATGTCGCCATCCGCTGGTTCAGCGAGGCGGCCAGCCGGTCGACCAACGCCGCGGGCAGGCGTCCACCGATGAGTATTGCTTCCGGGTTGATCAGACAATTGATGGCGACGAACGAGTCGACCAATGCTTCAGTGGATTCGTGAATCCAGCGATCCACAATCTGGCCCGCCGCCGCCTCGAGGCGCATCAGTCCGCGGGGTGTCGCGACACGAAAGCCGTGTTCCGCAAGTCGACTATACAAGCTGGACAGCGATACGATGTTCTGCAATTGTTTGACTTCATCGCGCCCGTCACGCGGGCGCAGCCAACCGATCTCACCACTGCGGCCCGTGGCGCCGCGAAAATAACTGCCGTCGACCACCAGGCCGCCACCCAAGGCTGCGGTTACCAATAAATAGAAAAAGCTTCGATAGCGATGGCCGGAGCCGAACTGCATTTCGCCGATCGCCGCCGCCGCCGCGTCATTTTCAATAAACACAGGAATCCCGAGCACATCGCGAATGAGATCGTCGACGCGTACCGAGGCCCAAGCCGCGTAATCGGCCGGTTGATCGGGCAGATGAGCACGGGCAATATCATCCGGAAATGCCACGCCGACACCGACGAGGCGACTATGCGCAATGCCCGCCTTCGCCAGCAGTTGGCCGACCGAACGCTGAAAGAACATGCGCACGGTCGAGGGTTTTGCGAAGTGAATTTCCCGGGAGGCGCGCGCACGCACCTTGCCGACAAAATCGAGCACGACAAGGGTCACATGATCGCGATCGACGTTGAGCCCAATCGAAAAGCAGCTGTCGGGATTGATCACGAACTTTGTTGCCGGTTGACCGCGAGCACCGTGCAAGCGCCCGGCCCGCAGGATCAGGCGATCGTTAAGCAGCCGATTGGTGATATTGGCAATCGCTGCGGCTGTAAGGCCGGTTTTTGAGACCAGTTCGGTGCGGGTGACAGGACCATTGACGCGCACGGCATGCAGCGTCACCCGTTGATTGTGATCGCCGGCACGGACTAGATTGGTCCCCGACAGTTGTGGGCCGGCAGATCGGATGGCTTCGACGGAATCGAGGGGCTCGGCGGCCGGGCTCTTCTTTGGCGTGGACGTGCGCATCATGGTATGTGCAGAGGCTGTCAGAGGGTGTCGGCAGCCAGCGCCAGAGCACCGAGTGGTCCGGCCAACGGCCCCAAGCCTGGAGGCACTGCATAGCCATCGATGCCACCCGTTAGTTCATCCAAACTCAAGTATCCGTTGAGACTTTCGACAAGCTGCCGCCGTACGCAGCCAAGGAGTTCCGGGCGGCCTTCGGTGACGCCGCCGCCGATCAATATGCGGCGGGGCGCTGTGGCCAACACAATCGTATGCAGCAGTTGCGCCAGGGCATGCGCCACCAACTCCCACACCGGGCTATCTTGCGGGACCTGACTGGCGGGCAAACCGGCGCGCGCCGCTATCGCCACGCCCGAGGCGAGGCCTTCAACGCAATCGCCATGAAATGCGCATGCCCCTTGCCACAGGTCTCCCGCTTTGCGCGCAATGCGAATGTGCCCGAGTTCCGAGTGGCTGAAGCCGTACGCGGGCCGACCGTCGATCACCAGACCGACTCCCACGCCCGTGCCCACCGTGACATACGCGAAATCAGCCAAGTGCCTGGCGGCGCCCCAACGTCCCTCGGCGAGCGCCGCGCCGTTGACGTCGGTATCGAAGCCGACGGGCACGGGAAACAGTTTCGCCAAGCGCTTGGCCACGTCGGTATTGCGCCATCCCGGCTTGGCGGTGGAGGTGATGGAGCCGTAGTGCGCCGAGGTACGGTCAAGATCCACCGGGCCGAAGGAGGCTATCCCTAAGGCCGCGATGGGGCCGTGCGAAGTATTCCAGTTGCAAAGGACGGCTTCGATTTGATTCAAGGTTGCATTGGCGTCGCCGCTGGTCGGAATCGCAATCTGCTCCCGAATGTCATCCGGCCCCGTGCCAATTAGACACACGCATTTTGTTCCGCCAAGCTCTACTCCCCCCAGCAACGGCGTCGAGGCATTCATCGATTGGGACTTCCGGCCGAGAAGTGGCTATCGTGGGAGGGCACCCCTTGGGCGGCCAGGGCGGTGGCCTGCGCCATCGAACCCAATATCTCGCGCAATTGCGCCATGGTCACGACATCCAACAGAGGATCATAGTTCTCGGGAGTGATACCTATGCCCTCGAAGATATAAAACCAGCTCAAGTCCGTGAATAGTTCGCCTACCTTGGGTCGAATACGCCCGGTGCTCCGGTAGAGTTCGATGCGCTGAAGCAGGCTGTCGGGCAATGTCATGTTCTGACAATAGGCCCACAGCGGCGTATCGCTGCGTCCCGAGAGGTAGTGCAGGACAATGAAGTCGCGAATCCGCTCAATTTCCTGAATGAGTTCATTGTTGTACGAATCGATGTTCGATTGAGCAAACGAGGTGTTGGGGAAATGTTCGAGGAGTTTGTATACCCCGCTCATGACCAGGTGAATGCTGGTCGACTCAAGGGGCTCAAGAAAGCCTGACGCGAGTCCGAGCGCAACACAATTGCGATTCCAGAATAGCTTGCGGCGGCCGGTGACAAAGCGCAGGAAACGCGGATCTGCCGATGCGCTCGCGCCAACCGCGGCCGTGAGTTCATCCAGTGCATGCGTGTCACTGATGTGGGCGCTGGAGTAGACGTAACCGTTCCCGGTGCGATGTTGCAGCGGAATGCGCCAGCGCCATCCGGCGCTGTGTGAAATCGCCTCGGTGTAGGGTGGTCGGGGGCGGATCGACTCGGTCGGCATGGCGACCGCGCGATCGCACGGCAGAACATCGCTCCAGTCGAGGTAGCCGGTATGGAGGGCGCCTTCGATCAGCACTCCGCGAAAACCGCTGCAGTCGATGTACAGGTCCGCTTGCAACCGAGTACCGTCGTCGAACACCAGTTCATCGAGAAATCCGTCTTCGCGCAAGGTCGTGTCTGCGACGGTGCGCTCGATTCGCGCGACACCCAGTCGCTCGGAGTAGATTCGCAGATACTTGGCGACCAGACCCGCATCGAAGTGCAGCGCGTGACGCAGGCCGGAAACCGGTCCCTGCGCCGCGGCATCGGAGAAGCGAAACTTCCCGGCATCCCCGAGCGCCGCATTCAGGCTGAAATCGTTGAATCGCGGCGCGAGACCTTCCGACCGCGCCTTCTGCCATGCGTGAAAGAAGGGGCGCAAGTTGATCATGGCGCCGAAAGCCCCGAACGGATGCCAATATGAATGTCCGGCCCGAGACCAGTTGGTGAACTTGATGCCGAGCTTGTAGGTCGACTGGGTGTGCTTGACGAAGTCGCCTTCGTTGATGCTGAGCAACCGCAGCAAATCGATGATCGGCGGGATCGTCGCCTCGCCGACACCCACGGTGCCGATCTCCGGCGACTCGATGACGGTGATGACGGTGCCCGTGCCGGGCAGCGAACGCGCCAGAATGCTGGCTGCCATCCAGCCGGCCGTGCCGCCTCCCACGATCGCGATGCGCTTTATTTGTCGAATATCTGTCATGTTGCCCGGAACCTTGAATCGGAAGCGGTTCGCGAGGCGAGAATAGGACAATCCTCGCTTTATTGCTCACCGGCAATAGAAAAGGCACCGCCGCCCAAGGGGGGCTCGGCGGCGGTGCCTGGGCTCTAGAGTTTGCCCTTCACGCCGAGGAAGAAGCGGCGACCCCAATCATCATAGGTGAACGGCTGGTTCGCCCACTGCAGGTAGGTATGCTGGGCCTCATCCGTGAGGTTCTGCACCGATACGACCAGACCGAAGTGCGTGTTGAAGTCATAGCTCGCCTGCGCATCGAGCTGCCCATAGGGAGCGGCGAAGACTTCATATATCTTTCCTCCGAACGCGAAGGTTGAGCCCACTTGCGAATCGTTGAGGGACTTGTCGCGCCAGGAATACGAGCCGCGGATCGAAAAGCCGTGATTCTCGTAGTACAGCGTTCCCGTCACTGCATCCCTCGAGACGCCGGGAATGGGGCCTGTAGTCGTGAAGCTGGTCGGCTGCTGCGACTGCGATTGCGAGTAGGTGTAGTTGGCCGCTGCTCCGAAACCATTGAGCCAGGAAACCGCGTTGCCGAACGCATACTGGCCGCCGAGCTCGAGCCCGTAAATCCGGCCGTTCCCGGCATTGATGGGCTCGCTCACGTTGTTCGTGGTGCCGCCGAAGTCGTCCTTCACGAAAGTTGCTATGTTTTCGGTTTCGACAAAGTTGTCGACCTGTTTGTAGAAACCGGCAATGGTTGCCACGCCGCCCGGAGCAAAATAGTTCTCGTATGACAACAGGAACTGCGAGGCACGATACGGATCAAGATTGGGATTGCCGGAGGAACCGCCGTCGAAGAAGAACCGGGCGTTGCCGGTAACCGGGTCGTTGGCGCCGCGCGTAAAGTTGTAGGTGTTGCCCAAACCCAGCGAATACAGATCCTGCGGCGCGACGACGCGTGCCGCGCCGAATCGAATCTTCTGCGAATCGGTCACATCGAGGACGAAGTTGAATGAGGGCAGCACGTCGGTGTAATTGCGCTTGGTCGTGACCGGCACAATGTTGGATTCCAAGCCGTTCCAGGACGCCGTACCGTAGTAGGTCGGCCCTTTCGGATTGGACTGGCCGCCATTGATCGTGAGGTCCGTGTTTACCAAGCGCACGCCGAGATTCATGTGAAAGCGGCTGCTCGGTCCGCCCATGTCGATCATCAAATAGGGCGCCGTGGTGCGTTCGGTCACATCAAATGAACTCAAGCCGTCCTTGAAGAACTGCTCGGTCATATTCGGGACACCGGCACCGGACCAGACCTGCTGCAGGTAGGTCGAGGGGTTCTTGATCCCGCTGGTTGAGGGGTTCTTGACGATGATGGGACCCGCCCCAAAATTGTTCACGGTCAGCGCCAGGCCCGGGTTGGAGACTGCCGTCGAATAAGGAATGCTCGGATTGCCATAGCCCGGATCTTGGTAGTAGAGCCAAGGGCCAAAACCTGCCGCGGGGGTGCCGGTGTTGGTGCCGGCCACCTGACCGTCGGCCAGCGTGCCGTTGATCAGATAACGACCGAAAGTCTGATCGATATCACGACCCGCATATCTGACGCCGGCCGTAATCGTGGTTTTCACATCGGTGATGAAGGGCGGATCCCACTTCACCTCTCCCTTGATCGCCCAGTTCTTTTGATCGGTCAGGTTCGCCCACGCCCAGTTGGATTTGAATGTGGTGTAGGCCGGATTGTTCAGGACATCCGCCGGCAGGTAGCCGACTGACGGCAAACCGGAGCTGCCGCCATTGGCATAGGTGAATTCATACCCATGGTTGCCTGGACCCGTCGGGCCGCACAACTGGCCGTTGTTGCAACCCGGCGCCGTTGGCGCGGTGGCCGCGCCCTCGCCGGTGGCATAGTAACCGTGCTCGACGTCGGCCTGAGCCGCTTGCAGGTTCGAGGTGGCATGCGCAAATGACGCATCTAAGACGCCGCGCAGCGGGCCGCCGTCGTCGAATTTCGTCAACCATTGAAAGTTGTTGGCCTGGGAGACGTTCTCCTGATAGAGCGTGGCCGTCTCGGCGCCGAGCGCATTGAAGGTGGCGTTTTGCACGACGCCATTGCCGTCGATTGAGTACGGCTTCGATGGATCGATGCCGGGCTGGGGGTTCGTGTCCTGGCCGTTGAACCACGCCTTGTCCGAGTAATCAATCGTGGTCTCGTCTTCCCGCGAATAGAACCACAATAAATTGCTGGTGATCGAATCGGTCAGCTTGACGGCCACGTCGAAGGATGCGCCTCTCTCCTTGGCTTCGTCATTGACATCGGTGAAATATCCGAGCTGCGGCACGATGTAGTTCTGGGCGATCGTGCCCACCTTGTCGGCCGTCAGCAAGCCGCTGTAGGGCGGTGTCGCTGAATTCGAAATGACCCAGCCGCTGCGATTCGCAGCCTGATATTCCTCGGTGTGAGTCTTCAAGTCGCTATACGTGAGGCTGGCGCTGAATGCCAAGCGATCATTGACTTTGAACGATCCCACCAGGGTGCCGTCAGGTGTCCAGCTGTCCTGTCGTTGGGCATCCGACGCACGCACCAAACCGCCGAGCGACAGGCCATCGGGCGCGCGCAGGGGATCGGCGGTCTTCAAATCGATGGTTCCGCCGAGACCACCTTCGGTGATCGCAGCATTCGGATTCTTGATGACATCGATGCCGCTGACCAATTGGCTCGGTATGGTTTCCAGAGAACCGTACTGCTTGTTGCCGCCAGCGCCGCCGCCGGAGCCCTCGCCGGAGACGTAGAACTCCTTGCCCGTGAGGAACACGTCGCCGTTGAGGGTCACCAGGTTTTGCCGCAATCCGTCGATCAGCACGGAATTGCCTTGGCCGTTGTTGCCGGAGCGATCGATCTGGATGCCGGGCAGACGCTGCAATGATTCTGCGACGTTATTGTCAGGCATCTTGCCGATATCTTCGGCGGCGACCGATTCGATGGGCAGATTGGAGCTGCGCTTGGCGTCCAAGGCAGTCTGCAGCGACTGGCGGTAGCCAGTGACCACGATTTCCTGCAATTCGTCGGATTTTGTCGAAGTTTGCGTGGTTGTCTGGCTTTGGTCCGCGGCGAAGGCCGCGTGCCCCAGCATGGAAGCTTCGATTGACACCGCTGTCATTATTGCCAAACGAGCAGCCTGACGCGCCCGCTTTTCCCTACGATGCGACATGGTACTAGGTCTCCCAGAAGTTAACTGTTCCGGCCATTGGCGAGGTTCGACCGACGCCCGGCGTCACGCTTAGGCGTGCTTCTGCCGGCATCAAGTCCCTCTGCTTCTTCCCCAATCAGGTGGTCTGTTCCCATTCTGATCTGCAGCGGAGGCTAACTCCGATTCATTGCCAGAGTCAACGATTAAATATTTTCTTTGTTTTTAATCGCTCGGGCCATCGATTTCATAGTCGTGATTCACATATTGCGGTGCGCTGCATCCGGAAGCGGCCCGCGTAGTCGGTCGTTCATGCGTTCGAGCACCACGCCGCGGGTTTCCGGCATGAACAGAAGTGCAGCCACGAACTGCAATGCCATCATGCCTGCGAAAACTACAAAGGGTGCGGATTTGGAATGTGCGGCGATGATGGGAAAGGAGCCAGAGATCAGCGCGTTTAAAATCCAATGCGTGGCGCTGCCCACGGCTTGACCGCGTGCGCGCACGCCAGTCGGAAAGATCTCGCTCAAGTACACCCAAATCACGGCGCCCTGGGAAATCGCAAATGAGGCGATGAACACAACCAGTAGCGGCAACAACCCACTGCGCGCGCCATGGTTCGCCATGATGAATGCGACACCGCTGAGAGCGAGCGCGGTGCCGATGGAACCCACCAAGATGAGCGTGCGACGACCCACCCGGTCCAATAAGGCGATACCCAGCAAAGTGGCGATCAGATTCGTCGCGCCCACGGCCACTGACTGCAGATCGGCCGACCATGCGTCGAAACCCGCGGCGGCGAAGATATCGCCCAAATAGTATAAAACAGCGTTAATTCCCGATAATTGATTGAAGCATGCGAGTCCGACGGCGAGTAGGATCGGACGCCGATGCCGTGCCCATGAAAGGCGTTGGTGTGGTGTGCCGCGCGGCTCCCGTGAGTCTGCCAATTCATCCAATGCGGCGCGCGGGTCGGAGCAGCCCAAACGGCGCAAACTTGCTTCGGCTTCGACAAGGCGTGCCTTCGCCACCAGCCAACGCGGACTATTCGGAATCGTAAACAGTAGCGCAAAAAATATCACCGCGGGGAACGCCGACACCGCGAGCTTCCATCGCCAAGCCTCCGCTCCGCCGATGAATTGCCCCACCAGAAAATTGCTGCCGTAGGCCAGCAAGATACCGATGACGATGTTGAGCTGGAACAAGCCCACGAGTGCGCCGCGCCGATTCGCTGGGGCGATTTCTGCAAGATATACCGGAGCGAGCACCGAAGAGGCGCCGATCGCGATGCCGGCGACGAATCGGCATGCGACAAACGCGGAGAGATTCCACGCAAGCGCGCTGCCTAACGCGGAGACCACATACAGCAAGCCGACGAGTCGCAGCATGTCGCGGCTGCCATAACGGTCACCGGGCCGGCCCGCGATGAGCGCACCAAACAATGTACCCCACAATGCGCTCGAGACCGCGGCGCCGAGGGTGGCGGGAGAGAGGGAAAATATTTCTCGCAGGGCATGAGTGATGCCCGCGATGACGGCCGTGTCGAAGCCGAATAATATTCCGGCGAGGCTGGCGATGATGACAACTCGAAGATGCGCCGCTCCACCCATGAAGTACTCCTTGCTGAGGTGTTGCGCTCCTAAGGCGCCTGTCAAGAACTCACAAAACAAGTTACTGTATTGTGTCAGCGATGTCATGCCGGTACGTACTCTCAGGGTCGGAGGTCAGCATGGGGAGTGGCTTTTATCGCAGTCTGGCGCTTTTTTCGCTAGGGATTGGCGTTGCGTATTGGCCTGCGCTGTCACTGGCTGCACCGCCTGCGTTGACGCCCACGGCCAACTTCGGGCCGTACAACGTGGAGTTTCTCGAAGGCGGTATCGGACTTTCGCGGCCTCTGTCGGCGGACGCCGCCCCGCTCGCTGCAGGCACACCCTGGTCGATGAGCGGTTGGGCGCGGATCGCACACCGTCAGTCCGGCGAGGTCATCCTCGCGGCCGTTGGCGATACAGTGCATGGCGAATGGCGTGGAATCGCATTGGCGGATGGCGCCTTGTCGTTCATCGTGGGTCCGTCGGCGGCTGTGCACGCGACCACAGCCCTCGAAGAAGGTCGTTGGTATGCGATTGCCGCAGTGTTTGACGGCGCCGCGGCGCATCTTTATCTAGACGGACGGGAAATCGCGGTTCATGCGGCGGCAACTTTACGCGTGCCCCCTCGCATTGAATTCGCACCGGTGGCGGCGGCATTGGCGGCGGGTCCGCACTTCGGCGGTTCCCTGGCACAGTGGACGCTCCAAACGACGGCACTGAGCGCCATGGCGGTGGAGTCGTTGGCGCGCGCGCGGCCGGACTTCTCGTTGGTAACGTTCAATTCCATCGGCGTGGGTTGGCCCTGGCAGGAACACGCATGGCGAGGTCTGCAGGAGCCGCAGGATCCTTGGACATTGCCGCAGGCGAAGAGTCCAGTCAGTGCGCCCGTCGCGGAACCCGTGGTTGAATCGAACGGCTTAAAGTCGCGCGCTCCCGGGCTTTGGGCACTTGGCACTTGGCGTTTGCGTCCAGCTCCAGGCCTTGATGCCGGCGGCGCGCAATTGTCGCAGCCAGACTACGATGATGCACACTGGTATACCGCAATCGTTCCGGGCACGGTATTGACGACCCTAATTGCCCGTGGTGTCTATCCCGATCCGGACTACGGACTGAACAATCTCGCGATTCCGGACTCCCTGAGTCGGCAGGACTATTGGTATCGCAGCGTTTTCGACGCACCGCCGACCCTGACGGGCAAGGAGCTCACGCTAACCTTCAAAGGCATCAACTACGCGGCGGAGATTTGGTTGAACGGCGTACATCTGGGCGCCATCAAGGGCGCGTTTATTCGCGGGGTCTTCGATGTCACGGGAAAACTGCGGCCAGGGCACCGTAATGTGCTGGCGGTACGAGTGTCGCCGCCGCCTCATCCGGGCATCCCGCACGAACAATCGATTGCCGCCGGCCCCGGTGAGAACGGCGGCAACCTCGCCATCGATGGCCCAACCTTCATCGCCTCGGAAGGCTGGGATTGGATTCCGGGAATTCGCGACCGCAACACGGGTATCTGGCAGGACGTTGAGCTCAGGGCGACAGGGAAACTCCGTCTGTTGGATCCGCATGTGATAACTCGGCTGCCGCTGCCGCGCACCGATACGGCCGATATTTCCGTCGTCGCGGCAGTCGAAAATCGCACGGCGCATGCGGTGCAAGCCACGCTGATCGCCCGCTTCGATACGATCCGAGTGCAAAAAACGATCAGTGCGGGTCCCGGGGTCACGGAAGTGACGCTGGCTCCGCAAGAGTTTCCGCAACTGCATCTCGCCGCGCCGCGCCTGTGGTGGCCGAACGGCTATGGACCTGCAAACCTTTACCGGCTGGAGCTGCAAATTCTGGCCGGCGGCACGGCATCGGATTCCGTCGCGCTCAATGTCGGCGTGCGCGAATTGACCTATGAATTATCGCTATTCGACAGTCAAGGCCGATTGCGGCGGGTCGAGGTCGATCCGACGGCAGGCACAGCCTTGGGTGCCCGCTTGATCGATGTCCGCCATCAAGCCATCAAGCGCACGCCGCAGGGATGGGCCGAATCGCTGACAGTGGCTGGCGAGAACTCGCCGGCAGTGCGTCCGGTGCCAAGCGAATCTTTGACGCCTTATCTCGCGATTCGGGTCAACGGCGTTCCTATTGCCGCGCGCGGCGGCAGCTGGGGAATGGACGATTCGCGCAAGCGCATTTCGCGAACGCGGTTGGAGCCATACTTTCGGCTGCATCGCGCGGCCAACCTCAATATCATTCGCAATTGGCTCGGCCAAAATACGGAGGACATCTTTTACGATCTTGCGGACGAATACGGCCTCTTGGTACTGAACGACTTTTGGGTGTCCACCCAAGATTTTCAGGTTGAACCGCAGGACCCCGCGCTATTTCTCGCCAATGCGCGAGATGTGATCAGTCGCTATCGGAATCACCCTTCGATTGCGGTTTGGTTCGGACGAAACGAAGGGGTGCCGCAACCCATCATCAACGAAGGGCTGGCAGAGCTTACGGCATCACTCGACGGCACTCGGTACTACACGGGGAGCTCGAACTCGGTGAACCTGCAGGGCAGCGGCCCGTACAATTATCGACCGCCCGAACAGTATTTCACCGAGCTTGCGCAGGGTTTCTCGGTGGAGGTTGGAACGCCGTCCTTATCGACGCTCGAGTCATTGCGCGCGTCCATCCCCGCGCCCGATCGTTGGCCGCTGAGCGACACTTACGCGTATCACGATTGGCATTTCGGCGGGAACGGCGATGTTGCAACGTTCATGGCCGCGCTTGCGGAACAGTATGGTGCTGCCACGAGCCTCGAGGATTTCGAGCGCAAGGCGCAGCTCATGGACTATGTGTCCTACCGCGCCATTTTTGAGGGATTCCAAGCGCATCTGTGGACCAAGAACAGCGGCCGGCTGCTCTGGATGACGCATCCTTCATGGCCAAGCAACACTTGGCAGATTTACAGTTCGGACTACGACACGGCCGCTGCCTACTACGGGGTAAAGAAAGCATGCGAACCGGTCCACGCCCAGCTGAATTTGCCTGATTTCTCTCTGGCGGTCGCGAATATAACCCGCTTGGCGCAATCGCAACTCAGTCTTCGAACTCGGATCGTCTCACTCGACAATCGCCTGCTCGCAGAGCGTATCGATTCGGTCACCGTGGCCGCGAATTCGGTGGCGACCGTGGGAAAGCTGGATCTTAAGCCACTGCTCGAGCGGGAGGCCTTGGTGCTGGTGAAGCTCACGCTGACCGATTCTCAAGGGGCAATCCTGTCGGACAATTTGTATTGGCAGGGGCGCGACGCCGCTAGCCATCGGCGGCTGATGGAATTGGCTGCACAACCTATTGGCGTCTCCGCACGAGCACGCAAGGTTGACGAGGGAACTCGCGTCGATGTGGTCCTTACGAATCAGGGTCGAGCGCCGACGCTCGAGACGAAAATAACCATGCTCGATGAGAAAGGTGTCCGAGTGCTGCCGGTCTACTACGATGACAATTATGTTTCGCTGCTGCCCGGCGAGTCGCGGCAAATTGAGGTGCTATGCCCCTCAGGCTCTGCTCGTTGCGCGAAGCTGGCGTTGCGCGGTTGGAACGCCGACGCGCGGGAAGTCGCGGTGGAGGCGCCGCTGCCTTGAATGGCAGGATTGCGTTCATCGCCGCGTGCCTAAGTCTAGGCGTGAATGCGCATGCCGATATCAAATTGCCGCGACTGGTCGGCAATAACATGGTGCTGCAGCGGGACGCTCCGCTCGAGGTATGGGGATGGGCGGACCCCGGTGAGCCGGTCGAGATAACTTTTCGCGGCCACCGAGCCGCCACCAGAACCGACCTCAACGGGCGGTGGCGGGCCAGGTTGCCCGCGCAACACGCCGGCGGTCCCGCAGAGATGCGTATTGCGGGGAACAATGTCTTGATCATCAAGAACATTGTGATGGGCGACGTCTGGCTCGCCTCCGGACAATCTAACATGCAGTTCCCCATGGCCGAGGAGGGCGGCTTCGGCGGGGTTGCGAATTCTGAACGGGAAATCGCCGAGGCCAACTTTCCTGACATACGATTGTTCACGGTTAGACGTACGACCGCTTTGCGGCCAGTGGAGGAGGTGGAGTCGAGCGGATGGCTTCCTGCAACCCCAGAATCGGTCCGCGAGTTTTCGGCGGTCGCTTATCTGTTCGGCCGCGAACTCCATCAGCGATATCGAGTACCGATCGGGCTCATCGAAGCGGCCTGGGGAGGCACGCCGGCGGAAACCTGGGTCAGCGCACAGTCTTTGCAGAGATTTCCCGAGTTCGGAGAATCCATTGCGCGCGAGTCGAGGATCGATGCGCGCGCGATTGCCGGCTACGACACGTATCTGGCCGCTCGCAATCAGTGGTACCTGCTACACGGCAGAGAGGATCGAGGGACGGCGGCGCTTGTCGGGTGGGCTGAACCGGGCTACGACGCCTCTGATTGGCCGACGACGATCGAACCGCAACCCTGGCCGGTCAAGCCGCTCAAAGAATTTGACGGCACTGTGTGGTACCGCAAGGAGATCGACGTGCTGCCCGGCGAGGCTGGTAGGAGCATTCGCCTGCATCTGTCTCACATGCTGCAAGCGGATACGACGTTCTTTGATGGAGCCAAGGTGGGCGAAACAACCGGCGAAGTGCCTGTTCGCGACTACCTTGTGCCGAGTGCGCTCGTCAAATCGGGTCGAAACATTGTGACCGTGCGGCTTACGGGTCAATTTGCGTCTGGCGATGGATATGCGGGAATGCTCGGTGACGCGAGCCAAATGTATGTCGATTTAGGATCTCGAAAGATCTCGTTGGCGGGATTATGGCAATTTCAACCGGGACCGGATCTGAGCGAGCTACCCGATCCTCCGCCTCTTGCAGAGTTCCGGACCGAGTTTCCGCAGTCGCCCACGCTGTTGTTCAACGCCATGATCTCGCCGCTCGTACGCTACCGGCTCAAAGGCGTGATTTGGTATCAAGGCGAGAGCAACGTCGGCCGTGCGGACCAATACCGGTCCTTGTTTCCCGCATTGATCAACGACTGGCGTACCCACTGGGGCTATCAATTGCCGTTTCTGTTCGTCCAGCTGGCAGGGTTTGGCGCCGATGCGCCGGAACCCGGGGAGTGTGCTCGAGCGGAATTGCGCGAGTCGCAGTCCGCAACGCTTGCGCTTGCCGGCACCGGTATGGCAACGGCTATTGACCTCGGCGACCCAGATGATATCCACCCGAAGAACAAACAGGGCGTTGCGCACCGGCTGGCATTGGCCGCAACCCACGTGGCGTATGGCGAAAACGTCATCGATTCCGGACCGACGTACCGTTCAATGCGAATCGAGGCTCACCGAGTTCGTCTCGAATTCTACAATACGGCCGCGGGCCTTCGTGTCTCTGGCGAGCACTCTGAACTTCGTGGATTCGCGATCGCCGGCGAGGACGGTCATTTCGTGTGGGCGCACGCCCGGGTGGACGGTCGAACTGTCGTCGTATGGAGCGACGCGGTCGCGGCCCCTACCGCAGTTCGCTACGACTGGGGCAATACGCCCGGCGGCAACCTTTACAATGGCTCAGGGCTTCGCGCGCTGCCTTTCCGCACGACCCAATAATGGCAAAGGCCGCGAGGCGGCGCCCTACTTCGGTTTGAGCGTACAAAGAATATTCCGCCCCATCGCGGCAGCACAGTCGAGGGTTTCAAATTTATTGGTGTTGCCCTCTAGCGGGATGAACGCAACCAGGTCGGTCATGTCCGGGCATTGCATTTCGACGACGTAGCGCTTGCTCAGCGTCTCCCGCCCGACAAGGCGTATTTGTGTGGGTTCGCAACTCACACCGCCCTCCTTGAGGGCATCGCGAAACGTCTGCATGGTGACGGGCACGGTCACAGGACCTCCATCCGTCAAATGGCATTTCAGCCCTTGTTTTGCAGCCTCCTGGCAACTTACCGCTGAAACTTCCGCCGCGGGCTCGTTTTGCTGAGCCCGCAAAAGATAGCCATTCCCGTCCCCACATGCGACTTCGGTATATTCCGTGTGTGTCGCAACGGCAAGTCCAAACCAGCGCAAGTCATTCACCGTACAACTCGCTCCGGCGGCCGTCATCAGCGACGCAGCCATCGCTTTGAGGTCCTTATTGGCCGCAAGCTGGCAATAGACATCTGACTTTCCGCCCTTTGCAATACTGTCCGCGCGCGTCGCGGCGGCGGCAAAGCAGGATACGGCGACCGGCTTTTCCATGCCGACCGAAGCGAGGAGATACCCCATTCCGTTGCTGCAAGCGACCTCGTACGCGACGATTTCCACGCCCTTTCCATCCACGGCGGATTTTCCACTTCCTATTCGCTCAGCATCCATAGGCTTGCAAGAGAGCGACAGCGCCCTTATGGGCTTTTCCGTTTCCTGAATCGCCTGAGCGCGTTGTCGCGGGCTTAAATCGTGCAGGCGCTGTTCCATGTCGGCACCCGCCAGGGGAAACGTAATCGTGCTCCCGCCGTTGGCTGGCGCAAGGTCAGTCTGCGAAACCGGCGAGGCGGCGACAGCGGGACCGCCATATCCGCGCGCAACGGCCACCAACGTCGCCACACAGGTTGCATACCGAAAGGATATGGATTTTTGGTTCATACTCGCCACGTATCAAGTAGATGTATTGCATTTGTTTGTCAATTCCATTTGCTTTCTTTACCGTGCCAAGCGCCAAATAGCGGTGGGCTTCTTGTTGTAACCTGACGTGCAAAATGGCGATGAGATCAGCTGGCAAACGTGTGGGAACCCGCGGCAGTCAGAAGCTCAGGCACCGGGGCGCGCCGACGCTTGCGGACGTCGCCGCCTACGCGGGCTTTGCCCCGATGACGGTGTCGCGTGTAATCAACGGTGAGAACAACGTCCGCCAGGAAACACGCGAGGCGGTACAGGCGGCGATCGCCAAGCTCAAGTATTCGCCGAATCTCGCAGCACGGACCTTGGCGGGGGCTGAGCAGATACGCATCGGCTTGCTCTACAGCAACCCCAGTTCCGCCTACCTGAGCGAGTTCTTGGTAGGGAGCCTTGAGCAGGCGCGGCTCAGCCACGTGCAGTTGGTCGTGGAAAAATGTGATCCCGAGCTGCACGAGGAAGAAGTCGTTCGACAATTGCTCGCCACAGGCATCGACGGCATCATCCTGCCGCCGCCGCTGTGCGATTCCAAGCGCATCCACGATGTACTGACCAAGGCCGGAGCGCTGGCAGTCGCCGTCGCGAGCGCAACCCCGCGCAGCGGTTTGTTGGCCGTGCGCATCGACGATCATGCCGCCGCGCTCTCTATGACTCGTCATATTCTGTCTCTGGGCCACAAGCGCATCGGGTTCATCATCGGCAATCCTAATCAGACCGCCAGCGCGCAGCGGTTTGCTGGTTATAAATCGGCGCTTGCGGAAGCGGGGATCACCATCGACAAATCGCTGATCGGCCAAGGCTTGTTTACCTATCGATCGGGCCTGAAGGCCGCCGAGCGGCTGTTGAGTTTGGCGAAACCTCCTACAGCCATCTTTGCGAGCAACGATGACATGGGCGCCGCCACCGTGACGGTCGCGCATCGCCATCACCTGGATGTGCCGGAGGATCTGACTGTCTGCGGGTTCGACGACACCGAGTTATCCCGGTCCATATGGCCTGAGCTCACAGCCATCCATCAGCCGATCGCAGACATGTCACGCGCGGCAGTGCTCTTGCTGGTTCGAAAGATCCGCGCTCGGCGGACAGGCGAGGAGGAGGACTGCAAATACGCCTTGCTGGATTTTACGTTAGTGCAGCGAGACTCCGACGGAGCGCCGCGGCGTTGACTGATTCTCCTCGCGTGCAATCGCCTCACTGTTTTGTACCTGCAATTTTTTGGTAGGAAGAAATGCCACCAGAGACGCATAGGCGCCATTTATTGACATTACTCAGGCTGTCTTCCGCTATCGGCTCATAATGCCGAGGTCGAGGGTTCGAGTCCCTGTCTCACTACCACATTCAATTTCGCTTCGAGCGGGTCCGTTTCCCCGCTGCTTTGTCCAGCAGCGCGAGTCCCTCCGCGATTCGCCCGCTCCCGCGAGTGGCGCGCAATTCGAAGCGCGTCTCGGCATCGAAGTCCGCCAACAGTATGGTAGCCATCTCATCAATGAGCTTGGTCACGCTCACCTTGCGTGACTTCGCAACCAGCTTAAGGCGCGTCCGTTTCTCCTCCGGAAGCCGTATGATCAAAGCGCTCATGCTCCTCATCGCCGAGATTTCCAATTTCTGCGCACGGCTAGCTACGAATCAGGTCGTCTCGGTCAGGCATGTTTTAGCCCAAACCGGCCGTTGGGTGAAGCGTGAGGGAACCATCGGCATTGAGGCGCTGGCGACAGGCCCACCTGCAGGGATGGCGCTGCCCCTTGATCTCGAGCTCTGCCTTGAGTCGCAACCCCTTCCAGTCGATCCCCTTCGGCAAGGGCAGCATGGCCTGCCGGACGCCGTGCGGGGAGGGGTAGCCTGGATCGACACAGCCGCTGCTGTTCACTTGCCCGTCTTCGCTGAACACGGTGAGGCGCAGGGTGCCCGGCACGCCGGCAATGCCGTCGTTCACCAGGCCGACCACCAGTCCCGGATAACCTTCCTTTTCGTAGCTCCAGATCCAGGAGGGACGGATGCGGTAACCGATGCGTCGGGCGGCTCGATCCAAAATATCGGGACGAGTGTCGTGCAATGCAAGCAGGCTGCCCGCCGAAATGGCATGAAAATTCCACAGCGACCAGTAGTTCGCACCCACATCCAGGACATGCTCCATGATGTTTTCCGACTGATCCAGGCCTGCCTCGGATAAAAGCGTCCTCATATCGCCTGGCATGCCGCATTCACATACCGCTGCAATCCAAGGCGGACGGTTGCTCAGCGGCTCGATCTGCTCATTTTCGATGAATATAGTGTCTGTGCGGATCCAATTGCGTGATTGCACCGTGCGATCCAACAACTCTGAATTTCCGACGCGACTGAAATCCGGCTGTGTATTGGTAACCAGCGGCGTCTTGGTCCACAGTTCCAATTGGGTTTCCAGCATGGTGATCCAGGTGCGCTCGGCGGCCACATGATCGGAAAAGGGATTACCCTCGTACGGCCAGGAGTGCCCCTCGCCCCAGAATCCGTACATCATTGTGTCCATGTACTCAATTTGCGGATGACCGTTCAGTTCCTCGGCCAGTAGTTCATTCAGCTCTTTGAATGCCGCCTGATAGGCCGGGTGATCGTAGCGGGGCATCTGATTCAAAGGTTTCTTGCGGGCCTGGCTGCCTTGCCGCTCCCAATGTCCCTTCAGCGATACATAGGGAACCTGGGTCATTAGGAATTCAGGCATTCCGGGTTCCGGATGATCGGGATTTTCCAGCATGACGCGAAAGCCGATTCGTTTGCCATGGCGCCTCGCCGCATCGAAGGCGACCTTCCAGCCTTCAGGGAATTCCAACTTGCCAGGTCGCTTTTGGATGTCCCGCCAGTTGAGCCGGATATAGACTTTCTGCGCAAAGGGCAGGCTGATCAAATCTTCACAATATTTCTCCAAGGTGTCACCGCGGGTTCGCGGTGGCCAGAAATCTCCCGAAATATAGACCGTGAGCCCCATCCCATAGTTGGGCACAATCTCCCGGGAGGGCAGGGTGGTCATGACCACGCTGCTGCCGGGCACCACTTCTTCCGGCGGGTACTGAGGAAAAGGGCCTTGATAAAGGCGATCCTTCGCATCTACAGCGGCGCCGAAATCGTATTTGTCCCAATTGTGGGCAGCGACGGCACCGCGGGCGCGCCGGGTTCCGAAGCCCGCCGCGAGAGCGGCGGCGCCGGCCGCCTGAAAGAGCTGTCTGCGTCGCATGATATTGTTCCGTTACATCTGAGTTAGCATCGCATCCAGCGTGCCCGCCATGACACAGCGCGCTTCTTCTGCGATTTTTTGTTGCTCAGAATAACCATGGTCCCGAAATCCCTTGTATGGCCCCGGTCATTCTTGCAAATAGGCTGCATCAAGGCGATACCTTCACACCAGGTGCTCACGTCTGCGTGGGGATTCTCGGACTGTCCGATTTCGAGCCTGAATTCGTTCGATGGAATATATCCACGCAAGTAAGCGAATGCTGATCCGCAAGAGCGGCCCCGGCCGCCATCGCTGTGTTTCTCAAACGCCGGCGTGACGACGCAGAAAGTCGAGCACGGGTGCGGCAACAATGTGCGGTGCCTCGAGGAGTATTGCGTGGCGTAACGACGGCAGGATCACGAGTTCTGCATGGGGCATTGAGTCAGCGATCTGTGCGTTTAGTCGCGGATTGCAGCCCCCGTCGTTTTCGCCGGTCAGGACCAGGCTGGGATGACGAATCTCGCCAATCCAAGGAGACATTTCCGTCTCGGCGTAGATATCGAAAACGCTGAGAAAGACTTCCTTATCGGTATCAATGACCTGTTGCATGCGCCGTTCGATTACTTGAGGACAGCGTGCCGCGAACTCTGGAGTGAACCAACGGTCCTTGAGAGTTGCGAGCACGGGTGGGATACCCTTGGCGCGCATCGCGGCGACAACACCCCGCACCTTCGCGGCATCGTCCTCGCTTCGAAACGCAGCCGTGCTGTACAAGCCGAGCGACAGTACACGTTCGGGATAGCGCCGAGCATATGCAGGGCCGATCATCCCGCCAAGCGAATGTCCGGCGAAATGAGCCCTTTCTATGTGCAGCTCGCGGCGCAAGGCCTCCAGATCATCAACGAGATCATCGAGGGTATACGGCGGTTTCGGCAGCGGCGAGCGCCCATGCCCTCGCAGGTCGTAGCTCACGCAGCGGAAATCGTCCTTCAGATGCTCGATGAGACCATCCCAGCTATGGCGTGACGCGCCGATCCCGTGAATCAGAATGAGTGGAGGCCCGCTGCCCTCGACCGAGAAAGCCGAATGAACCGGTTTGCTCATTTCAGTCCGGATACTTGTCGGCCATCAACGCCCCGGCGGCACCCCAGTCCTCTTTGTCGACGTCCTGAAGGATGACCGTCACCGATTCGGGCTTGCCGCCGGCGACCCGCGCGTAGGTATCGGTCAGTTCTCGGACGAGCAGGCGCTTTTGCTCGCGGCTGCGACCCTTGAACATGTCAACTCGAATGATGGGCATGGAAGGTCCTCAGGTGGAACGATGGCGGGCAGGCGGGTAACGCAGGCATAACCGCCGTCAACATAGGCACGCGGGAGTCCATTGGCGTGGACGACGACATCGACACCCTTGAAGCGGGCGATTCCCGCGTCAAAGCCGCGGCCGGCAAACCTGTCAGCCCGTGTCGAGGCGAAATGCTTCAGTACGTTGACGTAAATCGTGCCGTTTCGGGTCACTGCCTGCGCGACGCGCGATTCGATGCGCAGGCAGACCAACACCGCACTGTTTGCCACTGAGCGCATGGTATGAATGAAATCGTCGCGCTCCACCGTCATGTACCGGTCGCCTGCATAGTCGGGCTTCGCGGCGCTGCCGCCGAGAAGACAGGCATCACGTCTGCCGCGAATCGCTCCAGCGCCTCGAGCGATTCTTGGTTGCCGTGTCCGATATTGCCATTCATGATGAGCTCGTCCACGCCGAGTTCTTCGTAGGCTTTCAGGCGATCAATCATCTCGGATGCGGTGCAGATCAGCAGACTCTCGCGCAGCTCGTCTTTGGTCTGCTTAAGCGGCAGCGCCTTGATTGCGCCGTGCTCGACGATGCCGGGACCCGTGAACACATTGTGGAAACGGCCATAGTAGTCGTAGGCGAGGTCAAGTTTCCGGCGCGCATCAGCATCATCTTTCGCGACACAGCAAACGCGCATCACCGCCAGGCGAAGATCGTGACCGGCTTCGCCGCGGGCGGCCTTACCGCGGTTGAATGCGTCAACCTGCTCGCGCATTTTGCCGACGCTTGCATTGAGCGGCGTCGTCTGAATGTGAAACCCGCGGCGTGCCGAGGCCTCGATCGCCTCGGGAGCGAGCGCAGCGATCATGATCGGAGGCGAACCTGGCGCGCGCGGGCGCGGCATCACCGTGATCGGCGCAAATTGGTAATACTTTCCCTCCCAGGAGACTTCCTCGCGCGACATGAGAGCCATCAGTACATTCAGCGATTCGTCGAAGCGCTCGCGCGACTCCTCAATGGGCTTGCCCATGCGCGCAAGCTCATACGCGAACGCACCGCGGCCGACGCCGAGCACGAGCCGGCCGTCGCAAAGGATGTCCGCCTGGATGACTTGCCCCGCGAAAATTCGCATGTCATGCAGCGGCAATTGACAGACCGACGTGACGATTTCCAGATGCTCAGTAATCGATGCGACTTTGACCGCGAACTGGAGGGGATCAGGAATCAGAAGGATGTTGATCAAATGGTGCTCGGGGATCGTGACACCCCGGAACCCCAGCCGGTCGACCAGCTTTGCCTGCGCGAGCATGTCGGCATAGAGCCGATGACCGCCGTAGCTCGTATCCCGGTAGTAGGCCCCCAGGAAATTGTTGAACTGCATTTGACCCCCGAATCCCAGTCGATACTACGGTGCCAGACTCCCGGAATCATGAAAAGCGAAATATTTTCGCCATTTAATTCGGTATTATCGAATTATGGACTTCGAAGAGCTCAATACCTTTCTTGAGGTGGTTAGGACTCAAAGTCTGGTCTCAGCCGCCCGCCATTTGCATGTCACTCCCTCGACCGTGACGGCACGAATCAGCACCCTCGAGGAAAAGCTCGGTCAGAAGCTGCTCCACCGACGCAAATCCGGTGCCGCTTTGACTTCGGCAGGGTTCAAATTCCAACGCTATGCCGAACTCATGACTCAGGTTTGGCGCCAGGCGCGCTACGAGATCGCGCTGCCCCCGGGGGTGGAGGGTGTTTGCAATGCCGGTCTCGAATTTGACCTGTGGCAGAACGTGGGCAGCCGCTTTCTCGATCATGTGCGTACGCACGCGCCACGGATCGCGACGGCATTGTGGCCGGGCGAGCAGCGCCAGTTGCAGCGCTGGCTCGATATGGGATTGATCGACATTGCGTTTTGCTATGTACCGCACGCCGGCGAGGAATACACGAGCCGGCTGTTGCTCGAAGACGAACTTATCCTCGTCTCGGCGGGTGTCGATCAGTCGGCCGCGCTCGATGCGGCGTATACCTACGTTGACCACGGCGACCAATTCCGGCGCCAGCACGCCGAGGCGTTTCCCGACGCCCGACCCGCACAAGTCACGATCGCCGCATCGGATTGGGCGCTGGACTACCTGTTGCGAGCCGATGCAAAAGGATACCTGCCCTCGCGTATTGCGGCCCCACAGATCGCCTCGGGCTGCCTGCACCGGGTACAAGGCGCGCCCTCATTCTTGCGGCAGGTGTATCTCGTCGAGCGCGCGCGTGCAACTCAGTCCTGGACTTGGTACGAGGCGGCCGTTGCCGCGAGCGGCTTGCGGTAAAGGGCGACCTAGAAAGGTTGGATCTTGTGTTCTCGAGCGATCAGTCGGCGCCTCGTTGTTCGTGACCAGACTTTTCGCGGCGCGCTCATCTCTTGTCGAAGTCGGTCGCGTCGTGTCTTTCAGGCAGCTGTTGATCAGGGGGTCCGAAAGTGCGATTGACGATTTGGCCACGCTTCACCGCCGGTCGGCCGGCAACCAGCTCCACCCACCGATCGACGTTCTGGTACTCGCGGACGGATAGGAATTCCTGGGAGCCGTAGGCGCTGCGCATCATTGAACCGTACCAGGGCCAGATCGCCATATCAGCGATCGTATACTCATCACCTGCCATATATTCGTTCTTTGCCAGGTGCGTATCGAGCACGTGCAGCTGCCTCTTGGTCTCCATCGCGTAACGGTTGATGGCATATTCGATCTTGAATGGCGCATAGGCGTAAAAATGGCCAAATCCACCGCCGACAAACGGTGCGGATCCCATCTGCCACATGAGCCAGTTCATCGTTGCTGTGCGCTTATGGTGCTCGGCGGGCAGGAAGGCGCCGAATTTTTCAGCGAGATAGAAGAGCATCGAGCCGCTTTCGAATAGCTTCGTCGGCGGATTAGTCGAGCAGTCCAGCATCGCGGGAATCTTGGAATTCGGATTGATCGCGACGAAGCCGCTGGAAAATTGGTCGCCGTCGCCGATCCGGATCAGCCAGGCGTCATACTCTGCGCCCTTGTGGCCGGCCGCGAGCAGCTCTTCGAGCATGATCGTCACCTTCTGGCCATTCGGCGTGCCTAGCGAATAGAGCTGAATCGGGTGCTTGCCGATCGGAAGAGTCTTCTCATGCGTGGCTCCCGATATTGGGCGGTTGATGTTCGAGAACTGGCCGCCGTTCTCCTTGTCCCAGACCCACACCGTGGGTGGAATGTAGCCGGCGGGCTGATTGGCGCTAGCAGAATCTTTGTCTGTCATACCCCTATCCTTCAATGAATGCTCGAACGCTCGCTGTCGGCGAATGTATGGCCAAAGGAACGCGGGCGCTATCGACTATCATAGGGCCATGCTCGACTTGATGTTGGTCTCGTCGCACCATATTGATCTGCGTGAGGTTTTCCTGGGCGAAGATCGCCACCTTTGGGGTGCAGAACGCGTGGGACACATGGGCAACCGTGTGCCCATTTTTTGGCCCGATAAAGTCGGGTTCCACGCGATTAGTCACGGCGGTGTACCATTTAGACACGCAAGAAGCCAGACGAAGGAGCTCCTTAACCACAATGCTTCAGTTCGGCGTCTTCGATCATCTTGATCACAATGGCACATCGCTCGCTGAGCAGCTCGAGGATCGGCTGAAGCTCATCGGCGTACTCGAGGCCGAGGGCTATTATGCCTATCATGTCGCTGAGCATCATTCGACACGGCTCGGGATGGCACCGTCCCCGAGCGTGTTTCTCGCCGCCGTGGCGCAGCGGACTCGGAGGATCAAATTCGGTCCGCTCGTCTATGTCCTCCCTTTGCATCATCCGCTGCGGCTTTACGAGGAGATCTGCATGCTCGACCACCTGAGCGGCGGGCGGTTGCAGCTTGGTGTTGGTCGCGGCGGCGCACTGCTCGAGCATCAGCGCTATGGGGTGGAGCCGGCCACGGCCCAGGCGATGTATCACGAGGCATTCGCCGTGCTGATGCAAGCCTGCGAAGCAGAGGTCCTGAATTTCGAGGGCCGGTTCTATCATTTCAAGGACTACTTGGCTGTCGCAAAGCCACTCCAGCGCCCGCATCCGCCGCTTTGGTACGGCGCACCGAGCGTCGATGCGGTCCCCTGGGCCGCGGCACGCGGCATCAATGTGATCTCGCTCGGGCCTGCGTCCCGCGCCCGAGACATTGCCTCCCGTTACCGCGAAGAGTGGGCGGCGGCGGGCCGAATGAGCGGCGACCTGCCGATGATCGGCATATCGCGGCACATCGTGGTTGCCGACACCGATGGCGAGGCGCGACGCATCGCAGACGAGGCCTATCGGCCGTGGCGCGAGGCGCTGGAGTTCCTGTTTCAAAGATCGCGCGTCGACTTTCCGCTGGCGGAAAGCTACCCGCTGCGATTTCACGAACTCGCCGCGCTCGGTCATGGCATCGCTGGTTCGCCCACGACGGTGCTTAACTATCTAGAGGAGCTCACGCGCGAAACCGGAGTGAACTACATTGCCTGTCACATGATCTTCGGGACCATGCGCTTCGAGGCGGCCGCTACATCGGTGCGGCTGCTCGCCCGGCAAGTCATGCCGACGTTGCAAAGACCCTCCTGACAAAAGAGAAGGGCGCCTCGCTCGGGCGGCGTCCGAATAGCTTGACGCGACGTTCACGAGATCCGAGGGAATGTGTTCTACCCACATATATCACGGCCTAAGCACCCTGTAACAAACTCACGTCAGGCCATATACTGACGCAGCACTCTCCGAGTCCGTTTTGGGGCTTTACACTATGGATGGACAAGGGCACCTGGCGACCGTCGTCATCGTCAATTACAACTATGGGCAGTACATAGCGGACGCAATCGACAGCGCACTCGGGCAATCCTATGGCCCGGTGGAAGTGGTTGTGGTCGATGATGGTTCGACCGACATCTCGCGACAGACCATTGGCCAGTACAAAGACCGCGTTCGTACGGTTTTTCAAGACAACCGAGGCCAGGGCGCCGCCTACAACGCAGGATGGGCGGCGGCACGCGGCAAGTTCGTGCTATTTCTCGACTCCGACGATGTGCTCACTGCAGACGCGATGACAAAAATTGTGGCCGCGTTCGAGCGCAGCGATGCGGTGAAGGTGCAGTTCTACTTGGAACAGGTCGACCGCGATCTCGCTTCCCTCGGGTGTCTGCTGCCAACCTACAAATTCTCCACGATCGAGCCGCGCAAGCAGATTGCCAATTATGGCTACTACGTGAGCCCGCCCGCCAGCGGCAATGCCTTCAGAAAAACATTTCTCGATGCCATCATGCCGATTGCGGACGAGAAACTATATCGTCATGCCGCCGACGGCTTCACCACGGGTCTTGCCGGACTCGCGGGGCATGTTGAATCCATTCCGGAGAGGCTGGGGTTCTACCGTGTTCACGGCGCAAATTATGGCGGCGCGGGCGGCGCAACGTCCATGGCGCATCTGCACCATATGTTCATGCGCGACATAATGCGCGAGAACACCCAGCATGAATTCGGAAATTGCTTCGACTTTCATTTCTCCGCCGATCGTTCGCGTTACTGCCCCGGCCATACCAAGCTACGTTTGTTGTCGCGCCGCATGTTTCCCGAGGCACATCCGATCAAGGCAGACGGAGTCGCTGCGTTGGTGTTTTGCGGGCTGGTGTCGGCTCTGAGATTTCCGCATCTGACACTCGCCAAGCGTTTCCTGGTGGCGATGGGATTCATCATGCTGGGCGCCATGCCGCGCGCAATGTTGCGAGCGCATTTCGATGCCGTCACTTCGCCGCAGCAACAGCACAAAATTGCGTAGCTCGAGCGCCTGTGGCATCGTCCACGCACCTGCAGGCTCTCACGACCTGCCCGAGTAAGCAGCCCTCGCTTGCCGTTCGCATTGTTGTCACAATGGGTGCATGGAAGATGACGGCGCCGACAAGGAAGCAGCACCTCAGCCGCACAAGGCAAATCCGCGGGATGGGCTAATTGACTTTGCGCCCTATTCGATCGAGCAGCTAAGAGAGCTGCAACACAGTATCGATCCCGAGGCGTTTCCAGAGAATCTTAAGCGCCTTCTTGCAGCACTCAAGGAGAAAGAAGCGCCGCCTGCCATGCAGCCACTTCTGCCCGGCGACGCTGTTGCGGGACGGTTCACTTCGCGGGGCGGATTGCTCGGATGGCTTGAGGCCAAATTCGCACGTTCGCCGGTGTATGGCTTCGGCTCCCTCGAGGTGGGGGCCGGTGGAATTATCCTCAGTGGATGGCAGCGGACCTGGCTCGGCGTTCCCGTCGAGGCTCAGATTGCGTGGGAAGTCGCCCAAGTTCGGAATGTCGTTGAGGATGGCGCCAGCCTCCGATTCGAGATCAGACGCAAGTACCGTCCAGCGAATCGGGTTTCGTTTCAGCCTCAATCCCCAGACCAGATCAAGGGACTCCGCGACAAGCTGCCGGTTGTTCAGAGCGAGGGGTTCCTGAGACGCTGGTCGGCCATCCGCGATTTTAATCAGAAGCTGCAGGCTGTTAGCGGCCGCCCCTGGATTACTCCCATTATCGTAGCGCTCAATATCGCGGTGTTCGCCGCGATGGCGATCGCAACAAAGAGGCTGGGGCAATTCACCCTGCAGGACTTACTAGCATGGGGAGCGAATTTAGGAATATTGACCGTCAACGGACAGTGGTGGCGGCTGTTCACCGCCCTTTTTGTTCATTTCAGTTGGCTACATCTTTTATTGAACATGTGGGCTCTCTGGAATATCGGGCGCCTGAGCGAGCGGTTGTTTGGCCATGCGACCTTGCTATGTCTGTACCTTGTGGCTGGAGTGCTAGCGAGCCTGACCAGCGTCGCCTGGGATCCGAGCATCAGCAGTGTGGGGGCCTCCGGTGCTATTTTTGGATTGTTCGGTGCCTTTCTCGCATTTTTAAGCCGGCGGCGGCGCGAAATACCGTCGAGTGTTGTACGTAGGCACTGGATCAGCACCTCGGCGTTCGTGCTGTTCAATTTGATCAGTGGTGCAATTCAACCGGGTATAGACAATGCATCACACGTGGGAGGGTTGCTGTCCGGGTTCGTGCTTGGACTCATCCTGGCGCGGCCCCTCGATCGTGACAATCGCGGGTTCCTGCCGATAAAACAGAGCCTGACTGCCGCGGCGTTCGTTGCGGTGCTCGTCATCGCTGGGGTCTGGCAGGTGAAAGGAATTGGCTCCCAGCTCACCATTCCAGAGCAGTACTTTCGTAGGCACAGCGCCTATGTCAGCGGCGAAGCCCAAAATTTGCAGTTGTGGAACACACTCGCACTACGTGCTGGCGCGGGATCGATCAGCGATGCTGAACTCGGCCTACGTTTCGAACAGGAAATCCTACCGTTTTGGCGGACACAGAATGATCAACTGCAAAAGGAGAATAAGACACTGAAAGGACCTGAGCGCGAGTATGCACTTCTCGTCGCGGATTTCGTCAAATTGCGCTACGACTGGGCGACCACACTGATTGATGCGACCAAAAACAATGACTCCGGCCGCGCAGCTGAGGCAGTCCAGCTGATGGTAAAGACCGGCGCGGCTAGCGCGAGACTTGAGCGCCTTGGCATTCGAGCGCGAATGGACCACCGCCCAAGAGCCCTTGCCGCCTCTCCGTTGGTGATAAAAGCGCGTGAATTATTCACTGGCCATCACTGGAATTGTGTGGTCGCGCCGCCGGTATTCGATCCACCGGTTGCTGAGTCCGACGACAAGAACGACGGACCGGCAATGCGTCATATGCTCGGTTGCCGTGCGCAACAGTGGTTCATGGCGGGCGATTACGAAAGCCTAGAATCCTCGATGAATCAATCCATGGAATCGCTCCAGGACTTGCCGGATGGCAGCTCTCGCTATGAAGGACTTGTGGGAGGTCTGATCGATCTCTTTAGATTCGGGGGCCTGACTCCGGATATTGCCTTCGGCCACACTGCCGATTGGCGTCGAAGAACCAAGAGCTCCACGATGGCTGACCTGGTGGAAGCTATTGTTCTCACAGAGTGGGCTTGGTCGGCACGCGGCGGCGGCTATGCCAATTCGGTTACCAGCCAGAATATGGCGGTCTATACCTATCGAACCGAGATGGCTGCTGCCGCGTTGGATGATCTGGCGGATCGCGCCACGAATAATCCTCTTTGGTACACGCTGTCGCTGGACGTTGGACTCGATCAGTCCAAAGACAAAGAGAAACTGCGGGAAGTCTTTGATCGAGGGCTGACGAAGGCACCACAATACCGACCTCTCTATCGCCGCATGTTGCGAATCCTAATGCCGCGATGGGGCGGCTCTTACGAGGAAGTAGACAAATTCATCAATCAAATCTACGCGCAAACTGTCAAGGCGCGCGGCTACGAGCGGTATGCAGAACTGTATTCGACGTATGCTCGATTGGAGGGCGATGAACTGAACCTCTTCGCAGACACTTCCGCTTTTTGGAGCGGAATGAACACCGGCTACCTCGGCCTTCTGAAGCGATACCCTAAGAGTGATTCAGTACTCAATAGCTTTGCCAACCTTGCATGCCGTGCGGATGACACGGCGACCTACAATCGATTGAGGGGCATGGTGGGAAAGCGATTTTCAGCAACGGCGTGGTCCGCGAAATACTCGATCGAGGCGTGCGACAAAAAGCTTGCGGCAGCTGGTGAGCTTCCTGACTCGCCAGCGCCGGCGGCATCACCGACTGAGCCGGTTCGAGTCTTCGGCGGTTTGCGGCTCGGGATGACACGAAAAGAGCTGTTGGCCAGGAAGGGCAATCCAGTTCTACGTACGGATTGGTATTGGGTCTACAACTCGGTCGATTCGAAGCACTACGGTGTGGTGACCGCTGTTTTCTCATCGCCTACGCAAGAATCCGAGGGCGTGATCCGGGCCATCGCCTATTCGGGCGATGAAAGGTCCGCGCCCGCCGAGTTGCCCTATCTAGACGATTTGAGTTCGGTGGAAGTCCTCCAAAGGTACGGTCCACAGATCAAGGGCCGGCTGACACTTCGGGGCGAAATGACGTTCAATTTTCGAAATGGCGTCTACGTGAACACCCGCGACGAACAGGTATACCGATACGGTATTGTCGCTGTGCCGTAGCGAATGTCCGAGGATTCTATCGGGCTACGGCACGGTCAGGTTCAGTGCCTGGATGTAACCCGGGTTTACCTCGCAATGCACGAACCGAATATTTTCCAGCAGGCTCTGGAAGGCGGCCCGCGAATGCTCCACGGAAGGTCGCGCCGCAATCCGCAGCGCCGTCTTGCTGGTATTTCCCGGAATCCTGCCATAGGCGGTGATCTCGTCCCAGTAGGCAGGCTTTTGCCATGTCAGAAACGAAGACGCGGAGCCCGTCTTCTTGTAGGGCCAGAACGCCCAACCGATTCCGTGTTTTTCCAGCACTTGCGCGAAGTCATGAATCCATGCGTCGTTGTTCTCGCCGGATTCACCCAGCCAGATGGGAACGTGGTAGCGGTCGCGGAATTCCAGATAGGACCGGATGACGTCCTCGGTCGGCGCGGTCCAGTACTTGTGGAAGGTGTACATTACATTGGCATCAAATGGCGCGCCAAAGATGGCGAAGTTGGAATCCCACTGCGCGCCGCCCAGGATGATGACGTGATTTCTGTCCACTGTGCGTATGGCAGCCGTTAGCACCTTGTAGAACGGTTCCAACTTGCTGTTATATTTCTGCAGGGCCGGGAATTCCGGGATCGGTTCGTTGAGCAGGTCGTAGCCCAGAAGCGTCGGATTGTCTCGATAATGCGCGGCAATTCTTTTCCAAACGGTAACGGTCAGTGCTTGGCTGGCCTCCGATTCATAGAGCCACGGGTATCCCCAGCTGTCGTCAATATTGGCGCCGGTCTGTCCTCCCGGTGCACAGTGCAGATCGAGAACAACGTAGATATGGTATTTCTTCGCCCACCCGACGACCCGATCGACTAACGTGAAGCCCTCTTCGTTCCCAGGCATGAAGAACTTAAAGTGCAGCGGAATGCGAATGGAATTCACGCCTGTCTGGCTCAGGTGGCGAATATCATCTTCAGTGATATAGGCATCCCGGTAGGCGTGCCAGAACTGCTCCGCCTCGGCCGGACCAATCAGTTCGCTGACGAACGCCTCAATCTCGCGCGGCGACGCTGGTCCACCCGCCAGGCCGAACATATACCCTTCCGGTACCAACCAATTGCCGAGGTTGGTGCCCCTGAGCAGCAGCGCGTGTCCATCCGCATCGAGCAGCTGCGTTCCACTGGCATGAACAAAGCGGTTCGCAGGAGAAAGGGCGGCACTAGCGTTGCCAAGCAGGCCAGTTGCGAGGGTGAAAAAAAGAGTAAGGAGTGCGGGGCCTATTGTGAAAGCTCTGGAGCGGATCGTAGTAATGCCGGTCACCCAGTAATGTCGAGGAAAGGTCAGCATCCTAAATCGGCGTTGGACATTGACGATTTGTCGGCGGCCATGTCGTGAGTCTGCATCGCTGCCCGATGAATATCTAGCGATTTCAGCGCTCACGACTGTTATGAATCCCCGGCCGCCAAGCAAATGACTCCGAGGACGATGCACAGCGCGCCGGCCACGCGGCCCCAGCCAGTGCGCTCCTTGAGCAATCGGCCGCCGAAGTAGGTTCCTACCAGCGTCGCGAGTTCGCGCGCCGGAGCCACGTGGCTGATGGGAGCCATGGTCATGGCCCACAGCACCAGGATGTAGCCAAGAGGCCCTAGCGCGCCTACCACCAGGGCTGCACGACCAAATTCACGGATTTCCTGACGCATCTGTACGTGGTTGGTCAGTGCCGGCCGCGCCAACACGATGGCACGAAAGAGATTGCCGGTGTAGTCCACCAGAATCGGCGAGATCGCCAGGTATTTGACCGCCCAACCATCATTCAATGTATAGCTGGCGATGCAGGCGCCCGTGAGTAGGCCCCACAAGATACCCGCGCGCGGCGAATGCTGTCGTGGCCGCCATAGGTCGGCGACCAGCGCAATGCCGCTAACCACCAGTAGAACGCCGAGAAGGGGTATCCACCCCGGCCGCTCTCCCAACAGCCAAGCCGCGCCGGCGAAGGACAGCAACGGACCGGTGCCGCGGGCGATGGGATACACCAGCGACAAGTCGCCGGCGCGGTACCCCGATTGGAGGGCGAGCGAATACGCCAAGTGCAGCAGTGCAGTGGCAACCAGTGCCAGCCAAGGTTGCGGGCCTGGGCGCCAATGAGTGTGCAGCAGTACCCAAATTGCAGGCCCAGTCCATACAACCAGAGAGGCCATGGAGTACAGCCAGACGAAGTGCCTTGAGCGAGCCGCCGTTTTCGCCACAAGGTTCCAGCTGGCATGGGTACAGGCAGCGAGCAATACGGCAAGGAATGCGGCGACGGGCATTCAATCATCCATGGAGGCGGAGCGAGACATCGTATACGGCAGCGGCGGCGCCGGGAATAGACGTTAACCGAACGCCTTCCCGCAGCTGCCCTTGTCTGATTGTACTAGTCGTGGCCTAATTCTTTGAGGTGTTCGGACAACACCGACATTCCTGGCCGATGGAGTTAGCGTCATGCAAATAATGAGAATTACCATTCTCGCGTACTGGGCATTGGCGGCTGCCGTGCTGTGCGCACATCCCGGCATCGCATCTTCGACCCTATGCAAGGAGGCGATCGTCAATCCTGTGAGCGGGCATGCCGAATGTGTTCGGCCGCTCGGCGCTCCGGTTGATCCGCCCCCGCCGAGACCTGCGGTAGTCAAACTCGCCGTTTTTGATTTCGAGCTGGAAGACGCAACCCCCGCCGCAGCATTGCTGGGCCAGACCACCACCAACGAAGCCGTCATGAAGAATGTGAGCGCCGACGCCCGTCAAATGCTCGCGAAATCGGGGAGATACCTTCTCGTCGACGTTAGCGACGCCAACGCACAGCCCGTCAGTGAGAAGTCGCTGCGAAACTGCGACGGCTGTGAGGCGGGCATTGCGCTGGACGCCGGGGCCGAACAGGCACTGATTGGAGTCATAAGAAGAATCACTCAGACCGACTACTACGTGCAGGTTCAAATCACTGATGCCAGGACAGGCAAGGTTCTGAATCAGCAATCGGCCAATTTCGCGGGAGGCCCGGACGGATGGTCGAGCGGGGTCCGGATGCTGCTCAAGCACCAGGTCCTGGTTTTCGACAATGAGTCCTGATTTGATGCAGTTCCCGCATCGCGCCGCTTTATACTGTGGCACCGCAAAACTGGCTGCTCGTTAACTACCAGAGACTTCTATATGACTATCCTGCCTCGTTTCTTCGGTGTCACACTGGTCCTATTGTTGGGTTCTGGTGTCGCATACGCCAGCGAATACGATGACACCATCGAGCTATTCAAGCATGCCGGAGAGAGTGCCGTCTTTTTCACTGATAGTTATGCGTACGCCGTATTCCCAACCATTGGCGCCGGCGGCCTGGTCGTCGGCGGAGCTCGGGGCAAGGGTCAGGTATATGTGCATGATCGGGTGGTCGGCGACGCCGTTATGACGCAGTTGAGCATCGGGCTTCAGGCGGGCGGCAAGGCATATAGCGAAATCATATTTTTTCAAGACAAGCGATACTTGGACGAATTCGAATCCGGTAAATTTGAATTTGCGGCGGGTGCCAGCGCCGTCGCCATCACGACGGGAGCCTCTGCGAGCGTCGGCACAGATCACGCCTCGTCGGGAGCGAGTGGTGGAAAAAACAACGCCACTACCAATGGCGATTACCAGACTGGCATGGCCGTGTTCACCATCGCCAAGGGCGGCCTGATGTTCGCTGCCGATATTTCCGGCGAGAAGTTTTCCTACACCGAACGGCCGGTAAAATAGCGTCGCGGTTCGACTCTATCGGTGGGCTGCGGAAGCCTATGAACACACAGTTTCGCGTGATCGTCATGGGTGGTACGGGGCAAGTCGGCAGCGCAGTGGTGCAGGCGTTGTTTGCTGAGCCTGTATGCCGCGAAGTGGTCATGGTGACCCGCAAAGCAGCGGTGATCGTTGATCCCGCGCGGCTACGTAACGTGGTGATGGATACGGGCGCTGCTGATTTTGAACGGCGCGTTGCCGATCTGGCGAGGGAGGTTGTCGCCGGGGGCGATCGCGTGGCTGCCGTCAGTTGCGTCGGTGTAGGCAGCGGATCCTTGCAATGGACCGAAGAGCAGCTCAAACAGCTGGAAATCGGCGTGGTCGGCGCTTTTGCTCGCGGTGTTCGCCAAGCGGGTGTGGCGCAATTCTGCTTGCTATCGGCAGTCGGTGCCAACACGGCCAGCCGGATTAAATATGCCCGCATCATGGGCTTGAAGGAAGCGGCGATCCAAGCGGTGAATTTTCCGCGC
>Ga0193726_1000455_pt1 | contig 42969 bp, 42 predicted proteins | sample H2c1metaG_FD_144928 | JGI IMG/M metagenome (GOLD analysis project Ga0193726, IMG submission 144928) | Soil microbial communities from a riparian zone of the East river system, Colorado, United States - H2c1 | ecosystem: Environmental > Terrestrial > Soil > Riparian zone | place: USA: East River... | reverse complement strand
TCGGGCGTGGACATCGTCCACATTCCGTTCAAGGGCGGCGGGCCCGCGATGATGGACGTGGTCGCGGGCAACACGCAGATCGTGATCGGCTCTCTCATCCAGATGCTGCCGCAGATCAAGTCGGGCAGGTTGAAGGCGCTGGGCGTCGGCAGCGCGAAGCGCGTTCCCGCCCTGCCCGACCTGCCGACGATCTCGGAAGGCGGCGTCCCCGGCTACGAAGCGACCAACTGGTGGGGCATCATCGCGCCCGCCGGAACGCCGCGTCCTGTCATCGACAAGCTGCACAAGGAGCTCTCGGTGATCCTCGCCACCTCCGAGACGAAGAAGCGCTTCGAGACCGAAGGCGGAGAGGCGGTGCAGATGAGCTCGGATGATTTCGGGCGGTTTATCGCTTCGGAAACGGTCAAATGGGCGAAGGTGGTGAAGGCGGCCGGGATAAAGCCGGAGTAGGCCGGCCCTACCGGGGGCGATCCTGGCTCGCGCCGTGCGCGCGCGCAAGCTCTAGAACGAGCGCCCGAACCGCACGTAGCCTTCGGTTCCGCCGGGCGCCTCGAATCCCTTGGCAACACCGATGCGCAGCTGCGCGCCCAACTGATATCCCAGGCGCGCTTCGTAAAGCAGTTCCATGCCCCCGCTCTTGTACCAGTGTTGCGGCGCGTTGTCCCAGGCCGCCCCCGCTTCGGTGAATACGCTCATCGAGATCCGGTTGACCCCCACCGGTGGAACCATGAAATGCCGGTCGACGTCGGAAATCGGAATCCGCCATTCCAGGGTGGCGAGGCTCGCGTGATGTCCGGTGAGCACCGCTTCGCCGCTCCGGTAGCCGCGCAGCGGAAATGCGCGCTGGTTGAGCACGGGCAGCGCAAACGCTTCCTCCAGATAGCTCGCGCCCGTGCCGCCCAGCTGGATCGCCTCGGCCTGCGGCTGCGAATAGGCCTGGTTCCAGCGCAGCGAAAGCACGGTTTTGCCGGCAGGCAGGTAAGCGCGCCAGTCTCCTCTGTAGAAATTGCCCGAGTAGGCGCCGCGCAATCCATTCGAGGTCTCGGCGAAAAGCCGCAGCTGCTGTCCCTGACTCGGACCCTCCGAGAGAAACTGCTCGCGGCGCGTATCCACGCCCGCTACCAGTCCACCGACGCGCTCGTTGCGCGGTGTCGATGTCCCCGCCGCCAGATCGTGAAGAATTTCCCGGTCCAGAGCCCCGCCCAGTCCCCAGTAATAACTGACGTTGAACCTGAGGCGGCGCCACAGGGAAACCCACTGCGCGGTTTCATCGATGTTGTAGGCCTGGATGTCCCTGCCCGTGGACTTCTGATCGTCCGCCGTACTCGCCTTGACCGTCATCGCCCGGTTGAGAAGCAGTCCGTGCCGGTTGTCGTAGATGTAGGAGGCGCTGCCGAGCGCCTGGTGTTGGGTGATCTCATACAGGGGCGCGAGCGCATACTGGTGCAGCCCGAGCGCGTCCTGGCCGCTGGTCGCGACGCCGAGCGCGACAGCGCCGTCCGCGACATAGCCGTTCGGCAGCCAGTAGCGCGGCCGCAGCGAAGACCACGCGGAATAAGGCCGGTCCACGGTCGGGAGCGACGCACCCTTTGTCTGGCTCTGCGGCGGCACATCACTCGTATCCAGCGGCGGTACACCACCGCCCGACGGGGACGCAGTCGAGGGTTCCACAACCGCCTGGCGAATTTCGAGCGGCGCATCGGGAAGGCTGCGCACGCGCAGCACGTCTCCGTCGGCTTCGAGCGTCGTCACCAGCATTTCACCGCCCACCGGCGCGCTGATTTCCTTGACGCCGTTCCGCGCTTCGGTCCAGCGCGCGAGGCTGCGGTCGCCGCGCCGCCACGACCAGACGTTGTCCACGTTGCCGTAGTCGGCGACGAAGTAGATCTCGTCCGTGGAATCGCCGAAGCGCGGCGAGTGTTTGACCGTCCGGTCGGTGACGAGCACCGAGGACTTGCCCCCGGCGATTTGCACGAGCGACCAACGTTCGTTCCTCAGGCTCGTCACGACCGCAATCTCGCCCATGGCGGCAAGCCCGGTGAGCGCCTCACCCGGCGCGGCGCGATAAAGCGAGCGCTCGAGCTCGCCGCGCGAATTCAGCAGGACGACCTCCGCCTCGCCGTTCACCACTCGGATCGCGACGATGCGGCCGTCGTCGAGCGGCGCAGCGAAGCGGAACCGCCCGCACTCGGTGACGCGGCTAAGTGTCCCGTCCGGGTCGAGTCGGTACAGATCGTAGTAATAGTTGTAGTTATTGCAGATCTCCGGTTGCGAGAGCAGGAGCGCCCCGTCGGGCAGGGCCGCAAGCCGCGTGCCCGACTCGACGTTGCGCACGCTTTCGACTTCGCCGCCGAGAGTCTGACGCATCAACCTGGGAAGGGTGTAGCCGTTTCCCTGCACGTACCAGCGATCTCCCGCGTGCGTGCGCAGGGGACTGCTGATCGACCAGTCGTGGACGACGACCTCCCCGCCCTCGTCAGGCTCCTTGCCGGGCTGCGCGGGTTTTTCGGCAAAGCGCGCGTTCAGCCAGGCGTGGTATTCGACCCACAGCTCGTCCATCGCCTTGCCGGTGACCAGGCGCGGGGTGCTGTGCACCCGGAACGGAAACCAGCGACCGCTGTAGGTCTCGACATACTTTGGAATCGCATCCGGCCCGTAGCGCTCGGCGAGGAACAGGAAAAAGTAGCTGCCGTAGAGGTAATCCCGGTTGAGCGGAAAGCCGCGTCCTTCGGCATTCACTTCGCGAAGCGAGCGCAGTCCGCGCGAGGTTTCCGCGCGCATCATCCCCTCGAAATGGCTTTGCCCCAGCCGCCCGTAGCCCTTGTTCCAATCGGATTCGGAATAGACCGCGAGCCCTTCTATCATCCAATTCGGCTCCAGCAGGTTCGGAAATCCGGCGGGAAAGACCAAGGCGAAAGGCAGCGGCAGTATGAGGTAGCGGCCGAAGATCTGCCGCAACACGCCCGCCGGGCCCCGCGCCTGATCGAGGTGAACGATGTGGGTGAACTCGTGCGTGAGCACGAGCTCCAGCCATCCGCGGTTTTGCAGCAGCTCGCCTTCGTCGGGCGGCGACAGAATGATCCCGATGAAGTTGAACGGGTAGGGCGAGGCGTAGCCGTTGGGAAAATCGAGCGAATCGAGCACCACGATCTGCGTGCGCGACTCCGGTTTCCAGTTCAGCCAGCCGGTGACGCGGGGATAGACGGATTCGGCGACCTCCGCCACGGTCTTGGCCTCCGCGCGGTTGTGCTCGGCGAAGTGCACCGAGAAATGCTCGCTGTCGAGCGTGCGCCAGCGAAGCGAAGGGTCCACGAACTGCGCCTCGGCCCTGAGTCCCCACATAAGGAGGACCGCTGCCCCGGCGTACAAGAAAGATCTCATGATCTCCAGTAGGATTCGATCCCGCCGGATGATACCGGCTTCCGGGACAAGTCGAATATCAATCCGAGACCGGACCAGCGGTGCCGCCTTGGAACGCCGCGCAAGCTGCTATGATTGCCCGGCCTCGCAGTGAAAACCAGGGAGGACAAGATGAAATACTGCGTTCCCGGCTTTGCGCCCCTTTTCTTCGCCGCCGCTCTCGCCCTGCCCGCGGGTGCGCAGACGCTCGATGAGCTCAGAAACGACGGCAAGAACACGGACAACGTGCTGACCTACGGCATGGGCTACAACCAGAACCGCTACAGCACTCTCAAGCAAGTCAGCAAACAGACGGTCAAGCGCCTGGTGCCGGTGTGGAACGTGTCGCTTGCCAGCAACTACGGCGAGCAGGCGCAGCCGCTCGTCCACGACGGCGTCCTGTTCGCCACCAACGCCGAGTACACCGTGGCGATCGACATCGACACGGGCAAGCAGCTCTGGCGCACTCCGGTCGACTGGGATCCGGCGACGCCGCGCGTGGTCTGCTGCGGCGTCTCCAACAAGGGCCCCGCAATCTACAACGGCAAGGTGTTCCGCGGCACGCTCGACGCGCACGTCGTCGCGCTCGATGCGAAAACCGGAAAGCAGGTGTGGAAGGAGAAAGCCGCCGAATGGAAGGAAGGCTTCTCCATCACCGGCGCGCCGCTCGTGGCGAACGGCGTGCTGATCAGCGGCATCTCGGGCGCCGAATTTGGCATCCGCGGCTTCCTCGACGGCTGGGACCCGGACACGGGCAAGCATCTGTGGCGCCGCTACACCATTCCGGCGCCCGGCGAGAAAGGCCACGAGACCTGGCAGCCGTCGGAAGCCTACCTGCACGGCGGCGGCTCGACCTGGGTCACCGGCTCGTACGATCCCGAGCTCGACCTGGTCTATTGGGGCATCGGCAACGCCGGACCCTGGAATCCCGCGGGCAGGCAGGGCGACAATCTCTATACCGCTTCGGTCGTCGCGCTGCGTCCGAAGACCGGCGAATTCGTCTGGCACTACCAGCTCGTGCCCAACGAAATGTTCGATCTCGACGCCAACTGGGAGTGGATCGTCGCCGACATCAACGTCGAGGGCGCGAAGCGCAAGGTCATCATGCACTTCAGCCGCGGCGGATTTCTCTACGTGCTCGACCGCATCAACGGGAAGCTCCTTTCGGCGAAGGCCTTCGAGAAGGTCAACTGGGCGACGCACGTGGACATGGCGACCGGGCGGCCGGTGGAGTCCGAAATCGCGAAGAAGGTGCGCGCGGGCGAGCAGGTCGAGCTGTGGCCCGGACAGTGGGGCGGGAAGAACTGGTCGCACGCGGCCTTCAACCCGGAGACCGGGCTCCTCTACGCCAACACCATGCACGCTTCGCGGCTGGTCAAATTCGAGTCGGTGGAATACAAGCCGGGGCAGCGCTACGTGGGATTCCAGAATCTCCCGGCGCCGCGCGTGCCGGGCGAGCCGATCGCTCACGTGGACGCCATCGATCCCATGACCGCGCAGCACAAGTGGCGAGCGCCGATCGACGACATCCCGCACTACTCGGCGGTGCTCGCCACCGCGGGAGGGCTGCTGTTCACCGGCAAGGAGACCGGCGAGTTCATCGCCATCGACATCGACACGGGCAAGACGGTGTGGCAATTCCAGACCGGCTCGGGCATCAACGCGCAGCCGATCACTTTCACCCGCAACGGCCGGCAGTACGTCGCGGTGCAATCGGGCCTGGGCGGAGTGAACGTGCTGCGCATGGGCGAGCAGCTCCGCAATGTGCCGCGCGGCGGATCGGTGTGGGCATTCGCGCTGATGCCGGATTGAGGAGCGCGGCGGTCCGCTCGTCTATTTCGTAGCGCCCGCCTTGCGGAGCAGTTGCTCCGTTTCCTTGTGTCCGCCCTCGATCGCCATCGCGAGCGCGGTCTCGCCGCGGTTGTCGCGCGCGCTTGCATCGGCGCCGCGCTCGAGGAGCAGCTTCACCGTTCCCGTGTAGCCGTAGGCTGCCGCCCACATCAATGCGGTGAGATCGTTCTTGTATGCAGCGCGGGAGCTTTCGCCGTCGGCGAGGAGCAGTCCGACCACTTCGGTGTGCCCAAGACCCGCGGCATAGACCATGGCGGTTTTTCCGACCCGGTCCTCCGGCGCGCGCGCAGCGCCTTTTTTCAGCAGACTCTTCACGAGCTCCGTGTTACCCGAGAAACTCGCCGCCATCAGCGGAGTCACGTTCGAAACGCTGGCAAGATTCACGTTCGCGCCTCTTTCGACCGCGAGCCTCGCCATGTCTTTATAGCCGTTCTTCAGCGCCACCATCAACAGCGTGTCGCCCAATCGGTTGCGCGAGTCCACCGCCGCGCCGCCATCCAGCAGACGGGTCACCGCGGCGAGGTCGCCTTGCCGCGCCGCAACAAGAAGCTGCGCATTGGGTGACAGGTCCTGCGCCCGCGCTGGGAGACCGAGCAGCAGCACGAGCGCCAAGACCCATTTGCGCGTCGCAAGCATTTCCCGGGATTTTACGCGGAATGCTTCCGTCATAATTCCGCCTTGCCGGATCGCGACATTGTTTCTATAGTAATCGTGCCGCGCACCCGTTTCGGTAGTCCAAACCCGAGCGTGAACGGCAATCGACGGTCGACCAAGGGGGATTCCATGCATGCTTCGCACAGCACCCGTCTTCGTTTCTTCATTGTCGCAGCTCTCAGTTCGCTTGTATTGACCGCGGTTCAGGCGCAGGAGGTCAAGGGCGGCGCCACCACCACCGGAGCGCCGATGTCGCCCTCGCTCGTACCGGTGACCCAGGCGATGCTCGATGCGTCCGCCAGCGACGGCATGAATCATCTGCATCCGAACAGCAATTACGAGCAGACCCGTTACTACCCTGCGACGCAGATCGGCGCGGGTAACGTGGACAAGCTCAAGCCCGCGTTCATCTTCCAGACCGCGGTGCTCGAGTCGATGGAAACCTCGCCGCTGGTGGTGAACGGAGTGATGTTCCTCACCACTTCGTTCAACCACGTCTACGCGATCGACGCGGTGACCGGACGCGAGTTCTGGCACTACAAGCACAAGATGGGGCCGATCACCACGTTCTGCTGCGGCCCGAACAATCGCGGCGTGGCCGCCTACGAGGGCATGCTCTACATGGGCACGCTCGACGCCAAGCTGGTGGCGCTGGACGCCAAGACCGGCAAGGTCGCCTGGGAAGTCCAGATCGCCGATCCGGAGAAGGGCTACTCGGAAACCATGGCACCGACCGTGGTAGAGGGCAAGGTGCTGATCGGCACCAACGGCGGCGAGTACGGCATCCGCGGCTTTCTCAAGGCGTTCGACGCGAAGAGCGGCAAGCTCCTGTGGACGTTCTATACGATTCCCGACAAGGGGCACGAAGGCGTATGGGCGGAGAACGACGCCACCGGCCGCAACATGAAGCGGAACATTGCAGCGGAGAAGAAGCAGCTCGCCGGAAAGGGCGGCGCCTTCTACCAGACCCTCGGCGGCGGCGTATGGATGACGCCCGCGATCGACCGCAAGACCAAGACAGTGTTTTTCGTGGCCGGCAATCCCTCGCCCGACCTGTACGGCGCGGAGCGCCCCGGCGACAACCTCTACACCGATTCGATGGTCGCCGTCGACCTGAACACCGGCAAATACAAATGGCACTTCCAGTACATCGCGCACGACGTATGGGATCTCGACGCGGTCAGCCCGCCGATCCTGACGCAGGCCAAGGACGCGGACGGGAAGATGGTCGACGTCGTGATCCACGGCGGAAAGACCGGCCATATCTATGTGCACGATCGCGGCACCGGCAAGCTGATCCGCTTTTCAGAAGCGATGATCCCGCAGGAAAACATGTGGGTGCAGCCGACCGCGCAAGGCGCGCGCATGCTGCCGGGCGCGAACGGCGGGGTCGAGTGGTCGCCGATGGCCTTCAGCCCGAAGACGCGCCTCGCCTACGCGCTCAACCTGCATCAGCCGATGACTTATCACGTCGAAGCCGCGAACTATCCGGGCGGCAGCAAGCTGTGGCTCGGCGGCGCGTTCAAGACCATTGCGAGCGAGAAGCAGTGGGGGCGGCTCTCGGCGGTCAACATCGACACGGGCAAGGTCGCGTGGAAGTACGACACCGAGCAGCCCCTGATCGGCGGCGCGCTCGCCACCGCCGGCGGTCTGGTGTTCTTCGGCGAGGGCAACGGGTTTTTTAAGGCGCTGGACGCGACCACCGGAAACCTGCTGTGGCAGTACCAGGCGGGAGCCGGCGTCAACGCGCCTCCGGTGTCCTACACGGTGAAGGGCAAACAGTACGTCGCCGTCGCCGCGGGCGGCAATACGCAGATCGACTTCAAGCGCGGCAACAGCGTTATCGTATTCACGCTGCCCTGACGCATGCACGCTCGAAAGGCCGCCCGCGGGGCGGCCTTTTTGTCTCTCCTGGTTCTCTTGCACACCGCGCACGCCGATCCTGCGGCGGGGAAGAGCAAGGCCGGGCCGTGCGCGGCCTGCCACGGCGCGGACGGCAATTCGGCGAGCAGCCAGTTCCCGGTCCTCGCCGGCCAGACAGCCCGCTACCTTTACCTCGAGCTGAAGGACTTCCAGGAGGGCCGGCGGAGCGAGCCGGCGATGGCGCCGTTCGTCGCGAAGCTCTCGCGCGAGGATATGCTCGATCTCGCCGACTACTTCGCCGCCCAGAAGCCCAAGCCGCTTGCGTTCCGGCCGGACGCGGCGCGCGTCGCCCGCGGGAAGAAGAAGGCCGACGAAGTCCTGTGCACCATGTGCCACCTGGGAGGCATGAAGGGCCAGAACGAGATCCCCCGCGTCGCGGGCCAGCACCCCGAGTACGTAATCAAGCAGCTCAAAGCCTTCAAGGCGCGCACGCGCACCAACGACGCCGGCAGCATGACCAGCGTCGCCCAGACCATCACCGAGCGGGACATCGAGGATCTCGCGCATTACATCTCGAGCCTGGACTAGGAGTCGGAAAACCGCGCGCGAAGCGTGCCGGCATCTGCCAAAGATTGACACCCGCGCGAAGCCCGGCTTATCGTGCCGGCAACGACTAGGAGGCTGTCCGATGCGGTTTTCTCGTAAATCCGCCCTCGCGATTTTTCTCTGCGGCCTGCTCCTGCCGCTGGCGGCGCAGGCGCAGCGCGCCGCGCCGGCCGGGTTCCCCGACGCTCCCGGAAAGGAAGTGCTCGTCGGAAAATGCTTTCAGTGTCACGCCCCGACGATGTGGCAGGATCACCGGCAGGATCGCAGAGGTTGGGAGAGCACGCTCTACCGCATGGTCGGGCGCGGCGCACTGTGGACCGAGGACGAGGTGAAGACGATGGCCGGCTATCTCGCAGCGACTTACGGAAGGCAGGCGGTCCGGCCAGTTGCCGTCGTCCCCGCGAAGGCGGGGACCCAGTGACTCTCATCGTACATCGCTGGATTCCCGCTTGCGCGGGAATGACGACATCGTGGATGGCGACGTCGTGGGTTACGCGCGTCACGATGTCCGGTAAAGCTCATGGAAGAAGGACATCATGAGGGAACTGGTCGCGCGTTATCTGTCGCGCTCGATTTCAAGGCGCGGGTTTTTAAAAGGCCTGACCACGGCGGGCGTTTCGCTCGCTTCTGCGCAGGCGATTCTCGAATCGCTCGTGCCGATCGCCCACGCTCAAGGAACGGATCGCGTCGCGCCCGAAGCAGTCAAGATGGTCGAGGGAACGGGCGGCGAGTGCTTCGCCGAGCAGCTGATCGCCTCGGGGGTGAAGTACGTCTTCGGCAATTCGGCGAGCGAAGACGCGCAGTTCTATGAGGCGCTCGTCGACCGCCCGCAGCTCAAGTACATCCTCACACCGCACGAAGGACCCGGTGCCGCCATGGCCGCCGGCTACGTAAAGGCGTCCGGCGAGCCGGCCATCGTGATGCAGGCGGCGGTGGTGGGCCTGGTCAACGCCATGGGGCAGATGTTCAACGCCTACAAGGAACAGACGCCGCTCGTCTTCTACAGCTACCGCACCGACCAGAGCCGCCGCGCCGGGCGCGACGGTTTCGAGGAAGTCCCCAACCAGGAGCAGATCGTCCAGCCGATGACCAAGTACTCCTGGCTCGCGCGCCGGGCGGACATGATCCCGGAGACGGTGCGCCGCGGCTTCAAGGCCGCGTGGACGCCGCCTTACGGCCCGACCTACGTTTCCTGGCATTCGGACCTGAACGACGAGAAGACCTACGCCGAGATCGTCACCCAGGACAAGGTCGATCCGCGCATGCGCGTGCGTCCCAATCCCGCGGAAGTCGAGCGCGCGGCGAAGCTGCTGGTCGAAGCCAGGATGCCGCTCATGATCGTCGGCGACGAAGTCTATCGCGCCAAGGCCGTGCCCAAGGCGGTGAAGCTCGCCGAGCTTCTCGGCATGCCTGTCACCCTGGTGCGCCAGATCTACGCGAACTTCCCCGAGACGCACCCCTTGTGGGTCGGCGGCCCGCCGGCGACGCGGATCGCATCGCTCGATTTTCCGAAGAACCCGGACGTCGTCATCAACGTCGGCAACAAATTACAGCACAACAGCCCGCAGCCGATCGTGGGACGGGAGGCGAAGTTCATCGACATGCGCAACGACAGCTGGAGCATGGGCAACGTGATGAACACCGAAGTGCCGCTGGTCGCCGATGTCGCCCACGGCCTGGACGACCTGACCGCCGCGGTCGAAGGCCTTATAACGCCGGCGATCCGCAAGAAGGCCGAGGAGCGTGCGCAGGAGGTACGGCGCTTCAGCGAGCGCGCGAAGACGCTGCGCGCCCTGGTGGCGAAGAACCCCGAATGGAACCGCAGCCCGATGCTCGCCGATCGCGTGACTTCGGAGATCGCCCAGTTCGCCGACCGCGACGCGATCATCGTCCACGAAGCCGGTTCGGTGGTGCTGCACGGATTCGACTTCAACCCGATGGGAGGGCGCGAGCTCTTCTTCTACTACGGTGCGCACCTCGGCTCGGGAGTGGGCACGGCCGCGGGCGTGAAGCTCGCGCGCCCGAACCGGCAGGTGATCTGCCTGGTTGGCGACGGATCGTTCGTGTTCGGACCCACCGCGCTGTGGAACATGGCGCGCCTGGAGCTGCCGGTCATCACCGTCGTCTACAACAATCACGCCTACAGCGGCCCGCACAGCCGCGTGATCGAGAAGGTCGCTGGAGGCAAGATGGTGCAGAATGGGCAATTCGTGCACGACTACCTGGGCAGCCCCGATATGAACATGGCGTACATCGCGAAGGGTTTCGGGGTGGAGGCCGAAGTCGCCGAGTCGCCCGAGCAACTGCGGGCGGCGCTCGCACGCGCGCGGAAGGCGACGGTGGAAGGCAGGCCTTATCTGATCGACGCGCAGGTGGCGCGCATGGGCGTCGCCTGGGCGGACAAGCCCTGGATCCCGCCGATCAGCATCGCGCGCGAGCGCACCCGGAAAGTCTAGATCGAAACGCCAAAATGTCCAAAGCCACCGAAATCGAAGCGCGGTTCCGGACCGCCGGGCACTTCACCGAAGCGCTGAAAAAAGGTTCGTTCACGCTGTTTTGCCAGCCGATCGTGCCGGTCGAGTCGGCGAAGGTGGATTACAAGCATCTCGAGATCTTCGTACGCTTTCGCGAAGAGGAGGACATGCTGGCGCCGCCGGGCTCTTTTTTCCCGGTCCTCGAAGCGAACCATCTGACGGCGCTGCTGGACCGGTGGGTGGTGCGCGAGGTTCTCAAGTGGGCGACCGAAAAGCAGGGCGCCCAGCCCAACTGGCAGATCCCGCGCTTCAACCTCAATCTCGCCGACGACACGGTTCGCGACAAGGACTTCGCGGGACAGGTGCGCGATCAGCTCAAGGCGACGAAAGTCCCGCCCAACAAGCTGTGCTTCGAGATGACGGCGCAGCAGATGGCCAGGTTTCCCGACGAGGCGAAGCAGACGATCGGCCGCCTGAAGACGCTGGGGTGCGCCATCGCGGTCTCGGGGTTTTCAAGTGTCGAAGTGGTCGCCCGTGGCTATAAGGACGCCGGCGTGCAGCTGGTCAAGCTTTCGGGAAGCGTCGTCCGGAACATCCATAAAAATCCGGAGGCCTTGTCGAAACTGCTGGAGCTCAACACCTGCTGCCAGAAGCTCGGCATGCAAACCATCGCTGAATTCGTGGAAGAAACCGAAACCCTGCCGGTTCTGCGCAAGATCGGCGTCAACTTCGCTCAAGGATTCGGCATCGCCAAGCCCATGGCCTTGAACCTGGTCGAATAGGTCGCGCGGCGCGCGACCTATCGGCCGCGGGTAGAAATCAGAAGTTCATGCTGAAAACGAATCCAACGCCGCTGGTCCTGGGGTTTGACGCCGGCGTAGTCGCTATGAGCGCGGGATTCGTTTGGATGCTGTTTGCCTTGTAGCTGACGTTCGTATAGCGCAAACCGAAGTTGTATCTATTGCGCAACACGTAATCGGCCTGCAGCACGAAGCCGAGGGCATCGTCGTATTTGGCCTTCAAGCCGGTCGCGTCTCCGCTGCCCTTGAGCGTTGGGCTCAGGTGATACGTCAGGCCGCCGCCCAGGCGAACGCTGGCCAGGCGGTAGAAGACGAGCGCATCGACCGGTATCACAGTCCAATCGATATCGCCGTTCTGCGCAGCGATGGTCGCGAACTTGTACGAGAGCGAGACCTCGACTTCAATTGAATCCATGAGAATCGAGGCCCCGCCGCCGACGTAGAGTCCCTGGTTGGCCTTGAGTGATCTCGTAGAGCTACCGCCGCCGGTCGTATTCACCGTCACCAGGGTGTCTCCCCCGAAGTTGAAGCCCGCCTTGATGATCGGCCTGACGTCGACCGCGTGCGACGCCGTGGGGATGACCGCCGCAACCACCAACGCGACGACCGCCAAAGCTTTGGATAAGCTGCTCCCTGTCATTTTTCTTTCTCCCTGTAGTTGTGAAGTCCGGGCGGCCCGACCCGGTTATACAAAGCGGCCGTGTCAATCATCTACCAGTTTTCGCCACGTGGATAGCTGTAGGAAGTGACAGGGTCCGGGCGGCCGCCCCGGGAACCCGTTGTGCGATACTTCGGCTCCGAAACGAAATACCCCGCGATGAAACATGCGCTGACGGCTGTCCTGATTGCCTGCCTGCCCGCCTTCGGCACCCCGGCGCTCGCGCAGACGAAGACCGTGCTGCGCATCTCCACCCCCGCGGTACCGGATGACTGGCACGTGAAGATGCTCTACGTCTTCAAGGACGAGCTCGCCAAAACGGCGCCGGGCCGCTTCGACGTGCAGGTCCATCATTCCGGAACGCTCTTCAGGCAGGGCGCCGAAGTCGTCGCCATGCAGCGCGGGAATCTGGAGATGGCGCTCGTTTCCATGCAGGACATCGCGAGGCAGATGCCCGAGTACTCCATCTTCACCGCCGGCTATCTGATCCGCGACCCGGAGCACCTGGCGAAAGTCTACGGTGGGCCGATCGGCGAGGAAGTAAACCGCAGGATCGCCGATGCGCTGGGCGTCCAGCTGCTGCAGGCCGTCTATCTGGGCACGCGGCAGCTCGGCCTGCGCGAGCCGCGGCGCGTCAGGATTCCGGCCGATCTCGCCGGGGTGAAGCTGCGCATGCCGGCATCGAAGGAGTGGTTGTTTCTCGGGCGGGCGCTCGGCGCAAGCCCGACGCCGCTCGCTTTCTCCGAGGTGTATCTCGGCCTGAAGACCGGCACCATCGACGGCCAGGACAATCCCTTGCCGACCTTGAAGTCGGCGCAGCTCCAGGAGGTCACGCAGCAGATCGTGCTCACGGGCCACCTTGTGGATGTACTGCAGCTCGCCATGTCCTCGAAGACCTGGAACGCGCTCCCGGCCGGGGACAAGGCCCTGGTGAAGAAGGCGGCGGCCAAAGCGGCGAAGTTCAACGACGAAAACCGCGTGCGCGAGGAGAAGGAGCTGCTCGAGCTCTTCCGCGCACAAGGCATGGCGATCACGACCCCGGACGTGGACGCGTTCAGGAAGACCGTGCAGGCGGCGTACCTGAAATCGGAGTACGCGCAACAGTGGCCGCGGGGCCTGCTCGAGCGCATCAATGCGGTTAAGTGACACCATGTGTCTATTGGGATCTGCGTAACCGGATGAAAAATTTGTCGTCCCCGCGCACGCGGGGACCCAGAGACTTTCGTTGCACGGCGCTGGATTCCCGCTTTCGCGGGAATGACGGTGCTATTGGTTGCCGTGCCGACTGAGCGGCTTTCACGCTGGGCCACGCAACTCACCCGGGCGGCCGATTTCGTCGGCGCCTGCGTGTTCGCAGTGCTGTTCGGGAGCCTCGTGGTGCAGGTGTTCGTGCGCTTCGTGCTAGGCGCGCCGGCGGCCTGGACCGAAGAGCTCGCCTCCATCGCCTTCGTCTGGATGATTTTCTGGGGGATTGCCTTCACAGTGCCGCTGCGCACCCACGTGGCGGTGGATCTGGTGGTGCCGTATTTCGCGCCGCGCGCGCGCCGCGCGCTTTATGCGCTGGGACTTGCAGTGCTGGGTGGGTGCTATCTCTGGGCGGTGCCCGGTACCGCCGACTACCTGCGTTTCATGATGCGCGAGCGAACGCCGGTGCTCGACTGGCCTCTCGGCATCGTATATAGCGTGTTTCTCGCCGCCGCCGTGATGGTGGTGCTGCGCTGCGCCTCCGCAATCCTGCGTCCGCCGAGGAACCCCTCCGCTGTGCCGGGCGAGAATCCTTGAGCGCCGCATTCGCGCTGATGCTGGTCATATTCGTCGGCGTCGCGCTGCTGCGCGGTCCGATCGGCCTCGCGATGATCGCGGGCGGCATGGCCTACCTCGGCGTCACGGGGCGCGACATGGGTCTGGCCGCCGAGCAGATCCTCAACAGCCTCTTTGGCAGCTTCGTGCTGATCGCCGTGCCGATGTTCATCTTCGCCGCGAACGTGATGAACGCCGGCGCCTTGAGCGAGCGCATCTACGGGCTTGCCCACGCGTTCATGGGACGGTTCCGCGGCGGGCTCGCGCACGTCAACGTGCTCGCGAGCGTGATCTTCTCCGGAATGAGCGGCAGCGCGGTCGCTGACGCGGTCGGCCCCGGAATGGTCGAGATCGAGATGATGAGCAAAGGCGGCCGCTACCCCAGGGCTTTCTCCGTGGCGGTGAGCGCCGCCTCCGCCACGATAGGACCCATCATTCCTCCGTCGATTCCGATGGTGCTCTATGCGCTCGTCTCGGGGACGTCGGTGGGCGCACTCTTTCTCGGGGGCGTCGTGCCCGGCCTGCTGATGGCCGCCGCCATGATGCTCGTCATCGTCTGGATCGCGCGCAAGCGCAATTTCCCGATGGAAGCGCCCGTGCCCTGGAGCGAGATTCCGCGCATCTTCGTGCGCACACTGCTGCCGCTGCTCATGCCCGTGGTCCTGCTCGGAGGCATCTACTCGGGCGTGTTCACGCCGACCGAAGCGTCGGCGGTGGCGGCGCTCTACGCCCTGGTGCTCGCGCTCTTCGTATACCGCGCCCTGGACTGGCGCGGCCTGGTTGCCGTGCTCGCCGACAGCGCGCGCTCCAGCGCGATGGTGGGCACCATCGTCTGCGGGGCCTTCGTGTTCAACTACGTGCTCGCAACGGAGCAGATTCCGGGGCTGATCGCAGCCTGGTTCGCCGGCCTGGGCCTAGGCCCCAAGGGCTTCCTGCTCGTCGTGAACCTGGTGTTCCTCGTGCTGGGCTGCATGCTCGATATCACCACGCTGCTGCTGGTGCTGGTGCCGCTGCTCGTCCCGGTAGCCAAGGGCCTGGGCGTGGACCTGGTCCACTTCGGCGTGGTCATCGTTTTCAACATGATGATAGGCATGCTCTGCCCGCCTTACGGCGTGCTGTTGTACATCTTGAGCGGGCTGGCCGGGACTCCGGTGAAAGACATCGTGCGCGAGCTCGTGCCCTTCATCCTGTCGTTAATCGTGGTGCTTTTTCTTATTACCTTCGTGCCTTCGCTGGTGCTCGCGCTACCCGAGCTCGCAGGGTACAGGCGCTAGAGAGGATCCGCGCCTCAGGCAGCGGCCCGGGCGGCGCGTTTTCTTTCGTGTTCCTTGAGGAAGCGCTTGCGGATGCGGATGGACTTAGGCGTGATCTCCACGAGCTCGTCGTCGGCGATGAACTCGACCGCCGATTCCAGCGTATGTATGATCGGCGGAGTGAGCAGGATCGCCTCGTCCTTGCCCGCGGCGCGAATGTTGGTGAGCTGCTTGGTCTTGACCGGGTTCACGATGAGATCGTTGTCCCGGCTGTGCAGTCCCACGATCATGCCTTCGTACAGCGGCTCGCCGGGGTTGACCAGCATGCGGCCGCGTTCCTGCAGCTTCCACAGCGCGTAGGCGACCGCTTCGCCGTCTTCCGCGGAAATCAGCACGCCGTTCCGGCGCTCGCCAATGTCGGGCTTCACCGGGCCATATTCGTCGAACACGTGGCTCATGATGCCGGTGCCGCGCGTCGTCGTCATGAATTCGGACTGGAAGCCGATCAGCCCGCGCGCGGGCACTCGGTAATCGAGGCGCACGCGGCCCTTGCCGTCCGGCTGCATTTCCATCAAGTCGCCGCGCCGAGCGCCGAGTGCTTCCATCACCGCACCCTGGTGAGCGTCCTCCACGTCCACCGCAAGCAGCTCGAAGGGCTCGTGCTTCACGCCGTCGATCTCCTTGGTGAGCACGCGCGGCCGTGAAACCGCGAGCTCGTAGCCCTCGCGGCGCATGTTCTCGAGCAGGATCGTCAGATGCAGCTCGCCGCGCCCCGACACCTTGAACACGTCCGGATCCTCGGTGTCTTCGACGCGCAGCGCGACGTTGCTCATGAGCTCGCGCGCCAGTCGCTCGCGCAGCTGGCGGCTGGTGACGAATTTGCCTTCGCGCCCGGCGAAGGGCGAGGTGTTGACCTGGAAATTCATGACCAGCGTGGGCTCGTCCACCTCGAGCAGCGGCAGCGCTTCGGGCCGCTCCGTGTCGGCGATGGTGACGCCGATGCCTATTTCCTCGACGCCGTTGATCGCGACGATGTCGCCCGCCTGCGCTTCCTCGGTCACGACGCGCTCCAGTCCCTTGAAGACGAGCACCTGATTTATCTTCGCGGGGATAGGCACCGAGTCCGGACCATTCAGCACCAGTATGTCCTGGCCCGAGCGGACGCGTCCGCGGTTCACGCGGCCGATGCCGATGCGGCCCACGTAGCTCGAGTAGTCGAGCGCGCAGATCTGGAGCTGCAACGGACCGTCGGGGTCGTCAGCGCGCGCCGGCACCTGCTCGATGATGGCCTCGAAGAGCGGCTTCATGCTGTCTCCGGCGACGCTGGCGCTCGCCGAAGCCCAGCCTTGCAGGGCCGAAGCGTAGATCACGGGAAAATCGAGCTGGGCCTCGGTCGCGCTCAACTTGTCGAACAGATCGAAGGTCTGGTTCAGCACCCACTGCGCGCGCGCGCCCGGGCGATCCACCTTGTTGATGACCACGATGGGCTTCAGTCCCTGCGCGAGCGCCTTGCGCAGGACGAAGCGCGTCTGCGGCATCGGGCCTTCGACCGCGTCGACCAGGAGCAGCACGCCGTCCACCATGGAGAGCACGCGCTCGACCTCGCCGCCGAAGTCGGCGTGGCCCGGCGTGTCGACGATGTTGATGTGCGTGCCGGCGTAGTCGACCGCGCAGTTCTTGGCGAGAATGGTGATGCCGCGCTCGCGCTCGATGTCGTTCGAGTCCATCACGCGTTCGATCAGATGCTCGTGCGCGGCGAACGTGCCCGACTGGCGCAGCAACTGATCGACCAGCGTGGTCTTGCCGTGGTCGACGTGGGCGATGATCGCGACGTTGCGGATTGGGCGCGGCATGGGCTTGGTGGTGCAATGCAAAAGAGATCGATTTTAACATATTGCGACCGCTATTCCCTTGAAATGTCTGGGACTTGCCACAGGATTCGAGCTCGGCCGGCAGGGGCGAACTCGATCGTGGCAGCGGTCAGGGCAACAGACCGTTCAATCGCAGCGCGCAGTCATTCCGCCGTCGACGACGATCTCCGTTCCGGTAACGAAGCGTGCCTCGTCCGAGGCGAGGAAGAGAACCGCGTTCGCCGTGTCGCGCCCGTCGCCTTCGATCGCTAGCGGAATGCGCTTCTGGCGTTGCGCGAGGAGCGCCTTCACATCGCCGCCCGCGCGCTGCTTCGCGAGGCGCGCCTCCACCATAGGCGTATGCAGTTGGCCGGGGACGACGGTGTTGACGCGGATCCCGCGCGCCGCGTACTGAACCGCGACGGCGCGCGAGAACTGGATCACGCCGGCCTTGGTCGCGGCGTACCCGACCTGCGCGTTGCCGGTGAAGCGCAGGCCGGAGGTCGAGGCGATGTTGACGATCGCGCCGCTCCCCTGCCGCTCCATCACCGGCAGAACGTGTTTGCACGCGAGGAAGACGCTCTTCAGGTTGAAGTCCACCTGCGCGTCCCAGACCTCCTCGGACATTTCCACAGGCCCGCCGGCCGCGGAGCCGCCGACGTTGTTGACGAGGACGTCGATCCGCCCCCACTTCTCGACGCAGGCCCGCGCCATGGCCGCGACGGCATCGCTGCGCGTCATGTCGCACAAGTGCGTCTCTATCGCACCGCCGGCTTTCTTCACCAGATCGACCGTCTCGCGCAGCCGCTCGGCGTCGCGGTCCACGGCGAAGAGTTTCGCGCCTTCCTCGGCGAAGCGGACCGCGGTCGAGCGCCCGTTGCCCCAGCCCGGACCGACCGAGCCCGCGCCGGTGACGATCGCGACCTTGTCCTGCAGGCGTTTGGTCACGGCGTGCCGGAAAGTTTTTTGGGAAAGCGGTAGAGGCGCTGCGGATTTTCCACGAGCAGCGCGCGCCGCTGAGATTCGGAGGGCGCGATCTCGGAGATCAAATCGACGAGCACGCCGTCATCGGGAATGGCGGAGAGGTTCGGATGGGGCCAGTCGGAGCCCCACAGCGTGCGCTCTGGAAATTCCGCCACGAGCTTGCGCGCGAAGGGCATTGCGTCCTCCCAGGGCGAGGCCTTGCGAGAGATGCGTTCCGAGCCGCTCACTTTCACCCAGAATTTATCGTCTCGCATCAGACCGAGCAGCTGACGGAACGCGGGTTGATCAAGCCCGAGCGAGGCGTCCATGCGTCCCATGTGATCGATGACGACGGGAACGGCCGAGTGTTTCAGCCAGGGCGCGAGCTCCCCGATGAGCGAGGACTCGAAATGTATCTGCAGGTGCCAGCCGAGCTTCGCGAGCCGATCCCCTAGTGCGATCGCCTCCTCGATTCCCGCGCCTTTGCCGAGATGCCTCATGAAATTGAAGCGCACCCCGCAGAACCCGAGCGTATCCAGGCGCCGCAGCTCGGCGTCTTCCACCGTGGCGGGCAGCAACGCGACTCCGCAGTAGTCGCCGTGCTTCGCCGCGATCGCGTCGGCGACCACGCGGTTGTCGAAGCCGTGGCAGGTGGACTGGACGATCGTGCAGCGCTCGATTCCAAGCATCGCGTGCAGGGCGAAAAGCTTTTCCTTCGGCGCATCGGCGGGCGTGAACGGCCGGTTTTCCGCGAAGGGAAAAACCTTGTGCGGCCCGAACACGTGCACGTGCGTGTCGCAGGCGCCCGCCGGCAGTTTCAGTTTCGGGCGGCTGGGCGAGGCGAGGTAGGACGGTTGCGGATCAGTCATCGTTTTGCGTGCGCATGATTTCGTCGCGGGCCGGGCCTCGCGCGTGGCGGCGCCTAATCTTCCTTGAAGCCGATCGCCTTGATGATAGTGCTCCAGCGCGCCTGCTCCTCGCCGAGGAAAGCCAGATATTCCTCGGGCGTCGCGGGCGCGGGAATGCCGCTCACCTTGGCGAACTGCTCGATCAATACGGGCGAATTGAGCGCAGCGATCGAGGCGCCGTGAATCCGCTTGAGGACGGCGGGCGGCGTGCCGGCGGGCGCGACCAGACCATACCAATTATCCGAGATCACCTTCGGATAGCCGACCTCGGCGGTGGTCGGCACCTCGGGGAGCGGTGCGGCGCGCTTCGCGCTCGTCACCGCGAGCGCCTTGAACTTGCCCGCTTTGATGTGCGGCAGCACCACCGGCACGTCGAAAATTCCCATCTGTACCTGTCCGCCCAGGAGGTCGCTCACCGCGGGCGCCGCGCCCTTGTAGGGGACGTGCAGGACGTCGATGTGCGTCTCGGCCTTGAGCAATTCACAGGCAAGATGCGTGATGCCGCCCGCGCCGGCGGAACCGAAGTTGATCTTGCCGGGGTTCGCCCTGGCGTAGGCGATCAGCTCGGCGAGGCTGTTCACGGGTAGCGAAGGATTTACTACCACGACCTCCGGAACCTTCACCACGGTGGTGATGAAGGCGAGATCCTTGTTCGGGTTGAAGGGCATCTTGGTCAGCGCGTACGGCGCCATCGCCACCGAGCCCTGGTTGTTGAAGCCCAGTGTGTAGCCGTCAGGCGGGGCCTTGGCCACGAAGTCGATCCCGAGCACGCCGCCCACCCCGCTCTTGTTCTCGACGATCACCGGCTGGCTGAGGCCGGCGCTCAGCGCCTGGGCGAAGGTGCGCCCGAAAATATCCGCCGGACCTCCGGCCGGGAATCCCACGACCAGCCGCACGGGCCTGGACGGATAGGACTGCCCTGAGCTTGTCGAAGGGGACTGCGCAAGGGCACCCGCAGCCGCAAGCGTTCCCACCGCGCAGATCAGGATCTGCTTGAGATATTTCATTTGTCCTCCTCCTCGAACGACTTGTATCGTGCCCGACCGCATTCAGCGCAAAGCATACAATAGGCGATGCGCGCCCGTGAGCGGAAGCGCCCGTGAATCCGGAGGAAGACATGCAAACCGAATCGAAATGGGAGCGCAGGGCCGCGGCGGCCGCAGTCGTGCTGAGTCTGTCAATCGCATCGCAAGCTGTGGCGCAGCCGGTCGATTTCGCTTCGCCGACTTTCGGCAGGTTCTACGCCTTCGGGGGCCTTGGCGTGTTGATTCCGCAGGGCAACCCCCAGCTCCACGGCGAGAACGCCGGGCTGAGCGGGCTCGCCGGCGGCGGCTTCAGGTTCTCTCCGCTTCTCTCCCTGGAGGTCGGACTCCTGGCTACCGGCCAGAGCATCGACTCTCCGGCGGCCGCCGCTCCCGCCGCGGGGACGTTCAAGGATGGAACCCTGAAAACGCAGATAGGCACCGGCGGATTGAACGTCGGCGTCAAATTTCACTTCCCGCTGGACCGCTTCGAGCCGTACGTCGGTGCCGGCGTCGGCGCTTACACGACGAATTTCAGGATGACGAGCGAAGCCACCAGCTGCCAGCAGCATTGCTCCGACACCGGCCCCAGGGTTACGGCGCGTTCCCACGACGTGGGCTATCACGCGCTTGTCGGCCTCGACTTCCATCTGCGGCCTAAGGATGTGCTGGTCGCGGAATTCCGCTATCTCAGGGTCAAGGCGAACTTCGACAACATCAACCTGGGGAACGTCAACGCGGGCGGCAGCCTGCTGTGGATGGGATATCGCCGCTATTTCTGACGGCGCGGGTGCGGATTCGAGGCCGCGCCCTAGACCGAACTGACCGGACTACTCCAGATATCGGAGCGACCAGAGAGAGAGGGTCTCCAGAACCACGATGGCGGCGAGCGAAGCGCTGCCTAGGGTTCCGGCAATCGTCAGCAGCCGATCCGAATGCTTTCTCAGGGCGCCGTCCGCGCCTATGAGACCCGCGAGCAGCAGGCCGGACCCGGTGATGAGATGCGTCACGGCGTAGAAGGCCACCGCCGGAGAATCGAGGGACGGCAAGGTCGAAGAGGCGAACAACACCGAGCCCGCGTTGCCCAGGACCACCAGGGCGAAGCCGATCGCGAACACCGACGCCGCGACCGGCAAAGCGAACCGCGTCCCGCTGTCCGACGCGTCCCGCTTTTCAGAAATTGTACCCATGTGCCTCCAAGCATTCGCAGCCTTATGCGATGATGGTACAGCAATCGTCGTGCCAGTCGATCGCGCCCGCCCGACTAAAAAATTTTACCGACGATTCCGTGAATTAGATTCCGCAGCCAGTTTACTTCGCGTCCCCTGCCGCACTGACCGAGTGCGTCATTGAAGTCCAACGCTCCGTCCGGGGGACACGGAGCGCCGGCGAACGGCGAAGGAAATACCGAATTCGACTAGACTGTCGATCCCCGGATGGAGGAGTGGACCATCAGCTCTCACCCCGTACCTGCCAAGGAGGAATCATGAGTGCGCGAAACACGAAGAACACCGGCGCGACCAAGGCGGGCGACGGCCGTTTTCTCTTCGACCTGGCCAAGCTCGCGCGCATGCCGGTCGGCGGAGCCTATTCGCCCGCCGAAGGCCCCGTGGTCGAAGGCGAGCGCATGCAGGTCGGCCTCATCACGATCCGCCGCGGCACCGCCTCGCTCCCGCATACCCACCCGAACGAACAGTGGACCTACGTGCTCCAGGGCAAGGCGCGCGTCTCCGTCGACGGCCAGCCGCAGACGCTCGCCTCGCCCGGCACGCTGATCTACTCTCCGGCGAATGTCGTGCACTCGGTGGAAGTGCTCCCCGACGAAGACCTGGTGTTCTTCACGGTGAAAGACCTGTCGCACGGCATCGTCGGCACTGCCGCCGGCGCGAAGACTCGCGCCTCGAAATAGCCCGCAGGAATAATCCGCGACGTTCTGCGCGCACGCCGCGCCGGCCGACCTTCTCGCCTTCGCGCGACCCCTTTTGGGGCATCGCGCGCTGCCGGTGCACAACAATAATGCACGCGCTTTAGGACGCCTGTTCTGCGCCATAATCGCCGCATGAGCAGCGTGCTCCATGCGAGAGCGGCATCAGCCGCTTTCTTCGACGAAATGCACGCGGACGGATCCGGCGCCGTGCGCGCACATTATCGTGAATTCCATTCCTGGCTCGCCGCGCAGAGCACCGACTCGCTCTCCGGCAAGCGCGCCGAAGCCGATCTGATCTTCCATCGCGTCGGCATCACCTTCGCCGTCTACGGCGACGATGCGGGCACCGAGCGCCTGATCCCCTTCGACATCATTCCGCGCATCATCCCGGCGACGGAATGGAAGCGGCTGGAGGCGGGCCTGCGCCAGCGCGTGAAAGCGCTTAACCGCTTCATCCACGACATCTACCACAGGCAAAGCATCGTCAGGGCCGGCGTGATCCCGCCCGAGCAGATTTTCTGCAACGCGCAGTACCGGCCCGAAATGCAGGGCGTGGACGTTGCCGGCGACATCTACGCTCACGTCGCCGGGATCGACGTGGTGCGCGCCGACGACGGCGAGTTCTACGTGCTCGAGGACAACCTGCGCGTGCCTTCGGGCGTGTCCTACATGCTCGAGAACCGCAAGATGATGATGCGTTTGTTCCCGGAGCTTTTCGCACGCAACAAGGTGGCGCCGGTGGCGCACTACCCCGATCTCCTGCTCGAGGACCTGCGCAGCGTCGCGCCGAACGGCACCCGCGAGCCGACCGTCGCGGTCCTCACCCCCGGCATGTACAACGCGGCCTACTTCGAGCACGCCTTCCTCGCGCAGCAGATGGGCGTGGAGCTGGTCGAAGGCAAGGATCTCTTCGTCGACGACGAGCAGGTGTTCATGCGCACGACGCGCGGCCCCAAGCGGGTGGACGTCATCTACCGGCGCATCGACGACGACTTTCTGGATCCGCTCGCGTTCCGCCCCGATTCGAACCTGGGCGTTCCCGGACTCCTCTCGGTGTACCGTGCCGGACGGGTGACGCTCGCCAACGCGATCGGCAGCGGCGTCGCCGACGACAAGTCGATCTACCCCTACGTGCCGGACATGATCAAGTTCTACCTCGACGAAAAACCGCTGCTCAGGAACGTGCCGACCTGGCAATGCCGCAAGAAGGAACATCTCGCCCACGTTCTCGCGCACCTGCACGAGCTCGTGGTGAAGGAAACTCACGGCGCCGGCGGCTACGGGATGCTGATCGGCCCGGCGGCGAGCAAGGCGGAGATCGAGGCTTTCCGCGCTCGGCTCTCGGCGCGCCCCGACAATTACATCGCGCAGCCGACGCTCGCGCTCTCGGCGTGCCCGACCTTCGTTGAGAGCGGCGTCGCGCCGCGCCACATCGATTTGCGTCCCTTCGTGCTCTCGGGCAAGAACGTCACCATCGTGCCGGGCGGCCTGACGCGCGTGGCGCTGCGCCAGGGGTCGCTGGTCGTTAATTCTTCGCAGGGCGGCGGGACGAAAGATACCTGGGTGCTGGAATGAAACGTCGTTCTGTGCCTTTCAATCTGAAGTCGAGGAGCTACGAGGGGAGTATCCCCTCGTTCGTATAGCATCCTATGCTCTCCCAAACCGCCGATCACCTGTTCTGGATGGCCCGCTATACCGAGCGTGCGGAGAACACCGCGCGCATGCTGGACGTCAACCTGCAGGCCTCGCTCCTGCCGCAGTCGGAGGCCAGCGCCGAGCTTCTCTGGCGCGGCATCCTCGGCATCTGCGAGCTGCAGCCGCAATACGACGCGCGCTTCCCCGCGCTCGCGCCGCGGGACGTGCTCCGCTTCATGGCGAGCGAGCCGTCCAACCCGTCGAGCATCCACTCCTGCCTGAACGCCGCGCGCGAGAACGCGCGCGCCGTGCGCGGCACGCTCACCACCGAAGTATGGGAGACGATCAATTCGACCTGGCTCGAGCTGAAGGCGCGGCTGCGGCGCGTCGAAGCCGATCCGTCGCAGTTCTTCGAGTGGGTGAAGTACCGTTCCCACCTTTCGCGCGGCGTGACGATCGGGACGATGCTGAAGGACGAAGCGCTTTATTTCTCGCGCCTCGGCACCTTCCTCGAACGCGCCGACAACACCGCGAGGATTCTCGACGTCAAATACCACGCGCTCGCCGACCAGGGCGCGCCCGACGTCGTCGCCGAAGGCGACGCCGGGCGATCGATCGACTTCTACCACTGGGCCGCGGTGCTGCGTTCGGTGTCGGCGTTCGAGGTCTACCGCAAGGTCTACAGCAACGTGATCACGCCGGCGCGCGTGGCGGAGCTCTTGATCCTGCGCGAAGACATGCCGCGCTCGCTCGCCAACTGCGTGAACGAAGTGGTGACGAATCTCGCGAGCGTCCGCAACGATCACTCGCGCGAAACCGAGCGGCGCGCGGGCCTCCTGCAGGCCGACCTGCAGTATGGCCGCATCGACGCCATCCTCCAGCAGGGCCTGCACGCCTGGCTCGTGAATTTCCTCCAGCGCGTGAACGATCTCGGCGACCGCATCAGTCGGGACTTCCTCATCCCGCTCGCCACCGCCTGAGCATGCGCCTTTCCATCCACCACGAGACCGCCTACCGCTACACGGCGCCGGCGCACTACAGCATCCAGCAACTGCGCCTCACGCCGCGATCCGAGTCGCATCAGCGCGTGCTGTCGTGGCGCATCGAAGCACCGGGAAGGCTGCAGCGCTTCACCGACGCCTATGGCAACATCACGCACACCATGGTCCTGACGGCCCCGCACGACTCGATCCGCGTCGTGGTCGCCGGGACCGTGGAGATCGACGCGCCGCAAACCGGCCGCGGGGACTTTCTGCCGGATCCGGGCATCGACTCGGACCTGTCGCCGCTGGTGTTCAGCGTCGCCACGCCGCTCACCGAGGCGGAAGAAACGGTGCGCGCTTTCGCCGCGATTCATCTGCGGCAGAAAGCCCGCGCGGAAGATTTTCTGGGCCTCGCCGGAGCGATCTGCGGCACGGTGGAATACCAGAGCGGGATCACGGAAGTGACGAGCACGGCCGCGCAGGCGCTCGATCTCGGCCGCGGCGTATGCCAGGACCACGCGCACCTGTTCATCGCCTGCTGCCGCGCGAGAGGCGTGCCGGCGCGCTATGTGAGCGGCTACGTCGATCCCGGACACGACGAGGAGGCCGCAAGCCACGCCTGGGCCGACGTCTGGGTCGAAGGCGACGGCTGGGTGAGCGTGGACATCACCCATCGCGTGCTTGCGCGCGAGCGCCATTGCCGTCTCGCGGTCGGGCGCGATTACCTCTCCGCGGCTCCGGTGCGCGGCGTGCGCACCGGCGGCGGTGACGAAACGCTGCACGTCGAAGTGTCGGTGCGTTCGGGTCAATGAACTGTCTTCTTTCGGGCGAAGGTAGAATGCCGCATCGTTTTTTCAGGGAGAGGACATGACCTACTGCGTCGCCCTGCGGCTGAACGCCGGTATGGTGTTCCTCTCCGATTCGCGCACCAACGCCGGCGTCGACCAGGTCGGCACCTTCCGCAAGATGACGGTGTTCGAGCGCGCGGGCGAGCGCCTCATGGTGCTGCTGACCTCGGGCAACCTCGGCGTCACCCAGTCGGTGCGCCAGCTCCTCCTGGAACCGGGCGAAGGTCCGAGCGTATGGAACGCCGCGAGCATGCACGACGCCGCGGCGCTGGTCGGCGACGCCGTGCGCAAGGTCTACGAGCGCGACTTCGCAGCGCTGAAAGCGCAAGGGATCGAATTCGCCTGCACGCTGATTTTCGGCGGCCAGATCCGCGGCGAGCGCTGCCGCCTGTTCCAGGTGTATTCGGCGGGAAATTTCATCGAGGCGCAGGACGAAAACCTCTACTTCCAGATCGGCGAGTCGAAATACGGCAAGCCGATCGTCGACCGCGTCGTCACGCCCACCACCACGCTCGACGAGGCGGCAAAATGTTCGCTGGTGTCGATGGACTCGACGCTGCGCTCGAACCTCTCGGTCGGCCTGCCGCTCGACCTCCTGTGCTACGAGGCCGATTCGCTGCGCGTCACGCGCTTCGTGACGGTCACTCCGGACAACGAATATTTCAAGATGATAAGTCGCACCTGGGGCCAGCGCTTGAAGCAGGCCTTCGTCGAGTTGCCCGATCCGACGTGGGCCGGCATGGGAACTTTCCAGCCGGTGCGCGCTCAGGCACCGCCCGGCGTACAAAGCGCCGCGCGTCCCGCCGCGGTCCAGGCCTTCGCCGAAACGCCCGCTGCATCCAAGCCGGGCGCCGGCGGGCCACGGGGCTGAGCCCCGTGGCGAGAGTTTCCTCTGGAAAGCCCGGCAGCTTAGTCGTCGCCTCCTAGGTCCGGAATCCCTGCCGCGAACCAGGCTCCGGCCGGATTGCGGATAAGGAGCACGGGGCTCGCGCAATCGAAAGGCGCCGGCACCAGTACGTCATCGATCCGAAAATCGCCGTTCGGCGCGAGCGGAACGCCGGCCGGGTTCGTGCTGCGCAGGGTAAACGGCGCGGCAGCTTCGCAAATCAGCGTGGCGAACACGCTTTGGTTCGCGTTGCCTCCGATGCCGTTGCCGCCGGCCAGCAGCAGGCCCTTTCCCCTGACCTTGATACGCCCGCCGGCCTGGATGTCGGCGCTGAGATCGCCGATCCGCCAGATCTGGCCGGGGGGCGGGACTCCGCGGACAAAGTTACGGTTCACGGCCTCGGCGGTCAGCGGTTGCTGTCCCGCCGGCACTACGGCGCTCGAGACGGGGTCGACTCCGATCCCCCCTTTGAATTTCACCAGGGAGTCGTCCGCTGTTGCGGCAAGCGGAGTGACCGACCCGAGGAACAGCACGAGAGCAGATAGCTTCTTCAACATGGCAAGTTCTCCTTTTTCCTTGAATAAGGGCGACTGCGTCCAGCTTGATTTTTTGAACGAGATTTGCGGTCTGCGCCTCATACTACTCTCCTATCGTTACCGTCTGATTAACACGCACCGCCGCTCCCTCGGGCGTAAACGGGATAGGGCACTCGTATACATTGCCGGGGGGCGGCTTATTCCGCGGCCGTCAATTCTTCGCGGCGAGAATCTCGATCTCGGCCAGAAAGCCGGGCCGCACCAATGCCCAAAGGGCAGGGGGCGTTCCGGCGGCACTTGGAGCGCAACCCGGGGCGCCGGGTCTTAACAAACTGTTGCAGTTGCGTGCCTTTGCCGCGCGCACAATGGGCCGGCGTCCCAACCTCCGAGGAGCCGTCATGAACAAAGCGTTTTGTCTCGCACTCGCGCTCACGGGCGCCAGCACCGCCGCCATCGCGCAACAGGACATCCCGCCCGCCGGCGGCCAGAATTTCGCGCAAAGGAAGGAGCAGATTCTCAGACGCATGGACGAGCGCATGCAGATGATGCAGAAGGTCCGCGCCTGCGTCGCGCAGGCACCGGACGACAGAGCCGCCCGCGCCTGCCGTCCGGCGCGCCAACCCGGCGGGCCCGACGGCTTCGTGGAACGCGGCGAGAAATAAGCCGGGGCCGTCTCTCCAAGCCCGGCCCAAGGCCGGGTAACATGGCAGGATGGTGATCGCATCCTGCAGCGTCGTCGGCAATCTGCTCAAGGAACGCAAGCAAACGCTCGCGGTCGCCGAATCGTCCGCCGGCGGCTTGATCAACGCCGCGCTCGTGGCAGTGCCGGGAGCCTCCGCCTGGTATCTCGGCGGCTGCATCGTCTATACGGGCGCAAGCCGCTCGGCGCTCGTCGGCATCACGCCGCAGGACATGGCGAGCCTGCGCCCGGCAAGCGAGCCCTTCGCTAAATTGCTCGCGCAGCGCATGCGCGAGCGCCTCGGCGCCACCTGGGGCTTGAGCGAAACCGGCGCGAGCGGCCCGAGCGGCAACCGCTATGGCGACAAGCCCGGCCACGCCTGCATCGCCGTCAGCGGCCCCGTCGAAGCGGTGATCACCGTCGAGACGGGCAGCGCCGACCGGGAGGCCAACATGTCGACTTTTGCACGCCGCGCCATCGAATTATTCGAATCCTGTCTGCGAAAAATCTCATGACCGCACGCAAATCCACCACCAAGGCCTACCACGACACGGGCTTTCTCAACAGCAAGGACGCCCGTGCCCTGCGCATCCTGTCGGAGTATCTCGAACCCAAGAGCCGCTTCGACCGCAACAAAATCGACGACACCATCGTGTTCATGGGCTCGGCGCGCACCAAGTCGCGCGAGGCCGCCGAGGAAATGTTGAACAAGGCAAAAGCGGGCAAGGACCGGGAGCGCGCGCAAATGGCGCTCAAGATGTCCGCTTATTACGAAGCCGCCCGCGAGCTCGCCTTGCGCCTCACCAAATGGTCCAAGACCCTCGACCAGGAGGAGCGCCGCTTCGTCGTATGTACCGGCGGCGGCCCGGGAATCATGGAGGCGGCGAACCGCGGCGCGGCCGAGGCGAAGGGCATGAACGTCGGCCTCACCATCTCCATCCCGGTGGAGGAGTTCGACAACCGCTACGTCACGCGCGAACTTTCCTTCCACTTCCACTACTTTTTCATGCGCAAGTTCTGGTTCGCGTACCTGGCGAAGGCGGTGATCGTGTTCCCGGGCGGCTACGGCACCCTAGACGAACTGTTCGAGCTCCTGACCCTCGTGCAGACGCGCAAAATGAAAAAGCCCATGCCCATCGTCCTCTTCGGCACCGAGTACTGGAACGAAGTCATCGACTTCGACGCCCTCGCCCACCACGGCACCATCGACGCCAAAGACATCGAGCTCGTGCACCGCACCGACTCCGTGGACGACGCCTACGAGTGGATCGTCAAGCAGCTCGCGGAGAAGGCGATCGGGCAGCCGGGGGCGACGTTGTAGGGCCGGGAGGGTTGAGTAAAGCCTGCTTTACTCAACGTATGTTTGAGTAAATGAAGTCGTCATTTACTTTACTCAAAGGTTCCTCGGTGTACACTTGACGGCCTATCATGCCGGCCATCAGAGCCTTCGTTCCAAAGCCTTTGCCGCGCGCCGATCTCGACTGGCGCGCGCTTGTGCCCTCGATCGGGCGAGCGACCCTGGCGCTCGCGCGCTATGACGGCATCCTGCACGGCGTGCCCGATCCAACGGTGCTGCTCTCCCCGCTCACCACACAGGAGGCCGTGCTCTCCTCGAAGATCGAGGGCACGCAGGCGACCCTGGGCGACGTACTGCGCTTCGAGGCCGGGGAGCCGGCTCGCGACGAAGACAGGCGCGAGGACATCCAGGAAATCCTCAACTACCGGCGCGCCCTGCGCGAAGCCGAGCGGACGCTGAAGAAGGGTCGTTTCGGCCTGAACCTAATGAAGCGCCTGCACGCGATCCTGCTCGCCAGCGTGCGCGGACGCGACAAGAGCCCGGGCGAGTTCCGGCGGACGCTCGTGTGGATCGGCGCCCCCGGCGCACCGATCGAAGCCGCGCGCTTCGTTCCGCCCGAGCCCGCGCGCTTGCCGAAGCTGCTCGCCAACCTGCAGGCCTATTGGCACGGCGACGAGATCGATCCGCTGGTGCAACTGGCCCTGATCCATGCACAGTTCGAGATCCTCCACCCGTTCCGCGACGGCAACGGGCGGATCGGCCGCATGCTCGTACCGCTCTTTCTCTACGAAAAGAAGCTCCTCTCGCGGCCCACGTTCTACCTGTCGCAGTACATGGACGAGCACCGCTCCGAATACATCGCGCGGCTACGCGCGCTGAACGGCCCGCAGTCCTGGAATGACTGGACCGCATTTTTTTTGAAGGCGCTCGCGGCCCAGGCCGAGGCAAATGCCGACAAGGCGCGCCGCATACTCGCGCTCTACGCTCGCCTGAAAGCGCGCACCATCGCCCTCACCCGCTCGCAGTACGCAGTGCCGCTCCTCGACCGGCTGTTCGCCCAGCCGATCTTCGCCTCCAACGATTTGTTCCGCGACCCCGCGATGCCAACCAAGCCGGTCGTCACCCAACTCCTGCAGCGACTGACCGAGGCCGGCATCCTCAAGCAACTGCGCGAAGCGCGCGGTCGCCGTGCGCAAGTGCTCGCGCTTACGGAGCTGGTGAATTTGTGTGAGGGGAAGAAAGTCGTCTAGGGCGAGGAAGCAGAAGAGCTTAAGAAGAAAAATCTGTCTCGCTGGATTCCAGGATCGCCCAATGCGTGGGGAATCAACGCCGTTCTTCCAGACGGAAGCAAGCAAACCTTGCTCGCTGGTTTTATTGCGCGGGCAATTGCTGACCTCACGACACCCAGAGATCTCATTGCCATGATCAAGCAACATCCCGTACAAATGCGTAAGGCAGGAATTGATCCGTTCGAATTCGACTAACCATATTTACAAGTAGCCAGGTTCACTACCGTGCCACACGTTCCTTCAACTCTCTCATCTCCGCCTCACTCCTCACCGTCATCACGGCCACTTTCCTCGCGCGGAAATACGGCAGTACGACCTGCATCTGTCCGTCGCGCTCGTTGAGCGAGATGTAGCGCGGTTCGGCGCCGCGGGTCGGCAGGTCGAACGTTGTCCACGTAGCGCTCGTCGGGTCGTAGCGCGCGACGCGGTCGGCACCCCAGAGGTTGGTCCACGCGCGGTGTTGCGAATCAACCGCGACGTGATAAGGCTGTTGCGCGCCGGGCAGCGGCACGTAGGTGGTCTCGCGCGTGCGCGTGTCGACGCGCGCGAGGTTCGCGCCCCAGGAGTTGCCGACCCACAACACGTCCGCGTTTTTGTCCGTGCCCATGCGGCGTGGCCCCTGTGCCCACGGTAGCGGGACGTTGAAGTCCGGCTGGTTGTAGGTCTCGTAGAATTTGCGCGCTTCCGGCGTGACACGGTCCATTTCCTCCTTCACCGGCGCGAGCTTGATCTCGGATGATTTCCCCGTCGCGCCATCGCCGACGCCGATGATGTCCAGCGTCATCTCGGCCCAGTAACCGTTGCCGTCGCGGTCGGCGGCCGCGCCGTAGGTGGTGCCGGTGCCGTTCGCGGTCTTGTAGGTGACTGACTTGTACTCGGTGAATTTTTCGGTGTCCGGATCGAAGCGCAGCGCTCCGTCGGGCGAAGACACCCAGATCCTGCCCTTGCCGTCGTAGTCCACAGTGGTCGCGCCGCCGGTCGGCGACATGCCCTCGGGCGGGACGTACACGGAGATGTTCTCGGTCTTCGGATCGAGGCGTCCCAGGCTGCCCCGTCCGGTGTTGACGTTGAACCAGATGATGCCGTTCGGATCGCGCGTCATGCCGTGCGCCTGCGCGGCGCGGCCGTTCGCTCCGGGCATCATGAAGAGTTTCACCTCGCCCGTTCGCGTGTCGATCCTGCCGAGGGTGGTGCGCTTGTTCGGGATGTTGCAGGTGAACCAGAGATTGCCGGCGGTATCGAGCCAGGAATCGTGCACGCCCCAGCCGGGGATCATCACCGAGGGTGTTCCCAGCGTCCAGTCGGTGCCGTCGTTCTGGATGAAATTCGCGGGCAGCCCGACGTCCGGATCGAGCGGCAGGTCGTATTCCCTGAAGACCACGCGCGCCGCTTCACCCGACGGACGCGGCTCGGGCTTCACGTTCATCGCGCTCTTGCCGGGTCCGCGCGCGCGGGCGAGATAGGCCGCGAGCTCCTTCTGGTGGAAATCGAGAAGGCCCGCGGGCTTGCGGTCCTTGCCGACGTAGGCGCCGTAGACGTTGGCGTTCTTCATCAGCTCGATGACGGCGCTCCAGCCCGCCTCGTCGAAGCGGTGCTGCAGCGGAAAGCTCGCGGTGTGGCAGCCGGTGCAGTCGTTCCTCACCATGCGCTTCATGCGCTTGTCGTGCTCGTTTTCTCCGGGGAGCGCGGCGAGCATCAGGTTGCCGGGAAGCTGCTTGAACGCCTGTTCGGGATCGGTCAGGTGCGAGAGACTGAAGTTCTGCCTGCGGTTCGCGGAAAGATCGACCTCGCTCTTCGCCACCCGGTAGCCGAGTGCCTGCGCCCAGACGCGGTATTTTCCGGCCGGGAGCGGCGTGAAAGTGTAGTTGCCCGATTCGTCGGTGAAGACGCTGGTGGTGATCGTGCCGCCTTGCGGCTTGGCCGACACGGTGACGCCGCCCATGGGCTCGCCTGAGGAGGCGCGGATCGAGCCGCTGAGAAGAACATCCGCGGCTTGAGCGGGGGTGAATGCGGCGAGTGCGAGGGCTATGAGCAGGTTTCGCATGGAGATCTCCGTTATTCGGCCGGACGTGGAACCGTTTTGAGGTAAGCGACGATCGCGTCGATCTCGGCCGGCTTGAAATGGGTCTTGAAGCCCGGCATCCGCGGCGTGCCGTTGGCGATGAACGTTCGCATCGCGGCCTCCTGCCCTCCGAGCGTGTCCTTCGACAGGACGGGCGCGTATTGCGGGCTCGTCATCTGCGGCTTGACGTGGCAGACGCGGCAGGACTGGTTGAAGAGCCGCATGCCGAGGAGTTGCTTGTCGTTCGACGGGGGCGCAGTGCCCGGGACCGCAGTACCCGGAGTTTGAGCGAGCGCGAGGAGCGGCACGGCGAACAGCAGGAACGGAAACAGCGTGGCTCCGCGCTTCATGTGCTCCTCCGCCATGGAGAATCGATCGGCTGGGGAAAGTTTAGCATTAGTTCTCGCGCGAGAACTTCTGCGCCCTTCGCCCGGTGCCGACCTCGGACGTATACAGGTTGCCCTTCGAGTCGATGGCGATGTTGTGCACCCACTTGAATTCGCCCGCCATGCGGCCGTTGCGGCCGAACGAGGACAGCACCTTGCCGGTATCGCGCTCTAGGACGAGCACCTGGCCGTTCGCGCCGTCCGCCAGGAAGAGGTATTTCTGCGCCTTGTCCTCCGACAGCACCAGGTCCCACACCGATCCGTTCTGCAGGGTCTGCGGTTCGACGCGAAATTCCTTCTCGAAGCGGCCGCTGCGCGCGAATACCTGGATGCGGTCGTTGGCGCGGTCGCAGACGTAGACCAGGCCGTCGTGCGCGAGGCGCGCGCAGTGCACCGGGTTGCCGAACTGCTGCGGCAGCGGCTTCGCCGGATCATAGGCGAGCTGCTTGTCGTCGCTGGGACGGTTGCCGTACGCGCCCCAGTGCCGCTTGTAGGCGCCGGTCGCCGCGTCGAGCACGAGCACGCGCCGGTTCTGATACCCGTCGGCGATGAAGAGCTCGTTCGCCTGCGCATCGATCTCCACGTGCGCCGGGCGGCCGAGCTGCGTGGTGCTGTTCGAGCCGCCGGTGCTGCCCGCCTTGCCGATCTGCTTCAGGAATCTCCCGTCCGCCGTGAACTTGAGGATCTGGTGATCCTTGGTGCCGTTGCCGCCGATCCAGACGTTGCCCTCGCCGTCGACGGTGATGCCGTGCTCCATCTCGGGCCAGTCGTAGCCTTTGCCGGGTCCGCCCCAGCTGCGGTAGAGATTGCCCCCGGAATCGAACTCGAGCACCGGCGGGGCCGGCGTGCAGCAGCGTGTTGTCGGCGGCGATTGCAGCGCGCCTTTTTCGTCGTCCACCAGCGTGCCCGGGCGATGAATGATCCAGATGTGATCGTTCTTGTCCACGGCGATGCCCGCGACCTGCCCGAGGATCCAGTTGCCCGGAAGCGGCTTCGGCCACGCCGGATCGACCGCGAAGCGCGGCGTACCGCGCAAGGGCATCTGCTGGCAACCCGGGAGCATCGCGAGCGCCGCGGCGGCGGCGCCGATTGCAAATATCATTTTGGTCGTTTTCGTCTTTTTCATGGTTTCTCCTCCGGTTGCCAAACTAGCGCAAGCCGCAAACGAAAACAAGCGCTCCGGCCCATGCCGTAGCGGACCTTGTTGATCAGGAGCTTCCGGCACTATCATCGATGCCGACCATGACTCCGGGAATCGAATACGCGCTCGGCGCGCTGCTCTTCTTCGGGCTCGGCGACCTGGTGTACAAGCGCGGCGCGGCGGCCGGCGCGCCGCCGCATCACTTCCTGATGGTGCAGTCCTGGGTGTTCACGCCGACGGTCGCCTTGTACGGGCTTTTCACCGGTTCGCTCGAATTTTCCGCGGCGGCGGTGCAATGGGGCGCGCTCGCCGGGGTATTCGCCCTGGTCGGTTTCTACAATTTCGCGCACAGCTTGAGAACCGGCTCGATCAGCATCAACGCGCCGATTTTCCGCTTGAGCTTCGTCCTCACCGCGGCGCTTGCGGTGGTGCTGCTCGGGGAGCCGCTCACGCGCTACAAGGTCGCGGGCATCGCGCTCGCGCTCGCCGCGGTCTGGCTGCTGCTCGGCGCGCCGGCTCCCGGAGACGCGGCCGGACGGCGCGAGAGCCGCTCATCGCTGGTGCGCGTGCTGATCGCCACCGCGACCGTCGGGGTCGGCAACTTCGTCTACAAGCTCGGCTTGCAGGCGGGCGCGAACCCCGCCTCGATGATCACCGCGCAAGGCGTCGTGGTGATCACGCTCGCCACGGCATTCGTCGCTGTGGTCGACAAGCGCGTGCGGCCTTCCGGGGCCGCACTGCGCTACGCGCCCAGGGCAGCGGTCGTGCTCGCCCTGGCCTTCGCCTTCATGGTCGAAGGCATGGCGCGCGCCGAGGCGAGCGTGGTGGTCCCGATCGCGCAGATGGGTTTCGTCGTCACCGCCCTGCTCGGCTTTATTTTCCTGCGCGAACCGTTCACCGCGCGCAAAGGCGCGGGCCTTCTCGCCGCGCTCGCGGCGCTGGCAAGCCTCGCGTACGGCTAGGAGGTTCTGATTTACGTCATGCCCGCGTAGGCGGGCATCCAGGAAGCGCGCAAATCCCTGGATTCCCGCTTACGCGGGAATGACGAAATCGAATGTTGTTCAGAACTTCCTTAACGGCTCGCTATCGGACGAAGATCTTCTTCGGGATCGTGCCGTACACCATCTGCACCTGATCGACCGCCTCGCCGACCGTGTAATTGACGGCGACGCTGGCGAGCGAATAGGCGTCCGCGGCCGACAAGCCCTTCTCGCGCTGCAGGAAGGCCACCGTCTCCTCCGCGGCCTGCTTCAACGCGGCGTCGAGATCGGAGTCCATGCCCATCACGTAGTAGTTGTCGGCGTCCTCCGCACGCGGCCACTTCATCGCCTTGCCCGCTCCCTTGTGGACGAAGAACCGCACGATAGGCGTGAGTGAAGCTTCGATGGCGGTGCCGTTGATCTCGCCGTCGCCCTGCACCGCGTGTGAATCGCCTGTATAGAAGAGCGCGCCGCGCTGATAGACGGGGAGATAGAGGCTCGCACCCACGGTGAGCCGGTTGAAATCCATGTTCCCGCCGTAGATGCCCGGCGGCCGGGTGTTGGCGAGCGCCTCCGGAGGCATGACCGCCATGATGCCCATGAACGGAACCAGGGGAATCTCGACGCCCGGCGCGAAGAGGGCGACGCGCCGCTGCAGATCGAAGCGGATGATTTTGGGATAAGGCTTAGCGTGCACATCCGGCAGCACGCCGGTGCCCTTGTTGCTGTTGTTCACGCCGTAGGGAACGCGGAACTTGAACTCGACCATGCGCACTTCCAGCATGTCGCCCGGCTCGGCGTCTTCGATGTAAATCGGACCGGTCAGCACGTGCGCGCCCGCGTCCTTGGGGCGCGGCGCCTTTTGGTAGATCTCGATGGCGTCGGCCAGTACCTGATCGGGCTGTATCCCCGCCGCGCCGAAAAACTGGACGGGATCCATGCCGTTGATCAGGCCCTGGTGCGAAACGGTGTCGATCCGCACCGCCTGCCCGACGCGAACCGTGAGGACCGGCGGCCGGCCTGCGGGCAGATAACCCCAGACCACGGTGTCGGGAGTCGACGGGACGTAGGCGTCCGCTTCGTACTGAAGCCGCTGCAAGGAGCCGCAGCCCGACACGGCGAGCAAATACAAAGCAATACACGAAACACCGCCAATCACGTTAACCAGCTTCATGGAGTTCCTCCGATCGTCCTTATCGGTCGTCATTCCGGACGCGCGTAGCGCGATCCGGAATCCAGGGTCGTCTACAGCGCAAAGTCACTGGATTCCCGCTTTCGCGGGAATGACAGCGCCAAGCTGCAATGTCGAGCTGCTAATCATGGATAACTGAACGGCGACGGATACGGCCTGCCGAACGGCCGCCCCGCGCGCACTGTTGCGACCGGCTTCAGATGGCGGTTGCCCTTGCGCGCGTTCTTGCGCGTGTCGACGAAGTCCACCGGGCCTTCGACCAGTTCGAGAATGGAAACGTCGGCGGGGGCACCCACGGCCAGCGTGCCGAGTTTCTCGATCTTGCCGATGATCTTCGCCGGAGCCGACGTGGCCATGGCCACCACCTGCTCGAGCGAAAATCCCATGTTGAGGAACTTGCTCATCACCCAGGGCAGGTAAGGCATGCCGGGCGTGTTGCCGCTCACAGCGTGGATGTCACTGCCGATCGTGTCGGGCACGAGGCCCTGCTGGATCGCCGGCTCCGCCACGGTGTAGTCGAAGCTGCCGCCGCCGTGGCCGACGTCGATCAGGACGCCGCGCTTCTTCGCTTCGAGCGCAGCGGCGATCAGCCTGCCGTTTTGCACCGTGTTGTTGCCGGCGCCCGAGTAGGCGTGCGTGAGAATGTCGCCGGGGCGCAGCAAGTCGAGCAGCGCCGAGAGCTCGCCCGGTGCGTTGCCGATGTGGCACATGACGCGCGCGCCGCGCACGCCCGAGCGCTCGCAGGCGAGGATCGCGCGGCGGAGCGGTTCCAGGCCGTTCGTGCCGACGACATCGAGCGACTCGCGCACCTTGATGCCGAGAACGAGCTCGGAATTCTCGGCGAGCGTCTTCGCCGCCTGGTCGACGTCGGCGTAGTCGATGTTGAGCATCTCGCCGACCGGAAATCCGGAAAGCCCGATCGAGGAGATGTGCACGAAGGCGTAAATGCGGCTGCGCGCCTGCGCGACGATGTAGTGCTTGAGCGCGGAGAAAGTATTCGCGCCCGCGTCGCCCGCGCTCACGTAAGTCGTGGTCGCCGTGTAGGGCACGAGCTCGTCCGCGGGCAGGCCGAGCGCCGAGACTTGCGGATAGACGTGCGCGTGCATGTCGACCAGGCCGGGCAGCACCAGCCTGCCCTTCGCGTCGAGCAACTGCTTCGCGCGCGCGTCGGGAATGTCGGGCTCGAGCGCCGCGATCACCGCGTTCTTGATGCCGATATCGCGCCGCGCGCGCAACTTCTGGCTGGGGTCGAGCACTTCGCCGCCCTTGATGACGAGGTCGAACTTGTCGGTCTGCGCGAGCGCGCCGGCCGCGCCAAGACCGAGCAAGGTGCCGCCGGCGGCGGCACCGATCAGGAAATCGCGTCTGGAAAGAGCTTGCATGATGTTTCCTCCGTGCAATTATTTTTTCTTCGCCTGGCCTTCGGCCGAGCAGGGATTGTCGCTCGAGCAGCGGTCGCCTATGACTCCGACCGCCTGGATCTCGATCTCGATGCCGGGCCGCGCGAAGTTCGTCACCGTGATGAGCGCGCTCCCCGGATAGTTGCCGTTCTGGAAGAAGTCCTTGCGCATCTCGACGAAGCGGTCGCCGTAGCGCGATTCCTTGATGAACACCGTCATGGAGACGATATTGGCGAGGCTGCCGCCGGCGCGCTTCATCACCTGGTCGATCTGCGAAACCACCTGGCGCACCTGCGCCTCGAAATTGTTGGCGATGTCGCGGCCCTCGTTGTCGCGCGTCGCGGTCTGTCCCGCGACCCAGACGGTCTTCCCGCCTTCGGTAATGACGCCGGGAGAGAAGGCACGCGACAGCTGGAACGGGGTTTTCTCCATGTATTCGGCGGCGGACGCGGCAAGGGGCAGCGCAATGGCGGCGGCAAGCAGAGTTTTCCGGATCGTGTTCATGGTTCTCCCTGGGGCGAATTGACGGTGATTTACGGTCGCCAAGGATCGCCGGCGGGACCGCAGGCTAACGCTAACCCAAACAACACGCCGCCACAAGCCGGGCCTGGGGGCTCCGATACGCTTTGGGGGCAGCGCAGCATTGGCCGCTCGCGCGGCCCGGGGGAAATGACAAAAATGTAATCAAACGGTTGGCCTACCGTTCGGAACGGGATTCTATAGTGGCGTCACGCCCGGTGTGATTCTTCCGGATCCGTCGAGGCTTGCTCTGTAATCAACCAGAATGGAGAACGTCATGAAACTGTTCCTTCCGGCCTTTGCCGCGGCAGCGCTTTCCGCCGTCAGCCTTGCCGCCACTGCCACGGTGACCGAAGCCGACATGCTCGGCAATCCCGCGCAGGCTTCGGCCGTGCGGCGCATCATCGTCATCAATCCCGATACGAAGTGGGTCACCGTCGAGCACGGCGAGGTCATCAAGTTCGTCGCAAACGGCCGGGAATTCGCCTGGGCCTTCAACGGCATGTCTTCCTCGTTCGATCTGAAGCGGGTCGCGCCGGCCGGCGCTCTCGATCGAGACCTCGAGGTCTACATCTGGCCCAATGACGAGGACCGAGACAACTAAACTTCGGCGCGGTGTGGCGGATCAGTTCGAGGTCTTCGCCTCCAGCGCCTCCCAGCGCGCAAGGAGTTGCGTCAGTTCCGCCTCGATCGCGGCGTGGCGCAGTTGCAGTTCTTTCGCTTCGCCCGGCCGGACGCGATACAGCACGGGATCGGCGAGCTTGCCGGTGATTTCACCTTGTTCGCGCTCGAGCGCCTGGAGTTTCTCCGGCAGCCCGGCGAGTTCGCGCGCCTCCTTGTAGCCGAGCTTGATCCTGCCTTGCGCGCGTTGACTGCGCGGCTCGAGCACCCCGGATTTCTGTTTCCCGGATTTCGGCGCCGATCCCCGCGCATCCTTCGAGCGCACGCGCTGCCAGTCGCTGTAGCCACCGGCGTATTCCTTCCATGCGCCCCCGCCTTCGCTCGCGATGGTCTGGGTCACGACGTTGTCGAGAAACTCGCGGTCGTGGCTCACCAGGAAGAGCGTCCCCGCGTATTCCTGCAGAAGCGATTCCAGCAGCTCCAGCGTTTCGATGTCCAGGTCGTTGGTCGGCTCGTCCAGCACCAGCACGTTGGCGGGCCGGCTGAAAAGCCGCGCGAGCAGCAGGCGGTTGCGCTCGCCGCCGGAGAGCGATTTCACCGGCGCCCGCACGCGCTCCGGCGGAAAGAGAAAATCCCCGAGATAGGCGATCACGTGTTTTTTCACGCCGTTCACTTCGACGTGGTCGCTGCCCTGGCTGATGGTGTCGCCGAGCGTCGCTTCCTCGTCGAGCGCCTCGCGGAACTGGTCGAAATAGGCGACGCTCAACTTCGTGCCGCGGTGCACCTTGCCGGAATCCGGGCGGATCTCCCCGAGGATCAGTTTCAGCAGCGTGGTCTTGCCGCTGCCGTTCGGGCCGATCAGCCCGACCTTGTCGCCGCGCAGGATGCGGCAGGAAAACTTCTTCACCACCTGTTTGTCGCCGTAGTTCTTGCCGACTTCTTCGAGCTCCGCGACCAGGCGGCCGGAGCGCTCGCCTTGCGCGAGCTCGAGGCCGACCTTGCCGACGCGGTCGCGCCGCGCCGCGCGCTCGATGCGCAGGGCCTCCAGGCGCCGCACCCGGCCTTCGTTCCTCGTGCGGCGCGCTTCGATCCCTTTGCGGATCCACACTTCCTCCTGCGCGAGGACCTTGTCGAACTTGCGCTGGTGCACGGCTTCGGTGTCGAGCGCTTCCGCCTTTTTCTGCTGGTAGACGCGGAAGTTGCCCGGGTAGGTACTCAAGAGGCCGCGGTCGAGCTCGATGATCCGCTGCGCGACCGAATCGAGGAAACGCCGGTCGTGCGTGACGCACAGCACGCTGCCGGGAAACGCAAGCAGCGTCTCTTCCAGCCATTCGATCGCGGTGAAATCGAGATGGTTGGTGGGCTCGTCGAGCAGGAGCAGACCGGGCGCCATGACCAGCGCGCGTGCCAGGGCGACGCGCTTCTTCAGCCCGCCCGAGAGTTCCGCTACGGGGTCGTCTTCGGAGAGCTGCAAGCGGCTCAAGGTCGCCTCGATCTTGTGCTGGAGGCTCCAGCCGTCGCTCGCATCGAGCGCCTCCTGCAGGTGCTGCATCCGCTCCATCAGCGCGGCATCGTCTTCATGCGCGCCGCCGCCGTGCGCAGCCAGCGCATGCGTCGCGGCGTGATAGTCGACCAGCAGTTTCGTCCCTTCGCCCAGACCTTCGGCCACCGCCTCGAACACGCTTTGCCCGGGCCGGAACTCGGGTTCCTGCGAAACGCTCGCCAGCTTCAGTTGCGGCGCGCGCCAGACCTTGCCTTCATCCGCCGCGGCGAGGCCTTCGATGATCTTCAGGAGAGTGGATTTGCCGGTGCCGTTGCGCCCGATCAGGCCGATGCGTTCGCCCGGCTCGATCACGAGATCGACGCGGTCGAGCAAGGGCACATGGCCGTAGGCGAGAGAAACCTGCGAAAGCTGGAGGAGAGGCATCGACGAAATTCCGGTGAACCGGCGTGCCCGCCGGCCCGCCGCGCACCTCTTTCAGCCGGCGGCGCGCGGTCCGCGCAGGCGCACGTTGGTTTTCCTGCTGATGACGAAGTGGTGCGGATCCATCTTCTGCTCGATCGCGGCGATGCGATATTCCTCCTCGGGCCGCCGGCCCGGGGCGCTCACGGTACAGGATACGAGCTTGCCCTCGGCGTTGAGCCGCGAGAGCTCGATCCCCATGCGCTCTACGCCGACCCCGAGCTTCGCCGCCAGAGGCTTGATGCGCCATGCGATGGGATTGGACGTCATGAAATCGAGCACGCTCTCGCGCAGGGAAAGGACGGTCATCGGCTCAATTCACGGTGTGCGAAGAACGCGCCGTCCTACTTGTCCCATTTGGCCATGTCGGCGAGGTCCACGTTGTAGCCGACGTTCTGCGGGCCCGCGGCCGCGTTGACCACTTTCTCAACCTTGCGGAATACGTCGGCGAGCTGAAAGCTGAGCTTCGCCAGCTCCACCGGATCGGGCTTGATCACCGCGGCGCTTTCGACCCTGAGAAAAGCGCGGCCGACCAATTCGACATAAATCCGCGACGCCAGATCCTGGAAAGCGCTTACTGTCGGGTGGGCGGGTGTGGCCATGAATGCCGCCTTGAAAAAAAAGAGTGGACGGCACATAGTACGCCGAACTCAAGGTGGACAAGCGGATTTCCTTCCTATTTTCGCGGCACGGCGCTCCCGCCCTCTCCAATTCGAGCCTTCGCGAGAGCATACAATACGCGGCATGAGTGCCGAATCCCAATGGAAGCACCGCGGCGTTCGCGTGGTGCATGCGAACGAGCTCGACATCAACACGGCGCAGACGCCCGGCATGAACCGCGCGGCGGCGATCACCAACGCGCGCGCCGGAGCGGAAAAACTCTGGGCCGGGACGGTCGTCATCCACCCCAAGGCGAAAACCAGCGCGCACCACCACGGACCGGTCGAGAGCGTGATCTACGTCGTCAGCGGCCGCGCGCGCATGCGCTGGGGCGACCAGCTCGAATTCGTCGCCGAAGCGGGACCGGGCGACTTCATCTACGTGCCGCCCTACGTTCCGCACCAGGAAATCAACGCGAGCGACGCAGAGCCGCTCTCATGCGTGCTGGTCCGGAGCGGCCAGGAGCCCGTGGTCGTGAATCTCGATATTCCGGTGGTCGAGAAGCCGGAAGAGGTGCATTGGGTGGACAACATTCATCCGGGACCGAAGGGGTAGCACGCGGTCCATGGCGGTCTGCCGGCGCTTGAATGCGACGAGAGGGCGTTGTATTATAACGTCCGTTATAACCTGAGATTTCGCCATGGCCGCCCTCAAACTTACGCAGATCGGCAATTCCGTCGGCGTGATACTGCCGAAGGACATGCTCGCGCGCCTGAAGGTCGAAAAAGGCGACACGCTGCACGTCACCGACACGCCTGATGGCCTTCACCTCACGCCTCACGATCCCCGTTTCGAAGCGCAGATGAAACACGTTCGGCGTATCGCGAAGAAGCGCCGCGCCGTGCTGCGCGAGCTTGCGAAGTGAAGAAGTGGGTCTGGATAGAGCGCTCCGTCATTCTCGCCGCGCACGACGAACAGCTTGCCGAGCACGGCGGCAGCGCCGGCATACGCGATGAAGGACTGCTCGATTCGGCTCTCGCCCGTCCGCTGAACCGCGTCGCATACGGCAAACCCGACGCCGCAGAACTCGCTGCTGCCTATGCCTATGGCCTCGCGACGAACCATCCTTTCGTGGACGGCAACAAGCGTATTGCGTTCATCGCCCTTGAGCTCTTCCTCGCGCTGAACGAGCACAAGCTGGTCATCGACGACGCCAATTGCGCGATGTGCCTGCTCGCCGTCGCCGCCGGAACGATGAAGGAAGCGGCGCTCTCGGAATGGACCCGCCGCCACAGCAAGCGGCAGCGATAGTCCCGCGTTCAAGACCACAGTCAAGCAGATGATCCGCCTCTCCCAGGTCACGCTCCGCCGCGGCACGAAGACGCTCCTCGAAGGCGCCGATGTCGCGCTCAATCCCGGCGACAGGATCGGCCTGATCGGTGCGAACGGTTCCGGCAAGTCGAGCATCTTTGCGCTCCTGCGCGACGAGCTGCACGCCGACAAGGGCGAGGTTGATTTTCCGGCGCGCTGGCGCGTCGCGCACGTGGCGCAGGAGACGCCGGCCCTCGCCCGCCCCGCGCTCGAATACGCGATCGACGGCGACACCACCCTACGCAAGCTCGAAGCCGAGCTCGCCGAGATCGAGGCCGCCGAGGACACCGAACTGAGCGGCCACCGGATCGGCGAGCTGCACGCCGCGATGGGCGACGCCGATGCGTATACAGTGCGCTCGCGCGCGGAGCAGCTCCTGCACGGCCTGGGGTTTTCGCACGAGCAGATGGGCCAGCCGGTGGCGAGTTTTTCCGGCGGCTGGCGCATGCGCCTGAATCTCGCGCAGGCGCTGATGTGCCCTTCCGACCTCCTGCTGCTCGACGAGCCGACCAACCACCTGGATCTGGATGCCATCATCTGGCTGGAGGACTGG
>Ga0193726_1000454_pt1 | contig 43155 bp, 39 predicted proteins | sample H2c1metaG_FD_144928 | JGI IMG/M metagenome (GOLD analysis project Ga0193726, IMG submission 144928) | Soil microbial communities from a riparian zone of the East river system, Colorado, United States - H2c1 | ecosystem: Environmental > Terrestrial > Soil > Riparian zone | place: USA: East River... | reverse complement strand
CACCGACCCGATCGGCAACATTCCCTTATTCGTCTCCCTGCTGCGACAGGTCGATCCGAAACGCCGTGTCCGCGTGATCGTGCGCGAGTGCGCGATCGCGCTGGCCGTGCTGCTGATATTCGCGCCTTTCGGCAGCTCTCTCCTCGAGCTCTTCGGCTTGTCGGACCGTTCGCTCAACCTCGCCGGCGGCGTCATCCTGTTCCTGATCGCGTTGCGCATGATCTTTCACAACCGTGAGGGCATTTTCGGCGAAACGCCTTCGGGCGAGCCGTTCATCGTGCCGCTTGCGATTCCCTCCATAGCCGGGCCCGCGGCCATCGCCACCGTGGTGCTGCTCGTGTCGCGCGCGCCGCAGCGCCTGACGGAGTGGCTTCTTGCAGTGACCGTGGCAATAGGGGTGTCGCTGGTGGTCCTGGTATTCGCCGAGCGCATCAGCCGGTGGCTGAGCGAACGGGTGCTTGGCGCCTTCGAGCGGCTGATGGGATTGCTGTTGACGGCGATCGCGGTGGAGATGTTATTGCGCGGGATCGAGGGTTTCGTTCACCACCTGCAAGCCGACTAGCCGGTCCGAAACTGGCGGGCGGTCTCCTCCGAGTCAGCCCGCCGCCTCAACTGTCACGGGATTGCGTTGCGGATGGCGGGCAGCATGCGCGTGACAGCATCGCGCCCCTCCGTGATGGCGACTTCTGCTCGATGGTAATCGAGCAAACCCAGATGACCGAGGCGAGGCGTGAGCAGCGCGTCGGGCGGCTCACCGGCCAGGCGGCTGCGCGCGATCCGCAATTGCATGATGTTGATCGAGCCCGTCAGCGTTTCCAGCAAGGACGGCGGCGCGTACTCGGGTTCCTCCTCCCCCTGCGGTTCGCTCGTCCTGTTGGGCCTCGGCAGAAACCTGCTGATGAAGCCGCGCGGGGCGTTCTGGTTGGGCGCCCGATCGTCGTCGCGCACGTAGCGCCCGACCAGATCCGAACCGAGATCGACCGCCAACACGATGTCCGCTCCCATCGCCCGGCACAGCGAGACCGGAATCGGATTGACCACGCTTCCATCGACGAGATAGCGACCCTCGTGCGGCACCGGTTGAAACAGACCCGGCACGGCGATGGAAGCGCCGATCGCGGCCGATACCTTGCCTTCGCGCAACCAGATTTCCTGACCGGAATGGAGGTCGGTCGCGACCGCGGCAAACGGCACCTGCAGTTCGGCAAACTCGCACTCCACGAATTGCTCGCGAAAAACTTCCCTGACGCGCTTGCCTTTGATGAGGCCGCCGCGCAGGCCGAAGTCCATCAGCCTTAGCATGCGCTTCCAGTCGAGCGAGAGCGCCCAGGCCTCCAGCTGATCGAGCCGGCCCGCGGCAAACGCGGCCCCGACCAGCGCGCCGACCGAGCAGCCGGCGATGAGATCGGGCTTGATGCCCGCCTCCAGGAGCGCGCGCAACACGCCGATATGCGCCCAGCCGCGCGCGGAGCCCGCGCCCAGGACGAATCCGATTTTTGGTTTCCGTGGCATGTCTCTAGCCCGGGGCCGATCCGGAGGCAAGGGTCCCCTTGCCCCCGGGACGGGCGCCGATCGAATCCCGCATCTACATCCGCTCGAAAATCGCCGCGATCCCCTGCCCGCCGCCGATGCACATGGTGACGAGCGCGTAGCGTTTCTGCGTGCGGTGCAATTCGTAGATCGCCTTGACGGTAAGGATGCATCCGGTGGCGCCGATCGGATGGCCGAGCGCGACCGCCCCGCCGTTCGGATTGACCTTCGCCGGATCGAGTCCGAGGTCGCGCGTCACCGCCATCGCCTGCACGGCGAAGGCCTCGTTCGACTCGATCACGTCCATGTCGGCGGGTTTCAGACCCGCTTTCTCGAATACGCGCTTCACCGCGGGTATCGGACCGAGGCCCATCAATTGCGGCTCGACGCCTGCGTGAGCGTAAACCACCAGGCGCGCGAGCGGCTTGGCGCCCTGCTTCTGCGCCGCGGATTTTTCCATCAGCACCACCGCGGCGCCGGCGTCGTTGATGCCGGAAGCGTTGCCCGCCGTGACGGTGCCGTCCTTCTTGAACACGGTCTTCAGCTTTTGCAGATCCTCGATCTTCAGGTCCTTGCGCACGTGCTCGTCGGTGTCGAACTGCGCGGGCCCTTTCTTGGCTTTCACTTCGACGGGCACGATCTGGCTCTTGAAATAACCCGCATCGAGCGCCTTCGCCGCGCGCTTGTGGCTCTCCAGCGCGAACGCGTCCTGCTGCTCGCGGGTCATGCCGTACTTCGCGGCGATGTTCTCGGCCGTCACGCCCATGTGGCCGTGGCCGAACGGGTCGTGCAGCGCCGCGGTCATGGCATCGATGATCTGCCCGTCGCCCATGCGCTGCCCCCAGCGCGCCGACGGCAGGAAGTACGCGGCGCGGCTCATGCTCTCGGCGCCGGCGCCGATGGCGACGTCGGTGTCGCCGAGCAGGATGTGCTGCGACGCTGACACGATCGCCTGCAAGCCGCTGCCGCACAGGCGGTTCACCGTCAGGCAGGGCGTGCCGACCGGCAACCCACCGTCGAGCGCCGCGACACGCGACATGTACAAGTCGCGCGCTTCACCGTGGATGACGCTGCCGACGACCACGTGGCCTACGGTCGCCGGATCGATCTTCGCCCGCGCCAGCGCTTCCTTGATGGCAATCGCGCCGAGCTTCGTCGGCGGAATATCCTTGAGCGAGGCGCCGTAACCGCCGATCGCGGTGCGCACACCGCTCACCACCACCACCTCACGCTGTGACATGAGAATCTCCTTGTTTCATGAAGCCTGCGCCGTCACACGGCGCTTCTCGGGAACCAGCCGCGCCTGCAAGTCGTGCGCGTCCGAAGACAGGATCTTGACCTGCGCCCAATCGCCCACGGCGAGTCCGCCCGCGCCTTCGATGCGCACCACGCCGTCGATCTCGGGCGCATCGGCGCTCGAGCGCGCTACCGCGCCCCCGGCCGACACCTCGTCCACCAGCACTTTGATGGTCCTGCCGACGTGGCGCTTCAGGCGCTTTGCGCTGATTTTCTCCTGCAACTGCATCAGTCGCGCGCGGCGTTCTTCGCGCACTTCGTTCGGCACTGCTTCCGGCAATTCGTTCGCCTTTGCGCCTTCGACCGGCGAATAGGCGAAGCAGCCGACGCGGTCGAGCTCCGCTTCCCCGAGAAAGGCGAGCAGTTCCCGGAATTCACCTTCGGTCTCGCCGGGGAAGCCCGCGATGAAGGTGCTGCGGATCGTGATGTCCGGGCAGATCCTGCGCCATGCGCGGATGCGCTCGAGATTGTCCTCGCCGCTCGCCGGGCGCTTCATGAGCTTCAGGATGCGCCGGCTCGCGTGCTGAAACGGAACGTCGATGTAGGGAAGGACCTTGCCTTCGGCCATCAGAGGAATCACGCCGTCCACATGAGGATAGGGATAAACGTAATGCAGCCGCACCCACACGCCCAATTCTCCGAGCGCCGCCGCCAGATCGCCCATTCGCGTCTTGAGCGGCCGCCCGCCCCAGAAACCGGTGCGGTACTTCATGTCCACCCCGTAGGCGCTCGTGTCCTGGGAAATCACGAGCAGCTCTTTCACGCCCGCCTTGACGAGATTTTCCGCCTCACGCATCACGTCGGCAATCGGCCGGCTCACCAGATCGCCGCGGAGGGAGGGGATGATGCAAAAAGTGCAGCGGTGATTGCATCCCTCGGAGATCTTCAGGTAGGCGTAGTGCCGTGGAGTGAGCTTTATCCCCTGTGGGGGCACGAGGTCGGCGAAAGGATCATGAGGTTTGGGCAGATGCTCGTGCACTGCCGTCATGACTTCTTCCAGCGCGTGCGGCCCCGTAACTGCGAGAACTTTCGGATGGGTTTCGCGAACCACGTCGCCTTTTGCCCCGAGGCAGCCCGTGACGATCACCCGGCCGTTCTCGGCGAGCGCCTCGCCTATGGCGTCCAGCGACTCCTTCACCGCCGATTCGATGAACCCGCAGGTGTTGACCACGACGAGATCGGCCCCGTCGTACGAAGGCGAAATAGCGTAGCCCTCCGCACGCAGCCGCGTGAGGATGCCTTCGGAATCGACGAGAGCTTTGGGACAGCCGAGCGAAACGAACCCGACTTTGGGAGTTGCAGCCATCGGATTTACTCGACCGGTGAGAGGTATGCGAACACGCGTTGATTCAGCATCGCTGGATTCCCGCTTTCGCGGGAATGACGGACTGGGGAACGGTCGCCGAACGGTGATTCAAGCCCGCTAGCTTTTCTTGTCGTCGTCCGGCGTGTCGTCCGGCGTTTTGTTACCACCCGGCGTCTTGTTATCACTCGGCGTTTTGTTGTCGCCCGGCGTTTTGTTGTCGCCCGGCGGCTGCGCGCCGAATCCCGGCATGCCGGGAAACCCGGGGAAGGTGAAGCCGGAGAACATGTTGCGCGTCTGGCTCTGCAATTGCTCCTGCATCTTCAGGAACACGTTGCGGCTCTGTTCCATGTACGCCGACATCATGCTCTGCATCGCCGGGCCCTGGAAGCTCATGAACTGCTTCCACAGGTCCTCGTTTGCTTTGGTGGGTTCCCCGTGGAGTTTTTGCGACTGCTCCTGCATGCTCTTCTGGATTTCGCCGAACAACTGCATGTTGCGCTCGAGGTACGCACCGAGCATCCCCTGCATCGTGTTGCCGTAGGAGCGGATGAACTGCGTGAGAATGTCCGAGGAGAACATCGGCGCGCCGGCGGTTTCTTCTTCCAGAATGATCTGCAGCAGGATCGAACGCGTCAGGTCTTCCTTGGTCTTGTCGTCCACCACCTGGAATTCCTCGCCCTGCACGACGAGCTTCTTTACATCGGCGAGCGTGATGTACACGCTCGTCTTGGTGTCGTAGAGACGGCGATTCGGGTATTTCTTGATCAGTCGGGTGGGTTCGGACATGGAGGCCCTTGCTTCAATGTGCCACGCGGGTGTTGCAGTGCCACATGATACTCTTTCCCGCTCAGTTCCATCCAGCGGGGCCTATGCCATGTGCTGGCCGCCGTTGATGGCGATGTTGGCGCCGTTGACGAACGCAGCCTCCTCCGAGCAAAGATAGATGATCAGCCCGGCGATCTCTTCGGGTTTGCCGAGCCGCCCGAGCGGAATCTGCGGCAGGATTTTCGAGTCGAGGATTTCCTTTGGAATGGCCGTCACCATCTTCGTACCGATGTAACCGGGCGAGATCGTATTGACCGTCACGCCCTTCTTCGCCACTTCCAGCGCGAGCGCTTTGGTGAAGCCGTGCATGCCCGCCTTCGCCGCCGCGTAGTTGGTCTGGCCGAATGCGCCCTTCGATCCGTTGACCGAGGACACATTGATGACGCGGCCCCAGCCGCGGTCGACCATTCCGTCGCAGACCTGCTTGGTCATGTTGAAAACGGAGTCCAGATTGCAGCGCAAGACCGCGTCCCAGTCGCTCTTCGCCATCTTTCTGAAGGTCATGTCGCGAGTGATGCCGGCGTTGTTGACCAGGATGTCCACCGGGCCCAAGTCCTTGCTCACCCGCTCGACGCAGGTCTTGCACGATTCGAAATCGGCCACGTCACACGGATAAACGCGGAAATCATATCCGCGCGATTTCATCTCCGCGGTCCACTCGCTGAACGTCTTATTCGAGGGAGAATAAGTCACGGCCACCCGGTACTCGGCATCCGCCATCTTGGTGCTGATGGTCTCGCCCAGCCCTCCCATGCCGCCCGTAATCAGCGCCAAGCGTTTTGCCATGACTCCTCCCAGTCCTCGATCCGGTGCCGTCCCATTGTGTTCCGGGATTATTGCAACCGAACCGACCTGGGTCAAACCATGTGCAAGCCGCCGTTGATCGAAATGTTCGCCCCGGTGATGTAGCCCGCCTCGTCGGAGGCGAGGTAGGCCACCAGCCCCGCGACTTCGTCGGGCTGCGCAAGCCGCCCCATGGGGATCTGCTCGACGATCGACGTCAGGATCTCGGGCTTCATCGCTTTGACCATGTCGGTCTCGACATAACCGGGGGACACGGTATTCACTGTCACGCCCTTTTTCACGACTTCCTGCGCGAGCGCCTTGGAAAAACCGTGCATGCCCGCTTTCGCGGCCGAGTAGTTGGTCTGGCCGAATTGGCCTTTGAGCGCATTCACGGAGGAGATATTGATGATGCGGCCCCAGCCGCGGTCCGTCATGCCCTCGATCACCTGGCGGGTGACGTTGAACACGCTGTTGAGATTGGTATTGATCACCGCGTACCAGTCGCTCGGCGACATGCGCTTGAACACGCCGTCGCGCGTGATGCCGGCATTGTTGACGAGGATGTCCACCGGCCCGATCACCGAGCTGATCTGATAGAACATGTCGGCGCAAGACTCGTAGTCGTCGACGTTGCCCTCCGCCGCGTGGACCTGCAGGCCCTCGCCGTGCATTCTCGAGATCCATTCGTTCTTCTTTTCGTATCCGGGCAGGCAGCCGGCGACGACCTTTACACCGCTTCGTGCCAGGCGCCGGCACACGGCCGTGCCGATTCCGCCCATGCCCCCGCTCACGAATGCGATGCGTTGCTTGAGAGGGCTTATCGCCTCCTGCATCGGTTCCGTACCAGAACGGGCGTTCGTGCGTGTCATTGTCGTCGCCGTTGTCATAAGTCCTTCTCCCCGAAAATTCCTTCCCATAGCGCTCACGCGATCCGCTGCCTGACGTAGCGCCCGGGCGCGGGCTCGATCGGCTCGAATTTAGAATTGCCGAACCGAGTACGCGCCTTCACGCGCCCGCCGCCGGACCCCTCGAGCCACGCGCTCCAGTCGGTCCACCAGCTTCCCTGCTTTTCCGTTGCCGCCGCCATCCACGCTTCCGCATCCTTGGGCAGATCCTCTCCGATCCAATGACTCCGCTTGTTTTTCGACGCAGGATTGACGATCCCCGCGATATGGCCGCTCGCACCGAGCACGAAGCGCATCTCGCCGGCCAGCAGTTGTGTCGTTCGATACGCGGTACGCCAGGGGACGATGTGGTCCTCTCGCGTGGCGAGCACGTAGGACGGAATCGCAACGCTTGCGAGATCGACGGGCACGCCCATCACCGAGGTCTTCCCAGGCTCGCGCAAATTGTTCTCGAGATAGGTGTTGCGGACGTACCAGCAGTACATGGGGCCGGGGAGATTCGTCGAATCCGCGTTCCAGTAGAGCAGGTCGAACGCGTCGGGCTGCTTTCCCTTGAGATAGTTGTTGACCACGTATGACCAGACAAGATCGTTCGCGCGCAGCGCCGAAAATACGAGAGCGAGATCCCGTCCAGGCATGACGCCGCCCTTTCCGATCGCGGCCTCGCGCAGCGCCACGCCGCGCTCGTCGATGAATATCTTGATCTCCCCCGTGTCCGAGAAGTCGAGCATCGAGGCGAGAAATGTCGCGCTCTCCACGCACTTTTCGCCCCTTGCAGCCATGACCGCGAGCGCGACCCCGAGCATGGTGCCGCCCACGCAGAAGCCGAGCGCGTTGACCTTGTCGGAGTCGCAGATCTCGCGCGCGACTTCGAGCGCCTTGAGCACACCTTTCTCGATGTAGTCGTCCCAAGTGAGATGCCCGAGTTCGTCGGTTATGTTGCGCCAGGACACCATGAATACCGGATGGCCCTGCTCCAGGGCATGCGCTACAAAGGAATTTCCCGGCTGCAGGTCGAGGATGTAGTACTTGTTGATGCAGGGCGGGATCATCACGAGCGGGCGTTTGAACACCGTCGGCGTGACCGGTTTGTACTGGATGAGCTGGATCAGCTCATTCTCGAACACCACCGCGCCCGCGGTGACCGCGAGATTCTTCCCCACTTCGAATACCGATTCGTCCGTGGTCGAGATGCGGCCCTTGTGGACGTCCTCGATCAGTTGGCGCATGCCCTGCGTGAGACTCTCGCCCTTCGTCTCGAGCGCCAGCCTGATCGCCTCGGGATTGGTCGCGGTGAAATTCGCCGGGCTCATCGCGTCGGCGAACTGGCGCGTGATGAAACGCAGACGCTCTTTTGCCTGCGGTTCGGCGTCGAGCGCCTCGACCCAGTCCGAGAGAAAACGCGAATTGATGAGGTAGCTCTGGCGCAGGTAATCGAACCAGGGGCTGCGCTGCCACTCCGCCGACGAGAAGCGGCGGTCGCCGCGATCGGGCGGAGCGACCGCCGCCGACTCCTGCCCGGACTCCCGCGCGAGCATCGACTGCCATAGCTCCGCGTGCTGCTGGACGTAGCGCAGCTGCAGGGCCGCAAGCTTTCCGGCGTCGGGGCCGATGGACTGCAGGGAACGCGCGTAGTCGGACTCGGGCCGGACTCCCAGCGAACCGAGAAAATTCTTCAGCAGCGTCTGGGCGGCGTCCGAGGACGGAGGAGACGGAGACAGGGGAGGCGGAGATTGGGTTTGCACTGCCACGGGGATTTTGGCACAAGACCTTGAAATCGCTGAGGAGCCTGGCAATATTGCGCCGCAGCATAGGTGAAGTCAAGGCAAGACTACCCCAAGCCTCTGCCACAGAGCTAACTTGCTGTCCAGGCTCAAAATTCAATTGCTCACCGCTCGGTGCCGACGAAAGGGTAGAGTAGCAAGCAGAATAAGGGGCCACACCCCTAAAGGGAGCGAGACTGCATGAGCGACAAGGGAGTTCTGCGCTTCAGGCAGATCCTTGCCAAGCGCTCCAAGGCGGATCTAGAGGAAGCGGCTCGCCTCATCGCCCGGGATCTCGGTTTCAGGTATTTCATGTTCTGCGGCCGCCTCTCTCAACCGCTCGGCGCAGCTCACGAGTTGCGCTTTGACAATTTCCCCGAAGGCTGGCATCGCTACTGCATCGACCGGGACCGGGATTTACTTCCGGGTTCGCTGCGCCGTCTGGCCTTGCTGGAGGTGACCCCTCTACCCTGGAAGAAAATCTCGGCGCGAAACAACAGGCCGTTCGCCAAGGCCGGAGAATTCGGACTGGGGACCGGCGTCTCCTGTTCCGTCCGCGGGCCACACGGTCAGTGGAGCCTGACCAGCTTCGCGCTGTCGCGCTGCGGCCCCTCGGCGGAGCGGTATGTACACGCCGCATTGCCGGATTGCCAGTTGGTAGCGTGCGCCATGCACTACGCGGCAGCGCGTATTGCACGGCGCGGTCTGGATGTTGCCGCGCTGGGCCGGGTCAAACGCACCCGGATCCTTAGCGATCGCGAGCGTCAGGTTTTGATCCAATCTGCGGGCGGGAAGACGACTCTGGAAATCGGCCAAGCGCTGCAGATTTCGGAGCGCACTGCCGTGTTTCACCTCTCTAACGTGCGCCGCAAGCTGGGGGCTTCCAATTCGCGCCACGCCGTTTCAAAGGCCTTCTCGCTCAAGCTGATCGGCGCGGGTTCGTAACTTCGCTTCTTGCGCGATCGCCGGGCGCAGAACGAAGACCCTTGCGTACGGGTTGATCAGGAGCGACGGCCCGAACGTTTTGGTTCGGCCGTGCCCGGAATTTTCAGGGCCGCGATGACCTTGTCGGCGTAAGCGCGCCAACCCAGTTCCGGAGCCAAGTCGCCGAACTGGGCGCTTTTCGAAAGTGCCGCGACCCGGTCCTGCGTTTCCGCGGTGGCCGCCGACATCCAGGGATCGAGCCCGGCTTCCCGCACGGTGTTCGCCGCCTCGCGCATTTCCTCGGCGCGACGTTTGCCGTGCCTCGCCACTCGGCTGAAGAGGTACGAGCCGTGCTTCTCCCAGTCGATTTCTGGATAGGTTTGCGCAAGCGAAGCGAGCAGCTGACGTTCCACGCCGTGACGGCGGGCGAGCGTATAACTTTCAACGACGATCGCTTCGAGACCCTTGATGAACACGCTGCGGCACATCTTGATCGCCGAAGCCACGCCGATCTCGTCCGCGACGACTGTCATGTCGAAACCGAGCGGCATGAGCTTCTTCGCAAGGGCACCGGCGTGCTTGCCTCCGAGAAGCATGGGGACGCCAAGCCCATAGGGAGGAACGGAGGCCATCACACCCGCTTCGACGTAGTGCGCACCGGCGCCATCGACAAGCTCCGCCGCTTCTGCCTTGGCCGCGGGAGAGGCGGAGTTCAGATCTAGGAAAAAAGTGCCGGCCCGTATTGAGGCTGCGGCCTCGCGGGCAACCTCGACGGCGCGAGCGGCCGTTACCGCGGAAATCACGATATCGGAACGGGCGATAAGCGCCGCAAGCGATGTGCAAGCTTCGACGCCCGCCTCCATCGCACGACTTTTCATCGCGGCGCCCTGAGAGGAACCCCGGAACAGAACATCCCAGACACCGACCCAGGCCAGGCCTCGCTCACGCAGGGCGCGGGAGAGGATCGTCCCGACCTCGCCGTAACCGAGGATGCCGGCTTTCAAGGTCGCATCAAAAGATTTTTCAGGCATGTGGCTTGTTTATCGGCTCCGCCGCGTATCCCGGAAATCTAACACAGGTGGAGGTTACCTTCGCGCGTCCGCCCAATAGAGCCGCGCCGGATTCTCCACGAGAATTTTTCTTTTCAACCTTTCATCCGGAACGGCCTTTGCGAACAGGTCGACCAGATCACCGTCGTTCGGCATCACTTTGACGTTGGGATGGGGAAAGTCGGTTCCCCATAGCACGCGATCCGGAGTCGCGTCTATGAGCTCCGTCGAGAACGGAATCGCGTCTTGAAAAGGCCTCCCGGCCGCGGACACGCGCTCCGGTCCGCTCACCTTCACCCACGCAAGCGGATTTTTCATGAGATCGAGCAGCATGCGAAACGGCCGCTGGTCGATCCCATGCTGGGCCTGGACGCGCCCCATGTGATCGATGACGAACGGCACGCGCAAGCTACGGAACACACCCGCATGGGTCTCGATGTCCTCGGCGTCGAAATGCAGCACGACATGCCAGCCGAGGGGCTCGATCATCGCCAGCGTGCGCTCGAACACGCGCGGATCGGGTGCACCTCCCAGGTGCCGCACGAAATTGAAACGCACACCGCGCACGCCCCCCGCGTGCAGCGTCTCGAGTTCACGCTCGGTCGCTCCGTCCCCGACCATCGCCACGCCGCGCCAGGCTCCGCCCGGCTCGAACTTCCTTGACCAGGCGATCGCATCGAGCATCGCGCGATTGTCCGCGCCGTGGCAGCTCGCCTGCACGAGCACGGCGCGCGAAAGGCCGAGATGTTCGTGCAAGGCGCGCAGTTTCTCCTTCGGGGAATCTGGCGGGGTGTAGCGACGCTCGGACGCGTAGGGAAATTTCGCAGCCGGTCCAAAGATATGGCAATGCGCGTCGCAGGCGCCGGGTGGTGGTGCGTACTTCGGTTTGACCGGCTTCGGATCGGGACCGGCGATCGCCTTGGTCATCCGCGCCGCGTCACTGCTTTTCGATTTTGGCGCGCTCGATCACGGCACGCCACTTGACGATCTCCGCCGCAAGGAGCGCAGCGAGCGCCTCGGGGGTTCCCGCGCGTGCGTCCACGCCGAGCTCCTGCAAACGATTGCGCACTTCAGGTGCGGCGACAGTGGCGTTGACCTCGCGGTTGAGCCGGTCGATCACCGGTTTCGGAGTTCTCGCAGGCGCGGCGACACCGTTCCAGGAGGAGGCCTGATAGCCGGGGACGCCGCTCTCGGCGACGGTCGGCACTTCCAACAGACCGGGAAACCGCTTGTCTGAGGTCACGGCAAGCGCCTTCAGTGCCCCGCCCTTGATCTGCGCCATCACGGGCGCCAGGATCTCGAACGCGACTTGCACATCGCCACCCTTCAGCGCCAGGATGACTGCGGGTGTCGCCTTGAACGGCACGACCTGTGCATCGATTCCCGACATCGACTTGAACAGTTCCGCGGCGAGGTTCTGCGTGCTGCCGATGTTGATCGTGCCGATGTTCAGCTTGTCGGGGTTCGTTCGGGCGGCCGCGATCAAGTCGCGGACGGAATCTATTTTGGAAGCTGAATCCACGACCATGACCAGATCGAAGAATCCTACAGTCGAAATCGGCGCAAAATCACCGACCGTATCGTAGGGAAGTGATTTGAACAGAGAAGCGCTCACCGCGTTACCGTTGGTGATGAAAAGAAGCATATACCCGTCGGGTTCTGATTTTGCGACGGCTTCCGAAGCGACGATGCCTCCGGCGCTCGGACGGTTTTCCACCAGCACCTGCTGGCCGATGGTTTCACTCATCTTCTGCGCGAGAACCCGGGCGGTAATGTCAGCAACGCCACCCGCAGCAAACGGCACGATGACTTTTATGGGACGCGTCGGATAACCCTGTGCCGATACGGGCGCCGCCGCAGTCGCGAGCGCGACTGCGCAAATCAATATCAAGGGAGAACCGATCGCTTTCAAGCGCTGGACAGAGGTGGTTTCAAGTTGGTCGGGGCGGCGAGATTCGAACTCGCGACCACCTGCCCCCCAGGCAGGTACGCTACCAGGCTGCGCTACGCCCCGACGAGCGAAAAAGTATATCAGCGGGCGAGACAATCCGTCTCGTTTTAACGCAGGAGCTCGATAACGTTCTTCAGTTCCTGCTTCAGGCCCGTTAGATTGACGTTCCGCGAGTCGTGTGAACGCGACGTGGACGTAGTCGTTGTCGCGGAACGCGCCGAAGCTGCGCTCAGGCTTTCGTCAAGCCGGTTACGCGCGCCGCTGATCGTGAAGCCTTGTTCGTAGAGGAGCTCGCGGATGCGCCGGATCAGCAGCACCTCATGGTGCTGGTAGTAGCGGCGGTTGCCGCGACGCTTGACCGGCCGAAGCTGGGTGAATTCCTGCTCCCAGTAACGCAGAACGTGCGGCTTGACGCCGCACAATTCGCTGACCTCGCCGATGGTGAAGTAGCGCTTCGCCGGGATCGGCGGCAGGCTATCCTTGGTCGCCTTGCTTTCCATGGGTCTGCTCGACCAGCGCCTTCAGCTTTTGGCTGGCGTGGAAGGTAACCACGCGCCTCGCGGTGATGGGAATTTCCTCGCCAGTCTTGGGATTGCGACCCGGCCGCTGCGGCTTGTCGCGCAACTGGAAGTTGCCGAACCCGGAAAGCTTGACGCTCTCCCCATTTTCAAGCGCCAGGCGGATCTCCTCGAAGAACGTCTCCACCATGTCCTTCGCCTCGCGCTTGTTCAAGCCCACTTTTTCAAAAAGCATGTCCGCCAACTCGGCTTTTGTAAGTGTCATTTCTGCTCCCTTGGAGGGCTAGAAACCCCCTCCACTGTATTACTTAACTCCTTAATTTTGCACCGAATCTAGCAGAGAGAAGCTCGGTAAGCTGCGCCATTGCGGCGTCTGCTTCCGCATCGGTCAAAGTTTTCGCAGTATCTTGTATAACTACCCGAAATGCAAGGCTTTTTTTACCACTGTCTACACCCTTGCCCCGATAGAAGTCAAACAGCCGGATATCCTGTACCAATGCCGGCCGATTCCGGGTGAGTTCGTCCAAAATGCTGGACACCGGCACCCCCTCATCGAACTCCATGGAGCGATCCCGGATGACGGGGGGAAACCTGGAGATTTCCCGATATTGCGGCATATCGGCCCCAGTGAGGGCCGCTACATCCAATTCGAACGCGATGGGCGCCTCCGGCAGGTCGTATTTTTGCTGCCAGCGTGGGTGCAACTCACCGATCCATCCTATCTCGGATCCCTCGCAACTCACGCTGGCCGCACGTCCCGGGTGCAATCCTGGATGGGAAATCGGCTGAAAGTGCGCTTTTCGAGGAGCGAGAAGCGCCTCCACATCCCCCTTGAGATCGTAGAAATCGACTCGTCGGCTCGGGGCGCCCCATTGCTCGGCCGCAGCGTGGCCATAGGCGAGCGCCCCCATACGGAGCGGCTGATAGTACCCGGCAACCGCGCGCGCCGGATCCACAGGATCCGTTCCCCCCGGGGAGCGCAGAAAACAGCGGGCAGTTTCAAAGACACGGACCCGATCAGTCTTGCGTGCCAAGTTGAAACGCAGGTTAGCCACCAGGCTTCCCAGGAGGCTGGAACGCATCACATCAAGCTGCGCCGCAATCGGATTTTCCAGCGCGATCGGTCCGGCGTTGCCGCAGAAATCCAGCTCCCACTGAGCGTCCACGAAACCGAAGTTGACGACCTCGAAGTACTCGCGATCCACGAGGATGCGCTTCAGTTCGGCTACATTCCTTCGACGCTCGGGGGCGGCAAGCATCGCGAGCACCGATTGCGGCGGCCGGGAGGGAATATTGTCGTAGCCATAAAGCCGCGCGATTTCCTCTACGAAGTCTTCCTCGATCTCGAGGTCGAAGCGGTGGCTAGGGGGCGTAATGGTAAATTCGCCGGCGGCTTGCGAATGTGGAAGCTGCATGCGCCGAAGCAAATCCGCAATCCGATCATTGGTGAGCGGAACGCCGATGATCTTAGCGGCGCGGCTTGTGCGTAACCGGACCGGCTTGCGCCGCGGCAGCTCCGCGACGGCTTCGCAGACCGGGCCGGGCGCCCCTCCGCAGACTTCGATCATCAGTTGAGTCGCACGTTCCATGGCCTCGGCCGTGGCAGCGAAATCCACCCCGCGCTCGAAACGAAACGCCGCATCGCTTGAAATTCCAAGACGCCGCGTGCGACCCGCCACGGCCGACGGGCTGAACCAAGCCGCCTCCAGAAACACTTCGACGGTCGAGTCTGAGACGGCGCTGTCCATTCCGCCCATCACCCCGCCGAGAGCGAGCGGCTTTTTCCCGTCGGCGATCAACAGCACGTCAGGCGTCAATTCGACCTCCTGACCGCTGAGCAGCTTGAGCCGTTCACCTTTGCGGGCGAGGCGCACGACCACCTCACCGTCGATTGCGCGGTTGTCGAAGGCATGTAAGGGCTGCCCCAGCTCAAGCATCACGAAGTTGGTGACGTCGACAATGGCAGAGACCGGGCGAAGCCCGCTGCGCTCCAGTCGACGCGCGATCCATTCGGGCGTCGGCGCCTTCGAGTCCACTCCGCGAATGATGCGCCCGCGGTAGAGCGGGCATGCCGCCGTATCCTGGAGATGGATCTCACGCTTTTCCTGCATTGCGATCTTCGTCACGGCCACGGTAGGCAGTTTGAGCGGCGCCCCGGTCAGGATCGAGACTTCGCGCGCGATGCCCCGCAGGCTCAGGCAATCACCGCGGTTCGGTGTGAGCTTGAGCGTGATCAGCTGATCATCGAGATCGAGCACCCGTCGCACATCCGTCCCGACCCGCGCATCGGCGGACAAGGCAAGCAGCCCGGAGTGATCTTGCGAAAGACCAAGTTCCTTCGCCGAGCACAACATGCCGTTCGACTCGACGCCGCGAACCTTCGCTTGCGTGATTTGGAGACCGGGAAGCCTCGCACCGACCACGGCGACCGGTGCTTTCATTCCCGTCGCGACATTGGGCGCCCCGCACACGATTGAAAGCGGCGCGCCGTCGCCGATATCGACCCGGCAAAGAGTGAGCCGGTCGGCGTTGGGATGCTTTGCGACCTCGAGGACTCGGCCCACGACGACCCCCTCGAACGCAGGTGCGACCGCTTCGACCGATTCGACGTCGAGCCCGCCCATTGTGAGCACGCGTGCGAGCTCCCGCGTGGACATTTTCGGGTCGACGAAGGACCGCAGCCAGCTTTCCGGAAATTTCATGTGAACTGTGAGAGAAAACGCAAATCGCCGTCGTAAAAAAGGCGCAAGTCGTTGATACCGTAGCGAAGCATCGTCAGCCGGTCCGGGCCCACGCCGAAGGCGAAGCCCATGTACTTCTCGCCGTCCACGCCGCAAGCCTTGAGAACATTGGGGTGTACTTGGCCGCTGCCCGCAACCTCGAGCCACCCGGTCTGTCCGCACACGCGACAACCGGCTCCGCCGCAAAACACACAGTTCATGTCGACTTCCGCGGAAGGTTCTGTAAACGGAAAGAAGGACGGTCGAAAACGCGTGCGAAGCTTTTCGTCCTCGAAGAAATTACGCAGGAAATCCGTGAGAACTCCCTTGAGATCGGCAAAGCTCACGTTTTCATCGATCCACAGGCCCTCGACCTGGTGGAACATCGGCGTGTGCGTGGCGTCCGAGTCGACCCGATAGACCCGACCGGGCGCGATGATCTTGATCGGGGGCCGGTGACTTTGCATGTAACGCACCTGGATCGGCGAGGTGTGCGTACGCAGCAGCAGGTTCTGACCGGCGCCTTTCAAATAGAACGTGTCGTGCATCGAACGCGCAGGGTGGTCCTGCGGCTGGTTCAGTGCCGTGAAGTTGTGGAAGTCGGTCTCGATCTCCGGTCCGTCGGCCACCTCGAAGCCGATCGAACGGAACAACTGCTCGATTCGCTCGAGCGTGCGAATCGCAGGATGCAATCCGCCGCGTGCGAGACCTCGTCCGGGCAGCGTAACATCGAGCGCCTCCCCTGCGAGCCGCGCGTCGAGTTGGACGGCAGCGAGAGCGTCGCGACGGGCGGCGAGCGCTGCCTCGATCCTGTCCTTGGCGGCGTTGATGCGCACCCCCGCCTCGGGACGCAACTCAGGTGCAAGCTTGGCGAGCCCCTTCATCGCCTCCGTGAGCGCGCCTGATTTGCCGAGGTAGCGAGCCTTGATTCTCTCGAGTTCGGCCGCGTCGGTGACGCCGTCGAATTCGACAATCGCTCTGGAAACGACGTTCTCGAGATCGGTCATTTGAGTTTCCCTCCTCGTCGAGAAGGGAGTGCCTGCGCAGCGGGCGGAGTGGTCAGGGGTCTGCGATTACCTCGACCACCCCGGCGCTTCGCGCCGCCCCTCCCGCAAAAGGAGGGCATCAAAAATCACGCGCCGAGCTTGGCCTTTGCCTCACCCGCGAGCTGGGCAAAGGCCGCCTTGTCGGCTACCGCCAGATCGGCGAGCACCTTGCGATCGACCTCGATCGAAGCCTTTTTAAGACCGTGCATGAATGCCGAATAGGTCACGCCATGCTCGCGCACCGCCGCGTTGATACGCGCGATCCAGAGGGCGCGAAACTGGCGCTTGCGTTGTTTGCGGTCGCGGAAGGCATACTGTCCGGCCTTCATCACCGCTTCTTTGGCGATGTTGAAAACGTTGCCGCGCCGGCCGCGGAATCCCTTGGCCTGGGCGATGACTTTCTTGTGCTTCGCGCGCGCGGTTACGCCGCGTTTGACTCGTGGCATGGCGGCTCTCCTTTAAGCGTAAGGAAGCATCGCGCGGACATGCTGCTTGTCCGTGGAGTGCACCTCAGCGGTTCCGCGCAGGTGGCGCTTGTTCTTGGTGGTTTTCTTGGTGAGGATGTGGCGCTTGAACGCCTGCGAGCGCTTGATACTACCGCCGGAGCGTATCTTGAAGCGCTTGGCGGCGCTGCGCTTGGTTTTCATCTTGGGCATTGCATGACTCCTGTTTTGGCATGGCAACGGGTGGCTCCTGCGGAGCACTTTGCAACCTCGGCACCACTTCTTCTTTTGAACCGCTATTGCCTTTACGGGGAAGCGACCGGCTTCGATTCCTTAGGTTCTTTCGGTTCTTTCGGTTCCTTCGATTCCTTCGATTCCTTCGATTCCTTCGATTCCTTCGATTCCTTAGGTTCCTTCGGTTCCTTCGGTTCCTTCTTCGCTTCCTTCTTGACCGCCTTTTTAACTTCCTTCTTACCTTTCTTCGGCGCCAGCACCATGATCAGCTGACGTCCTTCCATCTTGGGATACTGCTCAACTACCGCGTACGGTTCAAGGTCCTGCTTCACCCGCTCGATCAGCCGCACGCCGAACTCCTGGTGCGCCATCTCGCGGCCGCGGTACCGCAACGTAACCTTGGCCTTGTCCCCTTCGTCGAGAAACTTGATCAGGTTGCGCAGCTTGATCTTGTAGTCGCCCTCGTCGGTCCCAGGACGGAATTTCACTTCCTTTACATGGATCTGCTTCTGCTTGAGCTTCGCCTCGTGGGCTTTTTTCGCCTCGCGATACTTGAACTTGCCGTAGTCCATGAGCTTGCAGACCGGGGGCTTCGCAAGCGGCGCGATTTCCACCAGATCCACCTCGGCTTCCTCGGCCATTTTCAGCGCCTGCGCGATCGGGACGATGCCGACCTGCTCGCCGTTTGCTCCGATCAAGCGCACCTCGGGCGCGTTGATCTCTATGTTGATACGCTGCGTTCTATCCGTGGCGATGTGCGAGTCTCCAAAAGTGTAAAAATTAAGCCGTACCCCCCGCGTGTGCCTCGTTTCCGAGGCGGGCAATGAACTCGGGCAAGCTCATCTGTCCGAGGTCTTCACCGCTGCGGGTCCGCACGGCCACCTTTTCAGCCGCCTTTTCCTTTTCGCCGACGATCAGCTGGTAAGGCAGCTTCTGCAAGCTATGTTCGCGAATTTTATAGGTTATTTTCTCATTCCTCAAGTCGGCCTCGCAACGCCATCCCGATTGCTTCAGACCCGCAGCAACGCGTGTCGCATATTCGGCCTGGCCTTCGGAGATATTGAGGACCACAACCTGCACCGGCGCAAGCCACAGCGGCATCGCCCCGGCGTAGTGCTCTATGAGTATGCCGATGAAACGTTCCATCGATCCGACGATCGCGCGATGCAGCATCACCGGTACTTTGCGCGAATTGTCTTCGGCGACGTACTCCGCACCGAGGCGGCCGGGCATGGAAAAATCGACTTGCATGGTGCCGCACTGCCAGGAGCGACCGATGCTGTCTTTCAGATGGTATTCGATCTTGGGGCCGTAGAACGCGCCCTCGCCAGTGAGCACTTCGTAAGCGAGACCGCTCGAATCCAGGGACGCCCGCAGCGCGCGTTCCGCTTTGTCCCAAATCTCGGCCGCGCCTACCCTTTTCGGAGGGCGCGTCGCAAGTTTGTAGACGACGTCCGTAAAGCCGAAGTCTGTGTATACCTTTTGCAACACCTTCGTAAACTCCGTCACTTCCGGCTGGATCTGCTCCTCGGTGCAGAATATGTGGCCGTCGTCCTGGGTGAAGGCACGGATCCGCATGATGCCGTGCAGGGCGCCCGAGGGCTCGTTGCGCGTGCACACACCGAATTCACCGTAGCGCAAAGGCAGTTCGCGGTAGCTCCTCAAGGCTTTGTTGAAAATCAGTATGTGTCCGGGGCAGTTCATCGGCTTGATCGCGTAGTCGCGCTTCTCCGATTCGGTGGTGAACATGTTTTCCCGGTAGTTCTGCCAATGGCCCGATTTTTCCCACAGGCTGCGGTCGAGAATCTGCGGGCAGCGCACTTCCAGATACCCGTTATCGCGGTAGATGCGACGCATGTACTGCTCGACCTGCTGCCAGATCGCCCATCCCTTCGGATGCCAGAACACCATGCCCGGCGCCTCTTCCTGCACGTGAAAGAGATCGAGCTGCGTCCCGAGCTTGCGGTGATCGCGCTTGTCGGCCTCTTCCAGCATGCGCAGATAGGCGTCCTGCTCTTCCTTTTTAGCCCAGGCGGTCCCGTAGATCCGCTGCAGCATCTCGTTCCTGGAATCTCCGCGCCAGTAGGCACCGGCGACTTTCATCAGTTTGAAGACCTTGAGCTTGCCGGTTGAGGGAACATGCGGGCCGCGACAGAGATCGATGAAATCCCCTTCCCGGTACAGCGAGACGTCTTCGTTTGCGGGAATCGAAGCGATGATCTCCGCTTTGTAGTGCTCGCCGATCGATTTGAAATATTCGACCGCCCGATCGCGTGGCCAGATTTCGCGAGTCACCGGAAAATCTTTTTTCGCCAAATCCGCCATGCGCTTTTCGATGGCTGCGAGATCGTCTGGCGTGAACGGCCTCTTGAACGAAAAATCGTAGTAAAAGCCGTTTTCCACCACCGGCCCGATGGTCACTTGCGCTTCGGGAAACAGCTCCTTCACGGCGTAAGCGAGCAAGTGCGCAGCGGAGTGTCGCAATATCTCGACGCCCTCCTGGTCGCGCTCGGTAATGATCGACAGGTCAACGTCACGGTCAATTCGATGGGAGGTATCGACGAGCCTGCCGTCCACTCTGCCCGCGAGCGCTGCACGCGCCAGTCCCGGGCCGATCGCCTGAGCGACTTCGGCGACGGTCACCGGGCCGTCGAATGATTTGACGGCGCCATCTGGCAGACGAATCTTGGGCATCAGCGTGTTTTCGAAATCCGTCTGCGCACTTGACGGTACATCGCGTCTGTTCCGGCGCGCAGAATTAAAACGGCAGCCATTGAGGCTGCCGTTTAACCGTTGGTAGGCGCGATTGGAATCGAACCAACGACCTCATCCATGTCAAGGATGCACTCTAGCCAACTGAGCTACGCGCCTGAGAAGGGCCGGATTCTAGCCGAACGGACCCACCGGCACAAACCTGGGGGGGCAAACGGAATGAAATCACCCGGCCCAACGTTTCGATCGCGAATCATAGTTGTACGGCATGGATTTGAAGACCACTTTCTGACAGGAAAGCATGTACTCGCCGCCCGATACAAGATAGCCCATCGGGGCGCCGCCCGGGCACTTGCCCACCGCGAGGACGTACTTGGGTATGAGCTTGTCGAGAGCGTCCGGATAGGCCCCGCTCTCGCGCTTGTACGCCGAAAGCGCGGAAACCATATTCATGCCACGGGTCTCGACGGTCAGCATGTCTTTCTCGCCACCCGTGTAGAGGTCGATGGCAACATAGGCAGCCGCAAGAGCAACCGCGATTACCACGAGTAGAACGATCTGGCTTCCACCGGCCTGACGATTTGCTGCGTGCATCCTCTGCCCCTCGGGCTGGTTGGCGCTACCGACTGCAGATGTTACCGCAAGCCCAGCATCTCCGCCGCGTGCTTGCGCGTGGTTGCAGTGATCGCGACACCGCCCAGCATGCGCGCGATCTCTTCAATGCGGGATTTCTGGTCGAGGACCGCAACGCGGCTCTTGGCGCTGCCGCTTTCCGTGCCCTTGGCCACCGACCACTGCTCGCGGGCTTGGGCGGCGACCTGCGGAAGATGCGTGACGCACAGCACTTGGCGCTCTTCTCCGAGGGTTCTCAACTTTTTGCCCACCACTTCGGCGACGGCCCCGCCAATGCCAGCGTCGACCTCGTCGAAGATCAAGGTAGGCACGGCGGCCGCGCGGCTCGTGATCACCTGAATCGCGAGACTGATGCGGGACAGCTCTCCTCCGGACGCCACCTTGGCGAGCGGGCGCGGCTCCACGCCCGGATTGGTGGTCACCAGAAATTCGACCTCTTCGTTGCCGGCGACGCTGCCGTCCGGCAGAAGCGAGTGGAGCTCCACCTCAAATCGCCCTCCGGACATCGCAAGCTCCTTCATCACCGCGTTCACCTCGCGGCGCAGTTTCGTCGCGGCTTTGGCCCGTTCTGCAGAAAGCCGTGCCGCGAACCCCTCGTAGCGCGAGCGCGCCGTCTGTTCCTGCTTGACAAGGGCCTCGATATCCCCGGTCATCTCCAGATCTTTCAGCCGCGAGCGAAGCGAAGTAAGAAGCTCGGGCAGAACCTCCGGCTTTGCGCGAAACTTGCGCGCTGCATTGTGCACTGTCTCGAGCCGCTGCTCGACCTCGCGCAGACGTTCCGGGTCGAGTTCGATGCGATCGGCGTAGTGGCGCAGCGCATAGACAGCTTCGCGCACCTGCGCCTCACCCGATTCGAGCAGCGCGATCGAGTCGCGCAGCGACGTATCGTATTCGGTCAGCGGGCGTAGCCGCGAGAGCACTCCCGACAGCGCACCGAGCGCAGCGCTCTCGGACTCCGACAGCAGGTCGATCGCACTCTGCACGCCCTCAGTCAAGCTCGCGGCATGGGCGAGCCGTCCGTGCTCGGACTGTATGGCGTCCCATTCGCCCGGCGCCAGCGCGATCTGCGACAACTCTTCGACTTGCCAAGTGAGTTGCTCCCGCTCCGCGTTCCGCGCCGCCGCATTGTTTTCGTGGTCAAGCCTCACCCGGCAAAGTCTTTGCCACTCGCGGTGCGCATGACCTGCCTCTCTTGTAAGCGCGGTGAGTCCGGCGTGCGCGTCGAGCACCGCACGTTGAGCCTCGGGTCTGAGCAGCGACTGGTGGGCGTGCTGGCCGTGGATGTCGACGAGACGCTCCCCTGCCTCACGCAGCTGGCCGACCGTGGCTGCGTGGCCGTTGATGAAGGCGCGCGAGCGCCCGGCCCGGTCCACTACCCGGCGGAGCAGCACCCGGTTGAAGTCGCCTTCGAGCGCCTGTTCCCGAACCCAATCGGCTATTCCAGGCAGCGATTCGATGGCGAATCCGGCGGTCACGTCCGCACGTTCGGCTCCGGAGCGCACTTGCTCGCTTCCCGCCCGATCGCCCAGCGCCAGGGAAAGTGCATCGATCAGAATAGATTTTCCGGCACCGGTCTCACCGGTAAGGGCCGTAAAACCCGACCGAAACTCGAGCTCCAGACGATCGACGATCGCGAAGTCCCGAATGGATAGATGCAAAAGCATTCGCAGCTAAAGCACTTCGCTCCAGTGCAGCTTCTGCCGCAACATCGCGAAGTAGCTGTAACCCGGAGGGTGGACGAACTTCACAGTATGCTCCGCGCGCCGGATCACCACGCGGTCGCCCTCCTGAAGATCGCACTGCAGTTGCCCGTCGAAGTGGAGCCGCGCGTCGATCGAGCGTTTCAGCAAGATTTCGATCACGGAGCGGTCGCTGACCATGATCGGCCGATTGGACAAGGTGTGCGGGCAGATCGGCACCAACGCGAACCCGGGCACGCTCGGTTGAAGGATGGGTCCGTCCGATGACAGCGCGTACGCGGTCGAACCCGTCGGCGTCGCGACGATCAGGCCGTCGGCCCGCAGGTCGTAGACGAATTCGCGGTCGATGTTGACGAGGAATTCGATCAGCCTCCCCACCGAACCCTTGTTCACGACCGCGTCGTTGAGCGCAAGCGTGGCCAGCCTGACGACGCCATCGCGACTGACTTCAGCCGCAAGCATGGTGCGCTCCTCGATCACGTGGCGACCGGCGAGAATCTCGCCCATTTCATCGAGCATGTTCGCCGAAGCGATGTCGGTCATGAATCCGAGCCGGCCCTGATTGACGCCGACGAGGGGCACATCGTATCCCGCCAAATGCCGCGCAGCGTTGAGCATGCTTCCGTCACCTCCCTGCACCACCGCCAAGTCGGCTCGAGCGCCGATTTCCTCGTAGTCGGCGACTGGAAAGCTGCCGACTCCGTTGGCCAGGGCGGTTTCCTTTTCAACGAGAACCTCGCGTCCCTGTCCGCGCAGGAACTTGCCCATCGTGGTAAGCGCGGTCGCGACGTCCGGGGAATTGTAGCGGCCGATCAGCGCGATGGTCTCGAAGGGTGACATACCAGCATTAAATCATGAACATGTGGTGGTGACAAAAGGGCGCGTTGCAGACCTGCGAACAAAACCGCAAATCATGCCGATTCTGTAGAATCGCGAGCTATGCTGGACCGTCGCGCGCAGATCCTCCTCAAGACCTTGGTGGAGCGTTACATTGCCGAAGGCGAGCCGGTCGGTTCACGCGCGCTCTCGCGTCACTCCGGATTGGATCTGAGCCCAGCCACGATCCGAAACGTCATGGCCGACCTGGAGGAACTCGGCTTCGTCGCGAGCCCCCATACCTCGGCGGGGCGCATACCGACCCCGCGCGGCTATCGCATCTTCGTCGATACGCTGCTTACGGTGAAGCAGCTCGACCGCGTCGAGATCAGCCAGCTCGAAGTCAATCTTCATCCCGAACACCCGCAGCGCCTCATCGGTGCGGCCTCGCAGCTGCTCTCCGAGCTCACCCACTTCGCCGGTGTTGTGGTCGCCAGCAAGCGCAAGACACCATCCTTCCGTCACATCGAGTTTCTGGCGCTTTCGGACAAACGCGTCTTGCTGATCATCGTGACACCTGACGGCGACGTGCAGAATCGCATCCTGTTCACGGAGAAAACCTATACGCCTTCCGAGCTGATCATGGCGGCAAATTTTCTCAACCAGAATTATGCCGGTCTCACTTTCGATGACATCCGGAGCCGCATTCGCGATGAGCTGAAGCAACTCCGGGAAGACGTGACGCATCTCATGACGGCGGCACTCGACGCAGGGAGCGAAGCCTTGTCCGATTCGACGGAAGACTATGTCATATCCGGCGAGAGGAACCTGCTCGACTCGCACGATCTTGCCTCGAACATGTCGCGGTTGCGGGAGTTGTTCGAGCTTTTTGAGAAAAAGACGCTGCTCATGCAGATTCTGGAGATCAGCACGCGTGCGCAGGGAGTGCAGATCTTCATCGGCGGCGAGTCGGGCATCGCCCCGCTCGATGAATGCAGCGTCGTAACCGCGCCCTACGAAGTCGACGGGCAGATCATCGGGACGGTGGGGGTGATCGGGCCGACACGCATGGCGTACGAGCGCGTGATTCCGATCGTGGACATCACCGCCAAGCTGTTGTCGAGTGCGCTTTCACAACATTGACCTGAGGAATTGAGGGACGGGCGTTCGGGAGCCCCACGGGCTTTCGCGCTCGATATTCAACTCGACCCTCAACGCATGCGCTATCTTCCTGAGCCTGAACACCAGCACGGCGCGGTCGCAAAGACCGGGATCCTGCTGATCAACCTTGGCACACCGGAAGCGCCTACCCCGCGGGCAGTGCGTCGATATCTGAAGCAGTTTCTGGCCGACCCGCGCGTGATCGAGATTCCTCGGGCGATTTGGCTGCCGATCCTGCACGGTTTCGTCCTCAATACGAGGCCGAGGAAGTCTGCGCAGAAGTACGCCAGCATCTGGACGTCCGAGGGATCCCCGCTCAGGGTGCACACCGAGAAGCAGGCGCGATTGCTGCGGGACTGTCTCGGGCTTCAGGTCCGCCCGCCGCTGGTCGTCGATTTCGCCATGCGCTACGGTCAGCCTTCGATCGCCGATGTTCTCATTCGTCTGAAGTCTGAAGGCTGCGAGCGCGTGCTCGTTCTTCCGATGTACCCGCAATACGCGGCGAGCACGACCGCGAGCTCGCTGGATCAAGTCGCGGAGTTTTTGCGCCGAACGCGCAACGTGCCGGAAATTCGGCTGGTGAAACACTTTCACGACCACCCCGCATACATCCGCGCGCTCGCGAGCCTGGTTCAGGAGCACTGGCGACAGTCGGGGCCACCGGACAAGCTGGTCATGAGTTTCCACGGCTTGCCGCGTTATACCCTTGCGCGCGGCGACCCCTATCATTGCGAATGCCAGAAGACAGCGCGCCTTCTTGCGGAGGAGCTCGGACTCGCCGAGCACCGCTGGCAGATCGCCTTCCAGTCCCGCTTCGGACGCACGGAATGGCTGAAGCCCTACACGACATCGACCCTGGCCGATTACGGCCGACAGGGCCTGCGACGTGTGGACGTGATCTGCCCGGGTTTTGTGGCCGATTGCCTGGAGACCCTCGAGGAAATCGGCATTGAAGGGAAAGAAACGTTTCTCGGTTGGGGCGGGAAGGAATTTCACCTCCTCCCTTGTCTCAACGAACGCGACGACTGGGTTCGAGCTCTGGCAAGGATTGTGCAACAGCATCTCGGCGACTGGGCGGGCGAATCCCGGGACCCGCAGCTTGACAAGGACCGGGCCGAAGCCAGCCGCAAACGGGCTCTCGGCAGGGGAGCCGCGGCGTGACTTTTCGAGGAACGCTTCGCCGCCCAGCGGCAGCCTTGAAATCTCCCCGGCGAGCCCAAGTTAGAGCCCGGTGCGGGCGGGACGCTCCGTTCATCCCTTTGCGCCAGCCACCGAGCCACATTTTTCGGAGAACCTATGCCTGACCCGGAACAACCTGTCGACTTGCCGGGAGAACCAGCCTCGCCGGCTGTCGGGGTGGACACAGCCTTGCCTGAAAATTCCAAGGCCCCGGTTCCGGACGCCGGGGAGCTTCTGCGACAGGCGGAGCTGAAGGCCCAGCAGCATCACGACGCGTGGTTGCGGGCCGTGGCGGACGCCGACAATATCCGTAAGCGAGGGCAAGTCGAGCTTGCAAACGCCTACAAATATGCGATCGAGTCCGTCGCCGCCGAACTCCTTCCCGTGAGGGACAGCCTGGAGGCAACGCTCGCGGCGGACTCCGCCACCCTGGAAACTTTGAAGAGCGGGGTCGAGTTGACACTGAGGCAGCTGAGCGCGGCGTTCGATAAAACCAGCCTCAAGGAGATCAATCCTGTCGGGGAGAAATTCGACCCTCATCGGCACCAGGCGATCAGCATGCTCCCGTCCGAAAAGGAACCGAACACGGTGATCAACGTGCTGCAAAAAGGCTACAGCCTGCATGACCGGGTCATCCGGCCTGCGTTGGTCACGGTCGCCAAGCCCAGAGACGCCAAAGCTTGAAGTTGCGGGTTTGATCCCCATATCCGACGTAGGGCTATTTACCAGCAAATTCAAAAGGAAAGTTCATGGGAAAGATCATCGGAATCGACCTCGGCACGACCAACTCCTGCGTCGCGATCATGGAGAGTGGGAAGCCCAAGGTGATCGAGAATTCGGAGGGTGCCCGCACCACGCCGTCCATCGTGGCGTACATGGAAGACGGGGAAATACTTGTCGGTGCGCCCGCCAAACGGCAGGCGGTTACCAACCCGAAAAATACGCTCTACGCCATCAAACGCCTCATCGGCCGCAAGTTCGAGGAAAAGGAGGTGCAGAAGGACATTGACCTGATGCCCTACAAGATAGTCAAGGCTGAAAACGGCGATGCCTGGGTTGAAATACGCGGAAAGAAGATCGCGCCTCAGGAAGTCTCGGCCCAGGTGCTGCGCAAGATGAAAAAAACCGCTGAGGATTATCTCGGCGAGGAAGTCACGGAGGCCGTGATCACGGTTCCCGCCTACTTCAACGACTCCCAGCGTCAGGCGACCAAGGACGCGGGACGCATCGCTGGACTCGAAGTCAAGCGCATCATCAACGAACCGACCGCTGCGGCGCTCGCGTTCGGCCTGGACAAGAAGGAAGGTGACCGCAAGATCGCGGTCTACGACCTTGGCGGAGGCACGTTCGACATTTCCATCATCGAGATTGCGGAAGTGGAGGGCGAGCACCAGTTCGAGGTGCTATCCACCAATGGCGATACGTTTCTCGGTGGAGAGGATTTCGACCAGCGCATGATCGACTATCTCTGCGACGAGTTCAAGAAGGAACAGGGCATCGATCTCAGAAACGACGTTCTGGCCCTGCAGCGGCTGAAGGAAGCGGCAGAGAAGGCGAAGATCGAGTTGTCATCGAGCCAACAGACCGAGATCAACCTCCCCTACGTCACTGCGGACAAGAGCGGACCCAAGCATCTCGCAATCAAGATTACACGCGCGAAATTCGAGAGCCTGGTCGATGAGTTGATCCAGAAAACGGTCGAGCCCTGTCGTATCGCGCTAAAAGACGCGGGGCTCAAGGTCTCCGAGATCGAGGACGTGATCCTGGTGGGCGGGATGACTCGCATGCCCAAAGTCCAGGAGACGGTGAAGGACTTCTTCGGCAAGGAACCGCGGAAGGACGTCAACCCCGACGAAGCTGTTGCGGTCGGCGCCGGAATCCAGGGTGGCGTGCTGAAGGGCGACGTCAAGGATGTCCTGCTTCTGGATGTCACTCCTCTGTCGCTTGGCATTGAGACCCTGGGCGGAGTCCTCACCAAGCTCATCCAGAAGAACACCACGATCCCGACCAAGGCGCAGCAGGTGTTCTCGACCGCCGACGACAACCAATCGGCGGTGACGATCCACGTGCTGCAGGGCGAGCGCGACCTGGCATCGGGCAACAAGAGCCTAGGTCAGTTCAATCTGGAGGGCATTCCGCCTTCGCCGCGCGGCATGCCCCAGATCGAGGTGACGTTCGACATCGACGCCAACGGCATCCTGCACGTGTCGGCAAAAGACAAGGCGACCGGCAAGGAAAACAAGATCACCATCAAGGCCAACTCCGGGCTCAACGAAGCGGAGATCCAGCGCATGGTGAAGGACGCCGAAGCGCATGCGGCAGAGGACAAGAAGCAGCTCGAGATCGTCACGTCGCGCAATCAGCTGGATTCCCTCGTGCACTCCGTTCAGAAGTCGCTCAAGGAATACGGAGACAAGCTCGGCGCGGAGGAAAAGTCGAAGATCGAGGCCGCGCTCAAGGACGCCGAAGGAGCAATGAAGTCCGACGACAAAGCGGAAATAGAGGCCAAGACACAGGCGCTAGCGCAGGCGGCGCAGAAACTCGGCGAAAAGATGTACGCCGAAACGCAGCAGGCGCAAGGCGCACAGGGCGGTGGGGGCGACGCAAAGGCGTCAAAACCGGCAGACGAGGAGAACGTCGTCGACGCCGAGTTCACCGAGGTGAAAGACAAGAAAGGTTAGGCGCCGCGCGTAAATCGCGCGGCCTTAACTGGCCGAGTTCGAGTTGACGCGCAGGCGCGCAGCTCAACTCGGCCTTTGCGTATCTAGCAAGGGAAGAACCGAGCAATGGCGAAGCGGGATTACTACGAAGTCCTGGGCGTCAACCGGGACGCCGACGAGGAAGCCATCAAGAAGGCGTACCGGCGCCTCGCCATGAAACATCATCCGGATCGCAATCCGGATAACCCCAAGGGCGAAGAACTGTTCAAGGAGGCAAAAGAGGCGTACGAGGTCTTGACCGACACCAGCAAGCGTGCGGCCTATGACCGCTACGGCCACGCGGGAGTCGACCCGCGCGCGGGCATGGCCGGCGGGGCCGCCGGTTTTTCAAACTTTGCCGACGCGTTCGGCGATATCTTCGGGGACATTTTCAATCAGGCGCGCGGCGGGCGCTCCTCGGTGTACCGCGGAGCCGACCTGCGCTACAACCTCGAAGTTGCCTTGGAGCAAGCGGCGCACGGTACCGAAACCCGGATTCGCATTCCGACCTACGAGGATTGCGACACCTGCAAAGGCTTGGGGGCGAAGCCAGGGACCAAACCGCGAACCTGCCCGACCTGCGAAGGGCACGGGCAGGTGCGCATGCAACAGGGATTTTTCTCCATCCAGCAAGCGTGCCCGAAATGCCACGGGACCGGAAAGATCATTTCGGAGCCCTGCCCGACCTGCCACGGCGCGGCGCGCGTAAAAAAACAAAAGACGCTTTCGGTCAAGATTCCCGCCGGTGTCGACGACGGCGATCGCATCCGCCTCTCGGGTGAAGGAGAGCCGGGAGTGAACGGCGGGCCGGCGGGCGATCTCTACGTGCAAATCCAAGTCAAGACCCATCCCGTTTTCCAACGCGACCACGATGATCTGCATTGCGAGATGCCGGTGAGCTTCGCCACGGCTGCGCTCGGCGGAGACATCGAAATCCCGACGCTCGACGGAGCTGCGAAGATCAGAATTCCCGCCGAGACTCAGTCCGGAAAGGTTTTCCGGCTGCGCGGCAAGGGAATTCGTGGCGTACGCAGCCGGGAACAGGGCGATCTGCTTTGCCACGTCGTCGTGGAGACTCCCGTGAAACTGACCGAACGACAAAGGGAGTTGATGCGCGAGTTCGAAGCGATCAGTCAGATGGACACCGACCGGCACAGCCCTCGCGCCAAGTCCTGGATGGAGAAGGTGAAAGAATTCTTCGCTCAGTAGAAAGGGATGTTCCTCAGGAGCTCGCAATAGTCTTAGTTATCATCAAGTTGAAGCGTTCTGTCCAAAACAGCCGAGCTTTGATGGGCCAGCTCAGGGATGTAAGCCTCCCTCGATTTTGGGCCTCCCTCTCTTGGTCCTGATATTGCGTCAATGCAAACATCCCCAGGGTGCTGAGGCCAGCCTTGATCTAGAATCAGCGCGCAGGGTCGTCCTTACACGGAGGGTCCAGATGGGTCGTGTGGCATTTATCACGCTGTTGGCAGCAGCATTTTTTGCCGGACCGGCGGCGGGTCAGGTCCCGGGTGTGACGTCAAAGACAATCCTGCTCGGCCAATCGGCCCCTTTCTCGGGGCCGGCTGCCCAGCTCGGTATTCAGATGAATATCGGAACCAAGGCGTACCTCGATCGAGTCAATGCCCAGGGCGGGGTTTTCGGAAGACAGATCGAACTCAAGACACGAGACGACCGGTACGAAGCGAGTCTGTGTGCCGAGGCCACCAAGAAGCTGATCGAGGAAGACAAGGTCTTCGCGCTGATCTCCTACGTCGGCACCCCCACCACCGCCGCTGCCATGCCGATCTTCACCCAAGCCAAGGTGCCGCTGGTGGGGCCTTTCACCGGCGCCGAAGTGCTGCGCGATCCGGTGAACCGCTACATCTTCAACGTGCGCGCGAGCTACTACAACGAGACCGAGAAGATCGTCGAACAACTGGTCTCCACCGGTAACCACAAAATTGCCGTGTTCTACCAGGACGATGCCTACGGTCAGGCCGGCCTGAAAGGCGTCGAAATCGCGATGGGCAAGCGCAATCTCAAGATCGTCGCCCTCGGCAAGGTCGAACGCAATACGATCAAGGTGGAAGATGCCGTCAAAGCCATCAATGTCGTCCAGCCCGACGGCGTCGTGATGATTTCGGCATACACGTCGATCACAGAGTTCGTCCGGCAAATGAAGCGTTCGGGGAGCTCGACCCAGTTCCACAATGTTTCGTTTGTGGGCAGCAAAGCGCTGGCCGATTCGCTCAAGGACGAGGGCTATGGAGTCGCAATTTCACAGGTCGTTCCGTTCCCCTGGAGCCCGAGCGTACCAATCGTGAAGGAATACCAGGAAGTCATGGTCAAATCAGGCAATACGGACTTCAATTTTTCAAGCCTGGAAGGGTTCATCGTTGCAAAGGTGATGGTCGAAGGCCTCAAGCGTGCGGGCAAGGATCTGACTCGCGAAAAGCTCATCGTAGCGCTGGAGAGCATGAATAGCGTCGATCTGGGCGAATTTGTGGTCAGTTTTTCGCCGACCAATCACAGCGGTTCCAAATACGTCGACTTGACGATGATAGGCCGCGGGGGAAAATTCCTAAAATAAAGGCGCCGCTTCGAGCGGCCGTTGACGGGGAGTTTGCTGACGAGGAGAAGAGAACGATGAGGATTATCCGCAGATCGGCCGCGGCGCTTGGGACGCTGGCTTGCCTGATCGCAGTCAACCACGCCCACGCGCAGGGCGTGACCAAGACGAACATTCTAATCGGCCAATCATCACCGTTTTCCGGGAGCAACAAGGAACTCGGCGACGACATTCGCGAGGGATTGCAAGCCTGTTTCAAGCAGGTCAACGATGCGGGCGGAATCAACGGACGGACCCTCGAGCTTGTCGCGCTCGACGACGGCAATGATGCAAAGCGCGCGGGCGAGAACGCGAGGATCCTGATAGAGGAAAAGAACGTCCTCGCCATCGTCGGCTATGCCAGCGCTACCTTGAGCCTGCCTGCGCTTCCGTTCGTCGACAAGTACAAGGTCCCGTTTGTCGGGCCGTTTACAGGCGCGGAGCCCATGCGCATATTTCGCCGCAATGTGTACAACATTCGGGCAAGCTACGCTGACGAGCTTGAGAAGATCGTCGATTTCTATACATCGACCGGATCGAAGAAATTTTCCATCCTCCACTACGATGACGCGGTGGGCAAGGAAAACCTCGCAGCCGTCGAACTCGCGCTGACACGGCGCGGGTTGAAACCGTCGTCGACCGGCGCCTTGAAACGCAATCAGACCGACTTGGGCGCCGCCGTTTCGGACGTCATCAAGGCGGCCCCCGACGTCGTCATAGCGACCACGCTTTACAAGACCACAGGCGATTTCATCAAATTCGCGAAAAAAGCAGGGTTGGGTGCCCAATTCGCCAGCACTTCATTTGTCGGCGCGAGCGCGCTGGCTGCCGAGCTCGGCGATCAGGGCGCGGGCGTCGTGGTTGCGCAGGTAGTCCCCCCCTACTCCAGGAACTCCATTCCTATCGTCAGGGAATACCAGGCGGCAATCGAAAAGTCACTCGGCAAGAAGGACTATTCCTTCACTTCGCTGGAGTCATACATCGTAGGGAAGGTGCTTGTAGAGGCGATTCGCCGGGCCGGCGCGAATCCGACGCGCGAAGGCCTCCTCAAGACCCTCGATTCGATCCAAAATTTCAACGTGGGCGGTTTTGCAATCGATTTTAGCCCGTCGAATCACAATGGCTCTCGATTCGTGGAGCTGACCGCCATCACCAAAGCGGGAAAGTTCGCGTACTGAGTTTCCGCAACCGCAAGACCTCGTCTCAAACGCGCCGCCAGGTCGTTCCCCGGGGACCGTCCTCGAGTGCGATTCCCCTGCGAAGCAAATCGTCGCGGATTTCATCGGCGCGACGAAAGTCCTTGTCGCGACGGGCCTCGTAGCGCTCGGCGATCAGCGCGGCAACCTGTTCGTCGGAAATGCCACCGCCGGCCCCGATCTCGGCGCGAAGGAATTCCTCGCTCCTGAGTCCCAGCAAACCAAGCAGCCGGCCCAGTGCCCTCAGTTGCCGCGCGAGCGCCGTTGAATTCGCGCGGTTGATCTGGTTCGCCAGGTCGAAGAGAACGGCCACCGCCTCGGGTGTATTGAAGTCGTTGTCCATGACCTCGCGAAAACGCCGGCCATGGCTTTCGTCCCAGTCGGGCGCTGCCGCTTCCACGGGAGTTCCCCTCAGCGCGGTATAGAGCCTGGACAAGGCATGCCTTGCATCCTGCAGGTGCTGATCGGAGTAGTCGAGCGGGCTACGATAGTGCGCGCGCAGTATGAAGAAGCGAATGACTTCCGGATGGTATCGCTTGAGCAACTCGCGAATTGTCGTAATATTGCCCGTCGATTTAGACATCTTCCGGTCTTGCAATCGAACAAACCCGTTGTGCATCCAGTATTTGACGAAGGGTTGTCCGTCGTTTTCTTGCAAAGCCCCTTCGGACTGAGCGATCTCGTTCTCGTGATGCGGAAACTGAAGGTCCTGCCCGCCGCCGTGAATGTCGAAGTGCGCTCCCAATAGCCTGGTGCTCATCGCGGAGCACTCGATATGCCAGCCGGGGCGGCCGTTTCCCCACGGCGATTGCCAGAACGGTTCGCCTTCTTTGGCGCGCTTCCAAAGAACGAAGTCGAGCGGATCTCGCTTGGCCGGATCCACCTCGACTCGCTCTCCCGCGCGCAGATCCTCGAGCGACTTTCCTGACAGCTTGCCGTAACCCGGGAATTTTCTGACCGAGAAATTGACGTCACCGCTTTCCGCTCGATACGCGACACCGCGTTCTTCCAACTTGCGGATCATTTCCAGCATTTCCGCCACATGATCGGTTGCGCGCGGCTCAAGGTCGGGTTTCTCCACTCCCAGCGCCGCAGCATCCTCATCCATGTAGCGGATGAAACGCCCGGTCAGAGCGGAAATCGGCTCGCCGGCCTCCAGCGCCCGGCGAATGATCTTGTCGTCGACGTCGGTGATATTGCGCGCATAAATGAGCGGGTATCCGCTCGCGCGCAACCATCGTTGCACCATGTCAAAAACGATCATCACGCGCGCATGCCCGAGATGGCAATAGTCATAGACAGTCATCCCGCAGACATACATCCTCACTCGCGCACGATCGAGCGGGACGAAGGGTTCCTCCACGCCGCCGAGGCTGTTGTAGATTCTCAGCATGATTTCGGGATCGGTGCGTGCCCGCTTTTCATCCTATTTTCATCGTTCGAGCCCGTCGTACGTCAGGATCGCGTGGAGTATTGACACTTCCGGCATCGATATTTTCGGGCTGCGGCGCAGCCGCCGGAGCGAAAGGCGATAGAATCGAGGAAATTCCTGCAACAGGCTGATTATTTGTTGCCTTTACGGGCTTCTTGATAGAATGGCGCGTGCCACTTCGACCTGAAAAAAGTATAGCACAATGAACCACATCGCCCGGTCTGCCGCGCTGCTCGCCGCCCTGCTTTTGGCGCCGGCGCTTTGCACCTCGCTCGCCCGTGCGGACGAGCTTCAGGATATCGATCGCCTGGTGAAGCAGGGGCAGCACGCTCAAGCCCTCGAGCGGGTAAACCAGTATCTCGCACAAAAGCCCGGCGACGCCAAAGGCCGGTTCATCAAAGGACTGATCCTCGCCGAACAGAACAAGGTCTCGGAGGCGATCGAGGTTTTCACCGCACTCTCGCGAGACTATCCCGAGCTGCCCGAGCCCTACAACAATCTCGCGGTCTTGTATGCCTCTCAAGGTCAGTACGAAAAAGCGCGGCAACAACTCGAGTTGTCGATCCGCACGCACCCCAGTTATGCGACTGCGTACGAAAATCTCGGCGACGTGTATACCAAGCTCGCAAGCCAAGCCTATGACAAGGCCTTGCAGTTTGATTCGTCCAACTCCGCGGCAAAGAACAAGTTGTCGCTGATTCACGAATTGATATCGAACAACCGCCTCCCGCGCGCTTCGAGCACAGCTTCGAGTACAGCTTCGAGTACAGCTTCAGGAACGTCGGTGCAATCCGCACCGCCGCCGCCAGCGGGTAACGCAGCAGCCAAAGCCGTCAAGACCAAGCCGGCCGCCGTGCAGGCAAAGGCCGCGGCAACGACGAAACCGATCGAAAAGCCGGCGCGCGCGCAAGAGGGCAACGCGGATGAAGTGTTGCTGACGGTTCTCGCATGGGCCGGCGCGTGGTCCAAGCAGAGCGTGGAGACCTATCTCGCCTTCTATGCCCAAGACTTCAAGACTCCCAAGGGCGAGGCCCGTTCGGATTGGGAAGAAGCACGCAGGCAGCGGATCAAGAGCCCCAAAAAGATTGAAGTTGCGGTCGAGTCTCCCAAGGTGATATTCAAGGGAGAAAACGGCGCGACGGTCAGCTTTCGACAGATATACCGCTCCGACAGTCTCAATGTCAGCGGTCCCAAGACGCTTGTGATGGTGCGGAGCGAAGGCCGCTGGCTCATCCAGCAGGAGCGGGCAGGAGGCTAATGTCCAGGCATATCGTCACCTGCGTTTTGGGCGCGGCTATCGCCTTTGGTGCCCCCTCCACCCTTTCCCCCGCAAAGGGTGCGCGCATTGATGTGACGGCAGACGCGCTGCTCGCGGCGGTCTACGACGAGATCGTCCGAGGACACGTTGACGTGGCGCTGCAGAATATCGAGGGCCTGATCCGCGTCAAACCCAACTTCCGTCTTGCCCACTTGATCAAAGGCGACCTGCTGCTCGCTCGCGCCAGGCCGATCAGTACAATCGGAGCTGCGCCTAATGTCCCCGAAGCATCCATGGAAGGACTGCGTGCCGAAGCGCTCGCCCGCCTGCGTGCTTACCGGGAGCCTCCGCCGGAGGACCGCGTACCACGCTACCTGCTGCAGCTACGCCAGGATCAAAAATATGCGATCGTCGTCGACACACATCGATCGAGGCTTTACCTGTACGAGAACGATGAGGGCAAGCCGCGCTTTGTAGCAGACTACTACGTAAGCTCCGGAAAGAACGGTCCGCTGAAACTCCGCGAAGGCGACGAGAAGACTCCGATCGGCGTATACCACGTTACGGAGAGCCTGCCCCGGGAAAAACTGTCGGACTTCTACGGAAACGGTGCGTTTCCCATCAATTATCCGAACGAATGGGATCGCATCAAAGGCCGCAACGGCCATGGAATCTGGCTGCATGGCACTCCGTCCAACACGTACAGCAGACCTCCGCGTTCGAGCAACGGCTGCGTTGTCCTCGCCAATTCCGATCTGGACGTGATTGCCCGCAACCTTCAAGTCGGCCTAACGCCAGTGATCATCAGTGAGGACGTCGAATGGCTCAGCACTGACGATTGGACGAGCGAGCGCCAATCCTTTGCAGAACAACTGGAACGTTGGCGCGCCGACTGGGAGAGTCTGGACACCGAACGTTATCTCGCGCACTACTCGAAAAAATTCTCCGCGCCGAACCAGGACCTGGAAAGCTGGAGCCGCCACAAGCGCCTTGTGAACAGCGGGAAGACATGGGTCAAGGTCAAGGTCGGCAACCTCAGCATATTCCGTGATCCGGGGAAGGAAGATCTGCTACTGGTGAGCTTCGACCAGGAATACCGTTCGAACAATCTGTCGAATACGGTTAAGAAGGTCCAATACTGGTTACGAGAAGATGGATATTGGCACATTGTCTACGAGGGAACAGCCTAGGCCCATGACTTACGTTTTTCGAGCATTCACGTACATTTTTCGGGCATTCGCCCTGCAAGGTGTTGCGGTGCTGGCAATGCTACTTCTTACCGCGACCAACGCGAGTGCGCAAAATCCGCGCGTCGAAGTCAAGACCACCGCAGGCAACTTCGTGATCGAGCTCTACCCCGACAAAGCTCCCAAGACGGTTGCAAATTTTCTCCAGTACGCCAACAGCCGTTTCTATAACGGCACGATATTCCACCGCGTCATCGACGGATTCATGATTCAGGGCGGAGGCTTCGAGCCCGGGATGCGCCAAAAGACCACTCGAGACCCGATCGAGAACGAAGCGGGCATCGCATTCAAGGCGGGCCTGAAGAACGATCCAGGGACCGTTGCGATGGCGCGCACACCCAACCCGCATTCCGCTACCGCGCAATTTTTCATCAACGTCAAGGACAATGGCTTTCTCAACTTCCGCGAGCCCTCTCCGCAGGGTTACGGTTACGCGGTGTTCGGCCGCGTCGTCGAGGGCATGGACGTCGTGATGCGGATTTCCAAGGTACCGACTTCGCGCGCGGGACCGAACGAGAACGTCCCGGAGCAGCCGGTAGTGATCGAGTCGGTCACGCTCAGGCCGGCGAAGTAACGGAGATTTCATGGTCAAACTGCATACCAACCTAGGCGTCATCGCGCTCGAGCTCGATGCCGAACGCGCCCCGGAAACCGTAAAGAACTTTCTCGGCTACGTGGAAGCCGGGTTCTACTCGAACACGGTGTTTCACCGGGTCATCGACAGCTTCATGATCCAGGGCGGCGGTTTCGAGCCCGGCATGCGACAAAAGCCGACCCGGGCGCAGGTCAAGAACGAAGCCGATAACGACCTGAAGAATGACCGCTATACGGTCGCCATGGCGCGTACCTCTGAACCCCATTCGGCCTCCAGCCAGTTTTTCATCAACGTCAAGGACAACGGCTTTCTCAACCATACGGCGCCGACCGCCCAAGGCTGGGGCTACTGCGTATTCGGAAAAGTAGTCGAAGGCCAGGAAGTAGTCGACAAAATCAAAAAGGTCAAAACCGGCAACAAAGGAGGCCACGGCGATGTTCCCGTCGAGGATGTGGTCATCGAGCGGGCGGAAGTGGTCTAGGGCTCCTTTGGCGGTTTTATTCATCTCCGACCTGCACCTTTGCGCCTGGCGGCCGGAGATCAACCGAATCTTTTTTGATTTTCTCCGCGGGCCGGCCCGCTCGGCGGAATCGCTCTACATCCTCGGCGACCTGTTCGAGTACTGGATCGGAGACGACGATCTCGGAGATCCTTTCAACGCGTCGGTCGCCGCGGCGCTCAAGCAATATGCGCAGGGCGGCCCGACGCTAAGCCTCATGCAAGGCAACCGGGATTTGCTGCTCGGAGATGATTTCGCCGCAGCGTGCAACGCAAGCCTGATCGTGGATCCTTACCCCGTCGAGCTCTACGGAACGCCGACTCTCCTCATGCACGGGGACACGCTGTGCACAGACGACAGGGATTACCAGAGGTTTCGCGCCGAATCCCGCACGCCGGCCCGGAGGAAGCAGTTTCTCTCCCAGCCGCTCACGCGGCGCAAGGAAGAGATCGAAGAGCTGCGCCGACGCAGCGAATCCGAGAAAAAGCTCAAGACGGCGGAAATCATGGACGTCAACGACGAGGCGGTCGAGACAGTGCTTCGCGAGCACGATTATCCGCGGCTCATTCACGGCCACACACACCGGCCGGCACGGCACGAGCATCTCGTGGATGGCAGGAAGTGCGAGCGCTGGGTGCTCGCCGACTGGTATCGCTCCGGCAGCTACCTGCGCTGCGACGAGCGCGGCTGCGCGTCCGTACGACTGCCCTGACCGGCTATCCGCCCAGTCCGCGCTCCAGATCGGCGCGGATGTCCTTCACCGATTCGAGCCCCACCGCCACGCGCACCAGACTTTCGGTGATGCCCGCACGCGCGCGCGCCTCAGGTGATATCCGCCCGTGGGTGGTCGTGGCCGGATGCGTGATCGTGGTCTTAGTGTCGCCGAGATTTGCAGTGATGGAAACCAGGCGCGTCGAATCGATGACGCGCCAGGCCTGTTCGCGGCCGCCTTTGACCTCGAAGGAAACTACGGCGCCGCCGGAGCGCTGTTGCCTGAGCGCAAGCTCATGCTGCGGGTGCGAGGGTAAGCCCGGGTAATACACACGCTCCACGCGGGGATGCGCCACCAGCCAGCTTGCGAGTTCCAGCGCGGCCTGCGACTGCGCTTCCATCCTGATTCTGAGCGTCTCCAAGCCTTTCAACAGTACCCAGGCATTGAACGGTGACAGGCTCGGGCCGGCAGTCCGCAGAAAACCGAAAATGCCGTCCATCACGAGGTCGCGCTTGCCGAGGATCGCGCCGCCCAGCACCCTCCCCTGGCCGTCGAGATATTTGGTGGCCGAGTGAATGACGAGATCCGCACCGAGATCGAGCGGGCGCTGAAGCGCGGGAGTGCAAAGGCAGTTATCCACGACAAGCAGTGCGCCGGCTCCGCGCGCCACGCGCGCGAGCGCAGCAATGTCGAAAACCTCCATGAGGGGATTGGATGGCGTCTCCAGAAACAGGAACCGCGTGTTCGGCCGCAGCGCCGCCTTCCACTTGGCGGGATCGGTTCCATCTACGTAGGTGGTATCGACACCGAATTTCGCCAGGATGGTGCCGAAAAGCTGTACCGTGGCGCCGAAAACCCCCGACGAGGACACCAGATGGTCGCCCGACTTCAGCAGCGCCATCGCGGTCGAAAGAATGGCGGCCATGCCCGAGGCCGTCGCCACGCAAGCTTCCGCGCCCTCGAGCGCCGCCAGGCGTTCCTGGAAGGCGGTCACCGTGGGGTTGGTGAAGCGCGAATAGATATTTCCGGGCTCGCTGCCCTGGAAGCGGGCTGCGGCCTGCGCGGCGTTTTCGAACACGAAGCTCGAGGTAAGATAAAGCCCCTCGGAGTGCTCGTTGAACTGGCTGCGGGCGATTCCGGCGCGCACCGCCAGCGTTTCGATGTCGTAGTCGTCCATTTCGAACCCCAGAAAATAAAAAAACCCGTCCAGCTTTCGCTAAGACGGGTCTCTGCCACGCTTTAGCCGTATTTATTAAGCGCCCGCAAGCTGTCGATCAAATCGGCGCAGTACGCAAGTTACTATTCCGACGCACGGATGTCAAATCGCCAGAGCCTCGGACGGCTCGGAGTCCTAGTGCGCTCCAGGCGGGGAAACCGCAGCGCAAGCTGCGGTCGGGGCTTTGAAACAGTCCGCGCAAGCTTTTCGCGCGGACTGTCGATTAAGCAGCGTTCAGGTCGAGCTGGTTGCTCTCGGAATCTTCCTCGCCCTCCTGCCGGGCGGCGTCGCGCTGGCGCTCGACCGAGGCGAGGTATTCTGTGGTGACGTCTCCGGTGATGTACACCCCGTCGAAACACGAAGTTTCGAACTGCGTGAGCTTCGGATTGACCGCGCGCACTGCCGCCTTGAGCGCGTCGAGGTCCTGGTAGATGACCGCATCGGCGCCGATCTCACGCGCGACCTGCTCCTCGTTCCGCCCGGTGGCGATGAGTTCGGAGCGCGTCGGCATGTCGATCCCGTAGACATTGGGAAAGCGCACCGGTGGCGCCGCCGAAGCGAAGAACACCTTGCTCGCGCCTGCCTCGCGCGCCATCTGGACGATTTCCCGGCTCGTCGTCCCCCGCACGATCGAGTCATCGACGATCATGACGTTCTTGCCCTTGAATTCTAGGCCGACGACGCTCAGCTTCTGTCGCACCGACTTCTTGCGGATCGCCTGGCCGGGCATGATAAAGGTGCGACCGATGTAGCGGTTGCGGATGAAACCCTCGCGATAAGTCACACCCAGGCCGTTAGCAAGCTCCAGCGCGCTGGGGCGGCTCGTGTCAGGGACCGGGATCACGACGTCCACACCGAGGTGGGGCGCGGTCCGCTTGATCTTCTCCGCAAGCTGCCGCCCCATGTGAAGGCGGCTCTCGTATACCGAGACCCCGTCCATCACCGAATCGGGCCGTGCGAGATAAACGTATTCGAAGATGCAGGGCGCAAGCACCGGCTTCGCGGCGCACTGCCGGTTGTGGAAGATCCCGCCTTCTTCGACGAAGATCGCCTCGCCCGGGGCGACGTCGCGCACCAGCTCGAAGCCGAACGCCGTGAGCGCTACGCTTTCGGAGGCGACCAGATACTCGGTTCCCTCGGCGGTGTTATTGCGGCCGAACACCAGCGGCCGGATGCCGAACGGATCGCGGAACGCGAGCAGACCGTAGCCGGCGATCATGGCGACCACGGCGTAGGCGCCGCGGCAACGCCGGTGCACATTGGCGACGGCCGTAAAAATAGTCTCGGGGTCGAGCTTCTGGCCTTTCGCGGCGAGCTCCAGCTCGTGCGCGAGCACGTTCAGCAGCACTTCGGAATCGGAATTGGTGTTGATATGGCGCAGGTCCTGGCGGAACATCTCCTGCTTGAGTGCCTCGGAATTGGTCAGGTTGCCGTTATGACCGAGCACGATGCCGAACGGCGAATTGACGTAGAAGGGCTGCGCCTCTCCGGCGTTGAAGGCAGAGCCCGCCGTGGGATAGCGGCAATGCGCGATACCGATCTCGCCGGAAAGCGAGCGCATGTTCCGGGTGCGAAACACGTCGCGCACCATGCCCGGGCCCTTGTGCATATGGAACGCCTTGTGTTCCGCCGTGACGATGCCCGCTGCGTCCTGGCCGCGGTGCTGCAAGAGCAGCAGCCCGTCATAGAGCAGCTGATTGACCGGTGTCTTCGCCACGATTCCGAGTATGCCGCACATCTGCGCTTATTCCTTTTCCTTAGGTACTCACCGGTATTTCAGACGGTGCGCGAGGCCCGTCGGTAGATAGGTGCGTATCGCGAGTGCTGCGGTCTCGAACGGGCCTGAGAAGAACGCGTCGCGCCAGAAGGATTCGCGCGGAAGCGGTGTCAAACCTGCGAGCAGCACCACCGCGAGCACGATGACCAGCCCCCTCACCAGACCGAAGACTGAACCCAGCGCGCGATCCGCGGGACCCAGGCCCGACGCTCGCACGACCGACGAAAGTGCCATTCCGGCAATCCAGCCGATCAGCAGCACCACGCCGAACACCAGCAGGAAACCCATCAGCGCGCTCAGCAACGGACTCAAGCTTTGCGGCAGATAGCCGGCGACGTGCCCTCCGAAAAACGTCGCCAGTATGAAGCCTCCGACCCAGACCCCGAGCGAAATCATCTCGCGCACCAGACCGTGCAACAGGCTCACAGCGACCGATACGACCAAGACCGCCAACACAACGCAGTCAAACCAGGTCATCGCTGTGCCACCTGCCCGACTTCGAGACCGAGCAACTTGAGCTTGTCCCGCGCCTTTTCGGCAGCGCCCCGGCTAATAAAGGGCCCCGCGCGCACGCGGGTCTGCTCACCCTGCTGGATTTTGACGCTCTCGGTGTAACTCTTGATGCCTGCCGAGGCTGCCTTGTCCTGTACCTGCTTCGCGTTGTCGGGATTCGTGAACGCACCAAGGGGAACGACGAACGCCTCGTCGTTCAACAGCACCTGAGCGCGGCGGGCTTCCGTTGCACGGGTGTTTGGACGTTCCTTGTCCACCGCCCTGGCGCCCTCTTTCTGCGCAGCACGAGACCCGGAACCCGCTTCAGCAGACTTGGGCACGGGCTGTATCCCTCGATTGGCCTGATCCTTTTGAGCTTGTGCGGGTTCGGATTTCTGTGACGGCGCGGAAGGCACCGACAGCGGCGGGAGAACCCGGGTCTTGAACGGCCCGCCGTCCTGGCTGGGGATCTGCACCGTCAGCGCCTGGGGGACGGACCTGGGTTGCTGGTCGAGAATCACGGGCAGGACCACGACGACAAGCACCACCAGCGCGATGGCTCCGACCAACCGCCGGCGCGCGCGGCGCTTAAGTACGTTGCCGTCGTCAGCCAAACGAAGACTCCAAAAAATTCCGAAGTAAGCCGAAGGATTGGCCGCGTTGGAGCGCTACCCGCCAGAAACCTTGAATCAGCCGATCCAAGCGACATCCCGAAACGCCCCGATCGTGCTTCCTCAAGACCCTCGCCGCGCTTCCCGAAGCTCAGTCCGGGCAGCCTCAATCGCCTGCAAGACCGCGGCCACGGTGTGGAACGATCCGAACACCACGATTCTATCATTTTCGTTTGCCCGATTCCTTGCCGCGGCGAATGCCTCGCGGGGGTTCTCGAAGCAAAGCACGCCGCCACTGCCTCCCGCGCTCGCTATGGCATCGGCCAGCATCGGGGCGCTCGCGCCCCGGGGCACGGAGAGATCGGCCGCAAACCAGGCCGAAATCTTCTCGCGCATCGCTTGGCACACGCCACGGATGTCCTTGTCCCGCAACATGCCGAACACGGCGTAGGTCTCCGGATAAAAACCCATCCTGGCGAGGTCCTCCGCAAGCACCGCCGCTGCCTGCGGATTGTGTGCGACGTCCAAAACCACCGTCGGTCGGCCGGGAAGCACCTGGAACCGCGCCGGAAGCTCCACCTGCGCAAGACCGTTGCGAACGTCCTGCATCCCGACCGGAAGACGTGCACGAAGCGCATCGAGTGCGGCAAGCGCCGCGCTCGCGTTTGCGAGCTGGCGCGCGCCGCGCAAGGCCGGAAAAACGAGCGCGGCACGGCGTCCATCTCGTCCCCAATACGTCCATTGCCGCCCTTCGCTCACGTACCCAAAGTCACGGCCGATCAACCACAGGTCCGCGCCGACTGCCTGCGCCCGACCGAGGACGCTATGGGGAGGATCGGGGTCCGAGACGACGGCGGGTTTCCCTGCACGAAAAATTCCCGCTTTTTCGGACCCGATGCTCTCGCGCGTATCGCCGAGGTAATCCATGTGATCGAGGTCAATGGACGTCAACAACGCACAATCGCTGTCGAAAACGTTGACCGCGTCCAGCCGCCCCCCCAGGCCGACCTCCAGTATCACGGCGTCGAGCGCTTCAGCGGCGAAAATCTCCCAGGCCGCCAGCGTGCCGAACTCGAAATAGGTCAGGGCCACCTCGCCTCGGGCGCGCTCCACCGTCTCGAACGCTGCGCACAACGCCGCGTCGTTCACCGGTACGCCGTCCAGACGGACACGTTCGTTGTACCGAAGGAGGTGCGGCGAAGTGTATAGCCCGACTCTGTATCCGGCGGCGAGCAGGATCGCCTCCAGGATGGCGCACGTCGAGCCCTTGCCGTTGGTCCCGGCAACGGTGAAGATCGCGGCCGGGCTCGATCTGCCGAGCACATCCCGCACCT
>Ga0193726_1000453_pt1 | contig 43161 bp, 27 predicted proteins | sample H2c1metaG_FD_144928 | JGI IMG/M metagenome (GOLD analysis project Ga0193726, IMG submission 144928) | Soil microbial communities from a riparian zone of the East river system, Colorado, United States - H2c1 | ecosystem: Environmental > Terrestrial > Soil > Riparian zone | place: USA: East River... | reverse complement strand
TATTTGAACGACCGCGGCTTGCGCATTCTGAATGCGCTCGATGACGTCGCCAGGAGCAGGAAGGCAACTCCATCCCAAGTGGCTATCGCGTGGCTTATTGCGCGGCCAGGGGTAACCGCTCCAATCGCCAGTGCCACCAATCTCGGACAACTCCGGGAGCTCGTCGACGCTACCAGACTCGCACTCAGCAGTGAAGACATTCAGAAATTGAACGAAGCGAGCTCTGAGACCCGCTCCGCTTCAGCGTAGTTCAAAAATAATGCGCTACGCGGTTTTCTTTCACCGCCCCTTCAGGCAGAATACGTGGGCCAATTCTCCGGGGGGATTCATGAACCGCAGCGCCATGCTTGTTTCCATTCTTCTTGCCGGTGTTTCCGTCGCAGCGTTTGAAGCGCGCACGATTGCCGATGAAACGCCGTTGGCGGGCTACTCCGCCGAATCTTCGCGCGCCCAACGCGAGTGGGAAGCGAAATTGCGGGCGATTCCGAGCCAGGAGAATCTGCGCAATTACATGCAGCGGCTGACGGCGCGCCCGCACCATGTCGGTTCGCCCTACGACAAAGACAACGCCGAGTGGCTCAACACCAAGTTTAAGGAATTCGGGCTCGACAGCCACATCGAAGTTTTTAGTGTATTGTTTCCCACCCCGAAGGAGCGCCTCGTCGAACTCGTCGCCGGCGGCCCGCACTTTGTCGCCAAGCTGCAGGAGCCAGCGCTGCCCGGGGATCCGACATCGAATCAGCAATCCGAGCAACTCCCGACCTACAACGCGTATTCCCCCGATGGGGATGTCACCGGCCCGCTCGTCTATGTCAACTACGGAGTTCCGGAAGACTACGAAACGCTGGAGCGTCTCGGCATCTCCGTGAAAGGCGCAATCGTCATCGCCCGCTACGGGCACGCGTGGCGTGGCATAAAGCCAAAGGTTGCAGCAGAACATGGAGCGATTGGCTGCCTGATCTATTCTGATCCGCGCGATGATGGTTATTCCGGAGGAGAAACCTTTCCCGCCGGCGCCTGGCGTCCGGCCGATGGCGTGCAGCGTGGCAGCGTACAGGACAGTACCGAATTCATGGGCGATCCGCTTACGCCAGGGATTGGCGCGACCGCCAATGCCAAGCGCCTTCCGATCAAAGATGCGCCAACGCTGGTAAAAATTCCCGTGCTGCCGATTTCCTACGGCGACGCGCAACCACTGCTGGCGTCCATCACCGGACCGACAGCTCCCAAAGCCTGGGTCGGCGGATTGCCGCTGACCTATCGTATCGGCCCCGGCCCCGGACGAGTGCACCTGAAGGTTTTTGCCAATTGGGATCTGAAACCAATTTATGACGTGATCGCGAAAATTCCCGGATCACAATTTCCGGACGAATGGGTGATCCGCGGCAACCATCATGACGCCTGGGTGAATGGCGCCGAAGATCCGATTTCCGGACAGGTAGCCATCATGGAAGAAGCGCGCGCTTTTGGCGAATTGCTGAAGGCCGGCTGGAAACCAAAACGTACCATTATTTATTGCGCTTGGGACGCCGAAGAACCTGGGCTGCTGGGCTCAACGGAATGGGTGGAAACCCACGCGGATGAGTTGCGCAAAAATGCGGTGGCTTACATCAATTCCGATACGAATAGCCGGGGCTCTTTGGGAGTGGAAGGTTCCCACACGCTCGAGCATCTTGTAAACGACGTCGCACGCGACGTGCAGGACCCTGAAACAAAATTGTCGGTCTGGAAGCGTTGGGAACTGAATTCCATTAAAGACGCGAAATCTTCCGAAGAACGCCAGGAGATTCGGCAACGGAAAGATCTGCGGATTGGAATCCTCGGCGGAGGATCTGATCACGCTCCGTTTATTAACTTTGCCGGCGTCGCATCGCTGGGCATCGGATTTGGCGGAGAAGATGGCGGCGGAATTTACCATTCCATTTACGACGACTTTTACTGGTATACGCATTTCAGCGACACGGATTTTGCCTATGGCAAGGCACTGGCCCAGGTTGGCAGCACGGCGATAATTCGTCTGGCGGATGCGGACCTGCTGCCGTTTGAATTCGGTGATTTCGCCGATACCGTTCATACCTACGTTGATGGACTGAAAAAATTCGCAACGCAATCGCGGAGCGATGTTCGCGAGAAAAATCTGGAAATCTCGGAAGGCGTGTTCACTGCCAATGCCGATCCGAGGAAAACCTATGTAGCGCCGAAAGCGGAGGAAGTTCCTCCTCATCTGAATTTTGCTTCCCTGGAAAATAGCGCGGATGCAGTTTCTGAAAGCGCGAAGCAGTACCAGAAGGCTCTGGCGCATGCCAGTGAAAATGGCGGAACGGCTCTTGCCGCGGTATCGCTGGCGGAAATCAACCAGATGCTGCTGCAAAGCGAGCGCAAGTTGACGACTCCGGAAGGGTTGCCGGGCCGCTTCTGGTACAAACACCAGATCTATGCGCCGGGTGTTTACACCGGATATGCAGCAAAAGCGATTCCCGCGGTTCGCGAAGCTATTGAACAAAAACAGTGGAAGCAGGCAGAAGAGGCGATCGCGCGCGCGGCTTCCGTGCTGAACGAAGAAGCCAAGTTGATTTCTGCGGCAGCGGAAAAGCTAAACGCGGTCCACTAATCGGGAAAAGGCGGGCCCATTCCTTCCTACAACATCGCGCTCACGGGGCTTGGCAACGTAGGGCGCTCATTCTTGCGCTTGTTGATCGCCAAGGAAACCGAACTGCGGCGGCGCTACGAAGTGCGCTGGCGACTCACGGGAGTCGCTACCCGGCGGGCAGGATGGATTGCCGATCCAGACGGCTTGAATCCCATCGCCATTTTGAATGGCCACTTTCCCCCACCGCAAGCGCAGCCTCCCCGCAATGCACAGGAATGGCTCGAACGCGCTCGTCCCGACGTATTTTTTGAAGCCAGCTCTCTCAATGTGGAGAACGGGCGTCCGGCTATCGAACATCTGACGGCAGCGCTGGAACTGGGCGCGCATGCGGTTACGGCAAATAAGGGTCCCATCGTGCACGCCTTTCAGGAACTCGTGGACCTGGCGCGCGAAAAGAAAAAGCGGTTTTTGTATGAAGCCACTGTGATGGACGGCGTACCCATTTTTTCGATGTTTCCACTGGGATTGCCGGGAGCCGATTTGCGCGGCTTCTCCGGTGTCTTGAACTCCACCACCAATGTTGTACTGACAGAAATTGAAAAGGGGCGTTCCTTTGACGAAGCGGTTAAGCGCGCGCAGGCGATGGGAATTGCGGAGACCGATCCATCTGCGGATCTGGATGGCTGGGACGCGGCGGTGAAAGTTGCGGTTCTGGCGATCGTCCTGATGCGGGTGCCGGTGAAACTCGGAAACGTGCAACGTACCGGAATTCGCGATCTGAGCGAAGAGAAAATTCGTTCCGTGCGCAATACCGGAATGCGCTACAAGCTCGTATGCCGCGCAGAACGCCGCGGTGACGGCGTACATTGCTGCGTGCAGCCTGAATTGCTGCTGGCAGGCGATCCGCTGGCAAATCTCGAGGGTAGCAGTTCTGCGATTCGCTTCGATTTGGACGTGTTTGGTTTCTCGCTCGTCGAACACAATCCGGGGATTGAAGCCACGGGATATGGTTTGCTGGCCGATTTTCTGCGTGCAGTTCAGCAATGATCGAAAATTTCAAAGCGCTTGCTTCAGGACTCTTGCGCCGGTGTCCGTCGGAAGTTCCTGAGGTAGTCCGGCAACGCGATTCTGGAGTCGCATCGTTCGTCGCGAATAGGTTCGCCGATGGCTAGTTGCAGGGGCAGAAGGCCGGCCCAAACAGGGAGTTGGCAGTCTGCAGCGTCATCCTCGACAGGGCCGGTGCGCAGCTTTGCCGAGGCCTCGGTCAGCGGCAGCTTGAGGATGTTCGTGGCCTTCAATTCTTTCTCATTGGGCTGCCGCGCGTCATCCCACCTTCCCGGCACGATTTTTTCTGTGAAAGCATGCAGGGCTTCGAGCTTTTCCTGTGGTGAGTCGATGAGCGTGGCCTTTCCCAGTGCCACCACGGAGCGATAGTTCATCGAGTGATTGAAAACGGAGCGCGCCAACACCAGCCCATCGGAAAGTGTCGCGGTGAGGCAAACCGCAAGGCCCTGACTGAGATTGCGCAGCATGCGGCTGGCCGCAGAGCCGTGGAAATAGACGGAGTCACCCACGCGGGCGAACATGGTGGGAATTACGTAAGGTTGCTCAGCGACGGAAAACCCGACGTGACAAACGAAAGCCTCATCCAGAATGGCGTAAATGGTCTTGCGATCATACGCGCCGCGATGCGGTTCGCGCACTACGTGCGTGCGATCGGTGGACGCCAGGAAATCAGACACGGGTGGACCTCGTGGGAAACGTGGCGCGAAGACAGCCGCATCGCGGCTGCTCATTTGATTTATAGCCGGCGCCAAAGCGGCATGAGTGAGGAACAGTCTCGTTGATGCTATCACGGGCGGCCGCAGGAGCGGCCTGGAAAGCGCGCCAGCAGCGGCAGCCAAAATGGCCGAAAATATTTAGCCGACGAAAGCAATGCTCGTCCATGAGTGGAATTTCATGCGCCCGGGGTAATGTGAGAAACTACGTCCGGAGAAAGCAATGAGCACACCCGTGGTTCAAGGAGCGGAAGGCGCAGCGCTTGACCTGCGCTGGGTCCGCGAGCAATTTCCCGCGTTACAGACGCAAGTGAATGGAAGTGCCGCGGCGTTTCTGGATGGCCCTGCCGGAACACAAGTGCCGCAGCAGGTGATTGCCGCTATCCGGGACTATCTGGTGAACAGCAACGCCAACACCGGTGGAGCGTTTGCCACGAGCCGCCGCAACGACGCCATGATTCTAGAAGCGCGCGCCGCGATGGCGGATTTTTTCAATTGCGACAAAGACGAGGTTGTCTTTGGGCAGAATATGACCACGATTACGTTTGCCCTGGCGCGCGCCATCGGCAGGGAATTGCAGCCGGGCGACGAAATTGTGGTGACCACGCTCGATCACGACGGGAATGTCGGTCCGTGGCGGGCGCTCGAAGAACAGGGAATTGTGATTCGTCAGGCAGACATTCGCCCTGAAGACTGCACGCTGGACCTCGATGATCTGCGGCGAAAAATCACGGCGAAAACAAAACTTGTCGCCGTAGGCTACGCGTCAAACATTGTCGGCACGATCAATCCGGTTGCGCAAATTACGAAGTGGGCGCATGAAGTCGGCGCGTTGATGTTCGTTGATGCGGTGCACTTCGGTCCACACGGTTCGCTGGACGTTCTGGCCATCGACTGTGACTTTCTGGTGTGTTCGCCGTATAAGTTTTTTGGTCCGCACATGGGAGCTTTGTACGGCAAGCGCCGGCACTTGCAGCAGTTAAAGCCTTACAAAGTGCGGCCGTCGTCGGATGCGGTACCCGAACGCTGGGAAACCGGGACCCAGGTGCAGGAATTGATCGCCGGGGTTACGGCCGCGGTAAACTACATCGCAGAGCTGGGAGGACGTTGCGATCCCACTGCGAAAACTCGTCGCCAAGCCCTGCTCGCGGCGTATCGCGCCACAACGCACTACGAAGCGGGACTAATTCAGGAACTGATTCAAGGGCTGCAGGCGATCCCCGGAATTCAGATTTTTGGAATCACCGATGCAAAACGAGTTAGGGAACGCTGTTCAACACTTTCCTTTCGACTGGGAGATCACCATCCCACGGAAATTGCTACGTTTCTTGGAGATCGCGGGATTTTCACGTGGGACGGAAATTTCTACGCGATCAATTTGACGGAACGGCTGGGCCTTGAGCCGCTCGGCGGAGTTTTGCGCGTCGGGCTTGTGCACTACAACACGGCGGACGAAGTACGCCGGTTGTTGGCTGCGTTGCGCGAATTTGCTGCACAGTAAAGGCTGACGAAAAGGGCCGCCGTACTGATTTCGGCAGGCAAAAACTGCAAGAAAGAGATTTCAACGCGACATGAGCAAACGACCAATGGTGTTGACGGTTCTCGATGGATGGGGATACTGCCCGGACTCGAAAGGCAATGCGATTTCTCAGGCACGCAAACCTGCTTACGACGAACTGATCAAAAAATTCCCCAACACGCTCATCCATACCTCCGGGCCGTTTGTCGGTTTGCCGGAAGGGCAGATGGGCAACAGCGAAGTCGGCCACCTGAATATCGGCGCGGGGCGCATCGTACATATGGATATGACGCGCATCGATCTGCTGATTGAGAATAAACAGTTGCAGGACGTGCCGCTGTTTCAGCAGGCCATGGAGCGCGGGCGTTCACGTCGCCTGCATTTCATCGGTTTGTTGAGCGATGGCGGAGTGCATTCGCACATTCATCATCTTTTTGCGCTTCTGGAAATGGCCAAGCAGCAGAAAGTGGAAAAAGTATTTATCCACTGCTTCATGGATGGACGGGACACCCCACCGCACAGCGGACGCGATTTCGTGCAGCGGCTGCAAAAGAAAATGCGCGAGCTGCAGGTCGGCGAGATCGCGACACTTTGCGGACGCTACTACGCCATGGATCGCGACAACCGCTGGGAACGCATCGAACTTGCCTATCGCGCGCTCGTTCATGGCGAAGCCGAAACCCGCACCCAGGATCCGGTCGCGGCATTGAACAGAAGTTACGAACAGGATGTTACCGACGAATTTGTAAAGCCCGTGGTCATAACCCAGGGAGAAGGCCCGTCTGCGCAACCTGTGGCCACAATTCACGATGACGATGCGGTGATTTTTTTCAATTACCGCGCGGATCGCGCGCGCCAGATTACCTACGCGCTGGTGGCACCGGACTTCGATAAATTTGTTGATCCCCGGCGGCCGAAGAATCTTTTTTTTGTGGGAATGACGCAGTACGACAAGAACTGGCCTTGGCTGCAGGCCGTCATCAAGCCGGAGAAGCTTGAGCAGATTCTGGCGCAGGTTTTCGTGGAACTCGATTACAAGAATTTACGCTGTGCGGAGACCGAGAAATACGCGCACGTCACCTATTTCTTTAATGGTGGCGTGGAAAAACCATTCGCTGGCGAGGAGCGCATTTTGGTGCCGTCGCCAAAAGTGGCGACCTACGACCTGAAGCCGGAGATGTCGGCTGAAGGAATTACCGATACGGTCCTGAAGGCGATTGAATCGGATAGTTTCGACGCCATCATCATGAATTACGCCAACGCGGACATGGTCGGCCACTCCGGGAAATTGCAGCCGGCGATCAAGGCGGTCGAAGCAGTTGACGCTGGTCTCGCGCGGATCTACCAGGCGCTGAAACCGCGCGGCGGCGCGTGGATTATCACTGCCGATCACGGCAACGCTGAAATGATGATCGACCCTGCCAGCGGTGGACCGCACACGTATCACACCACCAATCCTGTGCCCTTTATTTTGATCAGTGAAAATGAACATGTGCGATTGCGGCCTGGCGGTTCTCTGCGTGACATTGCCCCCACCATGCTCGGCACTCTTGGCAAGAAACAGCCGGCAGATATGACGGGCCGCGATCTGCGGATCCTTCCGACCTGAAACGCAGCATGAAGCGCACCACACCTAGCGAAACGAAGCTGACAATTTGTGTTTGGCACCCTTTTACGGAATGGCGGCCAAAAGCGCAGATGGCTGAGGAGATTCGCCGTCGCTGGCCGGAAATGCGCGTGGTCCATCTGCCGGACTATGACCTGCTGCCTCGGGAACTTCCGGACACGGATATTTTCGTCGGCTATTCGTTGCGAGCGCAACAACTCACAGACGCCAGAAAATTAAAATGGATTCATTCCACTGCCGCAGGAGTGGCGCAGTTGATGTATCCGGAGTTGCGCGATTCAGGAACCATGGTCACAAATCCCAGCGGAATATTCTCCGTACCCATGGCCGAACATACCATGGGCCTGCTTATTGCGCTCGCGCGCAATTTTCCGGATTCCGTGAGGCAGCAAGACAAGTCGCGATGGTCGCAACAGGATCTGTGGGACAAGCCCCAGCATTTGACTGAGTTGGCCGGCAGCGTCCTGCTGATTGTCGGCTACGGCTCTATCGGACGGGAACTGGCGAAGCGCGCCAGAGCCTTTGCCATGCGGGTTTGCGGCGTAACGCGCTCGGGAACCGGGGACCGGACCCACGCGGACGAAATTATCCCCGCAGCAAAACTAGACGAAACGTTGCCCGCAGCCGATTACATCGTGGTTTGCGCTCCCGAGACCAATGAAACAAAACACCTGTTCGGCGCTGCGCAATTTTCACGCATGAAACCCGGAGCGCGATTTATCAACGTAGGACGCGGGTCGCTGGTGGACGAGGCCGCACTGCTTCAGGCCCTGACCAGCGGATCGCTCGGCGGAGCCGCGGTTGACGTGGCACAAACCGAACCTCTGCCATTTGCGGACCCGCTTTGGCAGGCGCCGAATCTTTTCATTACTCCCCACACCAGCGCGATCAGCGACCGTATGTGGGACAGGCAAACAGAAGTTCTGCTGGAATTATTGGAACGTTGGTTTGCCGGCCGCGAATTATTTAATCGCGTCGATTTTAAGAAAGGTTACTGAAAGGTGCAACGGATGGCGTACCCGCAGATTTAGTTCTGTTCATTGACACAAACTAATTTCCGATTCCTTCTTTGGGAGCTTCGTAGCCTTCGCGCGAATAGACCACGTATTTTTGCTTTTTTCCTTTTTGATCGACGACAGTGAGCGGGCCGCCATCGGGTGCGACAAGTTCGACCTTTACTTTATGAAACTTGCCGTCGCGCGCTCCAGTGGTTGGGGAATAGGAGAGGCTGTACTGATGACGCAGGAAGCCCGCGACGCTTTGCATGATGCTGGGGATTTCTCCGGTAAATTGCGGGAACCAGGCATATCCGCCGGTCTGTTGCGCGAAAGTCTTCAGCTGATTTTCTGCCTGGAGATAATCGATGTTCGAGCCCATGGAACCCCGGGACTCCAGCGCGTTGGTAAAAACCTTTCCCAAGCCGACCGCAAAAATTGTGACGTCGCTCTGACGAAGCTTCTTCATCGTTTGATCCAAGGTGTTTTTTGAAAAAGTATCCCGTCCGCTGGCCAGCAGCAGAATTGATTTCTTGCCTTTCACGTCTTTCAGGCGTTCGTTGGTTTCCAGAATTGCATCGAAAACGTTGGATTCATTGAATCCCGGAAAATAGAGATGATTGATCGCAGAGCGAACTTCGTCCTTGTTTTGTGTAAAGTCCACTTCCAGCCGTGTTTTCATGTCAAAGGTTTCAAGGGCAATCCAATCCTTCTGTTGCAGGTACGGGAAAAGACCGTCCGCCCAATATCTTGCATAGGCTGAAAAAAAGCCGTACCCGCGTCCGCCAAATTCGAGCAGCATCACCATGGTGATGGGTGATTCCACCGGGCCAAAGTTGGTGACGGCTTGCGGAACGCCATTATCGGTAATGCGGAAATTCTCCTTCTTCAGTCCCGTTAAAATATCGCCGTTCTTGGTAGTCGCGATTACTTCCAAGGTTACGACCGGCACGTCGACTGAAATTGTGGCTCCGCTCTGTTCCGGTTTTTTCTGGGGAGCGGTGGGCGGCGGAGGCGTGGTGCCTTGGGTTGGCTGAGACCCCGTTTGAGGGCCATCCGGAGTCTGCGCCCGTGTCATACGCGGGCCGGCCAGTATTATTACGGCAACCCCCGCAATGGCTAGTACTGTTCTTGCAAAAAGCGCTTTCATCTGTTCCCCCTCACCCGAACCGCTTCCTTTGTCTGTTCTCCGGACTTCATGTCGCCATTTTGAAAGTGCCACGGAAGACGTTGAATTTAAGCAACTCCGCGTTACGGCCCCGGCCGGCCCCTGACACCCGCATGCTAGTATGAAGCAGAATTGATGCAAAACGTTTGCTGGGCCAAAAAATTGCAGGGGAAGGTGGGTTTGTGAGCTGGAATCGGAAAATGAGCCTGGGTTGGACCATCGCGGCGCTATTTTTGGCCGCCAGTTTGCCGGTTGCAGCGCAGATACCCACAGCAGCCTCGACAAGCGCCTTGCCTGCTCCGTCGCCACTAGGGGATACCTCTGCGATCGCCAGAGAAGCGCAGGGATGGCTCATCGACCTGATTCGCATCAACACCACCAACCCGCCAGGCAATGAACACGCCACGGCCAAATACCTCGCCGGAGTTCTGGGTAAGGAAGGAATCCCCTCGGAAACGCTGGATGTGGTGCCGGGAAGAAGCGCTCTTGTGGCGCGCTTGCGCGGCTCGGCCATGGCGGATCCTTCGCGCGCTCTTCTGCTGGTGGCGCACATGGATGTGGTCGGTGTCGACAGGGCGAAATGGACGGTGGATCCCTTTGCTGCGGTCGTCAAAGACGGCTACCTGTACGGGCGGGGGGCTGTTGATGACAAGGGCATGCTGGCGGCAAATCTCGCTGCATTTATTCTCTTGAAGAGGACCAGCGCGCACCTGAATCGAGACGTAATTTTCCTGGCGACAGCGGACGAAGAACAGGGCGGAGATGCCAGCATCAAGATTCTGATTTCGAAATATTGGGACAAATTTGCCGCAGGCTACGCCATCAACGAAGGCGGCCGTGTGGTGCAGAAGAATGGCAAAGTGCAATACGTTGCAGTCCAGGTGAGTGAAAAGGTTCCGGTCAACGTTACGGTGGTGGCAAAGGGTCCGTCTGGGCATGCTTCGCAACCAACCAAAGACAATGCCGTTGTGCATCTGGCGACGGCCATTTCCAAGATCGGAACCTATTCCCCTCCGGTGCACTTCACAACAATTGTAAAACGCTACTTTGAGCAACTGGCGCCGCTCGAAGATCCGGAAATTGCCAAATGGATCCGGGCCCTGGACACCACGGATCGCGGAGACCATGCGCAGAAGGTAATTTCAGATGCCAATCCGCTGTGGAACTCGATGATCCGCGATTCCATCGCGCCCACCATGCTTACTGCCGGGATAAGGAACAATGTGATCCCGGCAGAAGCCCGGGCCAATTTGAATATTCGGCTTTTACCCGGTAACACGATTGATCTGCTAATCGCCGACTTGACCAAACTCGTGAATGATCCTGCCATCCGCTTTGAGCCGCAGGCGGACGCCGGACTTGCCGCGCCGCCTTCGTCCCTGGAGTCCGACCTATACACGACGATCAGCAAAGTGTTGTCCCCGGCATTTGCCGGCGCCCCGGTGCTTCCGTTTCAGTCCACGGGAGCCACCGATTCCGCGCAACTTCGGCTGCACAATGTGCAGGCTTACGGCGTTAAGCCATTTTCTTTGAGTGATGAAGATGAACGGCGCATGCACGGGGATGACGAGCGTATTCCACTCACCTCCTTTGCAAAAGGCGTCGAAGTGCTGGCAAGAATTGTCGGAGAATTCTCAATTTCAAAGTGAGTTTCTCTTCCAAATCAAGTAACTTGGTAGTGTGAGATTACGATCCGACGCATCTCGAGCGAAGCGCCTTCCGGGGAAACAGAAGCCAGGGTAAACCTGCCTCAACAACCATATGGAATTTCGTCACTCTAAGATCGTTTGCACTATAGGACCCGCCAGCCGGACTCCGCGCATTATCGAGCGCCTGATTCAAGCGGGAATGGATGTGGCGCGGCTTAATTTTTCGCATGGCACGCACGAAGATCACGCGAAGAACATTGTTACCCTGCGTGCTGCCGCTTTGAAGGCCGGAAAGACGATTGCCATTCTTGCCGATTTGCAGGGCCCCAAGATCCGTACCGGGGTGCTGGCCGGCGGAACCCCGGTCATTCTGCGGACCGGTCAAAAATTTGTCATTACCACCGCAAAGATATTGGGCGATTCAACGCGAGTGAATACTACGTTCACCCCCCTTCCGAGAGAAGTGCATCGCGGCGACCGGATTTTGCTTTCTGATGGACTGATTGAACTGCGTGTGGAACAAGTGAGCGGAAAAGAAGTGGTGTGCTACGTGGTCAACGGCGGGCCGCTCGGCGAAAACAAGGGCATCAACCTGCCTGGAGTGAAGCTGCGGGTGCCCGCGCTTACTCCCAAGGACAAAGCAGATTTGCGATTTGCGCTGAAGCAGGGAGCGAACTACATCGCGGTCAGCTTCGTGCGGCATCCGGAAGACGTGCTGCTGGCCAAGCAATTGATCAAGCGCGCCGGAAAAGATACCCCGGTCATTGCAAAACTGGAAAAACCGGAAGCGATTGAAAATCTGGACGCGATTCTTCGTGTGGCGGACAGCGTGATGGTGGCGCGCGGCGATCTGGGCGTGGAAATGAATCCGGAGAAAGTTCCCGTGGTGCAAAAAACCATCATTGCGCGCGCCCGGGAGTTTCGCCGTCCGGTCATCACGGCGACCCAGATGCTGGAATCGATGACGGAAAATCCACGACCGACGCGAGCCGAAGCCTCCGATGTGGCCAACGCGATCTTTGACGGTTCCGATGCTGTGATGCTATCTGCTGAAACCGCCTCCGGAAAATATCCGGTTGAAACAGTGGCTATGATGGCGCGCATTATTGGCGAAGCCGAAGCCAGCATCCGGGAATTTCCGCGGCCTTCCACCCAACAGGAGCGACTAAAAGTCGCAGAAACTGTAGCTGAACTGGTGTGCCACGCTTCGCGCGAGCTGCACATGAAATTGATTGCGGTATTCACACACAGCGGATTTACCGCCCGACTGGTCTCCCGCTACCGGCCGCTTGTTCCCATCGTTGCGTTTTCTCCAGAAGCCGAGACCCGGCGCCGCATGGCGCTGATATGGGGCGTGCTGCCTAAAAACATCAAGGACACGCACAGCATCGAAAATCTCGCTGAAGTAGCAGAAAAACGGCTCCTGGAAGAAAAACTCGTGCGCCGGGGCGATGTGATTGGAATTGTGGCCGGCACTCCGATGGGTGTGCGCGGGACGACGAATTTCATGAAGTTTCACATCATTGGCGGTGTGTGATGCCGGCCGAAGCCTCCCGAATCACGATTGAAGCAGTGCGCGCCGCACGCGAACTGCTCAAAAATATCGTTCCTGCCAGTCGAATGGTGCGCTCGCAGTTTCTTTCCGATGCCGCAAACGCAAAGGTATTTCTAAAACTTGAATGTGAAGGACCCACTGGTTCTTTCAAGGTGCGCGGCGCGTATCACGCGATTCAGCGCCGGCTGGAACGCATTCCCATGGCCGGCGTGGTGACCAGCAGTACGGGAAATCACGGGGCCGCCACCGCTTTTGCTGCCCGGCAAATGGGACTTCCAGCAAAGGTCTTTCTTCCCGAGCATCCCAATCCGGCTAAGCGTGCCCGCATCGAGCAGCAAGGCGCGGAGATTGTCGAAGTCGGGAAATATCTGGAAGAGACTCGCCAGTATGCGGCCCGTTTCGCGGAAGAATCGGGCTGGTTCAATCTGGTAGACGGAGTTGAAACCGAAATGTTACCGGGCACGGCAACCATCGGAGCTGAAATCCTGGAGCAGGTTCCGGATGTGGATGTCGTTTTTGTTCCCGTGGGAGACAGCACCCTGATTCAAGGGGTTTCTTTTTCGCTGAAGGCCGCACGGCCGGAAATCCGGGTAATCGGTGTTCAGGCGAAGCGGGCCCCCGCCTATGCCCTGGCTTTTGCCAAGGGCCACGGAATTTCCATCGACACCAGCGATACCATTGCCGATGGCTTGTCGGTTCGCGAGGCTACGGAAGAAAATGTGCGTGAGATCAGAAAAACCGTGGATGAATTCCTGCTGGTCAGCGATGAAGAAATGCTCTCCGCCGTCAAACAACTCGAAGTGCGGGAAAACGTGCGCAGCGAGCCTTCCGGCGCAGCGAGTACCGCTGCCCTGCTTCAGGCGGCGCAGGCCTATACCGGGAAAACGGTCGTCCTGCTGGTGACCGGCGCGAATATTCCCGAAGAAATGTTTCTCCACGCCATGCAATCCTGAGCGGCCCGGGGAACGTCGGTCATTTCTCGGAGGGGGTAACGCCAGGAGCTGCTTTCAGTTGATCCAATTGTCGGGGCGGGATGGCGGATCGTTTTTTTCTTTCTTCATGAAAACTTCAAATTTTTTCCGGTTGCGCTGATACTTCCAGTCCGAGACCGAATTGCGCACGCGATAGAGATAGGAATCCCGGCGCAAGTACAAATAACCGACCAGCATGCCGCCAAGATGGCAAACGTGACTGACGTTGTCTCCCGCGGAGCCCAAAAGCAGCGGCAGAAAAAACTCCAGACCGGCAAGCAACAGTACGAACGAACGCATCGACATACGCACCGGCAGAAACAAAAGGCTCACAGGCCGATCGGGGAAGACAATGGCGCACGCAGCAAAGACGCCGAAGATCGCTCCGGACGCGCCGATGGTCGGAATCAGCGCACCTTCGGGGCGGCCGCCCCAGAAAACAAGCAGCATTTTTACCAACACGGTGATGAGCCCGGCCCCCACACCCGTTAAAAAATAGTAGCGCAGGAACCGTGCGCGGCCCCACACCATCTCCAGTTCGCGCCCAAACATCCACAACATCAGCATATTGAAAATGACGTGCAGCGGTTCATCGACCTTGTGCAGGAAAATATAGGTAAAGGGCTGCCAGACCCGTAGCCCGTGCACGACAGCTTCAGGAACCAGTCCAAACCGCAAAGAAATGTTCTGGTAGTGGGCCAGCGGGCCCCAGAAAACCTGCACAAGAACCTGCAGGATATAGACGGCAAATGTGGCGATCAGCAGCCATTGCACGCCAGGCGTGATGTAAAAGTCAAAGCTGACGTTGTATCTGCGGATTCGAGGACGAATTGCCATTCTTCGCTCAGTGTAAGGCTGCCGCGCTGCGCAGTCAAAGTACGGTAGTACCGTTGCGTTGCAAGCCGTTCCCTGAACATTAGATGCGCCAGAGGCGTGCGGCTGCTCGAAAATTGATGAAGTGTTTCCAGCCGCCGCAGGAAGCCCGTTAGTCCAGTTTTTTGCGCGCGAAATAGACGAGCGAGGCGCCTAGCGCCGCGAACATGACCATGCCCAGGATGGATTGGGCGCTGGTCGGCATACCGTCATGGCTTGAAAACGCGGGCCAAAACCTGGGTCCAAAGGACAGCAGGTCGGTGCGCCAGGGAAGATTCAGGGTAGCCGTCAACCAATGGGGGACGCGGTTAGAGATTTCAGGGTCCTGCAGGAGATTGATGACGATGCCGAGGAGTCCAAAGACACCTCCGGCGGCGATCAGGCCGCTGGCGTAGAGAGCGCCAGGACTGGCTTCACTGTCGTCTTTCCGTTTGGTGGTGGCTTCGACGAGGACCCGGAGAAGCCCCCCGATGAACATGGCGGCGGTCGTGCCGAGCGGCAAATACGACCCCGTGGCGAATGCGAGCGAACGCACGCCGAGAATTTCTACGGCAATAACCAGAGCCACTCCCATAAGAACCAAACGCCACGGCAAACGCTGGTTGAGAATTCCGCTGATGACTGTGGCCATCAGGCGCGCTTGCGGCGCGGGGGCTTTCTCGCTGCCAATGCCTTGCGCCCATTGATACTCGATACGCTCGGAAGTGGAGTCGTAGAGATATTCGCCGTCAGGTACTTCGTGCGAGCCGAGAGAGTTGAGGAGTTTGTAGGTTTTGTCTTTGTAGACAAACGTGTCTTTTTCGATTTTCACGCCGACCGGAAGCGTTTGAATGTTCACGGCAATTTGCTGGGGAATGTATTTCTCAAGCCCCTTGTTCATCAGGTTGAGCGTGGTGCCGATGGCCAGAGTGGAAACGGTGACGCCGATGAGCAGACCCATTTGTTGCCAGTAAGGAGTGGCGCCAACGAGGTAGCCGGTTTTCAGGTCCTGCGAGGTGGCGCCGGCGATAGCTGCGGCGATGCACACCACGCCTCCAATCATGAGCGCAAGAACTTGATAGTTGGGAGCGGTCCAACCGGCGACAAAGAAGATCGCGCAGGTGGCCATGAGGGTGGCAATACTCATGCCGCTGATGGGATTGGAAGAGTTGCCGAGCAGGCCGCTGATGCGTCCGGCGACGGTGACGAACAGGAATCCGAAAATTGTTACGAAAACTCCGGCTAACAGATTTTGGTACCAGTGCGTTTCCGCGCCTTTGATGGGGTGAAAGGTGAGGAGCACCCACATCATGGCGATGATGACGATCGTGCCGAGCAGAACGGTGCGCATGGGAACGTCGCGTTCGGTGCGGCCGGCCGTCGCTGCCCCCGCGCCTTCCGCGCGCACATCCTTTAGGCCGGAACGAAGCGCTGAAATGATCGTAGGCAAGGTGCGAAGAAGGGTGATGAGTCCGGCGGCAGCGACAGCGCCGGCCCCCATGGGACGAATATACGTGCCCCAGATTTGATCCGGGGTCATGAGCGGAATGGGGATTGTCGACGGATAGATGGGAATGCCGTTGGCGAGCTGGCCGTAGAAACGGATGGCCGGCATGACGACGAACCAGGAAATGATGCCGCCGGCGAACAGAATCCCGGAAACCCGCGAGCCGATGATATAGCCGACACCGAGATATTCCGAAGTGATGGTGGCGCGAAAGGAAGCTCCGGGAAACCAGCCGGGGCGGCTTTCCGGCTGCGAGGTCCAGGCCTGAAAGGTGTTCATGAAGAAGGTATAGACGCCGCCGAGTCCGAGTCCCCAGAATACCCGGCCGGCGAATGAGCCGCCGCGTTCCCCGGCGACCAGAACGTCGGCGCAGGCGGTGCCTTCAGGGAAGGTGAGGTTGCCGTGTTCTTTAACAATGAGCTGCCGGCGGAGGGGGACCATAAAAAGCACTCCGAGCCATCCGCCGAGCAGCGCCAAAGGGAAGACGCGCCAGAACGTGAATTCGGAGCCGAAGCCGAGAAAAATCAGTGCAGGGATCGTGAACATGACCCCGGCAGCCAATGATTCTCCCGCCGAACCGGTTGTTTGCACGATGTTGTTTTCAAGGATGGTCGAGCGGCCGAAAGCCCGCAGGATGCTGATGGAGAGAACGGAAATGGGAATGGAAGCCGAGACGGTGAGACCGGCGCGGAGACCGACATAGACCGTGACGGCGCCAAACAGGAGTCCAAACAGTGCCCCGAGAATTACAGCGCGGAGGGTGAACTCTTTGAGAGTTTCGCCCGGTGCCACAAACGGGCGGAAATCGCTCGGAGGCGCAGTGGAACTCCATGGTCGTTCGCTCACCTAAACCTCCCTTGCCTGGAAAGCCGAATCGAGTCTGAAAGGGTGCGGGGGGATTATGCCGCAGTCGGGCTGAGGGAGGAAAGCAAAATGGACTGAGACAGACGCGCCGAGCGTTCAGTACTCTTTGAGGAAATGGTTGGTGTGACGCAGCTCGAAGCGGGTGTCCCTGACGGGAAAGGGCGGCGTTAGACGGTTTTTAGTGATGGGGAATTGAGCGCGGTGGATTTATAGTTCAAACGGTTAGGGTCGGAGATTTAGGGGACAGTGGATGGTCGTCTTCAGACGAGGTTTACCGGGAGCGGCGGTCGTGGCGGTTCTCAGCTGGGCCTGGCTCTCAGCAGGGCAAGCCCCGCCCGTCGGCGGCGAGTCACAGGCGAAGCGAGCCGCGGCGCAAACGCCTCGTTCGAGCGCGACGGCGAACGTTTTGCTGGCGGCGCGGGCGGACTACGTGGGAGACGCGGCTTGTGCCAACTGCCATGCGGAAAGTGTCGAGAGTTATCACCGGACGGCACACTTCCGAACGTCCCAGGTAGCAAATCGACAAAGCGTGAAGGGAACGTTTGCCCCGGGGACCAACACGATGACTACCACAAACCCCAATTTGTCGTTTCAGATGGATGCCAAAGGGGATGAGTATTTTCAGACGGCGATTTTTGCAGATCCGCTGAAGCCGACGGGAGCGGCGACCAGGACCCGGACGGAGCGGTTGGATTTGGTGATTGGCTCGGGCGGGAAGGGGCAGTCGTATTTATTCTGGAAAGAGAATGAGTTGTTTCAGCTGCCGGTGGGATACTCGACGGTTTTGCATAAATGGATTAACGGACCGGGATATGTGGACGGAACGGCGAAATTTGACCGGACGGTTATTCCGCGGTGCCTTGAATGCCATGCGACTTATTTTGCATCGGAATTGCCGGGACCGGATGTCAATTTGTATGACCGGAAGAATTTTGTTTTGGGAATTTCCTGCGAGCGCTGCCATGGGCCAGGACGCCGACACGTAGAGAGTCATGGGAAAAAGGCGGACGGGGCGGCTGGGGAGGCTTCGATTGTGAATCCCGCGAAGCTTAGTGCGGCGCGAAAATCGGATCTGTGCATCCAGTGCCACGGCGGGCAGGGAGAACGGGAACTATTGCCCGCGTTTTCCTATATCCCGGGGCAGCCGCTGGAAAAATATATTGATCTGGGAACGCCGGATCCTGCAGCAGATGTGGATGTGCACGGGAAGCAGGGGAAGTTGCTCGCAAAGAGCAAATGCTTTCAGTCCTCCGCCGACATGACCTGCTCGACCTGCCACAACGTGCACAAACCGGAACCGGATCTGGCGGCGATGTCGCAGCATTGTCTGAGCTGTCACTCCACCAAAGCAACTCCAACCCATTTGGCGGTAGGTAATTCCATTACGAGCAATTGCGTCGATTGCCATATGCCGACTCTGGAATCAAATGTGGTAAATCTCGATGTCGACGGGACCAAGGTAAAACAGCGCTTCAGAACGCATTGGATCAAGATCTATTCCGACGCAGAACGGCAGTAAGTAACCTATTTCCAAGGACTTGCTGCCATCTGAGCAGCCCTGTTGCGGAAAGTCTCGCGCGGACCCGGACCCCTTGTCAAACGGGAAGCTTTAACCTTTCGCTCTCTTGACATAAAAGGAACGGGCCTGTAGTGTCAGGCCCCTTAGCTGCTCAGGTCGCTAACAATCGCCATGCGTCGGGCCCACCCTCGAACGACATTGTCTAAACCTGTGTGGATGGGTGTGCCTCGGGCGGGAATCCAAACCAATATCAATCGCAGTTGGGAGGCGTCTGTGACTACGTGCCGGACTTTGCTTGCTTTGTTTGCGCTGGTGCTTTGCGCGGCTGTTTTTGGAGTCCGCACAACCACGGCGGGAGATGGTTTTCAGCCGGTTTTGCCGGAAGAACTAAAGATGACGGCTGAACCGAATGCGTCGGGAGCGACGGCTGTGGTTTTGTACCGGCAAGTGGACCGGGTGGACGACTTACACACACCGCATGAATACAACTATTTTCGAGTGAAGATCTTGAAGGACGAAGGGCGGAGTCATGGGGATGTGGAAATTCCCTTTCTCAAGGAAAACGAAACGATTGTAAATATCCATGCGCGGACGATCCGGCCCGACGGGTCCATTGCCAACTTTGACGGGAAAGTTTATGAAAAGCCTCTGGTGAAAGCGAAAGGGGTGAAGTACCTGGCAAAAACGTTCACGCTTCCTGAAGTGCAGACTGGCAGCATCATCGAGTATTTCTACACCAGAGATTTCGTGGAGTACGGAGTTACCGATTCTCACTGGATTCTAAGCGATGAGTTGTACACCCGCCACGCCAGCTTCTCTCTGAAACCCCTGCGGACCGACATCGCCGATGTGCGAGTCCGCTGGTCGTGGCAGAGACTTCCTGCCGGAACCGCTCAACCCAAAGAGGGCCCGGATGGCATCGTCCGCATGGTCGCCGCCAACATTCCGGCGTTTGAAACAGAAGACTACATGCCGCCGGAGAATGAGCTGAAATCGCGAGTGGACTTTGTATACAGCATTGACGTGCCGGCCGACAATGAGGCGAAATTCTGGAAGAGCATTGGAAAGAAACGCAACGACCAGCTGGAAAGCTTCATCGGAAAACGCAAAGCTATGGAGCAAGCAGTGGCGCAAATTGTCGGCCCGAGCGATCCGCCGGAGTTGAAACTGCAAAAAATTTATGCCCGCGTGCAGCAGATTCGAAATACTTCGTTTGAAGTGGATAAAACAGAACAGGAAAAAAAGCGAAGCAAAGAGAAGGATGTCAACAATGTAGAAGACCTGTGGAAACGCGGATACGGCAATGGCAGCCAGCTGACGTGGCTCTATCTGGCGTTGGTGCGGGCCGCGGGGATCGAAGCATCCGGGGTATGGGTGTCCAGCCGAAGCACCTACTTCTTTTCGCCAATAACCATGGACGATAACAAGCTGAATACGAACGTGGTGGTTGTGAAACTGAACGGCAAGGAAATGTACTGCGATCCGGGATCGGCTTTTACGCCCTATGGACTTTTGCCCTGGGAAGAAACCGGGGTGAAGGGTTTGCGGATGGACAAGGACGGAGGATCGTGGGTGACGACTACACTGCCGGAAAGCAGTGAGTCGCAGATCAATAGAAAAGCCCAACTGAAACTGTCGGACACCGGTGATTTAGAAGGGCAGGTGACGGTGACCTACACCGGGCTGGAGGCGCAGACCCGGAGGGTCGAACTACGGCACTCGGATGAAACCGGACGCAAGAAATACCTGGAAGATGCGTTGAAAGAGTATATTCCGGCTTCGGCGGAAGTGGAATTGAAGAACAAGCCGGAGTGGGCCACAGCGTCGCCGGCCCTGACGGCAGAATTTGATGTAAAGATTCCGGGCTGGGTCGCGGGAGCTGGGAAGCGGGCGCTCATGCCCGTGGGATTTTTCAGTGCAACGGAAAAACAGCTGTTTGAACATTCCAGCCGCGTTCACCCCATCTATTTCGAATTTCCATTCGAAAAGGTGGATGACGTGACGATCCAGCTGCCTCTGAGTTGGCAAACCAGCAGCTTGCCGAAACCCATATCGAATGACGGGCACGTGATTCTTTATACGCTCACAGCGGAAGACAAGAAGGGGACCCTGCACGTTACGCGAGTTTTAAGAGTCGATTTTCTTCAACTGGAACAGAAATATTACCCGGCATTACGGACATTCTTTCAAGTGGTAAGGAGCGGTGATGAATCTCAAATTGTGTTGCAGCCCGGAGCAGCAGCGGCGAGCAATTAATAGGCTGTGGGTCTGTGTACTCCTGCTGGCGGGCCCTGGTGTGCTGACACTGGCAAATGCACCGGCTGCCGCAGCGAACGACGCGCCCCAGTGGATGCATGCGCTGGTGGGTGTGCCCATGCCCACCACTGACGAAAAAACCAATGCCGTCTTGTTGTATTCGGAGAATATTCTTAGCGTACAGGGAAACGGCAGAATCAAGAGCATCGAGCGCAAGGCCTATAAGATTTTGCGGCCGGGAGGGCGGGAGCGCGGAACGATTTCGGCGATGTTTGATCTGGAAACAAAAATCACCGGCATGCGCGGCTGGTGTATTCCGGCCTCGGGGAAAGATTACGAGATCAAAGACAAAGAAGCCGTTGAGGTTGGCTACGGCTTGATAAGCGATGCAGAACTGGTGACCGATGCGCGACTAAAGATGATTCGAATTTCCGCGGCGGACCCCGGGAACATTGTGGGCTATGAGATTGAGCAAGAAAGACGTCCGTATGTGCTCGAGGACGAGTGGGAATTTCAAGACGTCGATCCCGCGCGAGAAGTAAGGTACACGCTGCAGCTCCCCGCCGGATGGGATTACAAGGCTCATTTTGTGAATTACGCGGCTGTTGCACCGACCGCGATCGGCAATAACCAGTGGCAATGGGTGGTGAACAACGTTTTGCCGGTAAAGCATGAAGAACGCATGCCGCCCCGCAGGGGAGTCGCCGGGTCGATGGTCTTGTCTTTTTTCCCTCCCGGGGGATCGGGACAATCCGGATTTCTCAGCTGGAAAGAAATGGGAGATTGGGAAGCTGGGCTCGCGAAAGGACGCAGGACGCCGTCTCCCGATATAAAACAAAAGGTAGTGGCGTTGACGGCCGCCACTCCCGCGCAGCTCGCGAAAATGCAAGCCATTGCGAAATTCGTGCAGTCTGACGTGCGCTATGTGGCCATTGAACTGGGAATTGGCGGATGGCAGCCGCACGCCGCAACCGACATATTTACGCACCGCTATGGCGACTGCAAAGACAAGGCTACGCTTACCAGCTCCATGCTCTCGGAAATCGGGGTGGAATCTTATTACATTTCAATCAATACGACGCGCGGAGGAGCCGGCCCAGACCGCCCTGCCATGGTCGGTTGGTTCAATCACGCCATCTTGGCGGTGAAACTCCCTGATGGTATGAACGATCAATCATTGGTTGCCACGTTCGACCATCCGACGCTTGGCAAGCTGTTGATTTTCGATCCTACAGATGAGTACACGCCATTTGGATATTTGCGGGGCGAGCTGCAGGGAAACTATGGGCTGCTGGTTGCGCCGTTAGGCGGTGATCTGATCAGGCTGCCGCAATTGCAGAGTGCCCTGAACGGAATTGAACGGAAAGCGAAGTTCACGCTGAGTGCGGCGGGAGTTCTGAGCGGTGAGATTGAGGAAACCCGGCTGGGTGACAGTGGGATGTGGCAGCGGATGTATCAAAAGGGCGTAAAGACGGACAAGGATCGGGTGAAACCAATCGAGACTCTGGTGTCGAACTCGTTCTCGACCTTCACGCTGACCCACGCTGCAGTGCTTAATCTGAATCGCTCCGACATGCCGTTTGGCTACAGATATTCGCTAGTGGCCCAGCAATACGCGAAATCTGCCGGGGACTTGTTGCTGGTGAGGCCGCGAGTTGTAGGGAGCAAGGCTTGGGACGTTCTTGAGACCAAGGAACCCAGAAAGTATCCGGTGGAGTTTGAGGGACCGTCGCGGGATACCGATACCTTTGAAATTACTCTGCCGGCGGGCTATGAGGTGGATGATATGCCGCCGCCGGTGGACGCGGAGTACAGCTTTGCAAGCTATCACAGCAAGACTGAAAAAAACGGGAACACCCTGAAATACACGCGAACGTATGAAGTGAAAGAACTAAGCGTGCCTGTGAATAAGACCGATGATCTGAAAAAGCTTTATCGCATTATTGCCAGCGATGAGCGGAATACGGCGGTGCTGAAGGCCTCCGCGAAGCCGTAGACACTTTCTTGGGAACAGCTTACTCCCGCATAAAAACTAGCCGAGTTTGGAGAGGCGGTCGCGGACGCGGTCGCTCAGAGCTTTGCCGTCTACGGTTTTTCCTTCCAGCTGGGCTTTGGCGGACTTTACGACGGCGCCCATCTGTTTGATGGAGGCGGCGCCCGCTTCCGCAATCGCTTTGTCGATGGCGGCGTCCATTTCGGCTTCACTGGCGCCAGCGGGGAGATAGGATTCGAGGATGGCCAGTTCCTTGGTCTCTTTTTCGGCGAGTTCAGGGCGATTGCCTTTGGTGAACGAATCGATCGATTCCTTGCGCTGCTTGACGAGCTTCTGGATAATCTGCAGGGTTTCCTGATCGTCTACCGTGTGATTTTTGTCGGATTCGACTTCGCGCAGTTTGATGGCGGATTTTATGCCGCGGAGGACGCTGAGGCGCAGCTCGGCTTTGGCGCGCATGGCGTCCACAATATCTTTCTGAATCTGTTCGGCAAGACTCATTGCAAGTTCCTCACCCTTTTGAATATAGCAGACACTGGAAGGACCACAGAAGCGGCAAAGTCGGGTCCGGGTGCTGCTATCGGATTTTTCGATGTTGGCGATCTGCCCGACCGAAGTGGGGAGATTTGACACAGGTACGCATCGCTCGCTAACGTAGTTCTCTTATATTACGTGGCAGAAACTCATCTGTTTGCAGAGCGGTGAGCGCAGCCGGCGAAAACCAACGAGGCACAATGAAAGTCATCGTAGCGGACAAGATCAGCGATCGCGGCATACAACTATTGAAGGAGCAGCCTGGGTGGAATGTGGTTTTGACCAACAAGGACAATCTGGTTGCCGAGATTGCTGACGCGGATGCTTTGATTGTGCGCAGCGCCACGAAAGTGACTCCGGCTTTGCTCGAGAAAGCGCCGAAACTCAGGGCTGTGGGCCGGGCTGGCGTGGGCGTGGACAACATCGACCTAGACGAAGCAACGAAGCGCGGAATTTTGGTGATGAGCACGCCCGGCGGGAGCACGGTGAGCGTGGCGGAGCATACGTTTGCGCTGCTGCTGGCGCTGGTGCGGGAATTGCCGAAATTCGACGCCGCCATGCGTGAAGGCCGTTGGGAAAAATCGTCGTCTGGCGCCGAAGTGCGCGGAAAAACGTTGGGTTTGGTGGGGCTGGGACGGATTGGTGGCGAAGTGGCGGTTCGCGCCGAAGCGTTTGACATGCGGGTCATAGCGTTTGATCCGTTCATCAGCGAAACTGCGGCGCGGGAACTATCGGTCGAACTGGTGCCGCTGGAAAAACTGCTGGCAGAAAGCGATTTTATCTCCTTGCATACGGCCGTCGTTCCGCAGACTCGAGAGATGATCAACGCGGCGAGCATCGCGAAGATGAAAAAGGGCGTCCGCATCGTGAACTCGGCTCGCGGAGAGCTGATCAATGAAGCGGATTTGGCCGCCGCTATCACGAGCAAGCAAGTGGCCGGAGCGGCGCTGGACGTTTTCTCAGAAGAGCCGCCGAAAAACAACCCTCTGATTGGTTTGCCGAACGTGATTACGACCCCGCACGTGGCGGGGTCGACGGCCGAAGCGCAGGAAGAATTGGGAACGCAGGTGGCGGTGCAGATCAAGGACTATTTGGTGGATGGAATTATCAAGAATGCGGTGAACCTGCCGGCACTGTCGGCCGATCAGTATCGGCGCGTGCGGCCCTATCTGGCGCTCGCGGAGCGGTTGGGAGCCTTCGTGTCGCAGGCGGCGGCGGCGCGGCCGGCACGCATTCGAATCCGGTATGCGGGGGAAGTTGCCGAGGTTGGAACGCACCTGCTGCGCAGTGCCGTGCTTGCCGGAGTCCTGAACGCCGTGCTGGACGAGAAAGTGAATGTAGTGAATGCCCCTGCGGTGGCAGCGGCGCGCGGGTTGACAGTCGAAGAGGAGACGCGCCGCCGTGAACACGGGTTTCCGAATACTTTGGAAGTGGCGGCGTTGCCCGACAAAACGGGTTCGGCTTCCGGGCTGACCGCAGAAGGAACAGTGCTCTACGACGGTTCACCCCGGCTGCTGCAAATTGAAGGGATTCCCGTAGAAGCGCAGCTCGAAGGGACCCTATTGTATCTGCGCAACCAGGACAAACCCGGCGTAATCGGACAGGTGGGATTGGCGCTGGCCCAGCAGGGAGTGAATATTGCCACGTTTGCATTGGGCCGCCGGGAAGCGCATCAGGGCGCTGAGGCGGTTTCGGTCGTGCGCGTGGACGGGGAAGTTTCCGACGCGATTCTGGTGCCGATTCGAGCGATTCCTGCTATTACCGAAGCCAAACTTGTCCATTTAAGCCAAAAGTAGAAAAATTGCTTCCTGTATTTTGTGGTTTTCTGCGGCAAGACCGCGGCAACGATGAAAAATTCCAATTGACAAAAACATTACTTGACAGAACACCGCATTGTATCCTAAAAACACATCAAATTTAGACTGTGGTGGGGCCAGGGAATTCTAATTACAGGTAAAATTCAGGTTCGCACTTCTATCTCTGTGGTGGTGTTAGAGGGCGCGAATTCGGCTTTCCACATCTAAGTACCTAAATTTCTTTCGACATATTTGCGAAAAGACGCTTTGACGGAGGCGGTCACGATGGGTGTGTCTACGCGCGGGTTCAGGGTTCTTGCCATCCTGTTTTCTATACTTCTCCTCTCCAGCACAACGTACGGCCAAACAGGAACGTCGGGCATCACCGGCGTGATCACGGACGAACAGGGGAAGGCGATTCCCGGCGCCAAGGTAACTCTCACGAATAGTGGTACGAACGCGACGCGAACGACGGTTACCAATGATTCAGGAGTGTATACGTTTGACTTGCTGCCGCCAGCCGATTACCGAATTGAGGTGGAAGCGAAGGGCTTTCGCAAAGCAGTCGCCGATCAGGCAAAGGCACTGATCGGAAAGCAAACCGAAGTCAGCTTGCGGCTGGAAATTGGAACGATGAGCCAGACCGTGGAAGTGTCGGTGAGTAACCAGGCGCTAATGAATACGCAGGACGCGTCGCTCGGAAATGTCCTGGAGAGCAACCAGATTACGCAACTGCCAACAGCAGGCAGAGCGCTAATAGATTTACTGAGTTTACAGCCGGGAGCGACGAAAGAAGGTTACGTCACCGGGGCTCGCGTTGACCAATCAAACGTAACGCTTGATGGGGTCGATGTAAATAACGCCCAAACGGGCAACTCGATGTTGGCGGTAGGCAATCAGATGGTTTCGACATTGCCGAGTGACCTGGACAATATCGTGAATGGGCCGGTGCTGCGATTGAATGTGGAAGCGATTGAAGAGTTTCGTGTAACGACGGCGAACGGGAACGCCAATCAGGGCCATTCTTCAGGCTCGCAAATCAACCTGCAGACCAAGAGCGGGACCAACCAATTTCATGGGGCATTGTTTGAGTTTTACCGGGGCACGTTCTCTGAAGCAAATGACTGGTTCAGTAACGCCGCTGGAGTTCCACGGACACCACTGGTCCGAAATACCTTTGGCGGGGCATTGGGTGGGCCCGTTTGGAAAGACAAACTTTTCTTTTTTTATAGTTATGAAGGCCAGCACAATGCATTTTCCTCTCCCGTAGTGCAAGTCGTTCCACTTCCGAGTTTGGGTCTGGGCACCATCAACTATACGTATTGTCCGGATGCGGCTTGCAATAACCCGCTACCCGGCTCGCTTTCGATCGCGCAAAATCAGGCAGCGTTTGCGGACGCGGGAATCAATCCGACGGCGTTGGCGGCCTTGGCAGATGCAGCTCAGAAGTATCCCGCCAATGATTCTACAGTTGGAGATGGGCTGAACACCGCCGGCTTTCGGTTTAACTCACCGACTCCCATCAAGTTGAATTCGCATGTTGCGCGTTTGGACTATACGATTAATTCCAAGCAAAACCTGTTTGTGCGAGCGAACATGATTTACGATCATCAAGCATTGGCCCAGTATCTGCCAGACGCTATCACGCCGCAGGTCTGGAACCATCCGCGCGGACTAGCGCTGGGGCACGTGTGGAATATCAGCAATACGGTGGTCAATAACTTGCGCTACGGCTTCACCCGGCAGGCTTATACCCAGGGGGGAGACAGCAACGGGAATGATATTAGTTTCCGCTTTGTGTTTCAGCCGAATGCCGAGACGCACTCCGGGAGCCGTACAACGCCGGTCCACAATATCACTGACGATCTCTCCTGGATTCACGGTAACCACACGTTTCAATTTGGTGTGAACTTTCGTAAAATTAACAATGCGCGCGTCAGCTCGGCGAATGCTTTTGACTTGGCAACGACCAATCCTTCGTTCTACCTAGGGGCCGGCGACCACGTATCTAATTCATTTCAGCAATACCTGGACGACAACAATCTGGCAGGAAGCCAGAACGTCGGGCAATCCCTCAACTCCATATCGGAAGTGCAGAACGCCGCCACTGCAATCATTGGCAGACTATCGGAATACACGGCTGACTTCACATTTGGAGCGGACGGAAGTCTGCTGGCTCCGGGCGTCCCCACTATCCGGAATTTCGCAACGCAGTCCTACGACGGCTACGTTCAGGACGCGTGGAAAATCAAGCCGCACCTCACGCTTACTCTCGGGCTGCGCTACAATCTGGAAAAACCTGTCTATGAGACCAAGGGATTTGAAGTACAACCGGAGATTCCGCTCACCACGTACTTCGACCAGCGTCTGGCGGCTGCCGCGCAGGGCAACAATTTTACGGATCCAATTATCATCAATAAATCCGGGCCAGTGAACGGCGGAAAGTCCATGTATGATTGGGACAAGAATAACTTCCAGCCGCGCGTGGCCTTGGCATGGTCCCCGAGCTATTCCAGTGGACTACTGCACTCGCTCTTTGGCGACAGCGGAAAGTCGGTCATACGGGGAGGATTTGGACTAACCAACGACTATTACGGTCAAGCTCTGGCAGTTGACTTTGACTTGAACAACACGCTGGGCTTCACTTCCAATTACACGACCCCTGCAAACACCTACGATTCTATCCCTGGACCCAGGCCTCTAGCGCCACTGTTCACCAGTTTCAACCAAGACGTACGCACCCTGCCTAACGTGGAAGTTCCTCCTGGCCTTGTCTTTCCGTTGCAGCAACCGAGCGATGAAGGGGCGCGCATCGAAACCAGTATTGATTCCAAGCTGCACGCGCCTACCGAATACGTCTTCAATCTTACATTTGAACGCCAGTTCGGCCGGGGCACAACCCTTTCGGTTTCCTACGTGGGCCGGATGGCGCGAAGTCTTCTGGCGCGCCGGGACGTGGCGGCTTTTAATAACGTGCGAGATCCGCAAAGTGGCATGGACTGGTATACCGCGGGTACCATGCTCGAAAAACAGCGGCAGCTGAACGTGGACACCGCGAACATTGTATCCATTCCATTTTTTGACAATCTTTTCCCGGCAAATCTCGTCGACCTCTACAACAGCGACCAGGGCGCCGGTTTCCCGAGCAATTGGACACCAACCCAGGTATTTTACGGTTTGATGAGCCGCGGAGGGGGCGCGCAGCCAACCAATCCATTTGCCTTCTTTGCAGGAAATGACTGGACGGACACACAGGCGTTGACGGACCAGGTTCTCACTAATTTCGGCCTGCCCACACGCTTCATGCAACCGCAGTATGGAGCCCTATCAGCTTGGAGTACGATCGGTAATTCGAACTACCACGGTTTAACCGCTACCCTGCGTGAGCGTTTCAATTCACTGACCCTGGACTTGAACTATACATATTCACACTCACTGGATGATTCATCGGGAATTCAGTTAGGGAGTGGATTCGGCACCGCATTTATTACCAATCCCATCCGCCAGCGGGATAGCTATGCCAACTCTGATTTCGACGTTCGCCACCTGGTCAACATGTCTGCCGTTTGGCAACTGCCGTTTGGCCGCGGCAAGCGTTTCGGCGACACCGAGAGTAAGGCATTGAACGCGATTATCGGTGGTTGGCAGTTGTCGAGCATCTATCGCTGGAACACCGGATTGCCCCTCACTTCGCCCACCGACGATGCGCGTTGGGCTACGAACTGGAACGTGCAGGCCGGGGTGACCCCGACCAGTCCAGTCCATACGTGCGTGTCGCGGTCCGACGGACAGCCCAAACTCTTCGGCGGCAGCGGTTGCGACATCAAGGCGATTTATCAGAGCTTCCGCAACGCCTATCCCGGCGAGACGGGCCCAAGAAACTACATCCGCAGCCCCGGTTACCAGAATGTCGACCTGGGCTTGTCCAAGTCGTTCACAATGCCATGGAGTGAGAAGCATCAATTGCAGATTCGCTGGGACGTGTTCAACGTGGCCAACCTGCAGCGCTTTGGGAATATCGATTTGAGCCGCACGGGTTTTGGGGTGGTGCGCGATCCGGCACTGCGAAATGTGAATCCCCCGACCAACTGGTCGGACTTTACAAACATCCAGGGCCGACCGCGAGAGTTTGAAATTGGAGCGCGGTACTCGTTTTAGATTGAGCTGTACCTAAGGCACCCCGGGCAGCGGAAACGCCACCCGGCGTGGTAATTAGCTGAAATTGAGGGTTTTGCGGCTAATCGTGTGTCCGCTCGAATATCGCGGGCTTCACCGGGCGGAAGATCCTGTTGAAATTGGAATGAGCTAAATTTACTAAAACGAGAATTAATTTACAAAATAGTTCTATTAAATCGATATAACAGCGCTTGACATCGATCGGCAATCTGTCCTAAAAGCTATCTCACTTTAGTTAAAAGCGAGTGGTATTGGGGTTGCTCAGGACACATTGCGTTTCCAGGCTGGCTCTTCGACCATCCCCGGTCGTCGCCATTTTGTGTCTGCCCCGGTTGTTACCACACGCGGTGCAATCTTAAATTTGATGGAAGTTCAAAAGGAGTGCGTATGAAAAGTTTCGTTTCTATTCGGAACTCCATGGTCTTCGCGGTTGTTTTATTTTTGACAGCGAGCACAGCCTGTGCGCAGACGGGAACGACTTCCGTGCGCGGAACGGTCACAGATAAGTCTGGCGCTTCAATTTCAAGCGCCAAGGTGAGTTTGACGAATGCTGCACAGGGATTTCAACGGGATACACAAACCGGGGCGGGAGGCGAATTCGAGTTTCCGTCGCTCCAGCCGGGGACCTTTGCCCTGACGGTAGAGACTCCGGGATTTCGCAAATACGAGACAAAGAATCTTCAGTTATTGGTCAATGTTCCTTCCACATTGAATATCGTTCTCGAAATTGGCGCCACGACGGAAACGGTCGAAGTTTCCAGTCAAACGGTTGTCCTGAACACCACCGACGCTTCTCTAGGCAGCGCCTTCAGTGAAAACCAGGTCAAACAGCTTCCCCTGGAAGGCCGCAATGTGCCTGATCTTCTTAGTCTGCAACCCGGGGTGGCTTACACCGGCAATCGCACGGACGTTCCTACCTGGGATACGCGAAACGGGGCCGTCAATGGAGCGCGAAGCGACCAGAGCAACGTTACGGTGGACGGAATTCAGGCCAATGATGAAAGCGGACACTCGTTTACCTCTGTGCTTCCGGTGACGCTGGACTCCGTGCAAGAGTTCCGAGTCACGACGTCCAACTACAATGCGGATCAAGGCAGCTCTTCCGGAGCGCAGGTATCGCTCGTTACCAAGAGCGGTACCAATGATTTTCATGGTTCGGCTTATGAATACCTTCGTAACACCTATACCAGTGCGAATGATTACTTCGTCAAAGCTGCTCAGATTCAAGATTGCAACGCCAATGGGATTGCGCTGAGTGAGAAGCAGTGCAACACGCCTCCCAAACTGATTCGTAACATTTTTGGCGGATCCGTCGGCGGTCCCATCAAGAAAGATCGACTCTTCATATTTGCAAACTATGAGGGCACGCGCCGGGTCGAAGCCTCGAGCGTAACCGACGTTGTTCCGTCACAAACCATGAAGGACGGAATTCTGCAATATCAATGCGCCAGTAGTAGCGCTTGTCCGGGAAGTTCGGTTCAGGGTCTGAGCGGAGCAAGTTACACAATTCAACCGGGCTACTACGCCCTTACACCGGGCCAGATTGCCGGCATGGATCCTTCCCATATCGGAGTCAACACTCCGGTTTTACAGTATCTAAATACGTGGCCAACGGCCAACACAAGCAGCGTAGGCGACGGAGTGAATTATGTGGGCTATAACTTCAGCGGGCCGATTTCCGATTCGAAAAACGAGTACATTGCAAAGATGGATTACAACATTACGCGAGATGGACGCCACCGCGTCTCAATCATGGGAGCACTGCGAAATGAAAACAACGCGGGAACCCCGTTTTTGCCGGGAGAAGGACCGTCTCAGTCAATTGTGAACTACAACAAAGGCTTGGTTGTGAATTACAACGCGGTGCTGACGCCAAGCCTGATCAACAATTTTCGATACGGCTTCATTCGCGAAAGCGTAGGCATCATTGGAAATTCCGATCAAGACTGGATCTACTTCCGGGGACTGAATGATCAAACCGGCGCGATCACCCGGACCCATAGTTTCCAACGTCCGACGAATGCGTTCGCAGATGACATTTCGAAGATTCACGGAAAGCACACGTTTCAGTTCGGGACGCAGATGTCGTTTGTGCGGACTCCCAGTCTGAGTTTTTTGTCATCTTACAGCGATGGCAGTGCCAACGCTTCGTGGACGAACACGTCCGGTTATGCGCAAAAGACCGGATCCCCGCTGAACCCCATCAACTACTGTCCGAGCGGGCCAGCGTCTTGCTTGCCAGGAGTGGACGAAAATTTTGCCAACTCGTATGACTTTCCGCTGACGGCACTCATGGGACTGGTCACCGAAGTCGACGGGAGATATAACTTCCAAAGAGATGGCAGCGCTTTGCCGGATGGCAGCGCTTTGCAACGGCGATTTGCCATCAACAGCTATGAGTTCTATGGGCAAGACGTGTGGAAGATCAAACCAACCCTAACATTGACGTTGGGGTTGCGCTGGTCCCTGTTTTCTCCGCCGTGGGAGACAAACAAGCTGCAAGTTTCGCCAACGACCAGCCTGGATCAGTTCTTCCTTAATCGTGGGGCGGAGGGAGCGAATGGTCAGCCGTCGAATCTCGATCCACCCGTTTCATTCGACTGGTCCGGCTCGGCCAATGGCAAGCGCGGTTTCTATGACAAGGACTATCATAATTTTGCTCCGCGCGTTGCATTCGCGTGGGCCCCGCGAAAGGACAGCGGCTTGCTGGGAGCGCTTTTTGGTAATGGAAAAACATCAATTCGAGGCGGATTTGGTATGGTGTACGACCGCTTCGGGCAGAATTTGGTGGATGACTTCAACCAGTACGGTTCATTTGGACTGTCAACAGAACTGACAAACCCCGCTGGATTCCAATCGGTGAGCTCAGCTCCGCGAGTAACGGATTTGCACACTGTTCCGACGGTAGACAATGACGGCAACGCGATTTTGATCTCGCCGCCACCAGCAACTTTCCCGCAAACTTTTCCGAACGATACTTTCTATATTGGTTCGAGTATTGACCAGGGCCTGAAAACTCCTTTTGCTTATACGTTTGATCTGTCCGTTGCTCGTGAGTTGCCCTCGGGCTTCTCCATTGAAGCTGCATACGTCGGGCGCCTCTCGCACCGTTTGCTGACGCAGCTTGACGTGGCGACTCCGCTCAATTTGAAGGATAAAGCTTCCGGGGTGGATTACTTCACAGCCGTCAGCGCTCTGGCAAAACTCTATCGGTCGGGCGTCACCAATGAAACGTTCAATAATTCCATGCTCGACCCGAAGATCGTCCAGTATTGGCAGAACATGATTCATCCGGTTAACGCCGGCGGGGCATATCAACTGGGTAGCGGAGGCGGATGTTTCCAACCGGCCTCGCAAGATCCGAATCCTGTTACCACAACAATCAACCCGGTGTTGGCTGCCTTCGATATTTTCTGCAGCAACAGCCTGAACGAAACAACGGGCCTACTGGAACTGGATTACTTCGGGATTCCGGACGCCTTTGACCCCAATGCGGTTTACTACCCGAGTGGGGGACAGTATTCTTTTTATAACAAGCAATTTGCCACCTTGTACATGTTCAAGTCCATGGGAACTGCGAACTATCATGGCTTGCAGGTTTCCTTGCGGCACAAGATGTCACATGGTGTGCAATTTGAATTCAACTACACTTTCTCCAAGTCCATCGATTTGGCTTCCGACGCCGAGCGCGTTGGTACCATTGGAGGAAATGGCGGGCAAATCATCAATGCATGGGATCCGGGCCAGTTCCGAGCGGTGTCTGACTATGACGCCACCCATCAATTTAACGCAAATTGGCTGGCGGAATTGCCGTTTGGACGAGGTCGTGCATTTGCGCGAAACGCCAGCAAGCCTTTGGATGCGGTCATCGGTGGATGGCAACTCTCGGGGCTCTTCCGCCTAACGAGTGGATTCCCCTTTAGCGTTACGAACGGATTCCAATGGCCTACGGACTGGGATCTTTCAGGAAATGCCTACCAGATCGGACCAGTCAAGACGGGAACATTCCACAATCCAAACGATCCAACCGTGGTGAGCGCATTCTCCACAGGGTCGGACTCGCAACTTTCCTTTGTCGAGCCCTTGCCCGGCCAGGCAGGCCAACGCAATAACCTGCGCGGTCCCGGATACTTCAGCCTGGATGTGGGTTTGGCGAAGCGATGGAAAATGCCTTATAACGAAGGGCACAGCCTTCAGTTGCGTTGGGAGGTGTTCAACGTGTTGAATGCCGTGCGTTTCGATACGCTCAGCATCAATGCCAGCCTCGACCTCTACGGATCGACGTTTGGTCAATATACTCGATTGTCCACCAGCCCGCGCGTGATGCAGTTTGCGCTGCGGTATGAATTTTAGGTACAGCTAGAATCTTAACTGGAGACGCCGGGAGGAAGTACTTTCCGGCGTTTTCTTTTTGGACTCATTTTTAGAGCACTATCAGTCGGTCGCGATCCCTCGGAATACTCAACGAACAGTGTGAAACGGTTGCAATCTCTGCCCGGCGGCTGGTATTCGAAAAATGACCCGGGCTCATTTATTTAACTTTTCTTGACAGTCCTGCCAAGGTGGCCTAAAACTTGAATCAAATGAAATGAAGCTGATTGTGGTCATGGAATGACTTATGGTCATTAACTGCCCTTCGCGAGTGAGGGAACCATGAAAGCCACTGGGGGAAGTTGTCGAGTGGCGCAGTTTTGCGTCTCCCCGCATTAATTTGATCATAAATTTTGGTGCCAAACTGGAGCGCTTCATGAGCAGACTCGCAAGGAATCGTTTTTGGCTGGCGACATTTTTTGCTTTCTTGGTTGGAGTTTTCCTCCCGGGTAGCTCCGTCGCACAATCGACCGCCCGGCTGGCGGGAACCATCAAAGACCCGTCCGGAAGCTCGGTGGCAGACGCCACAGTTGCGCTGACGAACGAAGCGACTAGTGTGAGTCGTACCGCAAAGACCGATACCGACGGCAACTACCTCTTTTCGCTTGTGGAAATCGGAACCTACCGGATGGTCATCGAGCACGCGGGGTTCAAGAAAAACGTTCAGAGCGGCATCAAGCTCGAAGTGAACCAGAACGGCCGCCTCGACGTCACTTTAGACCTGGGCCAGGCTTCAGAAACGGTGGAGGTGTCGGCGGCCGTGCCGCAGGTGGATACTTCGGGCGCCATGCTGGGCAAAGTCGAGGATACCAAGCGGATTCAGGACTTGCCGCTTGTCGATCGCGATACGTTGCAGCTCGGCTTGCTGCAGGCCGGCGTATTTGCCAAGGACGAAGACGACGGCTCGAATAACCCGTTCAACGTCAGCGGGCAGCGATCGGAGTCGCTCACATTTCTCGTAGATGGCGCAGACAATACCGACTTTTTGAATAACAACATTGCGGTGAGTCCGAATCCGGATGCAGTGGCGGAGTTCAAGATTCTGACCAACAACTATGATGCGGAATTTGGGCGGTCGTCTGGCGGCGTCGTAAACCAGGTCATTAAATCCGGTACCAACCAGATTCACGGTACAGCCTTTGAATTCCTGCGCAACGATGTTTTCAATGCCAAAGACTATTTTTTGTCTCAAGATGATCCCAAAGCCTCCTTCAAGCGGAATGTATTCGGGGGAACAATCGGAGCGCCAATCATAAAGAACAAGACGTTCATCTTTGCGGCGTACCAAGGAGCGCGGCGAAGAGAAGGACAGGTTTCGGCACAGCAGACGGTGCTAAGCCAAGCGGAACGGGACGGAGATTTTGGCGAGTTGTGCACGGGCAATGGCGGCACATTTAATGCAGGAGTTTGCCAGGGCGGAGGAACACAGTTGTTCAATCCGGGCGACGGGTCGCCTTACCCAAACAACGTCGTACCCGTCAACCCGATTTCCGCGCAGTACATGGCAAAATATTTGCCGCTGCCAAACCGTCCAGACAACGGTTTCCTGTTTTCGGCAACCTCGGCGATTGATGAAGATCAGGGAATTCTGCGTATCGACCACAATTTGACCTCCCGTGACACCTTGTCGGCCCTGTATCTGGTCAATGATCTGCGCGATCAATTTCCCTTCATCGTAGGCAAGGGCGCCTCGAGCGGCGGAACGTTGCCCATTGGCTCGGGATTCACGGATACGGACCGCAACCACGTCCTCAGTCTGACCTGGACGCATACGTTTACGCGCGGCTGGATCAACGAAGCGAGAGTCTCGGCAAATCGCACAGCGAACATACAGGCGAGTCCCACGGACACGACTTCTCCTTCAGACTTGGGATTTACAAACATCAATCCGGACGAACCGACGGGAACGGCGCCACCAATCCTCTATACCCTGGGATTTACCATCGGGCCTTCGCCGCAGGGACCAACCAAGCTGCACGACATGACGTATCAATACCAGGATCATGTCACGATTCCGCGTGGCCGGCATGAATGGAAGTTTGGAGCGGACATCCGGCGTGTGCAGAATAACTTCAACTACGATTTTTATACCAACGGCAGCTACGATTTTGGCGGTTATTACGCCATAACCGGAGACAGCTTGGCCGATTTCGTAGGCGGATTTCCCGATAACTACTACCAGTCGGCCAACGCCGTCTATGGCATCCGGACGACTTCGCAGTATTACTACGGACAGGACACCTTTAAGATTTTTCCGCGTTTGACTCTCGTGCTGGGAGCGCGCTATGAATACAACAGTCCGTTAACCGACGTACACAACAACGTCCTGGGATATTTTGGACCGAACGCGCAGTCGACTGTATTTCCAAACGCGCCCCCGGGCATTCTCTATCCGGGAGATCCGGGGACCCCCAACAACGCGCTGGTGTATCCCGACAAGAATAATTTGGCTCCACGTTTCGGATTTGCCTGGGATATCTTCGGTAATTCGAAAGTCGTGATGCGCGGTGGATACGGAATTTTTTATGACATCGTGGACGGCGCGCTCAACCTGCAGTTTGGAGGACAGCCGCCGTTTGGCGACATCACAAACTTGTTTTATTCCTCGGCAAGTTTTCCGGATGCAACAGTAAATTCATCTCCCAACTATCTGGCCGATCCATTTAACACGTATTTGCCGGGAACCATGAATCCGTATCCATTCCAGGCCAGTGGAAACGTTGGGCAATTTTTCGACCCGAAAATTTCTTTTGCGTATGTCACCGATCCGCACTTCCGGACGCCATACTCGCAAAACTTCAACTTCGGCTTCCAGTTCCAACTGGCAAAGAATACCGCGCTCGAAACGGTTTATGTCGGGAGCCTCGGAAGGAAGTTAATCAGCAGCGTGGATGTGAATCCGCCAGATCCCGCAATTGAAGAGCAGCAACGTGCAAATCCAAGCGGTGGATTCATCAATGCAGAGTGCGCTCGCCCCCTGGCTGGTTGCAGCGATCCGGCTACTGATCCGAATGCAACTGTGACGAATATTGGACAGTTGCTCACGAATAAAAGCAGCGGCATTTCGGACAGTCATCAATTGCAGGTGACTCTCGACCAGAGGTACAGCCATGGCGTTTCCTTCCGGGCCGCGTATACGTTTGCGAAGACGATTGACCTGACCTCGGGATTTCGCTCGCGATCGGGGACCTACACGGATCCGTTCGTCCCCGAACTGGATCGCGGACCGGCGGATTTCGATGTGCGAAACCGCTTTGTAGTCAGTGCAACATGGGACCTGCCGTTCAGCAAAACGTTCGAAAGCCATCGTGTGCTCCACAAAGTAGTGGAAGGATGGCAGGCGAATATCATCGCTTCGTTCCAGTCGGGAACGCCGTTTACAATCTACGCGCAGCAGGATAATAGCGGACAGAACAACACGCTGGACCGGGTCGATCTAGTCGGACCAATCCAGTATTTGGACCCGCGGGCGCCGGATCATCTCTGGTTCAACACCGCGTCGTTTGATCCTTTCAGCCCGGCAAATAATCCTTTGGGCTCCGTGGCATCGTTTGGAAATCTCGGACGCAATCGGTTGCGCGGACCTGGCTTTCAAAACTGGGACATTTCTTTTAACAAGACAACAAAAATGACAGAGAGAACCTCTCTTGAATTCCGCGCGGAAATGTTTAACGCCTTCAACCATGTAAATTTCCTGAATCCGGATACTGGAGCGCAAGACGGCACGTTTGGCGTAATCAGCGGGACTCGAGGGCCACGTCTCGTTCAGTTTGCGTTGAAGTTTATCTACTAGAGTGCTGGCAAATTGGAAAAGGCGCCTATCGAGGCGTCTTTCCTTTTGCAATCAGAACATATGCATCGGATTTGTGCGAGGCAGCGGGGACCCCTTTGGTAGAAAAAACTGTCCAGCAAACCATCTGGCCGCCGGTGCTGGCGTATGCTAATCTGTAAGTCCGGCTTAGGTCTGTCTCGCAGGCGCAAGTTTGTTTGTCGGGGCGTAGCGCAGCCTGGCTAGCGCGCCTGGTTCGGGACCAGGAGGTCGAAGGTTCAAATCCTTTCGCCCCGACCACTCTTTCCCCATGTGTCAGGCCGCTCACGATGAATCTATTACCCTTATGCGGCTGAGTTGCTGAAAATACCCCTATAATCCGCTTGTTTTGGACGCTAGATGGACGCTGCGATTTCAATTGGACGCCAACGCGTTACTTCGGCTGGCCAGAGAGCCGGAAGCTAGAATTCTTCGTCTGATATCCCGGGAATTTCTGTAACTGGTTTGCCTGGGTCGTAAATCGGAGTGAGTTCAGGGGCAAGCCTAATGGGTTCCAAGAATTCGACAATCGTTCTCAACCCCAAATCCCATATTTCCATGCTCTGCCCTGCAGTTCCCTGGGGTTGTGTCTGAATCCAAAGCGTAAGTGTGAATCCCGGGGCGGGGCCATCAAAAAAATCGGCTCCCTGCAGTTCAAAAATACACTGAACACCAGTGGGCCAAAAATTGGGACTTATGACAGCCTTGTGGAAATCGAAAAACAGCTTAAAATAGTTTTGTGCATTGGCCACTAGTTCAATGGAGTTAAACGCAATCTCCAAGTACCCACCGCAAGAAAATCTCCCAGATATTTCCGAGATCCCCCTGTCACAACCCACGGTAAAGAATGCGACCTCGCGGGAATTCAAACGAAGAAGTGCGCTTGCCAATGCGGGACAATCTCGCACTTCGAAAATTTTCGCAGCGTTTTCGGTCTTACCTTTTAATCTTTTATAGCCGTGGTTCCCTTTGGCATCTCCGCGGGCCAACCCTCCATAGGGAACACCTTTACCTCCGCCAGCGATCCCAAATAGCACGGCATTACTGTTCATGATTTAGATCCTTTTTACTTCTCAGTTTTATTGTGGATGCTGGACTGGGCGACAGCTTGTTGGATTTGGGCAAATATAGGCGCGAGAATGTCAGTGTGTTCCTGTGATATTTCATTTGGTTTAGCCAAGCGACTGGAAACGTCCTTAAAAGTAGCTCGCCCGTGGCGTTTTGCTAGTTCGAGGATTAGCGCTTTTAGAGCGGGAAGCGTAGCTTTTACGAGTTTGTCTTCTAGATTAAGCCACAACTTTGCTGCGTTAGAATCAGCGCTCATGGCCTGTCGCATGGTCTTGATTATCGGCCTTATTACGTCTTTGGAGCGCAACCGGTAGGCGAGCAATGGAAACGCTCCCGACACAGACGAAACTGCATCGTCATATCTCTTTTGAAGTGAGTCAGAACTCGGAAGCAGGATTTCGATCGCATTTCTGAGTGCTATCTCGTGCTCCGGGGAAATAGACGCGGGCAGCATGTTCTTAAATGTTTTCATGGTTTCTGGAACTACTTCTGCAAAATGCATGACCTCAAGGAGTTCAGCGAGTGCGCGGCCAATTGTGCGCTGATCTTCTCGGCGACTCTTCAGAACATACGAAAGCTCGTTCAGGCAGAAGCCGGTTATGGTTCCGCCCAGCGCGCCTAGAATGCCAACAACGACACTCCAAGATATGGCCGTTACGAGAATTAACATTTTTTCATCTCTCTATCGAACGATGGCGGCCACTATTCCTATGGCCCCGGCTTGCCTTCGAGTTTTTTCGCCTCGGCTACCTACGCCAAGAGACGTTTGATTCTGCCGTCGAGGAAATTAATAAACCATGTCCCCGAAGCGGGAAGGTCATCCCAAATTGTCTCTTCGCTGTTGTAGACGTCCTCAGTCTGCAAGAGTTCGGCTTCGACCACAGAAAACAGCATACCGTTAAGTTCGCCGCGTTGAGCGTCGCAAACCAGGGTATGGAGGAAATCGGCGCCTTCATATCTGTCGGAAAGAACTACAAAGTAAGATAGACCTCCAAAAAGTCTAACGATTGCATCAACCCGATGTCTGTCGTTTCTGCCAGCGAGAATAATGGCGTGTTGATGTGGTCCCATTTCCACGGAAGACAGAAATTTCTCATGGATGAAAAGTCTTGATGAAGAAGTCCCTTTCCCGAAGCGGATAAAATCTCGAACCGCCGCGAATGCCTCGCTGGCGGCGAACACTGAACCACCGCAGAACGCTAAGCCTATAAAAGCGATTTTTGCCGCAGTTCGGAGTCCGTCGATTGACCCAATGACTCGGAGGTCTCCGCTAACTTCTACCTCCGCCTCTTCGGATGGGCTAGTTTCGGATTCCAACAGTTGGATTTTTCCTGCCTCGGCGTCGCGACGTAACTTTTCAAGTTGGGCATCCGTGGCGAATTGAAAATGAATTTCCTTCGACCCGTCTCCTCCTTTTACAACTGACACAATCGGTCGAAGTCGCACCTTCCCGTCAGGTTGAGCCTTTGCTACGTATTCGTTGCTTATCGTTTTCGCAATAGCATCCGCTTCAGGAATCTCACCGTCGCGGTCTGGTATTTTGAGGAGCAGTCTGATTGGGACAAGCTCTTTGGCGAGGGGCGATTCAAATTTAGAGAAGTCGTTGTTGCATTTTTCGCACACGCCATCTCTAAGCTCGAGGTTGCCTCCAAGCGCTGCCGGGAAAACATGTTCGTTGGAGAGTTTGGGAAAGTCTTTTTCACAGAATAAGCAGCGGGGCATTTTCCGGTCCTCCCACATTTCTAACAGCACTTAATGAACTATATACTAGCTCTACAGCTAGTAGAATTGAGTCAAAGCAGGAGCATTCAATGACTGAGACTAATTCCCAAAGCGAATCCAGCAAGGGCAGAAACCGCAAGAAAGTGCAAAATCTCGAAAAACGAAGCGAGCAGGTAGTCAAAGCGCAAGCCGTACGTACACAACTAGCCCAAGTCTTGAAGACCGAACAAGAGAACCTGCGTCTCACCAAAGAACTAATGGACCACTCTGATGGTTTTTACCTGGAAATAAACAAGCTGGCAAAAGGTAGGACGCCATTGTCGGCCAGTCCATTGGTGAGACAAACCGCCAACGACATTATTAGCGACGCCAAGAAACTGATAAAAACGAGAGAAGACATCCACATGGATAGAGTTAAGGAATTTGTGCCCGCTGGAGATGAACCAACGTACCCAGATATCCTTGTTGTTACAAGTTCCGTGAAACATTGCCTACAGAGGCATAGAGGAAAGCAAGTTGAACGTATCAAGTCGACGGAAACCAAACTGAGAATTTGCAACACAGTGATTGGCGCTCTCGGCTATGTGCTTGAGGACGAGGATGCTACTGTCGAAGAAAAGGAATTTCCGAGCAAGGAAGGAGTCGCAATTTACACTGAGGGGTCAATTAGCAGTTTGTGCTTTGAGGAATATAGCGACTCCTCCGATACCTATTTCGATTTTGAACGTTTGGATTCTATGAAACTGAAGGACTACATAGGTGCGCTGAGCGGCGGCGTTGACGACGACGAAGAAAGTGACAATGAATCGCTACTAAATGATTTAGAACTTCCTGATTTTGATTCGGATGAGGCTGACGAGGATAAACAGGAATGAGCACTGTAGACCCCCGCACTCCCCTAATAAAAGGAATCTCGCAGTATGACGTAGATTTCGTGATTCCGAGGCTTGGTGTTGATATTCCAGTTGGCATTGATCCTTTCCTGCTCTACAAGAGTCGAGACCCGGAATATCGGAAACTGCACTCGCAACTGTTGGATGCATTCCATCTCGGAATTTCAGCGATCAGACAAAATAAGACGGACGAAGCGAGGCGTATATTCGATTTTCCCGAAGTCTCCGCAATTGGAATGGGGTACACGGTTGGTGGGAAGCGAGGTTCGGGAGTTGGCACGCATCTAACCGGACTCATTGTAGACACGGTCGTTGGTTCGCCAAGTCTGCAAGAGAGGGGAATCCGCCACATCGAGGAAATGCAATTGTTGTCAGCTGGTATTGGCGCAGACCGCGTTAGTGACATTACGGCGAATATTCTCAAAGGCTTTCTAATTGAGTATACCCAGCGGCAATGCCAGATTTGGGGTATTCCACTGAAGTCAGGCGTTCCGATTGAGCACATCTATGATGCTGTAACTCGAGAGTGGACAGATTCTTATGCAGACCTTCCGGTCAGCCCGGTCGACGGTGCTTCAATTCTCTTGGTTCCTCGCAGGATTGTCAGAGCGTTGCCGTGGATAAATTACGATGATTTCTTTCGAACTGAGTTTAGAGCCTACTTGGCGGCCAAACGTCAATCGTTCCGTCAATCGTCACCCGCCAGCGACGATACCGGGAGCAGCAATGCGACTTCCAAGTCCAAGCACGTTCTCGCTGGCCGCTGTTGGGTTGGCGAAAGTATTTGAGAAAGCGCCGATCTAGGGAAACCCACAATGATCATTTTAGGAGAAACATATTTTTGGAAAGTTCTAGAAGATTGCGACGTTGCATTTCTTGATCGCTATGTAGACGATCTACGTTCCGTGATGTGCGATGTCATGGGTACGCAGTACATCGTCGAGCAGCTCGACTCCACTCTTAGAGAAAAACTGGCTCGTTGGTCGAAGGGTTACTTCAATGCACCAGGAGAACTCAAGTTGCAATTTCCACGGGTCAGCTTTGTTCTCCAAAACAAATCTGATCATGGCGAGCGTTGGATAGCAGACGTTTTCTTTACCAGAGTGCCCCACATTAGAGGAATCTTTAGCAACAGAGGTGTGAACCATTCGTTGCCCGGTTCGATCCAGAAAGAGCTGAGCATGCGTCTAGTGGAATCCAAAGCGGCTGACCTGTTCACCTGTAGGCATGACGAGACATTCGTTGGAACAGTGAATGGTCTCTATATCCATCAGAAGATGCAGCATTTGGCGGCTCTGCGGAATCTTGCTGAAGACTCGAAGTACACGCCCCAGGGATCTGATCTGAAAGAGCTTTTGCAAGATCGGGCTCATCTCTTCTCTGAAGCTAAGTCAGTTCCAGAGTATATCGAGTTGCCAACCAAGCGTGGGGCCATTCGGGACTTCCTGGAGAAGTGCGATAGTCGCGTAATCGATTCTTTGGGTAATGAAAAGCTGGAGGTTCTCTTGCGGACCACAGGAGTCTCGGCAAAGCAGTGGCTGAACGCAGGTAGGCAGAATCTGCTGGAGCGCCTATGGTCGGGTGAGTAATAAGTCTTCGAGGGGAATTCTCGGATGGAGAAGTCGCAAACGCCGTTTTTCGTTGCGGCCCGCGGTAGTGTTCAGGCCCGAGAAATCGTCCTTGATGTCTTTGGAGGCGCAAGCTCTCAGATCCCTGGAGCAATCAACATCGATCTTGGGGGGAGAAGCGCTGCGGCCGGGGAAAGTGAGAAAGATCGTCGCATCGGGCAGCTAGAACGAACGCTGGGACGTAAATCACTGGAAATTGAAATCCTAAAAAACGCCGTGGGGGAGTGAGCTGCGGTGAAGTTCACTCCCAGGCGCGCGCGATGGTGGAACAAGGATACGCGGCAACGGTGGTGGCCGCGGCGCTGGTGATCAGCCGATCGAG
>Ga0193726_1000452_pt1 | contig 43163 bp, 33 predicted proteins | sample H2c1metaG_FD_144928 | JGI IMG/M metagenome (GOLD analysis project Ga0193726, IMG submission 144928) | Soil microbial communities from a riparian zone of the East river system, Colorado, United States - H2c1 | ecosystem: Environmental > Terrestrial > Soil > Riparian zone | place: USA: East River... | reverse complement strand
AACAACGTGCTCTTCGTCGGCACGCGCGCCGACCGCGTGTACGCCGTGCGTTATCGCGACGCAAAGGCGACGCAGGTCATCACCATCGCCTCGGGCCTCACTATGCCGAACGGCGTAGCGATGAGGGACGGCGCGCTTTATGTCGCCGAGGTCAACCGCATCCTGCGCTTCGACGACATCGAAGCGCAACTCGACGCGCGGCCGAAACCCGCGGTCGTCACCGACCGCTATCCGCGCGAAAGCCACCACGGCTGGAAATTCATCCGCTTCGGCCCGGACGGCTGGCTCTACGTGCCGGTCGGCGCGCCGTGCAACATCTGCGAACCCGATTCGCGTCACGGGTTGATCTCGCGCATCCATCCCGACGGTTCGGGTTACGAAGTATTCGCCCGCGGCATTCGCAATTCGGTGGGATTCGACTGGGATCCGCGCACCAGGGACCTGTGGTTCACCGACAACGGCCGCGACTCGCTGGGCGATGACCTGCCCTCCGACGAGTTGAACCACGCGCCCAAGCCCGAGATGCACTTCGGCTATCCCTATTGCCATCAGGGCGACACCGCCGACCCGGAACTCGGCCGCAAGCGCGCTTGCACGGAATTCTCGCCACCCGCGGTGAAACTTGGACCCCACGTCGCCTCGCTCGGCATGCGCTTCTACACCGGGAGCCAGTTCCCGGCCGAATACCGCAACAACATCTTCGTCGCCGAGCACGGCTCCTGGAACCGCTCGAAGAAAATCGGCTACCGCATCGCGCGCGTGGTCGTCGAAGGCGGGCGCATCCTCAAGCACGAGACCTTCGCGGAAGGCTGGTTGCAGGGCGAATCGGTCTGGGGCCGGCCGGTCGACCTCGAAGTCATGCCCGACGGATCGCTGCTCGTTTCCGACGATCACGCGGGAGTGATTTACCGCATCGCGTATCGCGGGCGGTAGTCGTGGCGTAGAGCGGGTCTACTTCTATTGGTTTACCGGATGTTTCCGGGGCCGTTGATCCGGTAAACAAAGTTTGGCTGCACGGCTTTGACCTGCGCGCTTTGTCCGAGCAACTCCTCCATCCTGGCGGGTCCCGGATCTTCAGTGAGTCTGACAAGGAAGACGTTGCGCCCCAGATCCTGGATGCCCTTGATCCCGAAGCGCCCATAGAGATCGGCGGCGGCCTTGACCTCGGCACCCGCGGCGAGCGTGACGAGATACTCCCCCGGCACGCGGGTCTGACGCGAGGAAAAGTCCATCGGCGCAATCGCGGGCTCGCGCGCCGTCTGGCTGCAGGCGGGCGCGGCGAGCTCCGTCATCACCACCGCAAGCGCGACGCGCCGCCACCTGCGGAATCGCATGCGGGCTCTTATTGCACCGTAGCCGACAGGCCCGTGGGCGGAGCGATGAACGCCAGAGACGACATCACATCGACCGCTTTGCCGGTCGTGGTTTTTCCGGCGAGAGCCGCAAGAGGTCTTCCGCCATTCTTGATGGCGTTGACCGTATCGGCGAAGGTGAACTGCGGGCCGTTGAAGGCGCGCAACATCGCGGCGAGCCCCGCGACCATGGGCGTCGCCATGGAAGTGCCGGTGTCGACTTGATAGGTGCTGGTCGTGAGCGTCAAGGTGTCGATCGAGAAGCCGGTGATGCCAATACCGAAATCGCCGAGCGTGCTCGGTCCGGTCGCGAGCTTGAAACCGATCACACAATTCGCGTGCCGCCCGCAGGGACTGATGTCCAGGGGCAAGAAGGTTACCGCACCGGGGGTGGGGCCATGGAAAGGACCAGGAATGCTTCCCGTCAGGGGGCCTCCGGCGAAGGGGTCACCGCCGTTCGGACCCGCCCCCACGACAAAACTGTCTCCGCTATTGGCAAGATTGATCGCGGCACTAAAATTCAGGACCACGCCGTCGACCGCGGAAGTATCGAACCCATTGGTTGCCGTGTCGCTCAGGTTGGCCACGTACTTGGCGACGGTAAAAGGTGCGGGATCGACCAGAAAATTGTTCAGGGAAGGGCTGACCACATGAGTCCAGCCGCCGCTGATCGCCCAGGTCGTCAGAGAGTCGAACGGCCCCTTCGCGGTCGTCCCCGCAAAGGTGCTCAAGATGTTTGTCCCCGGCGCGCCGACATCGACACTGGTCGCTCCGAAATTCGAGAAGCTCGCAAGTGCGAAGTTCGGATCGAGCGCGGCGACGCAAATGAGGTTGGACTGGGTGAAATTGCACGGATACGTCGGTGTGACGTCGTTGTTGACACCTATGCCAATCGCGTCTCCATTGCCTGCGGCCACCACCACAACGACGCCGCTATTCTGTGCGGTCGTGATGGCGTCGCTCAAGACTTGCGAGAACCCGCCGCCGCCGAGACTCATGTTGATGACCTTGGCGCCATTGGCGACCGCGAAATTTACGCCCTTCATGATGGTTACGTCGTCACCGGATCCGGTGGCATCCAGGACACGCACCGCCATGATGCTGGCCGTCCAGCAAACCCCCGTGGTGCCAAGGCCATTGTTGCCTACGGCCCCGATGATGCCTGCGACATGCGTGCCGTGACCGTTGAGGTCCATCGGGTCGAGGTCGTTGTCGACAAAGTCACTTCCGTGTTTCGGGAAACCCGGGGCGACCCACATGTTGGCGGCGAGGTCTTCTTGGTTGTAGTTGACGCCGCTATCGACCACCGCCACCACGACGCTGCTGCAGTCGGTGATGTTGCGACCCCAGGCCAGTTCGATGTTCATATCATCGCCTGCGGTGCCATGGTTGGGCAGAAAGGTACCCACGATTTGTGCGGGTCCGGTGTTCTTGAACGCCCAGAGCTGACCATAGCTAGGGTCGTTGGGAGACACAGCGACAGCGGCGTGGTAGATATAGTTCGGCTGCGCGGATTCGACGTTCGGGTCGCTCCGGTACGCGGCGAGCGCCGTCTCCACTGTCTGGTCGGTGCCGATCTTGACGTGCATCCAGCCCGGCTGATCCAGGTGAGCGAGAACGGTGTGTCCCAGGGCCGCGATACTCGCCGTGCGCTCTTGCGCAAAGGCCGCGGGTTTGAACTTCACCAGCACCTCGCCCGGCACGTATCGCGCGGCCGCGCCGGCCGCGTTGGGCTGCTGCAGCAAAGGAGCGGCGGAAACCTGCGCGTACAGCGCCAGGGCAACACCGGCGAGCACGGCTATGAAATTCGAGCGTGGCAGGGTTTTCATGGGAGTCTCCTGCTTAGGGCACGTTTACTGCGAGCGCCTGCGAGGGTGCGCTGACGCTGCCGGTGAGGCCACCTTGCGCATCCAGCTCCGCGAAGGCGGTCACGGTCACCGTGTAGCACCCCGACTGCAATATGGCCGTGGTGGAGGTCGGGGTCGTGGTTCCGTTGAACGTTACATCGGGCAGCGTCGGCTGGCCGCTGATCGAGACGTGGTAACCGCCACCCGCGCTGTTGACTCCCTTTTCGCGGTTGGGAGCCCAGGTGAGAGTGACATTGTGCGGGCCGGGTGCAGCGGACGGGGGGCATGACACGCCATTAGCTCCGCCTCTCCCGCAGGCGACAAGCTGCGTCGCCGCGATCAGGACCACTAGCCAAATTTTCATCGATTCCCCTATTCTCCTGAGACTGCCGACAGTCTCTTCGAAGAGAACCATGGACCTCAGGGTGAGCGTCCAGGATTTCAGCGTCTGTGCGCCGCCGTACTTAGTAGTGCCACACTTCCCTATCTCGATGGCCGCCTCGCCCGATCTGCCTTCTATCATGTTTCTTCTGGATCGGCACGGTCCAAATAAACGGACCCCAACCCGCGGATTCCGGGGTTTATCACAAGCTCGGGGTCCTTGCGCTCGGAAGCGAGCCTCCACAGTACCGGCCGGTATGGGCCAAGAGCAAGGCCCCGGTCGTGCGCGGCGATGGGCAGATCGTGTACCGACGAAGACGCGCGAGACAGTATTGCGGGATCGCCCGTCGGGGACGGCAACCCTTATATCGAACGGCGTGGGAAATCAGCGCTCGCGCGCTGATTCCTGAAATGCTTTGGTTACCGGGGAAAGCAGATATTCGAGCACCGTGCGCGTGCCGAGATGGATCTCGGCGGTGACCTGCATGCCGGGCGCGAGGCGGTGTCGTTCGCCGTCGGCTTCCAGGAACTGGCTCTTGAGATTCACCAGGGTCTTGTAGGCGAGCGGCTCCGTGCCGGTCTTCGTTTGGCTTTGCCCTGAGGTCCCAGGCGCAGCGCCCTGTTCGGCCGAATCCGCGCTCACGTGCAAGACTTCTCCGTCGAGCATTCCGTACTTCTGGAAGGTGAACGCAGCGAGCTTGATCCTCGCGGACTGTTTCTCACGAACGAAGCCGATGTCGTCGTTCTTCACCCACACCTCGGCGCGCAGGATTTCGTCCTTGGGCACGAGCGTCATCAGAATGGTTCCGGGACTGGTGACCGTGCCTATGGTGTGGGTCGCGAGGTCCTTCACCACGCCGTCCTGCGACGCCCTGAGCTCCAGGTATTCCTGCCGATGCTCCTGCTTGGCGAGCTCCTGGTTGGCCTTCTCCGCCTGCGATGCGATGTCCACGCGCTCGGTCTGGATCTGGCGCCGGTAGTCGGCGGTGATCTGCTCGATCTTCTGCTGCTCCTGCTCGATGGTGGAGCGGGCGGAGGCGATGACCGATTCCTGCGCGCGCAGATCCTGTTCTTTTTCGATGCGCTCGCGCTGCTTGTCGGTGTACATGAGCTTGCCCGCAAAGCCGTCCTTCGCGAGCTTCTCGTAGGCGGCCTCCTGCTCGCGATAGTGCGGCAGCGTTTGAAGCAGCTTCGACTGCACCTGCTCGGCGGCGCGTAAATCGTTCCTGGCCTTGTCGAGCAAGGCGCGCTCCTGCGCGAGCGCGCTCTCGTAGGAGCGGCGGTTGGCCGCATACTGTGCGAACACCTGGGCGAAGAGCTCTGCCGGCTCCCCCGTGCGCCGCGTGAACGGCGCTCCGGCGAGTTGCGCGTCGATGCGCCGCAGTGCGATGCGCTTGTTCTGATAGTCGGCGGTGAGCGCCTTCAAGTCCGATTCCGAGAGCGTCGCGTCCATGCGCATCAGCACCTGACCGGATTTCACCAGCTCGCCCTCCTTCACGAGGATCTCCTTCACCACCCCCGAATCGATCGGCTGCACGATCTTGAGATAGGTGTCCGGGACGAGCTTGCCCTCGGCCACCGCGACGATGTCGAGCTTGCCCAGGGTCGCCCAGAGAATCAGCCCCGCGATGAAAGCGAGCATCACCCACAGCACCCTCCTCCCCAGCGGATTGGGCGGGGCCTCCTGCAGCCGCATGAGCGCCGGCTGAAAATCGCGCGGGTCGGCCTGGATGCGTTCGCCCAGCCGCTCGGCGAGATTGACCGCGGCAGCCAGGGGCGAGCGCTTCTCGGGAGAGAGAGGAGTTTCCGTTGGAGCGCTCATGGTGCGGGTCTCAACTGAGCGGTGTGATGCCGTCCTGCAAGGATGCAAGCGGCCTCAGCGTTTGTGCCTGGGTGCCGAAACCGGTGCCGGTCAAAACATCTTGCGCCTTGTCGAAGCCGATTCCGGCTACGGTGCCGCTCAAGCCGTATTGATAGACAAGATCCCCTCCCAGCGCCGCCGTGTCGCTCCCGGCCAGCTGGAATTGCGTCAGCGCATTGGTCAGCGCCCAGCTCGTGAGTGTTGGATTGGCCGCCAGCGCAGAGTCGAACGCCCCCACCAGGCTCTGGAAGTTGAACTTCTCGACTTTGTTGTCGAGCAGCGCGTTGCCCCCGGCCGGATTGAACCCGGCCATGGCTTCGGCCACTACCTGCAGGTTCAACACGTTCTTGTTCGCTGCCGCCGCATACCAGTTGGTGAAGGTGATCTTGTCGGTGGTGCTCACGTTCAGGATCAGGTTGTTCGCGCTCTTCTGGAAGGTCAGGTTGGCGTAGTTCAGGCCCGCCCCGCCCAGGGACAACGTGTCGTCTGTCCCGACACTCGGATTCACTGCATCCTGTCCATCTCCGACATTGAAGGCGATCACATCCGCGCCGTTGCCGGTACTGATGGTGTCGTTCCCCACACCGCCGAGGAAGAAGTCCCCGGAGGTGCCGCCGGTCAGCGTGTCCGTTCCCGCTCCACCATTGAGGTAGTTGCCCCCGGAGGTATCGGTGAGGATATCGTTGCCGGCTGCGCCTTCCAGCACGTCGAAGCCCGCGGCCCCGTTCAAGGTGTTGTTCCCCGAGTTGCCTCTGATGAGGTTGTTGAGCGTGTTGCCCGTGCCGTTGATGGCGTTCGAGCCCGTGAGGATCAGGTTCTCGACGTTAGCGGCAAGGGCAGTGATGCTGACGACGCTCTGGATGGTGTCGTTGCCTTCGCTCGCGTTCTCGGTCACGACATCCGTGGTGACATCCACCACGTAGGTGTCATCCCCCGTGCCGCCCAGCATCGTGTCGTTGCCCGTTCCGCCATCGAGCGTGTCGTTGCCCGCCCCGCCTGTCAGGGTGTTCGCCACGCTGTTGCCGGTGAGCGCGTTGTTGAGCGTGTTGCCTGTGCCGTTGAGCGCCGTTGTCCCCGTTAGCGTGAGGTTCTCGACATTAGCCGAGAGCGTGTAGGTCACAGAGCTATTGACCGTGTCGGTGCCTTCGTTCAAGTTCTCGGTCACCACATCGGCGGTGTTGTCGACGACATAGGTGTCGTTGCCCAGACCCCCGGCCATCGTGTCCGCGCCGGTGCCACCGTCAAGCGTATTGTTGCCGGCATTGCCGGTGAGCGAGTTGGCAAGCGTGTTGCCCGTGCCGTTGATTGCGGCCGTCCCTGTAAGCACCAGGTTCTCGAGGTTGGAACCCAACGTCCAGGTCACGTCGGCCATCACCGTGTCGGTGCCGGCGCTTGCGGCTTCGGTGACCGTGTCTCCGGTACTGACGAAGTAGGTGTCGTTCCCCGCTGCACCGGTGAGCACGTTCGCCGCGCTATTGCCCGTGAGCACGTTATCCAGCGTATTGCCTGTGCCATTGATCGCGGTCGTGCCCGTCAACGTAAGGTTCTCGACATTTGAGCCGAGCGTGTAAGTGACGGCACTTTGAACAGTGTCAGTGCCTTCGTTCAAGTTCTCGGTCACCACGTCCGTGGCGACATCTATCACATAGGTATCGTTGCCCGTGCCGCCCACCATCGTGTCGTTGCCCGCACCGCCTGAGAGCGTGTCGTTGCCCGCCCCGCCCGTCAGAGTGTTCGCAACGCTGTTGCCGGTTAGTACATTGTCCAGCGCATTGCCTGTGCCGTTGATCGCCGTTGTCCCCGTCAGGGTGAGGTTCTCGACGTTCGCCAAAAGCGTATAGGTCACAGAGCTATTGACCGTGTCGGTGCCCTCGTTGAGACTCTCGGTCACCACATCGGCGGTGCTATCCACCACATAGGTGTCGTTACCCAAGCCCCCCGCCATCGTGTCAGCGCCTGTGCCGCCGTCCAGCGTGTTGTTGCCTGAGTTGCCCGTGATCGAGTTCGCGAGTGTGTTGCCCGTGCCGTTGATTGCGGCTGTTCCCGTAAGCACCAGGTTCTCGAGATTCGCGCCCAGGGTCCAGCTCACATCGGCCATCACTGTGTCGGTCCCGGCACTGGCGGCTTCGGTCACCGTGTCCCCGGTGCTCACGACGTAGGTGTCGTTCCCCGCGCCGCCGGTAAGCACATTCGCAGCGCTGTTGCCCGTGAGCACGTTATCCAGCGCATTGCCCGTGCCGTTGATCGCCGCCGTTCCCGTGAGGGTGATGTTCTCCACATTCGAGCCGAGCGCGTAGGTAAGCGAGCTCTGAACAGAGTCAGTGCCTTCGTTTAAGTTCTCGGTCACGACGTCGCCGACGTTGTCCACGACGTAAGTGTCGTTACCCAAGCCGCCAGACATCGTGTCGGCACCCGCCCCGCCATCGAGCAGGTCATTGCCCGCCAAGCCGTTGATGAGGTCGTTGTTGGACGTGCCGGCGAGATTGTCATCACCCGCAGTGCCGTTGATGACCGCCTGCGCGATGCTCACGGCAAAGACATCGGAAGCGGATGCTCCTTGAGTATCGGTCGCCAGTACTTTCACGCTCAAGCTGCCGATATCGGCTTGACCGGGCGTACCCGTGAATGTCCGGGTGGCCGCGTTGAAGGCAAGCCAACTCGGCAGCGCAGCCCCGGTTGCGAGCGTGGCGCTGTAGGTAAGCGTATCGCCCGTATCGACGTCCGCAAACGCAGCCGTCGGCAGCTGGAAGCTGAAGGCCTGATATTCGGTTGCGCTCTGATCGGCGACCGCCGTGACCAGGACCGGTGCATCGTTCACCCCGGTCACCGTGACGGTCACCGCTGCAGTTGAAGTTGCCCCCGCCGCATCGGCCACTGTATAGCTGAAACTGTCCGTTGCCGTTTGTCCTGCAGCGAGTGCATCCTGCGCCGCAGCGTTCGCCGAATAAGTCAGCGACTGGGTCGCGGCGTTGAATGCCACCGCGCCGATCGTCCCGGCTGTATTCACTGTGGTGATACTGCGGGTATCTCCCGTATCCACGTCGGTGTCGTTCGCGAGAAGCGAAAGCGCCAGATTGGCGGTGGTCGCATTCTCGTTCACTGCAACGCTATCCGCCGCCGCTACCGGTGCATCGTTCACTCCGGTGACTGTCACCGTCACGGTCGCTGACGAAGTCGCTCCGAGCGAATCCGCGACCGTATAGTTGAAACTGTCCGTTGCCGTCTGCCCGGCCGCAAGCGCATCCTGCGCCGCTGCGTTGGCCGAATAAATAAGCGACTGGGTCGCGGCATTGAAAGCCACCGTGCCGATCGTCCCGGTCGTGTTGACGGCGGTGATGCTGCGGGTGTCGCCCGGATCCACGTCGGTGTCATTTGTGAGCAACGCCGGCACGAGGTTCACCGTCGATACTCCTTCGACCACACTCACCGCATCGGGATTAGCTACCGGAGTATGGTTCGCCAATATGGCCGCCAGCGTGTTCACATCCCATGTCGTCCCATCGGCAAACTGGAAGTGTTCGATCCAATGGGTTGTCCCCAGCGTCCAGTTCCGGATCGTGATCTGGTCCGCTGTCGCCGGATTCGCAGGATCGTTGATCGTCAGCACCAGATCGTTGCCCGAGAGCCGCACTCCGATGTCCGAAGCACTGATCCCCGCCCCAAAGCGCAACGTGTCAGGAGCCCCAAGATCGTCCGTGACCTGGTTCAACACCCCCCAACTCCAACTCTGGTAATTCCCGACGCTGTTATCCTGGATCGTATCCTGGCCATCGCCCCGGTTGAACACGTAAGTGTCCGACTCCGCCCCACCCAGCAGCGTGTCGTTCCCTGCGCCGCCCTCCAGGGTGATCAGGTCGGTCTGCGCCTCCCAAATGATTTGATAGACCGCCTGAGGGTCCACCTGGATCAGGTCATTCCCGGCACCGCCTTGCAGCACCAGAGTGCTGCCCCCATCATCAATCACACCAGGACTGGCCACACCTCCGATTGTGATCGTATCGTCACCGTCCCCAGCGTCGATCATCCCGCGAGTGCCACCCCTTACGGCGATGCTGTCAGCCCCCGCTCCGCCATAGATCGTGGCGCTATTACCGTCGCCACCCAGGACAACGGTGTCGTTGCCCGCCCCGCCGTAGATCGTTTGGCTCGCCAAATCACCGCTCATCCTGATCGTATCATCGCCGGCCCCGCCGTCTACGTAGTTGCTGCCTCCACTGTCAGTGATCGTATCGTTGCCCTCCCCACCGTAGATCGTGTCGTTGCCCGACTGCGCACTGACCGCGTCATCACCCCCCAGTCCACGGTAGTTCATTCCTACGTTCGCAAACCCCGTCAGCACGTCGTTGCCCTCTGTGCCCGTCTGGAGCAGCGTGTTGATGTCCGTGACGCTCAGGTTCGTCCCATCGGCAAACTGCAAGTTCTCAATCCAGTTAACGCTCCCCAAGGCCCAGTTCTGGATCGTGATCTGGTCCGCCGCCGCCGGATTCGCAGGATCGTCGATTGTCAGCACCAGATCGTTACCCGAGAGCTGCACACCGAGGTCCGAGGCACCGATCCCCGCACCAAAGCGCAACGTGTCCGGCATATTGAAGTACGAGTCGGCGTAGGTCAGCAGAACACCCATCGCCCAAGATTGGTAATACTCAATACTGTTGTCTTGGATCGCGTCCTGCCCATCGCCCCGGTTGAACACATAGGTGTCCGACTCCGCTCCACCTATCAGCGTGTCGTTGCCCGTCCCACCTGTCAGCGTCGTCGTGTAGGAAGTCACCGACCCGTAGCTCGAGAAGACCGTCTGATCCGTCCGGATCACATCATTTCCCGCCCCACCAGTGAGAACGTCGTTGCCCTCCCCGATCACCGTGATCGCATCATTGCCATCCTCACCCAGAATCGTGTTGTTGCCCGCCCCGATCACCGTGATCGCATCATTGCCATCCCCACCCAGAATCGTGTTGTTGCCCGAATGCACCGAGATCGTGTCATCGCCCACGCCCCCGTCAATGGAGTTGCTGCCCCCACTGTCGGTGATCGTATCGTTGCCGTCACCCCCGTAGATCGTGTCGTTGCCCGACTGCGCACTGACCGTGTCATCGCCTCCCAAACCCTGGTAGGTCAGTCCCAGCCCCAGGAATCCCGCGAGTACATCATTGCCTTCGGTGCCGGTCTCGATCATCTGGTTGAGATCCGCGCTACTCAGTGTCGTCCCGTCGGCAAACTGCAAGTTCTCAATCCAGTTAACGCTCCCCAGTGCCCAGTTTTGGATCGTGATCCGGTCCGCCGCCGCCGGATTCACAGGATTGTTGATTGTCAGCACCAGATCGTTACCCGAGAGCCGCACACCGAGGTCCGACGCACTGATCCCCGCACCAAACTGCAAGGCGTCAGACTGGCCCAGCTCTGCCTGGAATGTCTGCAGCACGTTATATGCCCACCCCTGGTAAGTTCCGATACTGTTGTCCTGGATCGTGTCCTGACCGTCGCCCCGGTTGAACACATAGGTGTCCGACTCCGCTCCTCCCATCAGTGTGTCATTGCCCAAACCGGAGACAAGAGTGCCGCTGTAGAGATTGATGTCAAACCAAGCTGGATAAAGCGTGTCCCGCCCCACTTCGATGACGTCATTGCCGAATCCGGCAAATATTTTCTGGACTGGATTTCCCACACCGAATATCACTTCATCGCCGATCGACCCATGAATCTCCGACGGAGTGGTCAGCAAGGATGTCGTCTGCAGCCCTCTGATTGTCCGCTGAAATTCACTCACGTCCTCGATTGCCTTCGCAGGATCGGTCGCATATTCACCGCCCAGCCGGGCATAGACCGCGGTGAGATCCCCTCTCAGGGAGTGGGTGGTCGAGTCCCAGCTATAGGTAATGGAATCGTAGATGCCCTTAAGATGCGTCTCGGCCATCAATTGCGCGTACGTCAATTCGAAAAGGTGTTCATACGACCCTATAAGCGGACCGAGTGCGTTGAGGCTATTTACAATCGATGAGCCGTCATACCCAATGAATTGCTCGCCGAAGAACTTCTCCATGACGCCGAGCTTTTGAGCATCGAACCAACCTCGACTGTCGGGATCGATCGCATCGACTCCCGTCCATCTGAACAGGAGTTCTTGCAGGGTAGCGTTACGTGATTGAATGTCAGTCTCGTTTGCAAAGCTTTGCACCAGACCTTCCAGTTGGCCGCTCGCATCTCGAACCATAGCCTGATGCAGGTCGTACACCGTGCCGGCCCCCTTGATATCGGGAAGCGTCGCGATTGCGGTCGTGATCGGAAGAACTTGATCCTGGATCGTATTCAATGTATCCGTCTTGAACCACACATCTTCCGCCGCGCCGATTGAGCCGTCTGACCGCGTAAAAGTGCCTATCTCGCGGTGCTGATTTCCGTTCGGATCCACGGATGAGGATTCGGTGTATGCGATATCGATCGACCGGACGCCGGCGTCTGAGAAGCTGAAAAGTTCGTCCGGCGAACTAACGCCGTCGCCGTTCAGGTCTTCCCAAATTTTCAAATCGCCGAAGTTGGCATCGTTGGCGTCGATAACTCCATTACCGTTGCTATCGAGCTCTGCCAGGGCCTGGAATCCGTTGGCTGCCTTGGTACCGTCCGTTAGAAGTGTCTCGTTGCCAAATAACTCCGCGCCGTTATCAATGGTCCCGTTTCCATTGCGATCCCTTACCAGGAGGCCGTCACTCGGACTGACCCAGCCCGTCGCTTGGGCAAATCCCGTGTTGCTGAAATCGAAGTAAGTACCGTCGGCGATCGAACTTGCATCAACGCCATTGCCATCCAGATCCAAAATAATTGGACTGCTTGGCAGTGCATGCATTGCCCCTTGAAAGCCGAGTTTGGCCTGCCTTAGCAAGTCAAGAGTTCCGCCCAAGATAGGAAAGCCCCCACTACTATCGTCCCCACCGAAGGCTTTCTCCAGACCTTTGAGCGAATCACCAAGGAAATCTTTTAATACATCCAGACCCGAGGCTGCCGCACGTTGTCCTTCGGCCGTGATCCGGTTACCAATCTCAGATGCTTCCGTCTGAGTTGCCCCGAAGAGGTCGGCAACTTTCTCAGATTCATCTGCGACCCAGTTAACAGTATCGTTATAGAACCGTTTTAGATCGCCAATTCGATCGGCCGTAAAATCGACGGCCGAATCGTATTGGTTGACCATTGCTTCTATTCCATTTGAAGCCACTTCCACCGTGTCGAGATATGCCTTCGTTGCGTCTTGCCGTACGGTGTCCGCGGCGTCGGCCGTCGCTTCGATTCCAGCGGAGGCGATATCTACTAGGCTTTCGTACCCCCTCTCGATTCCTTCAATTGCTTCAATGGTAAGTTCCTGTCCAGCGGAACGGGCGGCTTCCAATCCATGTGCCGCTGCGCCGAGAAAAGCGGCCTCCATCGCGTACACATCGGTGAGCGCGCCGAGCGGCGTGGCCCTCGCAAAGTCAATCGCCGCAACCCAGTCCACCATCGATAGCTGCCCCGGAAAAAACGCATCGGCAAGCTGGGCGACTTGGTCCGCAGGCGCATGATTCAAAGCGTATAGCAGTCCCGCTGCAGCTCGGACCGCGGCTTCCGCTTCACTGTTGGGATTCGGGTTCCCGAAAACGAGATTGCTGAAAAAAGCGGCCATCTCTTGAGCATCGTCTATATGCATGTAGTCGAGTGGGGTGACAGGCTGCCCAGTCAAGACAAGATTGCTGTCGCGCAAGAAGTTGTCCAGCGAATGCGCCGCCAGAGCATTGGGGGACCCGAAATCCAGCAAATAGGTCTCGTCGGTGACATGCTCGCTCATTAGGGTGACCACGTCGCGGTTGTCGGCAAAGTGAGCGCTGTCAATTCCGGCCAGTCGACTTGGGTCAAAAGGCTGATCTCTTCTTTGTGACAGGCCTTCAACGCCTCCGAGCCCGTCGAAGGTGACCAACTCAATTGGAGTCCCTTGATTGGCTTCTCGAAAGTCGTAGGCTGCGTATTCCGCCAACGCGCCGCCGAGGCTGTGACCTGTGAAAAGTACGCTGCTTACATCCCCGTCACGAACAGCCCCCTGTAGATCCTGGAGGAGCCTATGAGCTTCAGCTGAATCCCATTGCGTCGTGCCCAGGTGCAAATCGGCAAGCGCATCCGTCCCCGACAGTTGTGTACCCGTAAAGGCAACAACGTACTCTCCGGTTTCCGGGTCCCTTGAAACAATCGCATGAAATCCGGTTTGAGGATCGTCGTACTCTTGTACCAAGTCATGCCCAGCCGGAACCCCGTGCGAACGGGCTCCGTCGCTTCCCTGAAGAGCCGTTTGCGCGGTATTTTCGGAAATCATGTTTTTATTCTCCTTAGCAAATCTCGACGACTTTGAGCGTTCTTTTGTTCTGTGGACCCCGCACATACGATTTCTGGTCGGGAGCGTGTGAGAAGGCGATCCCGCAGCCATCCGGCGAAATCGCTAGCTCGACCACATACCCACTGATGACCAGCTTTCTCTCACCGTTTGGCGCGAGCAGATACACACCATCCGTTGCGCCAGCGCCAAAGATTCTATAGGCGATCCCAGCTTTCGTCGGATATGGTCCGAGAATATCGTTGGGAAATTCGACTTTTTCCGTATGGCCATCCGGCCATACCCAATAGGCTACGCGCAACTTGTTCTTGGGCCAGGTCGTGCTTGAATAGCCCTTTGCAGGGTCATAGTAAGCAAGTTCGAAGAAGTACGCGCCGCGAAATTGATAGTACTTGGGCGCATGAGATTCGCGTCTTCCGAATGGAAGTCGTATCTCTTCCTTCGCCTCTCCAGGGAAGAGCATCACTGGTGTGTTCTTCATTGATTCCTTCCCGAGCCTCGGTCCCATGTAGAGGTATCCGTGGCCGGGAAGAAGCGGTAGGACGCTGCGATTCTGCGATCGGTCCGGTTCGCGGGTGATATCACACCCTATTGCGTCTAAGACTTTCGCCTGAACCATAGCTTCATGGCCTAGCTCTCCCTGGTAAAACGTCCGGGTCTTGGCTTGCTTGTCCCAAACGACGTACAGTACCTGGCCTGGGCGATAACAAATCATATCGACTCCGCGTTGAATCAGGACTCGGGACTTTCCGATCTCCCACGAAAACAGCGTCAACTGAGGTTCACGAGTCCAGTCTCGTGTGACGTTTTCGTCGCCGATGTAGAGCACTCTTTTGTTGTCCAGCCAATAGATCTTTGGATTGCCTCCCGATAGAAGCCAACTCTGCGAATCGACAATCCGAAAAGCCGCGTGCGACGCTTGCGAGAGACCGAAGAGCAATGCGATTGCAATATTTGCAGCAACGCAACGAATCGTTTTTCTCAGTTTTTTTCCTTCTGATGAACGAAAAAGACGCACATGACTCGGACCAGCAAGCTCTGCAAACACCATCGTCCCACGGAGCGCGCTATATGCGGTATTTTCCGAAATCATTTTTCATTCTCCTCAACGCCCACCTATTTTCACCGCCGTTGAGCGAGTCGGGGCCGGTTATTGCTGTTCTGCCGACCCGCCTCGCTCTACAACCGATCATTTGACCTCATCGGGCAAAGGCTTGATATGGCACGTTCGTGCTATGTTCCATACCCTCGGAAGGGGTGGTTCTGAAAGTACTCTGTAATGCGTCGACCCGATTTCGGACGCCAAGCTTGCAGTAGATGTTGCGCATCTGGTTCTTGACCGTGTGCTCGCTGCGGCCGAGGATCTTCGCCACTTCCCACGCGCTCTTCCCCTGTCGGAGCCACTCCATCACTTCCCCTTCCTTGGCTGTCAGCTGGATGCCCGGGGCCGGAAGGGGGAAGCCAGGCCTCGCGACCTTCAGCGATGCTTGCCCGGGTCCACCGTGCGTCAACCCATAGATGAGGCGTAGCTGTCGTGGCAGGCACACTGTCGCACGGTCGTATTTCTCGACGATGGTCTGCCGCGCGCTCGCCCGCAAGGCTTCCATGCGCTGCGGGTCGGCGAGCACGGATTCGACCTTTTCGGCGATCGCTTCGGTGTCGAAGAAATCCGCGAGCAGTCCATTCTCTCCGTCGCGAATCACTTCCTTCACGGGGGGCGTCGCTGAGCCGACCACGACGCCCCCCGCCGCCATCGCCTCCAGCATCGACCAGGAGAGCACGAAGGGGTAGGTAAGGTAAACGTGCGCCGAAGAGACCTGCAGTACCTTGAGGTAGCGATCGTATGGAACGCGCCCTAGGAAATGCACGCGGGAGAGATCGAGCATGCTCCCGACTTCCGCGAGCATCACTTGGCGCCAGGTGCGGCCGTTGGCCGGCGCGCGGCCGTAGCTCACGTCGTCGCCGCCGACGATGACGACATGTGCCCCGGGCCGGCGCCTCTGGATTTCGGGCAAGGCGCGCATGAAGACGTGGAAGCCGCGATAAGGCTCCAGGTTGCGCGCGACGTAGGTAACGATCTCGTCTTCCCGGGTGAGCGTGCGTCCGTCGGGCAGGATGAGCTTCGCATCCCGGTCCGGCTTGACGCGCCCGGTGTCGATGCCTTCGTGCGCCACCGAAATCATGTCGCGATAGCGCGGCGGGTAGGTCGAGTGCTGCCACTCGGTCGCCGTGTGCCCGAGATCGGCCGCATCCAGGCCCATGAGGTTGACCGCATTCAGGGTGCGCAGGCGAAGGCGCGCGTTCAACGAGTCCGGGAATTCCGGATCGAAGCTGACGTCCCTGCCACTGGCGCCGTAATAGAACTCGAAACAGGCGAGGAGCGGTGCGTCCGGAAACACATCCTTCAGGTACAAGGTCTCGCCCCAGGCGTTGTGCCCGAGGATCATGTGGGGACGAAACCTTCCTTTTTCAGCTGCAACGCAGCGCGCGCCACCGCCTGCCCGTGCAGCACGGCGCCTTCGATCGAGCGCACGTAGAAGTGCGTCCCGGCATTAGCTTCGCGGCTCAGGCGATAGACGATCTTGCGGATACCGGGAAAAGTCGCGTTGGCATGCCGCGTGAGAAATACGATCTCATTCCCCGGGTCGCAGGCGTAGTGCCTGAGCACGTGCGCGTACTGGCCCGGGAAATTCTGATGGACGAAGAGAATGCGCATCTCGAGTCGGCTTACGCCTGCTTCTTCGCCCCGGCCGCGTGCACCTGGCTGAGTCCGGTCAGCACTCCGCCCAGTCGCTGATGCAGGTTGGCGAGCGCGTCGAAGCCCAACGCCACGCGCACCGCGAGCTTGCCGTTCAGCTGCTCGGGCATCTTGCCGCCGGATTTCGCCATGCGCGGCAGCGCGGCGAGCATGCCCGGCTCGAGGAAGCCGAAGTCGATGAACGCCATGCCGGGAGACACGTTGATGCTGCAGTAGTTCGCGACGACGGGTTGGTCGGAGTTTTCGACCGGTGTCAGACGAATACCCATCTGCTTGTTCACGATGCCTGCCTGTTTGGCTGCAGGCTTTCCGTTTACCGCTTCCTTGTCTTGCGTGTCCTTCTTCAGAGCTTCCGTCATGATTGCTTTTCCTTTGTGTTTTTGAGAATTTCGCGTTTTCCTGCTGGTTTATTTCTCGTCACGCTTGCGTCTTTTCTTCCCCGATCACCGTCAGATGCGTGGGCGACTGCGGTTCGGAGGTGTCCGCCTGGCCGCCCTTGGCGGCGGGCTTCGCGCCGAATTGCACGACCTCTTCCACCTGCAACCCGCGCGGCAGGTTGTGGGCGATGAAGAGCATGGTCACCTTGCCCTTCAGCTGGTTGATGGTCTTGGCGAATGATTCCGCCGTGGTCTGGTCGAGGTTGCTGGTCGCCTCGTCGAAGATCAGCACCTTCGGGCGCTTGAGCAGCGCGCGCGCGATGGCGATCCTCTGGCGCTGGCCGCCGGAGAGGCCGACGCCGTGTTCGCCGAGCAGGGTCTGGTAGCCCTGCGGGAGGGCTTCGATCACTTCGTGGATCTCGGCCATGCGGCAGGCTTCGACGATCTGGTTGAAGTCGGCGTGCGGACTGGCCATCAGCAGGTTGTCGTATACGGTGCCGGAGAAGAGCGTGGTCTCCTGCGGCACCACGCCGAAGCTCGATCGCAACTCGTTCGCGCTCAGGTAGCGTGTGTCCTGGCCGTCGATCAGGATGCGGCCGTCGCCCGGCGGGTAAAAGCCGAGCAGGAGCTTCGCGAGCGTGCTCTTGCCGCATCCGGAGGGACCCACCAGCACCGTGAGCTGCCCCGGTTTGATAGCGAGATTCAAGTTGCGGTAGAGCCAGGGATGTTTCTCGGAGTAGCGGAAGGAGACGCCCTGGAATTCGATCCGCCCGGCTTGCTCGGTACTCGCGCGCTGCGGGGTGAGCGTATAGGGCTCGGCCGGCATGTCCATCACGTCGCCCAGGCGCTTGATGGCGACATTGGCCTGCTGGAACTGCTGCCACAGGCCGACCAGGCGCAGCATCGGCTGGGAGACGCGGCTTGCGAACATCTGGAAGGCGACCAGCATGCCGATGGTGAAGGTCGTGGCGCCCAGGGCGGCGTTGACGGCGCTGTCCATCACGAGCAGCGCCCCCACCACCAGGATGGAGAGCGTCATGATCTGCTCCAGGGCGTTCGCTACCGAGTTGTAGGTGTTGGCGATCTGCTTGGTCTCAAAACCCGCAGCGAGGTATTGCGCGAGCAGCTCCCCGTAGCGGCCTTCCAGCACCGGCTCCATCTGCAGCGATTTGACCGTGGCCATGCCCGAGATGTATTCGGTGACGAAGGCGGTGTTCTTCGCTCCGACCAGGAACTGCTTGTTGAGCTTCGCTCGAAAGATCGGCGTCACCGCGAGGCTGATGCCGATGATAAGGAACAGAATGGCAAGCACGATGAAGCTCAACTGCCAGCTGTACCAGAACATCACCGCGAGAAAGATGACGAGGAACGGGCAGTCGAGAAACAGGGTCACCGCTGCGCTCGAGACGAACTCGCGGATCTGCTCCACGCCATGCAGCCGCGCCACCAGCACGCCCGTCTGGCGGTTCTCGAAATAGGGCATGGGAAGCCGCAGCAGGTGGCGAAACACGGTCTGGCCGAGCACGGCGTCGACGCGATTGCCCGTATGCAGCACCAGGTACTGGCGCATCCAGGTCATGACGGCGCTGAAGACCATGAACATGACAAGCGCGATGCCGACCACCCACAGCGTGCTCTCGGTGTGATGCACCACCACCTTGTCGATGACGACTTGCGTGAATAGCGGCGTTGCAAGCGCCACCAGCTGCATGGCGAGCGAGGCGCCGAGCACGTCGCGCCAGATGCGCTTGTGTTTCAGAAGCTCGGGGACGAACCAGCTGAAACCGAAAGGTTTCGCGGCCGCCAGAGGCGCGTCCGGGTCGGCGGCCTGCGCCGCCGCCCGGGCAACGAGGATCACCCCAGGCTCAAAGCGCGCTTCGTACTCGTCGAGCGCGATCTGACGGGGCTCGTTGCTGCCGGCTTCGAAGTAGAGGAGTCCCTTGTCGCCCGCCTTGACGATGAGCGCAGCCCGGGGCGCCGAATCCTCCTGCAGCCGCTGCGGATCGCCCTTGGCGCCGGTTACGGGCTCGCCGGCTGCGGGCTCTTGCGGCGCCGGGGCTTGCGTCGGCCGCAGGAAGGCCACGCACGGCAGCGGCAAGCCTGCCAGTTCTCTTGCGCGGACCGTCCTTTCCCCGACCTTGAATTCCAGCGCCTTGGCGGCGCTCAGGATCGCGGTGCGATCGTAAGGCGGCGGAAACTGCTGCAGCAGCAAGACCGGATCGAAAGGCACCCGGTGCAACTGGCACAGGCTGCCCAGGACCCAGACGAAGTCCTTGTCCGAAAAGCGCAACGTTGGCGCCACGCAGCTCTCCCTTCCCCTTGTGCTTCACCGCCCCCGGCGGTGAGCGTGGCTTTTTAGCCTGGGGTTGTTATCGCGTCTTGCTTGAGACCTTTACGAGCTTACAGCTGGGCCTTTGCAAATCTTTGTCGTCTGTATCACAGCACGTGAGCCGCTCTGAGTTTAGCGTTAGGCATGGAACAATCCTGTCAGGCGTTCCCTACAATCCATGTAAGGGTTTCCCAGAAAATACGCTTTTAAGGTTCTCCTATTGTGACCAGTTGCTGTTTTTCTGGATACCTGTCGGTTCCTACAGGTCTCACCCGAGCCGGAAATTCGGGAGATTTTGAAGTATGCGTCTGTTTATTTGAAGGAAACCTTTATGAGCATTGGCTGATATTGAGTCCGCTAAGGAGCGGGTAACTCTATATTGGCACAGTCCACACAAACGGCCGCGAGCCTCCCGACCCGCGGATTCCCATAAGTTGCATCAACGGTTCCAGATCCTTGCGCTCGGGAGCGGCCTCCGCGGTGCCGCGCATCTGCACGACGTGCGGCTGCGAGGCGCGCCATTCGCCCTGCGCGTCCAGGCGCAGGTCGCCGCGCAAGGTCGCCAGTTTCAGCTCGGCGCGGTCGCCGTTGCCCGTGATCTGGAGCCTGTAGTCTCCCAGGCGCTGCGCCGACAGTCCGGTCAATCCGGCGTCGGTCCATTCGACGCTCGCCGTTCCGCGCACGCTCTCCTTGCCGGCTTCGATGGAATCCGCCTTGATGCTCAACTGCCCGTCGGGCTTGGCGAAAGCGACGACGGCCATCGCGGTCTCGAGGAAGGCGGCCGGCGCGCTGAGCTCGACGTCCCGCAAACGGATGTTTCCGAGCCCGAGGCTCGCAATTGCCCGCAGCTGAGTCCCGGGCGCGCGGCCCGACAAGGCCACATTCATCCGCCCGGTCAATATCCACAGCGGATTGCAGCGCCACTCGATCTCGGCGATGCGCTTGTAGGGGCCGCCCGATCGCAGCGCCAGCACGCCGCGGCCGCTCCAGACGGTGCCGCCGGCTTCGCCGAGCGCGAGCACCCCGCCGCTGGAGCGCTCGAGCGCGAACCCGAGCCAGGCAGCGGGGAGATTCGCGACCAGAAAGACGAGATAGGCGCCGACCCCGAGGATCGCCAGCTGGACGCCGGGCCGACGCAGCGCGGCGATCACGAGCCTCGCGCCCGCAGCAGCAGCTGCGCGTTCACGCTGCCCGGATTCGTGTGCCTTTCGAACGCCGCGCCGTCCGCGCGCATGCCGCTCCCCTGTTGCAGCTCCATCAGCAACCCGGTCAGGGCCGCGAACGAGACATCTTCGAATTGCACGCGCACCGCGCGCAAGGCTTCCGCGTCGGCGCGCTTCATTTGCGCGCGCAGCCCGAGCCGCTCGGCCGCCTGCTGCACCGTGGCGACCGGATCGCTGGGTTGCACGACCCGCGGCGAAGCGCGCATGGTGGCGACGAGCGCGGCCTGCTCCTCGACCCGCGCGAGCTGCGCCTGCACCGTTGACAGGCGGGCGCGCGCGCCGGCCAGGCCGCTGTGCACCGGATTCCAGATCAGCAGGTAGAACAGCACCGGGACGAGGAACACCGCGAACGCCGACAGCACGCGGCGATTGCGCGCATCGAGCGCATTCCAGCGCTCGACCAGAATATTCCAGCGTGCCCGCAGGGGTTCGGCCCAGGAGAGCTTCACGATTTTTCCTTGGGAGGCGCAGTCCCCGGCACGCGGATCCGCAATCGCGCCTCGGCGCCCGAGCGTTCCACTTCGACCTCGAGCGACAGGGCTCGCAGCTTGCGCGCGAGGGACTCGGAATCGGGCTCCGCGGCGATGACGCGGATGAGCAGGGACCGGTCGGCGTACTCGATGCTCTGCACGCGCACCTTCGGTTCGCGATCGACGACGGGCACGACGCGCGCGAGAAGCGAAAGCAGGTCGCCAGGGGCGCTCGCACCGCTGCGGGCGCCCAGGTCCTCGAGGCCGCGCCGCATCTGCTCGGCAGGATCGAGAATGGTCCGGGTTTCCGGAAAACTTTTCAGCAGCAGCGCGCGCATCTGCTCGTCGGCAGCGCGCGCCGCGCGCGACAGCCGGGCCCACTCGATCGCGTCGAAGGCGAGCGTGACGACCAGCCACGCCGCCAGGAGCGCCGCCGCCGGAACGAAGGCGCGCCACAGCGCCGAGCCGCGTCCTCGCGGTGCGTAGCGCTGTTGCAGCAGGTTGAGCGGTGCGACGGGAACGGCGCCCTCCCCGCCCCGCATCGGCTCCACCGGGAGCCCGAGGGCCTCGCTCCACGCCGCGAAATCGAGCTCTGCCGGCGCGTCGACCAGGAGGATGCGCAGCGGCGCGTTCGATTCGCCTTTCGCGTCGACCAGCGCAGCGTGCAGCCACGCCGGCGCCTGCAGCTCGATCGGGCCGCCCAGTCCTGCGCGCGCCCCGCTTCGCAGCACGATTTCGCCGCCGGCAAACGCGAGCGTCCAGGCCTGGTCGGCGAGCGGAAGCGAGAGGCTGACCGGCGCGAGTTGCGTGGGCGCGAGCCCCGCAGCCGCGAGGGCCGCGAGCCAGCGGTCCATGCGCTCGCGGCTCGTGACCGCCACCGCGAGCGTGCCGTCCGCCTCCTGCGCGAAAGCGAAGTGCAGGCGCTCCGGAGGTTCGATCAGCTGCTCCTCGAGCGCATAGGGCAGCGCCTGCGCTATCTTCGAGGCGGAGCGCGTCGGCAGGCTCGCGCGCACCAGCAGGGTCTCGGCGGCTGGGGTCCAGACGACGACTTGCTCGGCGGGAAGAAGCCCCTCGAGCCCGCGCTGGCTGCCCTCGCTCACCGCCCCGGCCGATGCGACGCGGCGCCAGCGCAACTCCCGGTCTTCGTCCGGCCAGCCGCGCGGCAGCCACAGCTCGAGACGATCGTCGCCCTTGCTGCGCCACGCGGCGCCGAGGTCGAACCAGCCGGCTCTATGTAGGTGCGTCGTCAGTCTCATCCGTTGAACCCGTCAAGGGTACCAGTCTGTGCCACATCACCGTCGTGCCCGTCCCCTGGCGCCACAGCAGCGCTTCGCTGCGTTCCTCGTGACGCCCGATCATGGTATCGAGTGTAACCAGAAAATAGTCGGTCTTCACGACCACTCCCGCGGTCGGCCGAACCAGGCTGGCGGGCAGTTTCGCAAGGAAGTCCCCGGGACTGTTGAACGGCTTGCCGGTGCGCTCCTCGACGATGCGCTGCGCGGTCGCCAGGTCCAGATGGTCCACCAGGGCGGCGAGTATCTCGGCGGGAGCGGTGTTGACGTTGATGCCCGCGGAAGCCGTGGGCGGCAGGACGGTCACGAACGGCAGCAGCGCCGCCATGGTCTTGGCGTCGAAACCGCGCACCAGGCGCAGCTCATCCACGCTCGTGAGGGGCCGGTTGGCGGTGCGATACGGCGGATTGCTGTTGAGGTAGTCAACGTCCTCGGCGCCCCCGGGACTGGTCGCCTCGGCGTCGGGATCGATCCAGTCGATCAGCGCGTTGACCAGCAGGGGATCGAGCCGCAGTACCCCGAGCAGGCGCCCGAAAATGGCGATGTCCTGCGGGCTCAACGCGTTGTTGCGCCAGACGCTGTTCAGGTTGAAGCGCCCCTGCGCGTCCTCCGCCGAGACGCGGATGCCCCCGCCTTCGACGGGGAGCGTCGGCAGGCCCATGGCCCAGCTCTCCCCGAGATGGTCGATCTGGGTCTGGGCGGCGTCTTCCATGAGCACCACGCTCGCCCAATGCAGCGCGCCGCGCCGCAGCCAGTCGGTCGCGCCGCGATCGGAGACGTTTTCCATCTGCCGGAACCAGATCTGATTGCCAAATGCGATCTTCACGGCGACCGTCGCGGCGATCGCGACGATCATGATCGCGGTCACCAGGGCGATTCCTCTTTGCCTGGACATCACCGGTTCACCAGAAACAGGCGCTGGAAGCGGCCTGCACCTTTCAACTGGAGGGTTACGGTCACCGCCTGCGGCAAACTGTCGTTCGCCCCCGCCGGCACCGGCCAGTCCTGACCCGCATCCACTCCCTGGCTGGAAAAGTGCAACTCGAAAACCTCGACGTTGTCGAGCAGCGGCGCTTCGAGCGCAACGGTCGCCGGGGCGCGATCGAGCACCGGCCAGGTGATGCGAATGAGCTTTCCTTCGCGCAGCAGGTAGGCGACGCGGCGCAGATCGGAATACACGCCTTCGCCGTAGTGCAGCTCGCCGCCGCGCGTCAGCTCCAGGCTCGGTTCGGCGAGCGCGCGCGGGTCGTAGGGCCGCCCCACGAACGCGGGCAGCGGAAACCCGCCCACGTCGCGCACCTGGCGCGAGCGCGCGTGAGCGAGATCGTCGGAGATGCGCAAGAAAACCTGCGACAGATTCTGCCAGACGCGCTGCTCGTCGGCGAGGCGCGCGCGCCCGTCGAGCAGGCGGCCGAGGCCCGCGTAAGCCATGACCGAAAAAATCCCGAAGATCACGAGCGCGACCAGCAGCTCGATCAGCGTGAAGCCGCGGGCGCGCCCGGAGCGACTCATCTCACCGGCCCCGTCGGCGATCCCGGCTGCGTTCCCGGTTGCGTTCCCGCCGGCACTCCTGGTTGCGTGCCCGTCTGCGTTCCCGTTGGCGCTCCTGGTTGCGTGCCCGCCTGCGCTCCCGTCGGCGCTCCCGGTGGCAACACCACCTGCGGTCCGGTCTGTTCGACAAAGCCGGTCAGGTGCACGATCGCAACGTCCGTGCCCGGCAGCATCACGTTCAACTCGACCCGCCGCATTTTGGCCACGGGCGTCGGGCCCGTCTCCTGGCGCCAGTGGAACGGGTGCCCGGCCATCTCGGCGTCGCCCTCCTTCACATCGAGCGCCGGCCATTCCTGCCGCAGTTCGAGCCCGGCGAGCAGGTCTTCGGCGACCCAGCGGGCGAGCGCGCGATCGCGCAGCGCCGCCGTGGTGTCGATCGCGGCGCCCAGTCCGCGCACGGTCGCGGTGAGCGCAATCGCGAGCACCGTCAGAGCAATCAGGATTTCCAGCAGCGTAAATCCGGCCGCGTCGCTTCGCCGGGTGACGCTCACGGGCCGGCCTGAGCGCGTATGCTGCCGTCGGGCGACCCGACGATGCTCCAGCGCACGCGCTCGCTCGAAACAACGACGCGGAACGCGGGCAACTCGCCGCTGGGCTGGAACACCACCCCGTCGCGCGCGGCATCCTCGCTCGCGCCTTCGATCTTCAGCGACTCGATGATGATCCTCGCCGGCAGCTTCTGCGGACGCAGCACGTCGTCGGTGCCCGTGACCTTGAGGCGGCCATTGCGTTCCAGGCGCAGGAAGCGGTAGGAATCGCGTCCGGCGCTGAAGGCGAAAACCCGCCCTTGCAGGATCGCCTCCTCGCGCGCCGCGCGCAGCAGGAGCGCGAGATGCTCGCTTTCCTCGCGGACCAGATCGTCGGGGCCGCGCATGAGCTGAACGCCCACCAGGCCCACGACGATGACGATGATCGCCACCACCACCAGCAACTCGATCAGCGTAAATCCGTGCGTCGGCCGGCATGCGGCGGTCCGCGACCTTGCACCTATTGCCACGAGCCGATATCGGAGTCGAATCCCTCGCCGCCCGGCTTGCGGTCGGCGCCGAAGGAAAACACGTCGACCTCGCCGCGGATTCCCGGATTGAGGTACTGGTAATCGGTGCCCCAGGGATCCACCGGCAGCTTCTCGAGATAGCCGCCCGGCTTCCAGTTTCTCGGAATATCGCCTCGCTCGGGTTTTTTCGTCAGCGCCGCAAGGCCCTGGTCGCTGCTCGGATACGTGCCGCTGTCCAGGCGATAGAGCTTGAGCGCCCCGATGATCGCCGAGATGTCGGCCTTGGCCGCGATCGCTCGCGCCTGGTCCGGGCGGTCCATGACGCGGGGCACGATCAGCGCCGCGAGGATGCCGAGAATCGTGATGACGACCAGAAGCTCGATCAGGGTGAAGCCGCGGAGGCGGCGCAAATACGCGTTAACGTTTGTCATGGCATTTCCTAGCACGTTCGTCATGTCATTTCCTAGCGCACCAGCTGGTTCATCTCGAATATGGGCAACAGTATCGCGACCACCACGAACAGCACGATCACCCCCATGGCGAGGATCAGCATCGGCTCGAGCAACGCGGTGAGCCCGCGGACCCAATTCTCGAGCTCGCGCGCCTGCGCTTCGGCCGCGCGCGCGAGCATGGCGTCCAGGCGTCCGGTGGCCTCGCCGCTCGCGATCAGGTGGATGACGAGCGGCGGAAACAGCTTTGCCGCGCCGAGCGCCGGCGCGAGCGCCTTGCCCTCGCGCACGCGCCGCACGGCCTCGTCCACCGCGGCGCGCATCGGCAGATTGGTGAGGACCGCGGAGGCGGACTGCAGCGACACGAGCAGCGGAACGCCGCTTGCGGTGAGGATGCCCAGCGTGTCGGCAAAGCGCGCGGCGTTGACCCCGCGGATGATCCGCCCCACGAGAGGCAGCCGCAGCAGCCACCCGTGCCAGCGGCTGCGCCGCGCCTCGTTGCGCAGCATCAGCCTTGCGGCTATGACCGCGCCGACGATCCCGACGAGAACGTAGACTCCACTCTCGCGCGCGAAATCGCTGATCGCGATGAGAATGCGCGTCACCAGCGGCAGCGCCTGGCCAAGATTGGAGAAGACGCGCGTCACCTGCGGCACGACATAGACGAGCAGGATCCCGACCACGGCAAACGCCACCACCGTCACCAGGGCCGGATAGATGAACGCGAAGATCACCTTGTCGTGCAGGCTCTCGCGGCTCTCGGTGTAGTCGGCGAGGCGCCCGAGCACGTCGCCGAGCCGGCCGGACTGCTCGCCCGCCTCGATCATGGCGCGATAGATCTGCGGAAACGCCGTCGGGTAGTCGGCGAGGCTGTGCGAGAGCGACTGGCCCTCCAGCACGCGCGCACGCACCGCTGCGAGCAGGCGGCGCGTCGACGCCGATTCGCTCTGCTCGATCACCACGTTCAGGCACTCCTCGATGGTGAACCCGGCCACGACCAGCGTGGCGAACTGGCGGGTGACGAGCGCCAATCCCTTGCGCGACAGCCCCGGGCGCGCAAAGCGCTCGCGCAGTCCCGATTGCGCCGCCGCGGGGCGGATGCCTTCGACGACGAGCGGCGCGAGGCCCCGGTCGCGCAGGACCGATCTCGCGTGGCGCTCCGTGTCCGCCTCGATGACGCCGCGCGTCTCGCGTCCCGTCGCATCCAGTGCGCTGTACTCGAAGCCCGACATGCTCGATGGGTGGCTGCTCGTGCCCTATTCGCGATTCATTCCCGGCTCATTCCCGGCTCATTCGCGAGACACGCGCAGCACTTCCTCGAGGCTGGTTTCGCCCGCGCGCACCCAGCGCAGTCCGTCCTCGCGCATGCCCTTCATGCCGCTGCTGCGCGAGTGTTCGCGCAGATTGGCCTCCGAGGAGCCGTCGTGGATCATGCGCCGCGATTCGTCGTCGATGAGGAGCAGCTCGAAAATCCCGCTGCGGCCCTGGTAGCCCGTAAACGAGCAGGCTTCGCAGCCGGCCGCGGTGAACAAGGCGATATCGGTGCCGCCGCCGTCGCCGCTCTCGAGCAGCTGCCGCTCCGCGGCATCCGGGACATGCGGGCGCCGGCATTTCGGACACAGGCGCCGCACCAGCCGCTGGGCGAGCACGCCGAGCAGGCTCGAGGCCACGAGAAACGGCTCGATGCCCATGTCCACCAGGCGCACCACCGCGCCGGCGGCGTCGTTGGTATGCAGGGTGGCGAGCACCAGGTGGCCGGTCAGGCTCGCCTGCACGGCGATCTGCGCGGTCTCCAGGTCGCGGATCTCGCCGATCATGACCACGTCCGGGTCCTGGCGCAGGATCGCGCGCAGCGCGCGCGCGAAAGTGAGATCGATGCGCGGATTGACCTGGGTCTGCCCGACGCCGTCCAGGTCGTATTCGATCGGGTCCTCGACGGTGACGATGTTGGTGCTCTTCGCGTCGAGCTGGCTGATCGCGGCGTAGAGCGTGGTGGTCTTCCCGGATCCGGTCGGGCCGGTCACCAGAAGGATGCCGTGCGGCTGGCGGATGAGCTCGCGCAAGCCGGCGAGCGTCGTGTCCGCCATGCCGAGACTGGTGAGGGTCAGCTTTCCCGCCTGCTTGTCGAGCAGGCGCAGCACCACGCGCTCGCCGTGAGCCGTCGGCAGGATCGAAACCCGCACGTCGACCGATCGCCCGGCGAGGCGCAGTGCGATGCGGCCGTCCTGCGGCTGGCGTTTCTCGGCGATGTCCAGCCGCGCCATGATCTTGATGCGCGACACGATCACGCCGTGCACCACCTGCGGCGGCTCGATCACGTCGCGCAGCATCCCGTCCCTGCGGAAGCGAACCACCGAGCGCTGGTCGAAGGCCTCGATGTGAATGTCGGAGACGCCCTCGCGCACCGCTTGCGAGAACAGGGCGTTGATCAGGCGCACGATAGGCGCGTCGTCCTCGCTCTCGAGGAGGTCGGCGACCTTGGGCAGGCTCTCGGCGAGCGCCACGAGGTCGGGGTTCGCGTCCATGTCGGTCACGATCTCGGCGGCGTGCGAGGCGCCGCGTTCGTAGGCGCGCGCGAGCGCGGTATTGAAGGCTTCGGCGGAGAGTTCCCTCACCGCAAGCGTGCCTCCGAGCGTGCGCTGCACCTCGGCAAGGACGCCGGCGCGCACCCCGGGCAACACCCAGAGTTCGAAGCCGCCTTCCACTTCGCGCGCGCTGATCACCCCGTGCCGCTTGGCGAACGCGTAGGGCAGGCGCTCGACTATATTCGGGCTGGGCAGCAGGGGATCGGAGGACATGTCCATGCGGTCAGGGCCTCGCCGGTGCCGAAGCTGCGCCGGGATCGGACGGGTTCGGCGACGACGCCGGAGACGTCGGCGCCGGAGCCGCGCCCGCATCGGGCTGGTTCGGCAGCGATACCGGGGAGGCCGGCGCCGGAGCCGCGCCCGCATCGGGCTGCCTCTGCAGCAGCACCGGGGCAGCCGGTGTCAGAGTCGCGCCCGCATCGGGCTGCTTCGGCGCCAGGGCCGGGGAATCCGCGTTGGGTCCGCGTGCGGGCTCCTTAGGAGGAGGCGGCAGCACCGGCTCCATGCGGTCGTATATGTTCTCGCGCTCCGGACCTTCGCCGCGCGTGTAGCCGCGCAGATATTCGTAACGGTCCTGCGTCACGCGATAACCGTCGTCGGCCGAACGTATGATCACCGGCCGCAGGAAGATCATCAGGTTGGTGCGCTTGCGCTCCATGCTCTTGAAGCGGAACAGCGCGCCGATGAACGGAATTTCTCCGAGCAGCGGAATGGCCTGCATGGTTTCGTTCAGGGTGTTCTGGATCAGCCCACCGAGCACGATGGTCTGCCCGTCATCCACGATGACCTTGGTTTCGAGCGAGCGCTTGTTGGTGATGAGGTCGCTCGCACCGGCCGTTACCGTCGTCGCGATGTCCGAAACCTCCTGGTAGATTTCCATGCGGATGGTCGAGCCCTCGGAAATCTGCGGCTTGATGCGCAGGGTGAGGCCCACGTCCCGGCGCTCGATCGTCTGAAAGGGATTCACCGCCGCCACTCCCGCGGTGGCGGCAGTCGTCGCCGACGCGAAACTGCCGGTGACGAAAGGCACGTTCTGTCCGATGACGATCTTCGCCTGGTAGTTGTCCAGGGTCAGCAGATTGGGAGTCGACAGGATGTTCCCCAGGTTATTCGTCGTCAGGGCGCGAGCGAGCGCCCCGAGGCTTTGCACGGTCGTGCCGTCGGCCAGCGTGACTTTTTTACCGAGCACGGCGACCAGCAGGCCCGAGGCGCTGGCGGCGGCCGTCGCAGGACTCGCGATGGCGCTGGCGATACTGGGGTTGGCCCCGGGGAAATTGGCCGCGGCACCGACGACTTGCGAGCCGACCTGGCCCGCCGCCGCCCACTGGATGCCGAGCTCGTCGGTGCGATCGGCGTTCATTTCCGCGACCAGCGCCTCGACGTAGACCTGGGCGCGGCGCACGTCGAGCTGCTCGATCACCGCGCGCAGGTTGTTGTATACAGTGTCGGAGGCGTTGATGATGATCGAGTTGGTCGCCTCGTCCGCCTGGATGAGCGAAGACGCAGCGCCGCCGCCCGGGCGAGCGGCCCCCGGCGCCCCCGCGGGCGCGGCGGCCGCCGCGCCGGACAACATGCCGCGCAGCACTTCGACGAGCTTGGGGGCTTCGGCGTTCTTCAAATAGATCACGCGCGTGCTGCCGATCACGCGCGCCGGAACGTCGAGCTTCGCGATGAGCGAGCGCAGCTGCGCGATCCGCCCCGGATTGTCCGAGCGCAACAGCAGGCTGTTGGTGCGCGTGTCCGGCACCACCGAGAAGCGGTCTCCGCCCGCGGCGATCTGCGTCGGCGGCTGGCCCGGTACTCCCCCGGGGCCGGTGACCGATCCCGAGAGGCGCACCACCAGTTCCGCAACATCGAGCGCGGAGGCGTTGTCCAGGGGGATCACGGTCACATCCGTGCCCGCCGGCTTGTCGATTCTGTCGATGATGCGCAGCAGCCGCCGCACGTTGTCGGCGTAGTCGGTGATGACCAGCGCGTTTGCGGGATCGTATATGGAGAGCTGGCTCGTGGGCGACATGAGCGGACGCAGCACGTTCTGCAGTTGCGAGACCGCGACGTTCTGCCCGATGACGACCTGGGTCACGATTTGCTCGCCGCCGCGCGGCGGTGATTCCTGATCGTTGACCGGCGCGGATGACTTGGCCTCGGCGACCGGGACGATGCGCACGGTATCGCCGGGTCCTTCGACCGCGGTGAACCCTTGCGCTTTCAGGGCCGATAGAAAGACCTGGTACGCGCCCTCGACCGGCATCGGCCGTGCCGAAACGATAGTGACCTGTCCCCTCACCCGGGGGTCGATCAGGACGTTGCGGCCGGTCATCTGCGACACCGCCTTCACCACCGCCTGCAGATCCGCGGCCTGAAAATTGAGCAGCACCTCACCCGATCGCGGCACCACTGCGATCGACGGTGCAGCGGCCGGTGCAGCGGGCGCGGCCGGCGTCATGGGCGATCCGCCCTGGGGCTCGGTCGATGGCGGCACCGGATCCGGCGCTTGCGCAGCGGCGTGAGCCGTCCAAACGAGTGCGGCGGCGAAGAAGAGCGCGGCGAATGCGCGAGGGGACCGGATTTTCATGGGAGGGTGATGGGAATGTCGGCGCGGAGAGTGGAGGGAAGGTAGGCGCGAGCGTCTTCAGCGCATGTCGTAATACAGCGTCTCGCTGCGACCCTGGCGTTGCACGTCGACGAGCACGCGCTGGGCGCTGCCAAACTGCTGGTAGAGACGCATCACGTCGTCCATGTTGGTGAGCGGCTGGCCGTTCACGTTGCGGATGATGTCGCCCGGCTTCAGGCCGAGCTTCTCGTAAAGGCTCCCCGACTGGATCTGGCGCACCAGGAAACCGCCCCCGGGATTGGGTACGATCAAGGCTTGACTGAGGAATTCCGGTTGGCCGAGCTGCTTCTGCAGCTGGCGCCGGTCGACGACCTGACGATCGGCGCCCATCGACTGAACGATGGGCGGTGGAGCGCCCATCACCACGGCGGCGGCTTCGGCGTCTTTCATGAGCACCGCTTCGCGAACGCCGTTGCGTACGATCACGACGCGGTCGCGCTGCACGGTGTCCAGGCGCACGCCGGGAGTCACTTCGTCGCGTGCGCAAAAAACCGACTCGGGCTGCCCTTGCACGAGGAGGAGCGCGCACCCGCCCGAGGGCCGCATCAGGACGCCGGTCAGCGTGATGTTCAGATTGGTGGGCGCGACCCGCGCTTCGGACACCGGGCTTCTCGCGGGAGAGCGCCCGAAAGGATGCGCGTCCGCGAGGGCCCGCAGATCGGAGGATTCCGCGCCGCCCGCGCGCGCCACAGGAGGCGAGGCCGGCTGGAACACGCGCCAGGTCCCCTGCGCGAGTGCCCAGCACAGCCACAGCAGCGCCGCGACCGTCGCCGCGGTCTGCACCGCGCGGTGAGCCAGAAATTTCTCCACCGCGCCCGCCGCCTGCGCGAATGCCAAGGTGCCCGAAGATATCGCTGCGTCGCTTGCCATGGTTATAAAATCATGGGTTACAAAGTCATAGCGTGGTCAGGTGCGCCCGACCACGGACGCCGCCCTGTGTCAGAAGGCATGGTACACGAGAGCGGAGACTCTGCCGAGTTTCCCCGCGAGAGGCAAATCCGAGGGAGAACGATGAACATCGAGGCCGAAGGCGAGCGGGAACTTTTCATGCAAATCCGACTCCGCCTGGCGCAGCGCCGATGTCATAATCCGGCAAAGAAAGTCTGAAGGAAGAAAGCCCGAACGAGGAAGCGATGATTACCCCGCAAGCCGCACGCATGCTCACGCGTTACAACTCCTGGGCCAACAGGCTCACCTTCGATGCGGTCGCCGCGCTGCCCGGGGGCGAAGCCATCCGGGAGCGCAAGAGCCTGTTCAAGAACATGGTTCATACGCTCAATCACAACTACGTCATCGATCTCATCTGGCAGGCGCATCTCGAAGGGCGGGAGCACGGTTTCACGGCGCGCAATACGCCGGGGCATCCGCCGCTCGAGGAGCTGTGGCGGAAGCAACGGGCGATCGACGACTGGTACATCGCCTGGAGCGACGGTCTGTCCGAAGCCGCGCTCGGGGAAAAGCTGAGCTTCACGCTCATCGGCGGCAACCCGGGAACGATGACGCGCGCGGAGATCCTGCTCCACGTGGTCAACCACACCACCTACCACCGCGGTTTCGTCGCCGATCTTTTCTACCAGGTGCCGGGCGCACGCCCGCCGACGACCGATCTGCCGGTGTACCTCAGGGAAGGCGCTGCGACGCCCGCCTAGGGAACCTCTGAACAACCCCCATTTTCGTCATTCCCGCGAAAGCGAGCGAAGGCGAGTTTCGAGGAACGGCCAAGCGGGAATCCAGGAATCTGAACGACTTGCTGGATCCCCGCTTCCGCGGGGATGACTGAGTCAGAGCTTCCCTGGAAACCGCAGCTTCTCATTCGTCTTCCCGCGCGTAGCGATCGCGCAACTCGACCGGCCGGGCCGCGCGCTTGCGCATGCGCAGGTTGAGCATCTCCACGCAGACCGAGAAGGCCATCGCGAAGTACACGTAGCCCTTGGGAACGTGGTGGTCGAAGCCGTCGGCGATCAGCACGACGCCGATCACGAAGAGGAAGGCGAGCGCCAGCATCTTCACCGTGGGATGCGCCGAGACGAAGCGCCCGATTCCGCCGGCGAAGGCCATCATCAGCAACACCGAGGCGATCACCGCCGCGATCATGACTTCGACCCGGTCGACCATCCCGACCGCGGTGATGATCGAATCGAAGGAGAAAACGATGTCGACGATCATGATCTGCACGATCACGCCGGAGAGCGTGCCGTGGACGGCGGCCGAGGCCGCGCCCTTCTCGCCCTCGAGTAGCTGGTGGATTTCCATGGTGCTCTTCCACAGGAGGAACAGGCCGCCCGCGATCATGATGAGATCGCGTCCGGAAATCTCCTGCCGGAAGACGGTGAAGAGCGGCGCGATCAGTCCGCTGATCCAGGCCAGCAGGAACAGCAGCCCGATGCGCATGAACATGGCGAGAGCGAGGCCGATCCTTCGCGCGAACTCCCGGCGCGCCTCGGGCAGCTTGTCCACGAGGATGGAGATGAAAATGATGTTGTCGATGCCGAGCACGAGCTCGAGCGCCGTCAGGGTGAAGAACGCGATCCAGGCCTGGGGATTGGACAACAGTTCCATCGGATCATTTTTTCCCGGAAGGCTTCGCGGAGCGTTGCCCGGCTGAAGTCAACGCGTCGGGGGCGTCATGGCCGGACCACCGGTATTTGTCCATGGTCTCGGCGTCCGCGACCTTCGCCGACATCTTGCGATGATGCCGGCGTCCGTAGGCCTTCGACAGCCTGCCGAGTATCCACCAGATGACCATCGCGACGGCGAACGCCGCGATGCCGATCGCCCACCACCGGACTTCCTGGCAGACCGGCTTGCCGATGTTGGGCCCGGCGCAATACTGCGCGAGGAAGGAAACCCACTCCCAGTCTTTCGCGACCTGGCTGATCAGCGGGTCAAGACTCACGGCGCGATCGCGTCAGCGGACTTCCGCGGTGCGCGTGATCTCTCCCATGCGGCCGCTCTGGTAGTCGCTCACCGCCTGCATGATCTCCTGTTGCGTGTTCATCACGAACGGACCGTAGCGGGCGACGGGCTCCGCGATCGGAACGCCGGCGAGAAGCAGCAGCCGGCCCGCGCCCGGCGCGCCGCGAAAGCGCACGGCATCGCCCGCACCGAACACCGCAAGCTGGCCGTCGCGGATCTCCTGGCCCTCGTTTCCGACGAGCACCGAGCCCTCGAACACGTAGGCGAGCGCCTGCTGCTCGCGCGGCAGCGGCACGGTGACGTCCGCCCCGGCGGCGATCTTCCAATCCTGATAGACGATCGGGATGTAGGTGTCGATCACGGCGCGCGCGCCCAGCGCCTCGCCCGCGATCACGCGCACCTGCGCACGGCCGTCTTCGCTCACGGCTTCCGGAATCTTGCCCGCGGAGACTTCCTGATAGCGCGGCCGCGTCATCTTCAAGCTCGCGGGCAGGTTCACCCAGATCTGGAAGCCGTGCACGCGGCCGCCCTTCTCGCGAATCCGCTGCGAGGGCATCTCCGAATGCACGATGCCGGCCCCTGCGGTCATCCATTGCACGTCGCCCGGACGGAGCACGCCGCGATGGCCGGCCGAGTCCTCGTGCTCGAACTCCCCCTCCAGCATGTAAGTGATGGTCTCGAAACCGCGGTGCGGGTGATCGGGCGCGCCGACCGCCTCGCCGGGACCGTAGTCGACCGGTCCCATCTCGTCGAGCAGCAGGAACGGATCGGCCACGTCCAGTCCCGGCGTGGGCACGGGCCGCCGCACGATGAAGCCCGCCCCTTCGCGCTGGCGGTGCGCGGTGACGACGCGGGTGGCTTCGCGAACTGTCTTGCTGTCGGTTGTCATGAGGTTTTTCTCCGGTTCTCCGGAATATGGGGCCGGGCGGTATCCGGACAAGGCCGCCGGCCGCCCGCTCAGTCCGCATTATAGTAAAGGGATCAGAATACGGGTTCGGGCCAGTCTGGCTCCGTTCCAGCGCAAAATCAAAGCCTTGTCGCCGGCACGCGGCGGGTTCCATTTCCTCCGATAACTGTATAAAATTTCAGTCCCGTATCCGCTTCAAACCCCAGCCGGCTTCACCGCACCGGACACCATGAACGAATCGCTCACCTCCATCGCCGAAGCCGCGCTTCCCGCCCAGCCGATCTGCCGCGAGGCGCTGCTCGAGAAATACGCCAAGGACAAGGAGCAGACCATCGCGGACGTCAGGGCCCGCGTGGCGCGCGCCCTCGCCGCGGCCGAGCGCGAGGACAGGCGCGCGCACTGGGAGCGGCGCTTCTACGAAGCGATGGAAGCCGGCTTCATACCCGCCGGCCGCATCAATTCCGCCGCCGGCATCCCGATGCAGGCGACGCTCATCAATTGCTTCGTGCAGCCGGTGGGCGACTCGATCTCGGAGGTCGTGGACGGCAAGCCCGGCATCTACACCGCTTTGCAGGAAGCCGCCGAGACCATGCGTCGCGGCGGGGGCGTGGGCTACGACTTCTCCGCCATCCGTCCCAAGGGCGCCGAGGTCAGGGGCACGCGCTCGCGCGCGTCGGGCCCGGTGTCCTACATGCGCGTGTTCGACCGCTCCTGCGAGACGGTGGAATCGGCCGGCGCGCGGCGCGGCGCGCAGATGGGCGTGCTGCGCTGCGACCATCCGGACGTCGAGGAATTCATCCACGCCAAGGACCGGGGCGATCTCTCGAATTTCAATGTTTCGGTCGGCGTCACCGATCCGTTCATGCAGGCGGTCGAAGCCGACCGCGAAGTCGAGCTCGCGCACAAGGCGAAGCCGCACGCGGAAGCGATTGCAGCCGGCGCGTATCAAAGAGAAGACGGCCTGTGGGTGTATGCCAAGCCGCGCGCGCGCGAGCTGTGGGATCAGATCATGAAATCCACCTACGACCACGCCGAGCCGGGGATCCTGTTCATCGACCGCATGAACTTCGACAATAACCTCAACTACTGCGAAGCGATCGAGGCGACGAACCCGTGCGTAGCTGCCGACACTTGGGTGATGACCTCAGACGGGCCGCGGCAGGTCGGCGACCTTGTCGGAAGCCGCTTCTCGGCGGTCGTCGACGGAAAACCGTTCGAGACCGAATCCGACGGTTTTTTCGCAACCGGGACCAAGCCGGTCTATCGGCTGCGCACGCGAGAAGGCCATGCGTTGCGACTGACCGCCGACCATCCCGTACGACGTGTGTCGCGCAAGACCCGCCACGTTCGCGAACTCGAATGGGTCAAAGCAGGCGCGCTGCAGTCGGGCGACGAAATCGTGCTGCACGATCATCGCGCGCTCGCGGGCTGGAGCGGTGCACACACGGACGCCGAAGGTTATCTGATGGGACTGCTGCTCGGCGACGGCCACCTGAAGGAAGACAAGGCGGTGCTCGGAGCCTGGGATTCGGCTGCCGTGCTGCAGGTCAACGGCGGATATCGCATGTCATCCGGCGTCGCGTCCATGATGGCGGCAGCCGAAACCGCGGCGCGCACGCTTCCGCACCGCGCAGATTTTCGCGGGTGGCAGCGCGAGGTCGCCGGCCAACCAGGCCACTTCCGCCTCGCCTTGGGCGCACTGCGAACGCTCGCGCTTTCGCTCGGCATGCGGCCGGGACACAAGAAGATCGCCCCCGCCCTCGAAGCCTGTTCATCCGATTTCTACAAAGGCTTTCTCCGCGGCTTTTTCGACGCGGACGGTTCGGTCCAGGGTTCGCAGGAAAAAGGCGTGTCGGTGCGGCTCGCGCAAGCGGATGTGCCTACGCTCGAAGCGGCGCAGCGCATGCTCGCGCGCCTCGGTATCGTGTCCACGCTTTACCGGAACCGTCGCCTTCCGGGTGAACGCGAAATGCCGGACGGCAAAGGCGGCTCGAAGATCTATCCGAACGCGGGATTCCACGAACTGACGATCGCCGGAGAGAACCTTGCACGCTTTGCCGAGCAGATCGGTTTTGCGGACGCCGACAAGTCGGCACGGCTCACCGAGTTGCTCGCCGCCTACAAGCGCGAGTTGAATCGCGAACGCTTCACCGCGACAGTCGAGTCGCTGAGCGAAGATGGCGTCGAAGCGGTGTACGACGTCACCGTCCAAGGCGTTCACGCCTTCGACGCGAACGGCCTCTACGCGCACAACTGCGCCGAGCAGCCGCTGCCCGCCTACGGCTGCTGCTGCCTCGGTTCGATCAACCTCACCCGCTTCGTGAGCCACGCGTTTTCGGAAAAGGCCGCGTTCGACTACGAACGCTTCGGCAAAGTGGTCGAAGTCTCGGTGCGCATGCTGGACAACGTGCTCGATGTCACCGCCTGGCCGCTCAAGGCGCAACATGAAGAGGCGATGGCGAAGCGCCGCGTGGGATTGGGCTTCACCGGCTTGGGCGATGCGCTCATCATGCTGCGCCAGCGCTACGACAGCGAGGCCGCGCGCGAGACGGCGGCGCGGATTTCGGAGTTCATGCGCGATGCCGCTTACCGGGCCTCCAGCGAGTTGGCCAAGGAGCGCGGCGCCTTTCCGCTCTTCAACGAGGACATGTATCTCTCGGGCACGAGCTTCGCGGCGCGCCTGCCCGCGGAGCTGAAGGCGCAGATCCGCAAGAACGGCATCCGCAACTCGCACCTCCTCTCGATTGCGCCCACCGGCACCATCAGCCTCGCCTTTGCCGACAACGCCTCGAACGGCATCGAGCCGCCTTTCTCCTGGACTTACACGAGGAAGAAACGTGAGCCGGACGGCACGTTCAAGGAATTCCAGGTCGAAGACTACGCCTGGCGTCTTTACAAACATGCGGGCGGCGACGTCAAGGCCCTGCCGCAGTACTTCGTCACCGCGCTCGAGCTCTCCGCTTCGGCGCACGAGAAAATGGTCGCTGCGGTCGCGCCCTATATCGACACGAGCATTTCCAAGACAGTGAACGTTCCGGAAAACTATCCCTATGCCGAATTCCAGGACCTTTATTTCGAGGCGTGGAAATCGGGCCTGAAAGGCCTCGCGACCTATCGGCCGAACAGCGTCCTCGGCTCGGTGCTCTCGGTCGAGCCACAATCCCAGCCGCAGGACTTCGTCAGCAACGACCGCAACCGCAGGATAGAGATCAAGGCCGTGCCCGAGCCGGTGCTCGCGAGCCTGCGTTGGCCCGGCCGGCCCAACCTCGCCGCGGGCAACCCGGCCTGGACTTACATGATCGAACACCCGCACGGGCAGTTCGCGCTCTTCGTCGGGCATGTGGAGAACGAAGCACACGCGCATCCGTTCGAGGCCTGGGTGAACGGCGCCGAGCAGCCGCGCGGCCTTGGAGCGGTCGCGAAGACGCTCTCGATGGACATGCGCGCGAACGACCCGGCGTGGCTGCGCCTGAAGCTCGAGACGCTTGCCAAGACCTCGGGCGACGATGCTTTCGACATGCCCTTCCCGCCGCACGGCGAGAAAAAACGCATGCCGAGCGTGTGCTCGGCGGTCGCGCAGCTGGTGCGCTGGCAGTGCGAGCAACTGAACGCGCTGCCCGAGGAAAAGCACGGGCCGGTGATCGACGCGATGTTCAGCCTGAAGGAACCGAAGACCGGGGCGGACGGCACCATGTCGTGGACCGTGGACGTGCTCAACCCCGGCACGCGCGACGACTTCGTGCTGGGCCTGAAGGAAATCACCTTGCCCACGCACGACGGCTCCGCCGCGGGCGTCACGCGCCCCTACTCGATGTGGCTCTCGGGCGAGTATCCGCGCTCGCTCGACGGATTGTGCAAGATCCTGTCGCTCGACATGCGCGTCATCGATCCGGCGTGGATCGGAATGAAATTGCGCAAGTTGCTGAACTACCCCGAGCCGCTCGGCGACTTCATGGCATTCACGCCGGGTTCGAGGAAACAGCAGAACTGGCCTTCGACGGTCTCGTACGTCGCGCGCCTCATCATCCATCGCTACGCCATGCTCGGCATCCTCGACGAAGAAGGCTACCCGGTGCAGGCCATGGGCGTGCTCGAGACGCCCGCGCCCGGCTCGGCACCGAAAATGAAGGGACTGAAGTGCGGCGAATGCGGCAACTACGCGGTCATCAGGAAAGACGGCTGCGATTTCTGCAGCGCGTGCGGGTGGGTGGGAGTGTGCGGGTAATTCGGGATCCCAACCGGAGGTCACGGCACAGCCGACGTAGATGAATCATTCCATGCAAGCTGTTCTTCATGCCGCTGCGATCCTGCTCGCGTTGGGCAGTGCCAGCATTGTTCGTGCCGACGATTCCAGCATCAAGCGTGACGCCGTTGAGGCCGGACGCGCCATCGGCTCGACCGCCCGGGAGATAGGCAAGTCGGCGGCGAAGGCCGGCAGGGAAATCGGGCATGGAGCAGCCAAGGTCGGAAAAGATATCGGCCACGGCGCAGCCAAGGCAGGTCGGGCGGTTGGCGATGCAGCCAAGGAGGGTGGCCAGGAACTGGGGCGCGCCGTTCGCGGCGACAAGAGCGGAAAGTAGCATCACCTTAGTCTTCGCAAGGAACCCAATGAAATTGAAACCCGCCCTGCTTATTCTCGTCGTTGCCATCGGACTCGTGGGCGTTATGTCTGACGGCTTCCGGAATCCGAATATCGCTGCGGCCCAGCCTCTGGACACCGATACTGCGGCGCTCAAGGCGCAAATCGACGCGCTGCGCGGCCTCATCCCCTCGCAATCCCACGCGATGGCCGACGTGGATTACCACTTCGCCAATCTCTGGTTCGCCGCGAAGACCTCCAACTGGCCGCTGGCGGAGTTCTACCTCAACGAGACCCGATCCCATCTGAATTGGGCGGTGCGTATCCGTCCGGTGCGCCGGCTCTCCTCCGGAGGCGAGTTCGACCTGCGGCCGATGTTGCAGGGCGTCGAGAATTCCTCGCTCGCCGATCTCAAGATTTCGATCGACAAGCACGATCACAAGGCCTTCGAGACGGCGTACCGGCAGACAATCAACGCGTGCTACGCCTGCCACACGGCCGCCGAGAAACCGTACCTGCGGCCGCACATTCCGGAAGCGCCGGCTACGCGAATGATCGATTTGAGGCCGAACGCCGAGCGCAAAGGAACATAGAGAGGCGGGATCGCTTGCATTCGGCTTCGTGCCTCCTGAAAACGGAACAGTGCATAATGGCTGCGCGTGCTGGCCGGCACTCGAGAGGGTCAGAGTGACGGGCGGCTGGTACCAATCGTAGTACCAAAACAAGGCGGGAAACCCGCCAGTTGCCAGGGAGGGCATGATGAAAATCCGAATTTCCGGATCGGACGAAGTCCGCGCTCCGATGACGGCGCTGCTGTTCGTACTCCTTTGCTACGGTCCGATCCAGACTGCAACAGCGCAAATATACAAATGGGTGGACGGGAACGGCGTTACTCACTACGGCGAGCGTCCGCCGCAGAACCAGAAGGCGCAAACCGTGGGAACGAATCCCGCGACCGTCCCGGCGCCCGACTCTCCTTCGGCAAAACCACCCGACAACGTGGATCTCCAGCAAAAGAATATCGAGTTCAAAAAACGCCGGATCGAGCGCGAGCGGAAGGCCGAGCAGGAACTGAAGCAGGCGCAAGAGAAGCGGGAACGCTGCAATTTCGCCCGGGACGATCTGAAGCAGATGGAAGCTTCGGAGCGATTGTACGATCTCGACGACAAGGGGGAGCGCGTCTATCTGAACGACGCAGAGCGCAAGGCCACGATCGAGCGGGCACGCCGCCGCATCGAGCAATTCTGTACCGGCCCGACCTAGAGACGGATCCGGCCGTCGATTCCATCAGTCACCGGCCCCTGCGGGGAAATGCCGGTTACTTCCATTCCGTAGCATGTGCTGAAAGGACTACCCAGAACACCGACGGCTGTAACACTTCCCGTTGACCATGAGGACCAAGCATTGCAGAAGTATTTCCTCAAGGGAGGAGCCATGCAAGTCGTCGTGTTCAGAAAGAAGTCGCAGGTGCTGGCCGAACAATACGGCTGGTCGCTTGACAGTGCCGAAGGCTACGTCGACGGCGAAACATTCCGCAAGCGGCATAAGTCGCCGACCGAGCATTTTCTGGTCGGAATCGACGACTATTCGAACGGCTTCCGCGCCGGCTACTTCGATCGGCCGCTTTCCGAATATACGTTTGCAGCCAGGCCCACCGGCACGCCCGGCGTACTCAAGACGGGCTAGAACTCCTTCCTCGCCTTGCGGAAGGATTCCTTCAGGACTTCATAGCTTTTCACGAAGCCGGTCTTCACCTGCTCCCAGGATTCTGCGGAGCTGTGCTTGAGCCCGCCATACCATTCGGCGGTGTCGTTGCGTTCCCTGCGCAGCGCGTTCAGCGTGGCCCGGGCCCTTTTGCGGGCGGCCTGGTCCATCTTCTCCCATTCGCTGTCGAGTTTTCTTTCCAGGCGACCGATGCGCCTGTCCACATCGTCGAGCGCGGCCTTTGCATTCTTCGTGGCCTCGTCGCGCTGCGCCACGGTGTAGTCCTTGATCGCCCGGCCGGTGTCGTCGGCCTTTCTGGCGACATCCTTTGCCGTGGTCTCGGCTGCAAAGGAAAGCGGCGAAGCCGCGAGCAGTGCAACCAGCGCGAGTGCCAAGGCCGGAAAAGCGGGTGTTCGAGTCTTCATTTTTTCTCCTTACCGTGCGGATTACATCGTGACGGACGAAAGCTATCATTCTCCCGGCAATTCCGCCACCTTCGGCCTGATATGATGCAGCCTCCTGAGCAATCCAGCATTGTCAAAGGGGTCGGGGTGAAAATTTCCCGTCCAAATCGCGGATGTGGCCTGACCTGAACCTGAGCCCCCGATTCCTGGTTTCGCTGCACAGCCTAGTCGTGGTGACCGGGCTCGCGATCTACGTGGCGGTATCGCATACGCTGCGCCAGCGCCGTCATCCTTCCGCTTCAATCGCGTGGGTCGTCACGATCGCGCTGCTTCCTTACGTCGGATTGCCGTTCTACCTTCTGTTCGGAACGCGCAAACTGGTGCGCAGGGAATACGGCACGCCTCGCGCAACCGGCGTCGCGGATACTGAAAAGGAATGGCCCCAGCGGCTAGCAGCCGCGATGGACCTGGCGCCGGCCGCGTCGTACCGGTCCCTGCGGATCCACGAGAACGGCGGGCAGGCGCTGCGGGCGCTCTGGGAGCAGATAGATGCGGCCGCCCACACGCTCGATCTCTGCACTTATGTTCTCGGGCGAGATCCGATGGCGGACGCGCTTTGCGACAAGCTCGCCCGCAAGGCGCGCGGCGGCGTCCGGGTACGGCTGTTGATCGACGGCGTGGGGCGCCTGCTGGCTCGCCCCAATCTCAAGGCCCTGAGCGCCGCCGGCGTGCAGCTTGCGATCTTCGTGCCGCCGCTGCACTCGCCCCTGCGCGGGAGACTCAATCTGCGCAATCACCGCAAGATGGTGATCGCCGACGGTTCCTGGCTGTGGTGCGGCGGGCGCAATCTGACGGCGCAATACTTCGAAGGGGCGCCGGGCGTGACTCCTTGGAAAGACCTGTCTTTCGATCTCCACGGCGCCGTGGCGGGCCGGGCGCTCGAGTGTTTCGAGCGCGACTGGAACTTTGCGACGGGAGTGCCCGGGGTCAAGGAAGCGGCGCCCCCGGAAGCGGCATCGGGCAGCATGGCGCAGTTGATTCCATCGGGCCCTGACCAGTGCGACGACACCCTGTACGCGCTTCTCGTGATGGCCTGTTTCAAGGCGCGCGAGCGTATCGTGGCCGTGACCCCTTATTTCGTGCCCGGCGATTCCCTGCTCATGGGCTTGACGCTGGCGGCGCGGCGCAACGTGGAGGTGAATCTAATCATGCCGGCGAGATCGAATCACCGCCTGGCGGATCTGGCCCGCCCGCGGGCACTGCGGGAGCTCGCGGGCGCCGGCGCCAAGGTCTGGCTCCTTCCCGAGATGATTCACGCAAAAGCCGTGGTAATCGACAGTTCGATCGCGCTGGCGGGCTCGGCCAATCTCGACGGACGCAGTTTGCTGCTCAACTACGAGCTCATGGTGGCGTTCTACGACGGCGAGGATGTCCGGCGCTTTGCCGGCTGGATGGAACGGCAGATGCAGGGCGCAAGCCGCTACACCCCTCGCCTGCCGGGTCTCGCGCAGGATCTGGCGGAAGGGATCGTGCTCTGGCTGACATTTCAACTATGAAGGCGCAGCTTCCCGTTTGACACTTTCGTATTGAATTCGGATTGAACGACAGCCCATGTTCGACAGGGAAATGCTGGTCTTTTCCATTCCGGGATTCAGCGATCCGGTGAGCGCCATGACCCACTTGCTGGGCGCGGGCGTGTTCGCGGTGCTGGGTTTTTTTCTGGTGCGGAGAGGCCGTCACGTGGATGCCTCGGGGTGGAACTGGCGCATGACCGGCATCACCGTGTTCGTCTTCGCCGCCGTGGCCCAACTGGCGATCAGCGGCGCTTATCACATCCTTCAGCCCGGGCTCGCCCCGCGGCTGGTGATGCGGCAGATAGACCACACCGCCATCTTCATTCTCATCGCGGCGACTTTTGTCCCCGTACATGCCATTCTGTTCAAGGGCTGGCGCCGCTGGCTGATATTGCTGATCCTGTTCTCGCTGGCCGCCACCGGCATCACATGCCAATTTCTATACTTCAGCGGATTGCCCGAAATATTCTGGCTGACGTTTTATATCGCCATGGGCTGGGTGGGGGTGTATTCGGGCTATGCGCTGTATCGCCGCTACGGGTGGGCGTTCATCCGTCCTCTGATATGGGGAGGAGTCGCCTACACGCTGGGGGGAACGATAGAGTTCCTGCGCCGGCCGGTTTTGATCGAAGGAGTCCTGGGCCCC